>JAABUL010000829.1_pt1 | contig 63958 bp, 45 predicted proteins | sample 5559151 | NCBI WGS metagenome assembly JAABUL01 (sample SAMN10711876, study PRJNA513368) | rock metagenome | isolation source: Antarctica rocks | place: Antarctica: Victoria Land, Pudding Butte sud
GAGCCGAGCAGAATTCCCGTTGCACGGAGTCCTCGAGATTCTTCGACCGTTGACTATTGCATCCGAGTCGGTGGAATTTGAAAAGGATTTGATTAAAATTATCAACGAGGCAGTCACGCTGTGGAAAACCGCACGGAAGGACGAGGCCAAATTTCTCGTTGAAAAGCGCCCCGATCCTAGCGACAAAGAGAACTGGCAAGCGGAAGACATCCAAGGTTTGGTGGGGGCATCCATGCCACCAGATGAGAAGATTGACACAACGGGTATCCCATCACTTTGTCTCTTCCCAAGCATTCTCCAAATAACCTCAGGGGGTGAAACCGTGGTCGTCCACCAAGGCAGCGCACTTTTCCCAACATCCCACGTTTGGATTCAAGCAGTATTGGAGAAGAAGGAGCACGAGGAGGAGCTGGCCAAAGCAGTATCGGACGCCCGCTCGAAAGTCAACGCCCGAAGGATTTCATGTCCAACAGGCCCGAACAGTCCTGTGGTGGGGAAATTTTCCATGACCCAAACTTGATTATTTAGACTTGTTTAGAGTTCGGTAGGTAAACAGCGAATCAGAGATTAGGACTCCGATTGTTGGCGACCGCGAAAAGCGAACCAAAGACATCCATCGGTAGAGACGAAAGAAGCCCCAGGAAAATACTTTAGCATTCACCTTGTTGGGATCAGCCTGCGAAAGCAGCAAATACATATGTCAAATCTTTCTAATCACACGCAATCCACGCATAAGTATGCCCTTGTCCAATTTTCACTGTGCTCTTTTCCTTTGACTAGGATGGATAGTTGCAAGGGTCTCCCTTCCACCAAACGGTTCAGGACCGGATGAAAGCTTCTGAGATAGCAGCGTTGATGTATCTGATGCTGTCCAACCCTTTGGACATAACGTAGAGACCGAATTTTGTAAAGGTCGCTTTGATATCCTCCAGAGGTCTCGCTCTCACTAAGATCTCTTGAGCATCACTCCATTTCCCTTTCATCTCCCTCAAGGCCCATCTTCCACGAAGGAAAAGTTGAGTTCGAGTGGTAGCTTAGAGACCTTTGAATTATACTAACAATTAATCTAGTAGCCTTTCCGCCCACTTGATCGGTGGATAAGACCACGATGGGGTGGTTGAAGCAGCCTTTATCAATGTCTACACCCACAAGAAGGTGGTCGTCAATTTCAGCTTTCCTGGGCAACCGAAGGGTGCAGCCGGCCAGGATATCATGACGAGTTACATCTTGCGCGCAAAGCACCTGCAATGGAGACGGGTATAAGGACACTTATGTCGCGAGCATTATGTCGTGACCATCAGATATTGCTCGACAGAGATGGTTTAAATGGAGAGTGTTAGCAATGCTTCATATCCTCGCTCCCACTCAGCCCTTAGATGATGGTCCTTCCCGTTCCCAGGAAGCTCTCTGCAAGATCTGACTATACTCAATCCTGGGAGAATACTCCTGAAAGAACATTTCTAGGGTCAGTGAAAAGCAAATTGTGTCCTTTCTCATCCATTTGCGACCAAGCTCCCAGGAGGCTGTGCCTAGGATAGTGTAGGTTCGAAGAGCTCTATCCTTTAAAGAGCCTAGCTCAGAAGTGAAACACAGCTCCCGGGAGAATGGGCCTGGGAGCGGGCGGCCTAGGGCAATTCTACGTACGCATATAAATATAAGCCATGAAGTAGAGCCTATCTTATTCAGATATATTACGAGGCATAAATCTAGTACTTATATATCCTAGATCCTTTAACACCACGGGATATCTCATGAACGAACGCCTGGACCAGGGGCGACGCGTTAGCGGCGGCTGGAGCGCGCTAAGTACCAAGACAAAGTCACGCTCATTCCCGTCTAACCTAGCTTCCATCACCCATAGTAATACCAGCTTAAATAGCGAGTAGCCATTTAATTTCCTTAAAATACCTAGTCCCCCTTTATATAATATAATTTAAGACTAAATAAGCTAAGGATTACTTATATATCTACTTATAATACTTAAAGGATAAAGACTATAAGGATATATATATTATAAGGTACTTTAATTATTAAAGGATAAATATTACTATTTATCCTTATCTTATTTATTATTAAACTTTTAAGAAGCTATTAAGATTAAAGAAATATTATATAAATATTTATAAGTATTTACTTAATTTAAGATTATAAGTTATTAATATTTAAAATATTAAATTTATTATTTAAAGTCTTATTACCTTAAGTATTATAAGAATTTTAAGTATCCTCTCTTCAAATATCTTAATAAAGGATATTATAATATATAGTTAAAATTAATAAAATTTCTTTTAATAAGTAAGCTATTATTTTAAAAGTAACTATAAATTTAATTATTAAAATTATTTTTATAAAGGTTATAAGATAAAGTAAGTTAATTTATAATATCCTTATATTAATCTATTAATATTAATCCTAGAAATTATTATATAATATACTTAATATTTAAGGCTAGCTAAAACCGCTAGAAATAATCTTATATTATTAATCTATTTAAAGTTAGGAGTTATATATATAAGTAATAATATTAACGCGGTTATAACCTTTTAATAAGATAATTTAAACCTAAGCTAGAGTATATCCTTCAATAAAAAAATAGTAAATTAGTCGGGAAATTTTAAATTAAAATATAATTTAAATTTAAATTAAGGTTTATTTTCTTACTATTAAACGGCCGATTAATAAAGGTTAAGTATATTCGGGAATAAATAATACTTATATCTTAATTACCTTATAAGCGAGTAGTTAGCGCTTTTATTACCTAATAATTAAGTCTAGGCTTTTAATTATAAGATAAGCCTAAATATTAGTAATTATAATTCCTTAATTAAGGTATTTATATATTTTAGGTATATAAACGTACTTTAAACTAATAATCTAAAGTTAAGTAAAGGATTTTATATCCTTTCTAATTAAGTATATATATATATAGTATTATAGGTTTAATAAAGGAAGATAATTTTAACTAACTCTTAGTTCTACTATATTAGAGATTATACGGTAAAAATATACTAGGATTATAGAAAAGAAAATTAGTAGCGGAGGTATTATTAAGGAAGTAATAGAGACTAGAAATAGGGCTTATATAGAGGTTATACCTTCCTACGCCCTAATTACGCGCCGGAGAGGAATAGACTACTAATAGTTATTCTCTAATACGCGATATAAGATTATCTTTATTTTAGAGTAATAACTTCACTTTAATACTATTAATAATAGAGAGCTAATAGTCTCTAATATAGGATTATATTAATTATAAGGTAATTAAGTAGCCTATAATAAGTATATAAAATCTAAATTAATTATATAATTTATAGCTTAAAATAAATTAATTAAAATAGGGAATATTATTAAGGCTATTAATATAAGAGAGATAGTAATAGAGTAAAGAACTTATACTATATTTTATTAAAAATAATTAACTTATTTTTATAATATTAATATTTATAGTCCTATTTATTAATAATAAATTTATTTCTTTTCCTAATTATAATAATATTCAAGGATTCTTCTTTAATTATTTTAAAGTAATATATTTACTATCTTTATCCTAGGTTCTATTAATTATTAAGGAATTATATTATAATATTAAGATATATTTTAAAGACTCTTATTAAAATATAATTTTTAATAATTATAAGATCCTCTTTAATTTAAATAGTACTAGTTTATATAATAATTTATATAATAAATTTAACTTATATTACTTTATTATTATAATATTTAAAGGAAGGAAATTACATATTAAGTTTTATTATATACTTTCTAAATCCTTTACTCTTATTAAATAAATCCTTTAAGTTAAGTATTCTTAAACTTTAATTTACTTTCTTAAAGTATTTATTTACTTTATATAAGTTAGGTTTCTTAAGGTTACTTCTATTCTCTATAACTTTATTAAAAAATTATTTAAAAAAGTTATTAAGGGAGAATATCCTTAAGATTAAATATATTAGCTTCTTAAGGAATTTAACTTAGAGCCTCTTAACCTAATTATAATATAAATTTAGAAATATATTATTAATACTTTTAAGAGCGTACTTAGAGCGTTTAATTAACTTATTATATTTATTTATCTTAATTATATAAAGCGCGTATATAGGTTTAAAGAATATCTTAAAGAAGAATAGCTTCTTTAAGATCTCCTTACTTAATTTAATAATATTCCTAGAGTCTTAATCTTATAAATAATACTTAACCTAGCGTATAATTTAAATAGATAGTAACGTTATAATAAAGTAGAGAAAATAATATTAAAAGTCTTTTTATTACTTTAAATAAATAAGATATATATTAAGAGAATTATTAAGAGAATAGAATATATAAAAATTATTTCTTATAATTAATTTAATTAAGGAAAGACTTTAATAGTAAAGTAGATTATATAAAAGGTAATATAAATAATTATAGATTAATAAGGAATATAATATTCTTAGACCTTAAATTTATAAATATTTTAAAGGGTTAGCTTTAAGATTAGGGCTAGGAGGAAGACGCTAATATATTATTAAGAGAAATAGGAGGGTTATTAAGGAAGGATAAAATTAATAAATAATTTAATAGGATATAAGATTTACTTTATTAAGATAATATTAAAGAAGCCTAAAATATATATACTTATTAAAAGGAATTAATTTAATAAGTTAATAACTAAGTTAATTCTTATAAATAGTTATATATTTATATTTACTTTCTATTAATTTACTTAAGTAATTAAGAAAGTTATATTAAAGATAAGGTATACTCTAAAATATATTCCCTTATATATATTATTCTTTTCCTTTACCTCCTTAAAAATTAAATAAAAGGCTATTAATCTCGTAATTAAGATTAAATTAACTATAGTTATTTAAATTAATAACTCTTATATATAAAATTACTAAATTACCTAGGTATAATAAAGAGTCTTATAGTTACCTAATAATCTCTCTATACTTTTTATAATAATATTAGCTTTGATTAATTATATAATATTTACCTTTATCTTCTTCTTTAAGGATATTAATTACTACTCTACTTTTTATAAATACTAGCTTATTAACTCTATCTATAATATATTTAATCCGCTTCTAAGTTTTTAAGCTCCTAATATTTATATTAAGTTCTTAAACCCGCGTTTATTAGTAAAAATACTTTCCGTTAAATAAATAATATTTCCTAAACCTATTATTACCTTTATAATATAGTTAAGAACTAAGTTAAGAGGTTTTATTACTATCTTATTATATTTATTATAATAATAGAGTATAAAAATTATTTATATAATTATACTTATAACTTAATATTAATATACCTCCTTTAATTAAAGTATTATAGAAATAGGAATTAAAGCTAGGGCTCTTAATTAATTCCCTCTAATAACTATTATATATATTAAGATAGCGGTATCTAAATTTGGGAAGAGGGATATATAAGAAAGCTAAAGATAGATAAAAGTAATTATTATTATTATTCTTCTTCTTACGGGCGTTTTATTATACTTAAGAAGTATTCTTAAATTAATTAATTTAGCTTTACTTAATAGGATTATAATTAAGATTATATATTAAGCTTAATATTTAATTATATAGATCTAGGAAATATAAAGTTAATAATAGGAGCTATAATAGGGCGGGAGCTAGGACTTAAAAGTAGAAGTTACCTATATTATTAACTTACTCTAGGCCTAGCTTATAAAGGTTAAAAGGTAGATTTTTAAGTATTAATATCTATACCGCGCTTATAATCTAATTAATAAGAAATACCTAATTATTATTATTAAGATATAACTTATAAGATTATATAACTATCTTATAAAGTAAAGTAATCTATACTATTTATAAGAATATAATAACTCTAAGTATATTATTAACTACTAGCTCTATATATTAATTACTTTATAAAAAAAGTTATTTACGTAGTAATATATAAATACCCTTACTATTATAATTATTAAAGACGGCTATAAAGGGAATTAAATACTTAATAATAGGGGTAACTACCTTAATAAGGGCGGATTAGTTATTAGGAATATTATAATATACTTAATCTCTAGTAAGAATTATAAGGTCTAGTTTTTTAATATCTAAGACCTTTCTAATAAATTATATTATAAGTAGGTTAGCCTTACTCTTTAATAAATAATTCCTATAAGTATTAATAGTATCTTTATAAACCCTAATACTAATAACTATATATATATTAAAGATCTAGATAATCTTAAATTTATTATCCTTCCTAACTCTTAAAGCTACCTAAGTATCTAGTCTTAGCTTAATCCTATTACGGCGTACGCTTAATCTTATAACTAGTACCTTTAATTAGGCGTTAAGTTAGAGTAATAATTATATAAGAGTTTATTATAATTATAGGTTAACAGTATTTATATTAAAGAGAATATCTACTTCTATTATAACCTAATTAATCTTACTAAAGAACTTACTTCTTAATACCTAGATTCCGCTAGGTTAACTCTCCTATAAATAATCTAAGCTTAGGTTAGACTTATTAACTCTAATATTTATAATTAATAGGTCTTTAATTATAAGCTCTTCCTTATTTACTAATATTATATATAATTATATACGCTACTAAGATATATATAAATATAGATCTTTCTCTATATAATACTATATATACGGGTCTAATTTATAGGTAGAGGAAGGAATTATTAGAGAGAAGATATATATAATTAGATTTATAATAACTAGGTAAATAATAATAATTAAGATATAAGAAGTAAATAATATTACTACTTTAAAGGATAAGACCTTAAAGAACTTAAGAGTATAAAGTATTATAATGAATACTATTAATATAATTATAGAATAATATTTTAAGTTATAGGAGGATATATAAAGCTAGCGTTAAACTCTAATTTAAGATAAGGTTAATAAGATAATAATAAGTTAAAGGTTTATATAGTCTTTTTATTATCTTATTTAAGACTCTTAATTCTTAGTTAGGGATATCTTAAAAGTAGAAAGAAGATCTAAATATAATACTATCTATAAAGACTAGATTAACGGGAGAGGAAGTTAACTCTATCTAAAGAAATTAATCGGGGTTAATTTTAGCTTAACCTAGTTAGTAAGTAATAGGATCTTAAGGATATATAATATCTAAAGTTAACTTCTTTCTTAAGCTCTATCCTATCATGTACTAAGGGAAATCTAGGATATGAATAGTGAACACGCTACTATAGGCGCTACTATTAGAAAGGAAGTTAACTAAGATTTAGAAGGGCTTCTTAGGCGAGCTTTAATATACTATATAGTTCTCAAAGGTAACGATCTAAACCTATCCTATCCATTTAAAAAAGCTCTAATCATCGCTATATATAAGATTCTAGTATAGTAGGAAAGGTAGACGTTACTATTAATTTTATATATTTATATAATATTAAGCTTGAATTACTTTAGCGAATAAGAATTATATAGGACGGGGCTTAATAAGTAAGAAATAAATTACTCTCGAAAGACTAAGCTTAAATTAGGCGGAATAAGATTAGTAAAGCTGTTATATAATACCGCCGGATAGTTTAATATAACTTATAGGCCTTATTTAAACTATTTAGGGGTAATTCGGGAATATAAGTATATCTTCACTAGGGCTTTACTCCTATTTAAGTATATATAAGAAATGATCTATTATAAAGTAGATATCTAACGTTCCTATAAGATTGATATTAACTAGCTATATAGAGTACTTCTCTATTTAATTAGAGGTACCTACCGTTATTATAATTATATCCTATTACGCTAGTACTTATATACTCCTATATCTTAGAGTAGCCTAAGTTATTACGCTATTAATATTATAAAGCCGAATATTATTAAAATACGCTATATATTAGTCTTTTATAGTTAGAGAAGCTTTAATATAGATTATATAACTTATAACTCTAATAATAAATCTAGAGGAATAAGTCCTAGAAAATCACTTTTAAATAATAGTTATTAATTAGCCTAGGCTAAATATAATATAAGGATAATTAATTTTATAGTATATTAATATTAGCGTAGCTTATTATAGTTTATAAGTATAATTACTATCCTATAAAAATTAATATTTAATATTTCTTATTAAGGGAGATCTTATAAGTCTTAAATTAAATAATTTATACCTAGAGATTTTTAAAATACTCCTCTCGCCTAATTTTATCTTTATAATACCTTCGTCCTAGCCTTTAAAATAAGTTAGAATTAAGCGCTCTTAAGGCTACATTTTATACTTTTAATAATATATAGGACCTTAAATAACTTTACTAACCCTAATAGGCGTCTTAAAATAATACCCTTAACTTTTAGATAAATTAAAGCTATTTAATATATATAATATTAATAGCTTCCGCCTTTAAAGATAACTAATTAAAACTTATTATTAATTATAGCATTATATTACCTTATTATCAAGGAAGCTAGTATACTTAATAATAATTTTATCTCCTTTCTTTAGTTAATTACTATTACTATACTCTAAGACCATTTATATAATACCTATTACGAGCTAGATACGAGAATTAATATAAAAGATAATCTTTAGATAATTTAAGGCTTTATAATTATATAAATATTTTTAGAAGAGAAGTATTAAACGGTTTCTTTAAGTCGAGTAATATAAGAGCTAACGTAAGCCTATTATAAAGTTATAGAGTATAGATCGATCGAGCGGGTATACGTAAAGATAAAAGTATACAGGATCTTTAGGCCTACGGAGCGGGTGTACGTCCGGGATTAGAGGATAGGATTTTAGTTTAGATAGTAGCTGCATTTTAAGCTAGTAAGGCTATCCTAACGACTCTATATATACCCGCTTAGTATATACACCTACTCGAGATAAGTATACCGGCGTCTTTTCCTTTTAAGCTCAGCGAGGATAGTATTTAATTACGATAAATCAGTAAATACGGCTTTATAATATAAGCTTAATAAGCTTCGTATTTATATATAAGGTTACGTCGTATAGCTACCCTTTAATTCGCTCTTATTTATATTATTACCTTATTTTAGATACTTATTTATATAGGATACCTTCTTATTCATTCGTGAGTACTCCTATAGCTTATAATTAAATAGAATTAAGTTATACTATCTATAACCTTAATATTATAAGCCTAAATAATTAACTAGATACTCTTAGCCCCTTTATAACTAGCGATAGTTAAATACTTTAAAAGCGATTACTTATACCTATAAGGTAGATATTACTATTAAAGACGCTACTTTAGACCTCCTAGCTTCTAAGATAACTTATAAAGTCTTTATTATCTCTAATATTATAGATAATTTACTAAATACTTTTTACGCGTCCCTGTCTCCTATTTATACCTCCCTTATAGATAGTGGAGCTAGGCTAGATATAACTACTTCTAAGATTTCTATAGATACTACTAGTATAGTATCCTATAAGGAAAATTAGGTATTAAGTACCTCTTATATATTAGCCTTTATATCTCTAGCTATCTTTATAGATTTTATTCCTATATATATTAAGGGGAGGCTTATACTACCGCTGATTCTCTTTTAGCTCCAATCCTAATTAGTTATAAAAGGGGAATACCCTGTTCCTACTATTCTTTCTATAGGCTAGTAGTAGTCGATTCTTATATAGATTTTACTACTAAACTCTAAATCTACTATTATAAATTATTAATAAGCTATTTAAAGAGCGCCTCCTAATAACAGGGAATATTAATTAAGAATCTATTTATTAACTAGCTTAATTAGGTTTATAATAATTACCGGCTTATTTACTTATAAATTACGGACGTACTAGATATTATTAAATTAAAGTTAAGCCTTTATAAATATTAATTATATAGAAGTTATTATATCCTCGCTATATTTCTATTTATAATAAACCTTTAAGAAATCCTTATTAAGCGCGACTATATTAATTAATTTATTAAATACATTAAAGCTTATAATTATATTATTAACGATTTTATTTACTTAAGGAATCCTATTAAATATCTCTCTAACTTTTAGAATCCTTTTAAGTCTTATTTAAGAGCTTAAGAGTAACTTATTATATAAGCTTTAATTACTTAGCTTACCTTAGGCGATAATAAGCTTATATCTTATATAACTACTATCTATTATAATTTAGTAAAACTCTATTAATACTATAATACCTATAATATTATTATCTTAATTCTACTTACTATAAACTAACCTATATATTCGCTAGGATAATCCTATATTATAGGATTTTCTTAGTACCCTACTAATAACGTAGCTTACGAAAGCGTTACAAGTAAGTCTATTTTCTAGAATCTTATTTAGGATAATAAGATAGTCTAGTATTTAGTCCTAATAGCGTCCGTATTAAATATCTTTATTATAAAGTTAATCTATTTTAATTTTCTTACTCTATAATTAATTATTAATAAGGCTAGCGTTTAGCTAATACAATATTATATTAAATCTAATAAATAGCTAGTACGGTATAGTAGAACCCTCTAACCTATAAATTACCTATCTATAGTACTATTCAGCTCGAGCTTCAGTCTACTCAGGAACTTATCTATAGATTTCACTGTCGTACTCCTCAAGAATTCTATTATACCTGTTAGATTCTAGATATCTTACTATAATTGCCGCTTATCTGTTTCCGCTACTTATATTACTACCCTTAATCAATTCGTTTCTTCTTCTACTATTTCCTTGAGTTCTATAGCTTTTATTACCTTATCCTTTAACTTATTTATCCTAGCAGCTATTGTATGCATATCCGAGTTCAATTATTCAATAACTACGGTGAAGCTGGTTTCAGGTTCTCGTAGCGAATATATAGAAATTATACTTTGTCTTCCCTTATTTAATACCCTTCCCGTAGAGGAGCTTAACTCGGGTACTAGAGCTACTTTAAACGATATACTAACTTCTTAGTACAGTTCTCTGTAAGCGCTAATAGTATACTTACTTAATTGTTTCTTAAAGAGGTAGCTTTTCTCTAGTAGTACTTACTAGATATATAGATCGTCTACGTTTATAATAAGCTATACTTCTGCTAGCTTAACTATAATACTAAGTTTAGCCTCTTAAGACTTTATCAGCATTTAATACTCTACATTAGATAGCTTGATCTTACGAATATACTCAGATAATTTCTTGCGGCACTTTGTTCTATAAGACGCGCGGTTCAAATTACTAATTCGTAATGTAGCTATAAGGTGGATTACTATTCGCAGAAGGTATTTAAGGATCTTATATCTTCGTTAAAGCAGGTAAACAAGGGGATTTGAAGGGTATTCGACCTCTCAAGTCTGAGATAAGCTCGCCGGGTCCAATTCTGGTCCCTCTGGGTCTAGTTCTAGCTTACTCCTACCTTCCTTCTAAAATGACCTCCAATTCTGGCTCTATAACTTAGATAGTAAATTTAGCAAAAGGATTCAATGTTTATAGAATTCAACTTATAAAGACCCTTGGAAGCCCTGTGATATCTATTATTCTATTATACCTTCCTTCTATAAAATTAGACTAGATAACTAGCTAGAATATAGAAGCTTTAAAGTTAACCCTTTCATCCCCTTTATTAGAATTAACCCCTCGCTTTTTGAAAATCGGTATTAATCCTAGTATAGGACCTATTAGGCTGACGAAGACTTATAAACCTAGAAAGCGCCCTCGGATAATATTTTAAAGTAATTAAGATAAGGAACTCGTATATAAACGAGAGACGTACAATTATAAAAGGCTTATAAAGCGTGATAAGCGTAGGAAATATTTAGCTTCTAATCCTAACTATCTAATAGCTATGAATATTAAAGAATGCCTATTAGAAGTATAATAAGTATATTTAAACCAGCTCGCTACCGAAGAAAACTATATAATAAGGGTTACGGAGATTCCAGGCGCATATACGATAGATTTCGAGAAGAATTGAAAGGAGGTAGAAAGTGTAGTTAAGAGGTTATAGTCTTCAGAGCGCTCTCTAAACGACTATAGTAATTTAGTAAGTAACATTTAAATAATAGACGCTCAAGCTTAGGATTATTATAAGACGAATAATTATACGCTAGCGTTTTATATAGAAATTTCGTGGACTAAGCTTTAAACTCGGTTCACGTCTAACTAGTAATAAGTAAACACGTGATTATAATTTCCGAATAGTCACGTGACCTTTAAACGTGAATCGAGACTATCCCTTAAGCTAAGCTATTCTAACATGTCAAAGGTCTATTTTTAGGATAGGAAGAAAGACTCTATACAAGCTCGAGCATAACAAGGAAACGGATGTACAGGTCTAGAGCAAAGGAGATCTTCAGATGTTAACGATATCCTTCTACTAACACTTCTGTATCGGCTGGTACTAATCATTGCTCAAGTTTATAATGCCGGCGTGAAGCAATTTAGGTAAAGGATATCAATGAGAGGAGATCCTCCTTTCGCTATCTATTTTACAGAAATTCGTGCTGCGAAGGTCAGACAGGTATATAAAGCGATATAGATCGGACTGACCTACGCTAACTCTTTTACGGATACGGAAAGTATATCTGAAAGGAAGCTTATAACGGCAGGGTGCTAGCGATTTAGATCGTCTACGCTAATAGTCTTATTACGTCGACTGCGCTTTCTATTAACTACATCATAATGTTACCTAGTAACTGCGAGTCTAGATAATCTCGCCGATTATCTACTAAGGCTACCCTGCAGCACTCGAGATTTACTATGCCCTTAAGTTAGTAGAGGTTTAAAGGGCCTTTAACGCAACGCACTAATCTTAGCAGTTCCCTCCTAGCTAAGAAGAACGCTGGAGCTGGTAATATCACTATAGACTAATCCGTGGGATTCCAGGTATTCAATCCTACTAAGAATCTATATTTGCTTAGTATCGGCTTTATATTAAGGAATATAATCAATATACCTAGCTAATAATCGCTGTAACCTAATTCTCGCGGGGATACCAAGGTGCTGCCATAATTTGAAGAAGGGAAATGGTTATATATTCGGTAATGATATGCGAGACATTTTAAAAGTTGAAAATCTCGATATAGCTTATAAAATAGTTGCTTTAGATATTTTCTAGGATTCAACGGAGTCTCGAGAGCTTGCTTTCAGCGTTATAACCCGAGAACTCCTTAACGATAACCAGTCTATAGGCAGGATGCTTCCGCTCCGCCACAGCGATAAGTCCACCTAGCTCAATCGTATATTCCTTATTATACGTCTTCCATGGGGACTCATCCTTCGCCGTCAGAGGTAGTAGAAATGGCTGGCCTTGGGGCTTTATCGAAGTAGACACATCGTGAGGTCCCTTGAGGACGTCTCTACCTGGCACAGCTTCTGTAGCCACTGAGTCGCTCTCTTGAGGACGATTCCCGTTGCCAGCCTTTGTAGAGATTCCACCTTTTGGAAATCTCGATCTGAGAGGCTTCTGAAATCTAGTTTTCTTGTCGTTGCGCCCTTCGTCTTTCGAGGAGCGTTTTCGTTTCTTTACCAATCCATCTGTAACATCCTTTGTTGGCATAGCAGGACGAGACTCGCTTGTAGACTGAGGAACGGTGGTTTTTGAGGGTGACAGGCTGGCCGTAGATATCGGGTCTGCTGGTCCCGCATTGTCAAAGTCGAACTGGGTATCGGCGGAATCACGATTTATTTTTCCGGTAGAGGGCAGCAAGTACGGAGGACCTACGAAGCTACTTGTCGAGAATGTCAGTGGAACACAGAGCCCAGATCGATGGAGGGTAATTTCCCTCAATAAGAGGCCAGAGCTGACCTAGGAGCCATATTTGGAGGGCATCAAATCGGGCTCCCTTTTGGAAAGGAAGGGTCTCTGGCGGGTCCCCTTCAGACTTGGTGTCCATCCAGTCCTCTGGGACAGACCAGTCGATAATCTGTAACATTTTCCTCTCATCTTCCCTGCAAGCATCCGTGAACATTCCTGACTTGCACAGCGAAGTTGGTGCTTCTATCTACCGTCGACTAGAATTATGCGACTACCGCCGGTAGAGCGGCAAGAAGCGGAACTCGAAGCGGAGAGGCGCGTCAAGTTCAAAGGCACCGCACGCATCAGACTGGAATCTCTCAATTTCCCTCGACAAGGAGCCAACGAGAACGCGGAGAGGCTGAAGTTATGTATTGAATATAAAGGCTGCTATCGACTTGACAGCAGGTATCACGTATCTGCCGTCATCGACCAAGAACTTCTGGATGGCGCTGTTGCAGCTTCTAATACCTCCTATATAGCGTTGTCGAGCAACGCATAAAGCTAATGGCCCACCTTACGCTTTCTACCAGGAGTCCAACTCAAATGTTTGCGGGGCTGGGATCGACTTCGAGCCGGTTAGGAGTTGTTGCCACCTAAAGACCGGTGGTGGATGGTAGATCTCTTTCTCAGCGGTAAAGGAATCCTGTTTCACACCTGCGTACCGTTCTACGCTGACTCTATACTAGATATCAATCAAAAATTAGAAAGAGCTCTGAGAGAAGGGTTCCTGAATGAAGGGCGACCCTCTCCCGGGCAGATCTTCCGTAATATTCGCCTGTGTATCCTGTAAGATGACTTCAGGGCCGAGCGGTAATGGTGGGCACGCCTTAGCAGTAACAATCAAAGACTCAATTTGAGGAGATTACTCCGCCATGAGAGATATATGCCGGCCTTAGACACCCTCCTAGACCTGCCCGCCTTGTGGGAAGGGATCTGGGGTGGAATGTGGAAGAAGGTAATGGACGCGAAATGCGAGGAAGTAAGTTGCCCACCCTTGACGTCCAGGACGCGCTGACTAGGCCGGCAACCAGGAAGTCCTTCACTACCTCGAGTACATGCGAGCGTTTTGGTCCAACCTACTCCAAAATAATAGACAATGGATATAGCGGTTGGATCCTATCACTGTGAAAGCGGCGCAGTGCAAAGCTCCCGGGGCATCAATTAACGATCTTGTATTCTTGTATGACAAAATAGGCAAGGGAGCGATGTTTCACGCCTTTAACGAGCCGGAGCGCATCACGATTCTGGACACTTTGAAATCCTTCGATGGTCTCATCCCATCCTTCTCCACCTTCTTTGACGACTTTAAATGTCTTGGGATATGGGTTTAATGCGCGAAGATCTTGAAACGAGTCAATCCTGATCCCGAGGGTCCCGGTCGGACGGTGTTCATGGCGTTGGAGCAGGCCTTTGATGAGACTAATCAGCATACCGACCGTTGCGTTATCCAAACCGCCGAGTCCGTTTTCACGACCATCCCTGGGACTGTCACCGATTATATGGAACGGGGATACCGACAACTCTTCCTTTACGTCATGCGCCATCATCGCGAGATGATGCCTGGGTCAACCAGGATGGAGCTCAAAGGGAAAAAGAAGTTGATTAAGGGCATCCACATTCCCGAGGCGCCAGACAAGGCCGCATGGTATAGATTTACAGCTTTGGCGGATCGCCTTGGATTCGTGTCTACAGAGATTACGTCGTTGAAATGTTGGGATACAGCCGACGTTGATGTCCCGTCCAAACGCGCGTAGCCGTCCTTTATAACTGTGGAGTCCGGAGAGTTAGATAAGCGCAGGAGCGGACGTCCTTTCGACCTAGCATATGATCACAGTCGGCATGCTCTCTTTTTGGATGACGTTCACAGTGTGAACAAGAGCCGAGGTCGCGGAATCACCCCTTTCTTCGTGAGGAGGTCTATATATCTGGCCTTCCTAGGTCATTTATCATTCCTAGGTCAGACCACACTACGAACGCCTCCCACCTGGGCAGTGGAGGAGCATCCACAAGAGACATACGATGATTCAATGAGCGATCAAGACGCAGGCCAAGACGATAGAGCACAGGAAGATCCCGCTCAACGTGACGCGAGCCTTGGAGAAGCAGCTTCGGTCGGCACCCTTCCACCGCAGTCAAGCCAAGAGCGGTCGATTCCCGAGGAGACGCGCGAAGAGGCACGCCCGATTCCTGACGAGGAGGCCCTGCCTGAAAGCTGGCCGCCCCACTGGGAGGCCGTTCTTAAGCAAAATATTGACAGAGTGGAGCCACAAAGCGGTGGTAGCCGCTGGGATTCCGAGGCGCCATCAATCCTTGGGTCCAGTTATTACTCGACTGAAGACGAAGAGGTCCAGGTAGGTCATCCACTCGAATGCTCAATGGAGGCTCTAATTTTTCTATAGAAACCAACCCTCGCCCGTGCTGACGACGAAGGTCAAGTACCTGGAGTCACCGACAGCAGCAAAGTCTGGATCAAGTTCGTCCTCCGTGAAGGGAATGATTGGGTGGATCAGGAAAACCTGTTAGTTGATCCCTCTAGTCCAGCTCAGGTCGAACGAGTCGCCGAAGAATATACGGGGAAAAGACGTTTTCTATTCAACACTACGTTATGAGCTCTGGCTCCTTCCGAATGCTTCGAGGCCGTTGTCGGTGATGGTACGAACACGGTACTTTTGATTCCGGAGGGGAGCATCAATATTGACCATGAACTATGGATATCTGCCAGGAAAGTCTGTATCGACGCTGATGGGATGGAAGGGAATATAAAATATTGAAAAGCGGTAGCCTATCGATGATCTATCAAATAAATTGAAATATATCTCAAAAATGAACAGCTCTTATGGTGTCTAGATATGCTGAATATATTTTTGATATACCTCGTGGTATATCGTTATAAAGATTGCAGCCTCGTCCTATCGTCCGCCTATTGTTTCACGTCTTTCATTATTCACAAAACAACTGTGTGTAGCTTATACCGCGTTCCTAAGCATTCTCTGTCTATCTGAATCTAAATGTTCTGCAAGACGATCAATAACGGCTTCCGTTCTAGCATTGACAACAAAGTTGACCCCTTCATTCTTTCGCTTATATGTTTTCAGACCGGCAGCCAGTTGGCCGTCACCAACCACACCCTTTGCTTCGGGATCCATCAGACCACCCAGACCGGCTGTATTCAGGCCTGATCTGTGTACCACTTCGATACACATTTTGTGAATCGTCCAATCTGAAGATAGAAATGTATAGTACATGGCCACGCTCACTTGGAAAGAGAAGTTCTGCCTACTCAATTCTCACCACACCGGTGATACCAGGCTGGGAGTACGGAGGTCCGTCGCAACCTATGTATCATTGATTACGGCGGGAGTGGGAAGCCTGGCAGGAGAGCGGAGATTAGAGGAGACAGATGAGATTCCGCACTTACCGGGTGAAAAAAGATCAGAAAAGCTTGCTATCGGAGTTCTGAGAGGCGGAAAATTACTCCAGGGACTCTGCTGAGAAGCGGAAACGTGACCAGACCGGAATGGGGAATGCGACGGGGAACTGAGGTGCGAGTAGACAGAGGAAATACCACGCTTGGCCGGTGAAATCACGCTTGCTGTCGAAGATTGCAAGCTTGTTCGATCTGTTAGGTGAATCTGCCCAGAAGGGGAAGCCTGAATAGCCGGGACTGGGGAAAGCAAAGGGCCCAAAGCAAGGCTACCGGAGCTTTCCCGAACTTGTAGAGTATCATCGTAACGGTCCTCGAGAGGCGTGATCACACCGCAGGGCTCCAAGAGTCCATCGAGGTCCTGACGACTGTATTCCGTGTCCGTGTCGAGTAGTATATCATCGATTTCGAGCCTAAGTATCTCGGCCGGGGCCTGGTTTCTAATCAGGGAATATGATAGAGCGGTCGCCGACCGCAACAAGACTACCGACTATGATAGGATCGATTCCATCGTAATCAGTAAGTCCTTGAACATAGCTTTCTTCATCGATCTTAGGCTAGTTGGCAAGGTTAGAGGATAAAGGTTGAGCGAAAAAAATATCGGAATAGGACTCTCGGTACTTACATCTCATCAGGCAAGCTCTTTGGCAAGAGTAGTAGAATTCCCTTGCCGAAGCGCTTTACGATTGCAGACTAATGCTTACCACTCCTCCTCCAATCTTGAATTTTCTTGACAGCCGCTGTTCTCTGCACTTCTTCGTGTATTTGTCGGGATTTGGGGCCAGCCGGACCCGTAGCTTCGTTCCGGTAAGCTGTATAGGGAAACATCAAGTCCACGATGCGATTAAGCACTCGGGAGTTTTATCGAGGAGCCTGCTTAGAGGCGATATGGCGAGAGGGTGTTTACATCGTCTTCGTGTCCCCTTGAAGGAGAGATAACGGATTGTTTTAGGCGAATTTATAAAGGTCGAAGAATTGGGATAGAGCGAGTCTTTTGCGGAATCTACACATCTATTCCCCTATTTCAGTGACCTCCAGCTCGTTCCTGAGTACTGACAGGATTTGAGCTGTTTAGAGTAAGCGAAGCGTATCATTTAAAGCACCGGTGTAAAGTGGATCGATCCCACGGTCGGGGACCAGCGAAAGTTGGGTAGGATAAGAGCGTAGACGGAAAAGCGTGTACTTTAGGTCCCTCAGAACCTCTACGCTGCCAATGAGGCCGAGCTTGCCAAGTAGATCAGACGGTATAGTTGAAACGTCTCGCGCTGTGTCATCTGATTTGTGAGGCGGCACGTACACAGAGGTTTCATTTGCTTTCGAAGCTGATATGGTATGAACCTCCTCCTGAGCTCTGGGCGGGGGAAGCGCATCCGAAGCTAGCTTCCTCTTTTTTCCCTGGTGGCCAATAGGACGGTTGGAAGATTTATCGATGGAAGCGTGATCGGTGGAGCACGTCGGCGAGTTCCTTCCGATTGCTGTGGAAGAGGTTCTTTGTATGGTCTCAACTTTTTTACGTTTCGAAATTCTTTCAACCTGGGCATCCTCTCCGGCTCCGGCTGAAGAGAGTGGCATGGCGGTGTCCGGTACCATGATCGATGAGGGCCTGCCCCTCGTATCCTGTTGTTGACCGATGGACCTTTTCCGACGTCTGCCTTGCCGATCAGCACCATGATTTGGTCCCGAGTCATCGAGGATGTTCGTTGGAGCATGAGTTTGTGGATTCGAAGGCATCACGTCTGGCGCTTGCTGGCTCCCAGACGTGGAAGATGTGAGCTTGGATTGGATGAGTAGTTCCAAAACTGATTGAATGGCATCATGCCGGTCGGGATTGTGATGGGCATATTTGAAGACGAAAGCGCGGAACTCAAAAACCATAGGCAGTCAGCTATGAGACAGACAGATCGTGATTAGGTAGCTTACCTCGTTCAAATCACAGTGGACGAACCGATCCATTATGCCAGATCGAAAGTGGTATGACCGCAGGGATGAAACAACAAGAGATGTAGGAGGTGAGATTGGTTCTATGTCGACCGAAAGGGAACCCGAAACGAAGAGGGACCCAAAAGGAAGAAAGGTCCAGAAACGATGGGGGACCCAGAAGATCCAGCAGTCTATTTGGTGGGACTATGCATAGCCGGGTTAGGATTAAAAATAGAGCACAGCCGGAGTTAGGAAATCCGTCCGGCGTTAAAAGGTATGAGCCGAGGAAGCGCTTCTCGACAGCATTCTTGAAGTCATGTATAACGGTAACGAGTCTACGGCATACTACATACAGGCTGTGGTACCTCAAACCTCTGTGTCAGCGAGGATTGTTGGCAAACACAGGCTTGCAGTTGCCTACCTTGATGTCTGATTTCTAGAAGGTTCTCTCTGACAGCCCTAGGAGAGGCCTGTGTAAATCGCCCACGGTACACACATGGGAAACTACTTTACCTTCAATTCGTCATGGTGACATTGAAGACACCGGAATATGAGGTCTGGGACAAGACTGCTTCTTCATCTTGCGACTCGGATTGTGTGATTTGTTTCTTGGCCCCCCTGACAACGAAGGTTGAAAGATGAACGCTTTATGTCTTCTTCTTTCAAAAGCAATATTTTACCACAAGACTTATGAACTCGTCAGTCGCGAGCCACGTTTGAATCGAAATAAACTTTGTCTTTGGAAAAGCTTATTTGGTGAGCCATCTCTGGAGGAGCCGTTTTTGATAGCCATCCAAGGCATCCAAATGTGACCTAGGAAAATGTTTTCTCGTTCCCTATGCACCGCCCTGCATTGCGCTTTCGAACCCTTCATATACCTCGACTGTCCCCACCTCCTCCATTCCTCATCTATCTCCTCTTCACAGTCATGAATGTTCCCCAAGTTTATGCGATTGCCGCAGGCGGCGTCTTCGTCCTACTGCTCATCATCAAGAGCGTTTCTGCTGTTCAGCAATTTCTCCGTGCTCTCGCCATTCTCGTGGCCAAACACCTCACATATCCATTCCTCGTACGACGTCGCCGCCTTCTGGGACCGTGGAGTCGTGCCGATGTCCTTCTTCAAGTCATGTACTTAACGATCAACATATTTTGCCTGACCTTTCGCGTCAGCTCTGTCAAAGAGGTTGGGGCTCGAGCGGGAATCCTAGTAATGATCAATATGGCGCCGCTCTTCTTCGGGTTTCACTTGAGTTTTTTGGCTGATATCTTAGGAATCTCCTTGTCTAATTTCCGGCGAATCCATCGTATGATGGGGTGGATGTCCCTCCTGCTCGGTCTCGTCCACGCACTCGTGGTGGTCCATGGCGATCCATCATTTTTGCGCGACATGCCGAAGAATCTCTACGCTGTCATAGTAAGTCGCTGAGTCGTCTGATCCTTTGAACTCAAAGACTGATGTTCCCGCAGGCTGGATCTTGTCTTGGTCTGCTAATGCTGCTCTCTGTACCAGTATTCCGCAGGCCGTCGTACGAATTCTTTCTCCGGACTCACCAAGTCTTAACTTTTGCATGTGCGTACGCTCTCTGGCGGCATCTAAGTTCGAAGTCCCTGATTGTTCGGATCTGTCTTTATATCTCTATGGGGATGTTCGGCTTGACGTCGCTCCTCCAAGTCTGCAGCATTCTGTACCGCAACGTAAGTTTCCAACGGGGCTTCCCGCGAGCGGGGGTGACCAAGATGAGTAGCGGCATCAAACTCACCATCATGGTCCCTTCCAGACTGCAGATCAAACCCGGGCAGTACATCAACCTCTGGATTCCGTCAATCAGCTTTTGGTCCTTCTTGCAAAGTCATCCTTTCGTGGTCGCTTCCTGTGCAGATGGAGAACAGACAACTCTGGAGCTTCTGATCGGGCCGCAAAGAGGACTCACTTCCAAGTACCTGCGCAATAGCATCAACATCTCTGGTTCAGCGTCAGGCGGTCTTCGTCTCGCGCTCTTCAGCGGGCCGCACGGACTCAGCGCGCCTCTAGCGGATTTTGAGACAGTTCTCTTGGTGGCTTCGGGCCTTGGAATAGCTACTCAACTACCATATCTTCGACACCTGATTCGTGGCTATAACGACTTCCAAGTTCGTACTCGCCGTATTCACTTGGTCTGGCAGCTTGACAGCCTGGGTGAGTAGAACCGCATCCCCCAAAAGCAGCCAGTAGCTAATACAGACAGAGGACGGGGCTCTGGCACAGGATTTGCTGAATCAAGCGCTGAAGGAAGACACTCTGGACAATGGCTACGTCAGCCTATCCTGCCCCAAGCTTATGATCGTTTTGCTAACCTCTTTCCTAGATTCTCTCTATCTCGGTCTATTATGCCTCCGGAAATGCTAAGCGTGGTTTACTCAAAGAGGGGCAACATCGGCGCGTCTCCCTCCATCCTGCTTTAATGAACCCAGCAGACCTGTTACGTGCGGAGGTAGCAGGAGTAGGTTCGCCGGCTACGTCAAGAGAAGAGCAGGAGCATAGCTATGATGAAAAGACGCTGGTACAAGAGGAATTGGTAGGGACTAGCCCAAACGTCTCAGCAGAGCTTGATCCCGGGCAATCAAGGGCAGGGAAAAAGGGCGGGCGGATGCTCGTAACAGGTAAGGCTCATTCTGCACTGCCATGAGCAACACTGACCGGTACCGCAGTATCTGCTTCCAATGATATTCGGGATAAGTTGCGAGAACTTGTGAGAACATATTTGGACGAGAGTGTAAGCTTACTGGAGCTGGAGTATCAACCGTGAACGAAATCAAGGGGAACTCCTTCACTATTTTAAACCGTCAATCGTAAAGAAGCTTTGTGAGTGGACCTTAAATAGTTTGAATATAGGATCAAAGGCTCGACGGAAACAAAGCTCATCTGCACATGGAATAATAAAGTATATTTGCATTTGCCCTTGACCCGCAATTTTTGTGATATCGTAGCAGGATACAGTCAAGGCCTGGACCTTACCCCTGGGGTCCAGGCCTGACTGAGGAACAGACCTCGAGGGTGAGGTCCAGGCCTTTGACTGAGGGACCAGGCCTCGACTGAGGATCAGGCCTTGACGACTGAGGAACAGACCTCGAGGGTGAGGTCCAGGCCTGTGATTGAGGGACCAGGCCCTAAGGAACAGACCTCGAGGGTGAGGTCCAGGCCACAACCTTGGGAAGACGGGACTGCGGAAATTGCGTTTGCTGAATTAGTACGGCAGACGATCGTGAAGAACCAAGGATGCATCGGTCTAAGAGGGTGGGATGAAGGTGTGGGATGAAGGTAATCCTGCACTCAGGATGCAATCGTGTTGTCAGTTGGGAATTCGGTTTCTTATATGATAACGTAAATCGCTTAACAACTCTCTTCTCCACACCGATCCCAGTGAGATTATGCTTTCCTCATGCCAATTTGTTGGTGAAGCAATGAACGACCTCCGCTTTGGATATCCAGCATTCAGTTCCATGCCATTTGCATGAATGCCCAGGGTAGAGCTCTATTCTCGTTGAGATAGCCCGCGCCAGTGTTCACAAATTTAATCTAAATTGAATTACACCGGCTACTATATACAGTGCCTTTCGATCTCAAACTCGCTGGGCCTTACTATACCTTCCCGAAATTGCACCTGGGGATATAGGTTGCGTGGTAGTGGTATATACCGGCGTATCCCAGTCTACGTTAGCTACTCGGCGAACGGCTAAGCTTTAATCTACTCTACTCTTTACGTATTATTCTTTATCTCACGAATTAAGAAGTATTTAAGATAACTCTCTAGCCTAGCTTTCATTAGTTTATAGCTAGCGTAGTTAACCTAACTATCCTAACCTTTATATACTCTTAGATACTCTAGAATACCTTCTATAAGCTCGACCCCTCTAATCTATAGTACTTTATACTTACTCTAAATAATCTTCTCCTACGCTAAGAAGACAAGTAGGTAAGTGTTACAGTTCCACTTACTCCGAGGAGGATAGACCTATAATTAATTCTCTTAAAGAGGAGTATCAAGGATATAAATAGGTAGGCTTCATTTAAATAAGTCTAGTATAAAGTATTATATTTAATAATTAGGAGATATCTAGGATTATAATATAAGTTAAGTACGAAGCTTCTATCTATTAGAAATATCGTTATCTATATAGATATATAAGATTTATGTTAAGAGTAATACTTAATCTACTTAACTACTAAGCTCCCTAAGTAATATTATTACTTAGTATCTTAGCCCGCTAAGTAATACTATACTTATCTATATATACTAGGTAAGTATATTATATTATACTCTAACGTGCGTTATACTAGGTCCCCTCCTTATGATTTCTTGTCTTAAGAAACCTTCTATCCTTTATACTTAATGCCTATATAGCGTTATCCTAAATTAATATCTTCCGTTTATTAGAAAGTTCTAATCGATAAGCTCAGCTATTTATTTAAAAGTATGCGGGTGTGTAAGCGTTATACGGACTAGAAGTATCTAGAGAAATATCAGGTAGGAGCGTAATTAATAAAGTGCGTGGAATATATTCATATAGGATATTAATATAATTTAGCTCCGTTCTCCGTAAAGTAATAGCTTCATCTTGAATATTAATAAAACTAAAAGTTAGCTAAGGCTTATAAGGCGCTCGCAAAATAGTCCCGCCTTTAAGCGGAGGTAGACTAGTTAGAAAAGAAGAGGTAGGAGCTAGTTAAGAGCGAGCTCCGGAATATTATTAATCTAAAGATAGAAGAGAATCTTATTAATAATCCTTCTCTAGAGGACTTTTTCTTTAACGTTAGTTTTAAATAACTTATTTTAAAAGATAAGTTTAATTAGAACGCCCTAGGTTCTTTACCTAGTAGAACTATTATAGAAGCGTCTAATAGTTCTAAAGGTATCTAATAGGTTCCTAGGTATTTTCTAACTTATCATAGCCCTTCGACTTGATAAAGTATTCCTAACCTCTCTATTCTAGGATCTTCTTAACTTCGTATTCTTCGGTCTTAGCCTTAAACTTCTAGTCTTCCTAGAGCGGCGTTTAGGAGTCGGCTAGTTCTAATAAGGAGATATGAAATACTAGGTATATCCTAGCGTCAGGTAGTAACTATAACTTATAATTAATAGTACCCCTTAATTACTTAATTAAAAATAGTCTAACTTTAATATAGTCTAGTTTCTTATTTAATCTCTTACTTTTTAGGTTTTTTATATAGAGGTAAACCTTATCCCCCTTCTTTAACTAAGGATATATTTTTCTTTTCTTATTTATCCTATTCTAGGTCTTCGTATTAATCTTATTAATTATTTATTATATTTCGTTATATAGTCTTTTTATATTAGAAGCTAGTACTATTACTTTTTCTACCTTTAAGCCTTCTTATGGCTTTAGAAATAGGTTCGTATATTATCTATAATTCGTAAAGAATAGTAATAGCTATATAGTATCTAATCTTTTATTATTAAATATTAATTATATTATTAGGAGTAGTAAGACCTAGTTATTCTATTTATAATTAATATAGTATCTTAGGTATACTTCTATTATTTAATTTATACGTTCTATCTAACTATTCGTCTCTAGGTAGTAGGCGGTTAATATTTATAACTTAATTCTAATTATAGCGATTAGAGTCTTCTAATAATAAGATATAAAGAGTCTATCTCTATCTAATATAATAGATTTAGGTATACTATAATCTCTTATTAGCTTATTAAAGAGTATATATCCTAGCTAATCTACTTTATAAGTTTCTTTATAAGGAATTATAATAGCGTACTTTATTAACTTATTAATAATTATTATAATTAAGTTAAAGATATCCTTTATAACTAGATCCCTTAATTTTAGTAATTTAATAATAAAGTCTATTATAATATCCTTCTATAATATATCTAAAACTGGTGTAAATTATATTTACCCGTATTTAGCGTAACGTATAGACTTATTCTACTAATAATAAATATATTCTTTAATATATTTCTTAACGTGCGTATGTATTTATAGTATCGCGTATATTTATTAAAGGAGTTCTACTATTTTAGATACTTCTAGATACCTAATTATAGGATTATTATAGTAATCCCTAATTACCTCTTTAATATATTTCTTAGGTAAGTACGTCCTTCTCTTATATTAAAGTAGTTCTTATCCTAATTATTAATTTTATAACGTTATAGCTAGATCGTTATTAATATAACCTTCCCTTAAGATTAAAGATATATCCTAGACTATAACTCGCGTAATAGCTACTAAACTCTATATTAGTACTAGCGATCTATCCTTTTCTTATTTAAGAATTAATTTCTCTATAATATCCTTAGATTCTATATAGTTAGCTCGTCTACTTAAGGCGTCTACTTAGCTATTATCCTTTCTAGGGGTATATAGTATCTTAAACTTATATTATCCTAATAATTCTAATTAATAGACTTATCTTTAATTTAACTCCTTTATTATTATAAAGTTAAGGAGATTCTTATAGTTTATAAAGATAGTAAGTTCTAAATAACTTTCTACGTATATCCTCTAATTCTAAAGTATATATACTATTATAAGTAGTTCCTTATTATAGATATTATAATTCTATTCTACTCCTAATATCTTATAGGAATAGTAGGCTATAAGATACTATCTATTATCTTATTATTAATATAAATAGGCGCTAATTATAAGGTCTAAGGTATCTATTTTAATATATATTAATTTATTAGCTTGAAAGGTATAAAGTACTAATAAATCTATATAAGCTTACTTAAGTATCTTAAATAATTACTCCTAGGCTAGTCTTTATTAAAATCTAGTTTCTTTCTTTATAATATTTATAAGTAGGAGTACCTTCTTTAAATACCCTTTAATAAATCGTTAATTAAAGTTAGTATATTCTAAGAAACTCTAAATTAATTTAATATTATATAATATAGGCTATTTTAATATTACCTAAATCTTCTTAGGGCTTATCTAAATACCTATAATACTTATTATAAATCCTAGGAATTCTATTAATTCCTTATTAAATTCATACTTCTCTAGTTTAAGGAGAAGTCCCGTTTATAATAGGTATAAAAGAATATCTTATATATATATAATATACTCTTCCTTATTCTTAGAATAAATTAATATATTATCGAGGTAAGCTATTACTAAATAATCTAGCTAAGCTTAAACTATATTATTAATAAGTACTTAGCAGGTTACTAGTACATTAATAAGTCTAAATAGTATAACTAGGTACTTATAATACCTATAATAAGTCCTAAATATAATCTTCTATTCTTTACCTTCTTTTATCCTAATTAAGTTATAAGCTCCTTATAAGTTAAGCTTTATAAATATCTTTACCTTAGAGAGTCTATCCTATAGCTCGCTAATATTTAGTAAAGGATATTAGTTCTTAATAATAATATCATTTAGCTTTTAATAGTTAATATATAGCCTAAGCTTTCTATCCTTTTTTAGCGTGAAGAGGATTAAATAACCTACTAGTAATTTAGATTCTTAAATAAATCCCTTTTTTAGGTTCTTATTAATATATTCCTGAAGTATACTAAGTTCCTTTTCTAAAAGTATATAGATTAATTTAAATATTAGGACTTTTCCTAGTTTAAGTTCGATCTTATAATCTTAAGGCTAGTATCTAGGTAATACTTTTATTATTAACTCTTCCTTAAATAGAGCTATATACTTTCTATACTTTAAAGGGATATTAGGAGGTTCGTCTTTTCCCCTATTAACTCTAGCTCGTTTATCCTACTAATCCTTACTAGTATATATTAAGTTAGATCCTCGTATAAGGTCATCCTTATTTAAAACTGAAGTAATATAAGCTTTAATTAGTCTTCGGTTCTATTTCTTATCTACTATCATCTACTATCGGCGTATAGGTTATATACTAGTAACGTCTCTAGTATTTATAAATATAAGTACTCCTTTCTTCTAATTAATTACTAGGTTATACTTCTTTAATTAAGGTATTCCTAAAATAATATAATAAGTAGCTATCCTAATAATATTAAAGGTTAGTTCTTTATAATAGTATTAAATTATTATATATAGTAAGTATATTTCCTTATCTATTCTTCCTATTAATAGTATTAACCCGTTAGCTATTTATAAGTTATACTAGTTTTTCTTCTTTTAAGTTAGTAGGCCTACTAACTATACTAAGTTTTAAGAGGTAAAATTCCTAGTCGCTCTAGAATCTATTATTATAATAGTTTACTAACTATTAATTAGTACCGGTATATTTATATATATATTATATTAAGTAGTATATAGGAACTATTTTAGGATTAATATATTAATTTACATATATCTTCCTATAATATAAGAGATTACTCTTTTTCCTATTTAGGGAGAAAACCGCTCTATATCTTTTAGCGTATATATTTCTTATACCTATTATAATTATAAGTATACTATTCTATTAAATAGTAATCTATTATATCTAGATATTACTTTAGCTAACCTTGAGTACTATTATATTATCCTTTAGATAATCCTAGGAATTATAGGTTCCTACGTTTATTAATTAGATACTAGTTATAACTATTATTATAGTAGTTTTCCTATTATATATTCCTATATATTATTTTAACTATATCCCTGCTAATCTCCTTTTAAGCGGGCTAGTAGTATCTATAATACTCGTCTATATAGGCTATCTAGTATATAACGCTATATTACGGGTATATCAAGTTAAATTGATAATCCTTAATATAAAGCTTATTACTTTATATTTTCTTAAAGTCCTTTCCTTTACTTAATCCTTATAATGTGGTGGCGTAAGGTTAAGAGTTATTTAGAATCCTTATATCTAGTTTATAGCGTGGTACTTCTTCTTCTAAGCTCTCTTAATCTCCTTATCTATATTCTAAACTATACTCTAGAACCTCGCTATTATCTAAAGATTCTAATTCTATCCTTCTATCCTAGATATCTTAGAGCTATTATCGTAATCGCTTTATATTATCCTATATATTATTAATGATATATTATAAAAACTCTTTAAGTTCTAAGTCTTTATATCCCTCTTAAATAAGGTATTATTTAATTCTTTTATTAATATCTTAAGGTGATATCTATCCCCTTAATAGATTCCTAATGAAATGAGGTACTTTCTAAATAATATTAAAATAGTGTCTATCTTTTATAACTTCCTCTAGTTTCCCTACCTTAATCTATTCGGGAGGTAGATTAGAGTTATATTCCTCTGGATTATTAAGAGATTCTATATATAGAATTCTTCTTAATATATTTAATTATAGATATAATACTATATTCTTCATCTTATAGTTTCTAGCGAAGTAGCCCGGTTTATTATAACTATAATAGATTATTACTTTCTTACCCCTTTCTTTTTATTATTTCTTACCCCTGAATTTTCCCTTATCTCGTTTCTAAGTAAAGTCTAGTTCTATAGGTATATATCTATATAGGTTACAGGATTAGAATCGTTTCTTATTATAGCTATTACTAGAAAATATTCCTGACTATCCTATTTTAAATATCCTACTATTATATCGTTTCTCTATTACTAATTTATAGAGCTTATTATTAACCTTTATAACCTTTATTATAAGAGTATTAAGATCCTTGATTTATACTCTAATTCATATAAGTTCTTCTTTAATATTAAACTTTAATCCGCGGCGGTATATAGTTATTAGAGCGTTATTATCTTAGTCTATCTTTATTATATACTATTAAAATTGCGTGGAATACTTAGTAGTAGATTTCTTCTAAGATAGATATTAAATAACTTATAATACTACCTTATTATCATTTAAGGGACTAAAAACTTATTAAATTTCTATATAAAATTATATAAAATTCTCTATCTATTATTTAATATTTTAATTATCTTTATTATCTTTATCTTTAAGGTACTTCTTAAGAGAAGGATAAACCTACTTCTATACTCGTCCTCTTATATAAGTAATAGCGAAGGCGGGCTATTAAATAGCTAGTAAAGCTAATCTATTAAAGGCGAAGTAAAGCTAAAGCTATATAAGCTAGTCTTCTAGCTTCTCTCTTTTATTATAATATAAGTTAGGTTTAGCGACCTTAGGTCTATCTTTATTATCTATAATTAGGCGTTATAAATCTTAACTACTTAAGGGGGGGTTTCTACTTCCTAAGGTACTTATCTTAAGGGTACTTAAAGTATTATAGTTCTACTTACTTTAAGAAGGATAGACCTATAATTAGTTCTCTTAAAGAGGAGTATTAAGGATATAAATAGGTAGGCTTTATTTAAATAGATCTAGTATAAAGTATTATATTTAATACTTAGAAGATATCTAGGATTATAATATAAGTTAAATATAAAGCTTTTATCTATTAGAAATATCGCTATCTATATAGATATATAAGATTTATATTAAGAGTAATACTTAGTCTACTTAACTACTAAGCTTCCTAAGTAATAGTATTACTTAGTATCTTAGCCTATTAAGTAATACTATACTTGTCTATATATACTAGGTAAGTATATTATATTATACTCTAACGTACGTTATAGTAAGATATAAAAGGCTAGCTATTAGACCTAGATCTAATAATATTTAGTTACTCTCTCTTTATAACTATAAGTATTCTATTAATAATTAATTTACTATTACTGAAAATTAAGCTAGCTAAAGTAATAACTTTATAAGCTAGTATTTTATAATATTATAAAGCGCGGAAGATATTCTTATTTTATTAATATAATTTAACCTTATAAAGTTTATAAAGTAATTATATAGATCTTAATATCTTTACTTCTTTCTATTTATTAATACTTAGGTTATTAAAGTTCTTTAAAAGCTTAATATAACTAAGCTCTTTAAGGATAGAACTATTAAATTTAATAAATACTAGGTATTAAGCTTAGAGGAAAAAAGGGCTTAAGTAGATAGATTATTAATTAATAATACTTACTATCTTAATTAGCTTTTCTAAGTTTATAAATATATTATTTATATATAAATCGCTATATTATATTATTAAGGCTTAGAATAATTCCTCCTTTAATAAAAGATATTTTACTACTTTTAGATAGTTAGTAAGCGCTAATAATTTAGAGATTAGAGTTAGTTAATATTATTCAAGGCTATAAAAAAGACCTTGTAGCCTAGGGAATTCTTAGAGTATTATAATATATATAATCTCGTAACCTACTATAACTATAGCGTAGTCCTTAGCGGTACGCCCTTGAAGTAAGCTTATCAACGATATAGAATTAAATTAAGAGGGAAGTTAGAAAGGTTTTATATAAGGTCCTTAATCTATACAGATAGTTCTACGCCTCTTATTAAAGAATATCCGATTATTTATAAGGCCTATAGTAAATTAAGAGTATTATATCTCCGTCCTATCTTTATTCATGTATAGTGTTTCATTGCTAGAATACTTTAGAATATCCTCCGCGTAGTATAAACTTCTAAATAAGGTAAACCTAGTTATAATAAATAACTTCTCTATCCTAACTAATTACTTTATAATCTTATATTTCTATCAGCCTATAATATCTTCCTATAAATTCTTAAGTTTAATATTAGGTATCTTTTCTATAATTATATACTTAGCGTTAACTGGATTCTTTTCCTACTAGGAGCTTTATATAAATACTTTAGGAGCCGGTATTTTTAGAATATTTCTTACCTACGAAAATTTTATTAGCTACCGTTACTAGATAAAGTAAAGAAGAGTTATATATAAAGTCTATTATAACGACCTTACTAGCGGTAGTAAAATAGGGATATCTAATATTAGGATTTAGAACCTTTATAATAACTTCGTTCCTATCGTTTATAATAAGAAGGAAAGTTTTATTGAAATTACCTTCTAGAACCTTCTTAATTTTAATATATAAGGAGGCTCCTATTAATCTAGTAGCGATTTTAGCTAGTTCCGCCACGTTAAATCAAATATAATGATAAGAGAGTTATACTAGTTCGTCCTAGAGCTATCGCCTAGATATATATTAATAGAAGGACTCTTTATTACTATCTATAATAATTAATAGGCTATTTTCTTAATGCTTAGTTTAACTTCTACTAACCTTAAATCAGCGGGTTATTTAATCCCATCTGAGTATAGGTAGAAAAGTTGCGACTATTGCTCTTCAACTAACAGGAACCTATCAAAGCCACCCCTGCGTGGTGTTGAAACAGCGTTTTCCAAGCAGAACCGAAATTCCTCAAACCCTTCGAAATACTGCGCACTTAACTGAAAGGAACGTGTAGGACAGACGTCATATTCAGTGATAAACGCGTTCGGTTTTCAAATGAGCTGGAAGGAAAAACGCGCTTCGCGCCCTGGAGAGCGGGACGCATCGGACGAAGTTAGGGCAAATCACAACCGTCAATTCGCGCCCCACCCTGCTGCTGCCTACTGCTGCCTACTGCTGCCTACTGAGTCATTCCTCTGACGCTTATCCGTCTGTTTGATCATATTTCATGCGATAGTATGTCAGTGTATCTGTGGTCTCTATGTCACCTTGAAGTATCTCACAAACCAGATCTAAACACAGATCAATACTCTATCCTTCGTCATCCGTGTCTTCAGACTGTATGCTTTCAAGCTGCGTGTGCTCTACCATCTCCGCGTTGATCGCTAGGGGTTCGTTTAAGCCTTATTGCGTATCATGCGAAATTTCTATTCGCAGGTGGAATCATACTCTGGCTGACACTGTGTCATATCAAGTAGAACCATGGCAAACGCCGTGAGAATAGTACTTGGAGAGTTGTTCGCGGATATGTTAAAAAGTAAATCGGGCCTTTAGCGCCTATTAAAACTATCTCCTGACGGTGCCGGCTCTCGAGTTTTCCCCTCTAAGACTGGGAAGAACGACGGCCGATACGGAGTCCGTATTAATAAGGGAGAGCCTATCAAGGGAAAATTAAATACTATATAATTAAAAATGCAGATAAATTCTAATACGACGAATAAAACGTTAAGAGATTTAGTAAAAAAGGATTCTTATAGGGTTATTATAACGGCGGATATTAATTCGACGCAGGATACGTCGAAAGAGAATTTGGAGAAAGTCAAGTAGAATTTCCTCGACACTCTCGATGTTTAACCTGGGATTTTTTGATTGTTCGGACATGTTTTCAAGGGCATCTGGAAAAAAGTAGACTTTAGATGCAGCCGATTTACTGGACAGAATGCTGTAGCTCGAGAGCGACTCATTGCGCGAGCTGCTATCGCTCAGCTGGCCGCCTCAGGCCATAACAAGCTTGCGTCCAACGCAGCCGCTATCTATTGCGATCTGGTGAGACTTATTATAGGAGTATTATACTAGAGAGCTATTTAAATTAATATATAATTTTTACCCCTTATAATATCTATTTATAAGGAAGAAGTCTTTAGCTTCCTTACGCTATAAGAATTTATAATTAACCCTTCAAATACCTAGTAATTAATTATCACGGGAAGTTAAAAGCGCTTAATATAAGAATCTAGACTATATAATAGAATTAAAGAGAAAGGGTAGTTATATATATAAGTCTCCTTTAAGTATTATAGATATAAGTAAGAGCCTCTACTAAATTATATTAAAAAAGGAGTAAATATTCCCGTAGGATATACTATTTTATAATAATCTATTTAATAAAACTTGCGAGAGTATAAAGGAGAGAAATAAGGCTATAATAATTCAGGATATCTTTCTACTTATTTACCCCTCTACTTAAGTTCTAAGAATCTATAATACTAAATATCTTAACTATCTATACGAAAGTATTAATAAAGGCTAGAATAGCGTAATCCCCTTTTATAATATTTATCTATAACCTAACTACTTAGTAGGTTTTAGGCGTTCTACGTTTATAGAGGAATAACTAGAAAAGCTTAAGCCTTTTATTAATAAAATTAAATCTAAAATTACTACCTATTTTATAGTTATAATATAGATATTCTTTCCCTTCTTTACTTATAAGGTTAAGTACGGCGCCGCGGCTCTCGATATTATTAATTACTAAAACGCGTATAGTATAACTATTATTATAGAAGCTCTTATTAAACTTTTTAGATTAATAAAACGTAAGAAACAGCTAGACTAAGAGATACTTACCTTTTTTATCTTATATAATTATAGGTTAGTTAGAATCTACGGCTATTATATTATTATTAAAGAAGATAAGACTAGCTTCTATTACTATCTAATCTATAAATTTATTAAGAGTATTTATAATTATTATTTATTAAAACCTTATAAATCAATCTATTTAAGTATTAATAACTTATTAACTAATATTTATTTTATTTTATTTTATTTTAATTTATTTCTTTCTCCTAATCTATACCTTAGAGTTTATAGTAATTGAATATTAGGTTTATATTAGGCGAGGATAATAGCTAGTTAAGCTTTCTAGCCTTATAAGAAATTATATTGACTACTTCCTTTATATAAATAATTAAGCGAGCGTTAAAGAAGCTAAGGAATTAGCGTATTATAGGTTATTAATACTAAAATTTTAAAAGTAAAAGGCTAGATATTCTTAAGTAGTCTTAAATAGACTTTTAAAGGTAATAGTTCTATTTTAATTAATATCTATTAGGTAGGCTAGGTCATTTAATACGTAGCCTTTAACTAGCCGTATAACGATTATTACTATTAATATATAAAGTTCTTTTAGCGAGAGGGTAATCCTCGATAGAAAGCTAAATATATAGATATTAGAAGTAGTTAATAGTTTCTTTATGCCTTAATCTTATAGGTGCCATTCTAATGCCATATACTCTCTATTATTTTTATCAATTCGGCTTTCCCTCTCCCTGCTCTCCATCTTCCTTTCCGCGCTCAACGACTATCTCCTTCGCATGCCTCTGCAGTAAACCCCGCCGCTCACTCTCCTTATTACCCAATCTCGGTTGCCCCCATGCGCCCGCAGCAGCAGCGACTATGGATCCTCCCAATATCATCACCGTCACCTAACCACTTTCAGAGCAGCCTCAGGGCCAATGCGACTTGGCATAGGATGAAGAGGGGAATACGAGATATCAAGTATCGTTGCCAAGAGACGGACGTATATGGCCTATGAATACAGGGTGCGCTGGAAGAGGACGTAGATGCCTGGAGCGAATTGGGAAACACACAACGATTGTTGCGGGAGTTCGAGGCAAAAAGCCAAGCGCAGCGGGGACGTAAACGGGACGGACCGGTACATGCAGACGGGGGTTGGTGATCGTTGATCATCTTAATGGCAGAGGATGTGTATATGTCAAAGGTAACGTCAAACAACCTTCAATTACACCGCCGGTCAACGGTTCCCTTTTTTAAGATTTTATAGTATGTTCCATGTCATCTGCTGCTAAATCGTGTGCTCTGCGTCTTCCACCAGCGGTTCCTTCTTCAACCCAAAGTGGTTGAACCTATAAGGTGGGCTTTGCATGAGCTTTGTATGTGACCTGTGCATCAAGAGTCTTGGGCAAGAGCAGACTTCCATTCGACAGTGGCGCTATTCTCCCAGGAGGCTGTTCCTAGCAGATGAAACAAAATTCACGTCTGGGGCTCTTCCTTGCTCATCCTGTAACACCGCGTGAATCTAAAGCCTCAAATCTTCCCCTAGGTTGTCCTGGAAACATTCTCCTAGGTTCTGAAAGATGACGGTAGTTGCTGAACGTGCATTGAAAAGGATTTAGCTGTTGGGGCGTCAAGGGTCCGGGAAAGTGAAAGCCGCACTGAAGCACTACTTCTGACCAACGCTCCAATCAGGTTCTCGTTCTCCCTTTCGCATCAGTTTTCCAACCACTGCCTCCAGCTGCTCGGCCGTCACGTTGATAATGAGCCCAGAGAAGTGGACACTAGGGCGAGTGTTGGATCCTAAAAGGAAATAACAGGATGCACGCATTATCCACAGAATATATGCAGCAGGTGTCATCCGCTTTTTGCTAGCCGAGAATCAAAGTTATTCAGACCGGCCGACGAGGTGCTCTTTGTCTTGTGACCAATGAGTTTCTGTAGCGTCTTTTGCGCTAATGCATAGGCAATATATCGCATTCAGAAGTGACTCACACTTTGTAACGCACCTTAGTCGCGACTTGGCGTGGGGTTTAAGTGGCCAGCAATTCTGGTGTGGCTGCAGAATTCGTCGCTGGCCTTTCCAACGCGTCATACAGGCGCCTCAAGAAGCAATCCATGTTGCATCCGACCCTGATCTTATTAGGAAAGTTGACGGCTCAAACAAGGACTATAAATAACTTCCCTAGAACTGGAGTGATGCAGTCACAATCTCGGACTCCACGCTCGTAGCCCTAGTAGGAGCGCATTAGAAAGTCTATAGAATGTTAAAGGGAAACCTTGCAACAGAGTAGAAACGTACCGTCAGGACTCACCTTGGCTGTTATCGTGTGACTCAGAATGCGAGAAGACCCGCATCTCTAAGCAGGCGAAGAACTTGTTTAGAATTTGAAGTTGGGATTCCAAAACACACCGAACGGGGCCAGACGAGAGTTATATGCACCCGCCTCCTCTTCTCGAACACGCTCGATCGCCCATCTCTGGCCGTCACCGCCCATCCGTCTCATATCTTGCGGCACGCGCTGCTGTAGCTCTCGGCCACTGGAGCCTCGTATTCGATCCATGCGCCATGCCTGCTGTTGCCTGGATCTTCTAGCTGAGACGGCTACAACGGATCGGTGGCACTGCCTTGCCACGATCAACAGCAAAAGGCCAGATGCACGTCTCGAGGCCACGGCACCCGAACGATGCTATTGTGATATCCTTGTCGGCGCAGCCAGGCAGATACGACTGTCGATCGAGGCGAGGCCAACGCTCCTTTGACTCCATTCGCTGGCTTTGGCTCACCGCCGCTGTTTGGATTCACGCTCAGCCCCTCAATGTCGGGTCCCCCGATCACGGGCGAGGTGCGATCCTTGTCAACGCGCCCAGGCAGGCAAGTAAGAAGCCCGAGGGATCGCGATGAGGTATGAGGCATTTCCTTCCTTGGGTCGTGTGGCAGGCCCGGCTGAATCGCTGGCTCAAGCCGTAGATCAAAGAACGGGCCGTGGAGAGTAAAAGCATCCTTGTCGAGAGTAAGTCCAGGCAAACGGTGAATTCAGAAGTACCAAGGATGGTAATCGCCGTGGAGCCTTCTTCGACTGGGTCGGCAATGCTGGAGCTGCGCCGGTGAAGCGATCATCGTTTCGAGCGAGAATCGTGAGAAGGGGGGTAGTAGGAGTCGACAGCAGAGAGAATGAAGCAACAAGGGGACGCCTAGGCAAGGAAAATGAAAGAGTAGAAGTTGAGGAATGTAGGCGAGGTGGGACGGACGGGGTATTTCATGAGCTGCGCAAATGTACGCGTGACTGAGCCGCCTAAACCAGGTGGGATGTGAGTAAGGGGGATCTACGCAGCAGTGGTGGGGTCCTGCAGCAGCCAAGAAGTACAGGAAGCAGCATGCCGCCAACGAAGGCAATTGAAGCCGGGCTCAAGGGAGCACGTTCAGGCTCCAGAGTGCTGCGCCTCTGCACTGCCCCCCGGGAGCTCACCCCGGCTCAGACACCGCTCAGGGCAGCTCACCTTAAAGCAGCCGCTGCTCACCTTTGAGGCTAGAAGAGGAAGAGGGAAAAATGTTTCGTGATCATGTCTAGAGAGGTAGGATGATCGTCTTTCTGTCATCATTGGAATCAGCATATCTGCTTATATTGACACGCTACAGAACCGTTCATCCTCGTAATAAAATCCCGTGACGGATTTTGCAACTCTTCATTTCATTCATCCCTTAGTAGGCAATGCCCGAAGCCTTTTTATATCCAGACAGAAGGAGACACAGAGTCCCCAAAGAAAGAATGGAGGTTGTATCACCTACGAGCTAGTCAGCTTCTCAGGTCGTATATGAGGGCACAGGAGTATAGTTTCAGCTGGACCTAGGTATCTCATCACTGAAAGTATCACCATAATACCAGCAGCCCCCTTGCAAAGATCTTGGCCCAGGAGGATTTTTTACATCGACGTCTGTTTTGCTCATACGCTTTGGGCGCTGCAAGACAGGTAGGTATCCTTGGCGAATCATTGGTCAGCTTGTAAAGTAGTCATCCGAACTCTGCGCTTGTAGTAGCCGCTGGACCCTGAATCTTCTCCGTGGCTCTCGGACGACGACATCTCTTCAAAGTCTTGCTTCTTTTCTCCATCGCCATCACCAGAGCGTGCAGTGTATTTGGATTATGAGATTGTGGATGTCTTTACGGACCAACTGGACGTTGCGTTGAGCCGGTTTCGATGAGCTTCCTAGAGCCTAGGTGAGACTGGGAAGGGTTGCGATGAGTTGCCGCTGGTCAACCATATGGGGAGGACGACTTGAGTAAAGCTGCTCCGTGAAATATTTGAGGCTGAAGTCTCTCTTGTGCTTCGTGGGAGATGCAGATTCTGCTTTGGTTAAGCCTCCAGGGGATGGGCTGCATCCGCCAGCTTGCACGTTGATCAAAACCTGCGACGGTTGTCCCGATCAAACTATGTCCCGCCCTCAGCCTCAGCTTGATCGTCAAAGTCGCAGTCCTTCCTTGCCTACTGGATCTGTCAGGGACCGCAGACAGTCTTGGTCAATTGTTTGCGAACCTGCTGGTTTGGGCAGTCGGGATGAGACGGCGCGAGTAGTTTTTGAACGAGCGTATAGATAGGGACAGTGTCCCTGTTTGATGAATGGTATGTTTGACCTTTGCTTTGCATGTCAGTATGTCTCGCTTGATAAGATTTGCAAGAAAGGGCTTTGGCCTCCTTTGAGCTCACAACACCGCCGTTGTCTGAAGAAGTATTATTACACCACAGCGTGGCAGATGTGACCATGAGGGAGCGTGCAAATCGCACTATCAAGGCGAGGATGGTAGGTGTGTTTGTTTGTACTGGCCAAAGCGGTCACCGGTCGGTCCTGAGATCCATCGGCGCGCCGGACCGCCAAGGCTGAAGTCATTCACATCAACACACCCACCAATTTCTCTGTCTTGTCAGGCAGTGAGAGGTCTTGAATGGCGTCAAAAAAAAGTGCAAAAAAAATATTTCCCCCAGAAAACTCAAGAAGACACTTTATCGGTCCCTGCCGCCGCAAAATGTACAACGCGACAACAGGGGTACCTTACAATGTAAGATGCTGAGGTCGAACCCCAGACCCTGCTAGCGTTAGTCAATGTGAAAGGCTCGGGAGTAATTTAACCTGAGGCAATTCGCCTGAGCCATGCTGGCTTTGAATTATGAATTCCCGTTTAAACCAAATAAAATACCTTTAGTTTTGGTTTACGATAAATTAACAGCATCTCCGTTCCGATGTCTTTGGGGACCTTTACGTGTGCAATTTCTTAAGCATGAGTGTTTAATTTGACTGCACCGGGTGTTCAACGGTCAATTGATGACATTTTGCTAGACTAACGCGGGTGTGCGCCCTAACACCGTTCTTCTCATCCTCTACGATAGTGAGTTCTAAAAACGACTAGATGACGGCCGAATCCATTTTATCCTCCATATCACGAAGAACACCCGATCCCTCCGCTCCACCTTCCGCGCCCACCATCATCTGCTCGAAAAGATGCGCCAGCCTCTGTTCTTCCTCTAAAGCCTTCTGCGTTGCTTCATACGCATGACGCTGTTCTTGTTCTTTTTCTTCTCTCAAAGCTTTCCTCTCCTCATCCCATATTCGAACCTGGTCTTGAATTTGGGGTCCTCCGTATTCTGGCACAGCCGGGCTCATGAAATCTTCGATCGTTGCCAAAGGAGGTACGCGAAGTATTGGCAGCCCGTCAACATCGAAACCAACAACGTATTTACTAAAGAAGGTGGCGCGGTAGTTCTCGTCGAGCTTACTCAACGCAGACCACCACCTCCAACCATGAAACCAAGAGGAGCGATGGGGTTCTCCAGACCACCTAGTAGCAATGTTCATGTCAGCGCGATACCACAAGACAGGCCAGTTTAAAGAACACATCATATAGCCGTAAGAGTACGTACCAGTCGTCGAAGCAATCGCCCAGCTCCTTTCCCAGCTCCTCTCTTTTGTTGGCCCTGTCCGTCTCAAACAGTGCCAACGCCACATCCATTTCCTGTGGACGCTGGAAAACAAGGTCCAGCCTGTCCGTGACCGCCTTTGAGAAGCTCTTTTGCTTGCGAGCGGTCTGATACTCGAGCCAGAGCCTGATAGGCTGGTACAGTATGTCTTCTGAGGAATAGGCTTGGAAGCGGAGCCAGCGATTACTCTGGGCCCGAATTCGATCTTGGAGTTGCCTTTCAGCCTCGGCGGCCTGCCTTGCTGCGATGATGGTCAGCTAGTCTCGTACAGAAAGAAGCAGTCATAGGCTAGGATGTGGTGAGAATGTCCGATATTGTCTGAATGTCGTCGCTACAACATATGCCCATATTGATGCGGAGGAGGGAAGGGGGAGCATAAAGTAAGGCATCAGACTGAGTCTCGGCGGAGTTTGGCAGACTCAGGGGGGTACGGACCGGCCTTTTTGGCCGCAGCCCTCCTCTGTGCCGCGTTCATACCATCATTCGGCTTCTGAATGCCACCATAATGCTTGCGTTCTTGCGGTCTCGAGGGAGCCATTATGACAACGATTCCTGTTGAAAATACAGCCGCAAGATGATGATGATGGATGGAATAGCTGGTGTTCAAACTGCGCGGAATCATCACAAGGTGAGAAATACGCTAGTCCTCAATCGACATCAGCTCCGACTAATCGGAGGCGGACAGTGAAGTGACTGTTTTAGAGCTAATGGTGAAGGGAATTTCTAGCGTTCTACATGGGTTGAGAGTCTGCTTCACAACAAAAGCATGGATGCTCTAGATCTAATGTTGCGAGTACAAGTCGTTAGTAGGTCCGTGTTCAACCAAACCGAGACATAGTCGTCCCAAGTGGCTACATTGTCTTACGAAAACGAGCATTGAAACGCCTTATGATACAGCGGACTAGATCCGTTTGATACTACATTTCTGGAGAACAGGGAGCAGGAGATGGGACAAAGCATGGGACTCGCTTTCTACTACATTAGCTAATGTCGACGTAAGCGACTCTATTTGTTGTTTTATAAGTGACAGAATTCTCTTGATCTAACTAATTTTTATATGTGATAGTGCTCGAATTGACCCAGTACATCGACTAGCTAGTACAAAACGACATCTTGAAGATTTGGAAATGCATAGAAATGGTCTATGATTGCTAGTTCGTCCGTGAATATTTGGAGAGATCCTGACACTTCGTCAAATAAGATGAAGTCGGCGTCCTTTGCATCAAGTAGGTTGACATCATGTTTATCACGTAGCTGTGCAATGAATTCGATTCCCTATCTACGATATCGTTGCGAGTGGCCAGTTTTATGGCTGCTCGCTTCTCTCAGACTCATTCGTCAATAAGGAATGGGCTGAACAGTCTGGAGACGCAAATGACTTGAGTTCATATGCCTCAAGAGCGAATAGATTGCTTGACATCTTTGGAATCGTAAAGGATGCTGTCTATTCCAAAGATGCTATGATGATATCTGTGGAGTATACTTCCCCCAATATCCAGTGGGTTTATACAAGGATACTTTGACCCTCTACTCCGATTTGGTAGCGGTATTCCTCCATGCCCAGGCCTATGGTGGAAGCTCGTTAGATGGGAGATGTCAAGAGGGGCAACATGACCAGACCGGATATTGAGTGTGTTACTATGACTGGCAAGCGAAGGGTCATGCCAAGTCTATCTCGATATCGATTAGTGTCACCATGATAATACCATATATCTTAGGCGTTAATTGTAGTATCAATTTTAGTAGCCTCCACTCAGCTCCTATTAGATTACTGTCACTATCTTATCGTAAATAGAAAAGTCGGAGATACTAAGATTTCTCAGGCCAGTATTGTAATTAAATAACATCAATAGAAGGGGCTGCTACTGGCGATACAATGAAGGCTGTGAGACAGATTTGTGCACAGATCGCTGTGTTACGAGAAGTGTGAAAGAACCTTTAACACTAGTCTTTATATACGTTAGCGGTGTCGATATACCAAAAACGCCGATCGCGTCTTCGATTTCATGCGCGCCGACATTTAAAGTACATAATTCGACAAGTCTAATGCTGGGCAGCCTCATCACTCTTCTCATTGTCTGGCATGGAGACTCAGGGAGATAGTATAGACATTTCTCAGCTGAGAGCGTCTGCTCTAGGCCTCGATAACAGACCGGTGAGCATACCCCTGCAACTGATGCCTGTCGCCTCGCTTATGCATGTGCCTCAAACTGACGCCATCTACCCTGCAGTCTTTGAAGCGTGTTTTGCCACAGTCCATCGCGATAGAGAAGAAACGCGACTTCATACAGGCCAACACCAAAGCTGTCAGCGTCCGGCAACCCTTCCCCCACAATTCACAGCACCACCTCGCCACTGAAAATGATCCATGGCCTGCCAGCTTACCGCGATCTCGACCTCAGGACTCGAGAGATCCAGCGGGGCATCAATCGGCTTCCCAGCCAGAGCTACCCAGTACAATCCCCCATTCACTAAAGGGAAAGATGCTCGCCGATGGCAGCCAGTCGCAGGGCGACACCCAGAAGCTCTCACCATCAGTCCTCGAATACTACAGCAAGGAGAGTAGAGAAGTGCGAGCTGCGCTGGAGATGCCTTGTCCAACCCATACCTCCTTCGATACTCAAGACAGCGCGCCCCATACTTTCCAGCCAGACGATACTGGCCACATCGATCTCCTTGCAATATTCGAGCAGCCCTCAATAGATGATGTTGGGGATGTGCCTGTGGACGATGGGGAAGATGATATCGATCCGCTATCTCAGGATGTTCGAGCGGACATTTTCCCCGAATCTAGACGATTCCAGCCTCCGAAAACACCTGCCTCCCAAGGGCAAAAACGTAAGAGAGAGATTGAGACATCTTCGCAAAGGCAACCCACGCCGAAGCTACCGTTCAATCCCTTTGCAGGGCAGATGGGTAGTATCGATGGCCTGATGGGTGCCAGTCAGCTGTTCCAGGCTACGCAAGCCCAGACTTCTCCAATGACGAACATTGTCCCGTCTGACGGCCTTTCCGATAGACCTTCACCTGAAATGCAGTATCATCGCCCATCAACAGCGGGCACAATGTCATCGCCCGCTAGAGCGCCACGCCTAAACACCGTGCGAGCAGTCACTGAACCTCAAACTACTTATACTACAATGAAGGAATCTCAAGAAGCTAGAGAGCGGCAGAGACAGGCGAGGAAGGCCGAGCAAGCTCTGCTATCAGATGAGCTATCTGATGAGGACTTCGCCGAGGACACCCAGCTTCGAAGACGTCTACGCCAGCAGAAGTATAGTGAGCAAGCTAAGATTCAATTCGCCAGCATTGCAGCCCGATCGGAAGGAGCATCACGAAACCGAGGCAGGGGTCGAGGGAGCCGTATAGCAGATACCCCTAGCAGATCGTCTCCCCGAAAACGTGGCAGACAAGCTAGCGAGCCCGTCCTCATCTCTGATGATCTGCCTGGAGTCGATGGCCAGGGCAGCATAACAGAAGATGAAACGGAGCGCGAAGAAAGTCTTGAACGTCAGAAAGAGGACGATGTTGATGAGCTGGCCGAAGAAAACAAGGAGAACGTTGAAGTGCCAAGGACGATCTCAAGAGCACATCACACAACATCTGAAGTTGTCTCATCACAGCCTACTCCTTCACATGCACGAATTCAAAGACGCAATGCGGGTTCTCAGACGACCTATGCTACGCATAGGGAATCGGATTCTCAACCTACCAGATTGCGAGACTTAAGGCTAGCCGAGACTGGCACCGAACCAGATGCGATTGCAGATTCACAGTCGTCTCAGCACGATGACGGGAACAAGAGAACGCTGCGTAGGCACGGGACCAAGGCGTTGTCGGAGCCTCGTTCATCAATAGACGCCCGAATCCTGGTACCCCAGTCTCAGTCATCGGAACCATCAAGAGTTCTGAGGCCGACCAACGGGATAATCGAAAAGCAAGTGCTCAGAAGTTCTTCTCAACCCGCATCCAGCAATTCGCCACGTAACAAAGATCCAGAAAGCGAAAGTACGCCCGGGTCTTCGCATGCCCTTTTCAGAGCCACGGAAGAAGGAGCGGACGCAAGGTCAATTTCTACAACATGCCCAGGCGATGTTCGATCATACGTGGAAAGTAGAATTGGGCCGCAAAGCAAGGCCGCGGAATATTCAGCTCCTACACTTCGACCACTTCATAGTACGATCTCAAATTCCGAGAACAGTACAGAGCGCATTCACTGCGCAGAAGGTGATGTCCCTGACTCTTCAAACATGATGTCTTCTTCAAGGACAACGCCTAAGAAGCTCGCATCTGGCTGTTCAGGCACGTTGCAGTCCCGGAATTCCACGCTCTTCGAGACTGCACCAGAACACCTGACAACCTCGCCATCCAAACCGCAACCGCAACATATACTGCAAAAACCTCAGAGCAAGCAATCATCTCCAACCAAAGCCAGGCGGCCGAGGACTATTAGCGAGATTGCAGCAGATCCCTCGCCGCCGGATGACATTGGCGAAGTCGACATTGACATAGATATACTTAGCAATGACGACAAGGAGTTCCAGAAGGTCGTGCAAGGATCTAGCTCTGTGGCGCTGACTCGAAAGCGTCGAAGGGGAGTCCGTGGACTGGCGCTACAAGCCCCGGAGCCAGGGCCTATTGTCCTCCCTCCGCTACCTGGTACTCCTATGCAGCCACCTTCATCTGCGATCTCTGCGATCACTCCGGTCCCCTCGTCGTCACCTTTCCAGAGAAAGACCCCACGGAGAACGAATTTGGCCACTCTGACCGTCGACAGTGGTAAAACCATTCCAACATCCAATTCTGAAGACGAGCTTGTCCTCAAGGAACCCCCTGTAACCAATGTCGCCATGACTTTGAACCAAAATGCAAAACCTGCTTCTACTGAGATCAGCAATGTGCCTCAGATTACCAAAACGGCACAAACAGGGTCGGTTGCAGCACACGCAGCACGATCTAAAGAAAAGCCGGTAGTGCAGCAAGCAAAACCAGCTACTGCAGGTGAAGATCTTGTTACTGCACCGAACCGGGTTTTTGCGCGCTTCAATGGCAGTAATCCGGCTTACTATCCTGCAACGTGTCTGGAGTTGATTGGTGGCGAGGAGCCTCATTACAGGGTTCGCTTCGACGACGGGACTGTGGACACTATCAGTTCATACGGGATTAATAGGCTGGAATTGAAGGCTGGGGACGTTATCAAAGTTGATATTCCTGGCTCTCGTACGAAGAGCTATACCGTTGAGGGAATGCGCGACAAGCAGCGGCTGGCTAATCCTCCAGATCCAGAGACCCCTTCTAGACGTGGGCACAAATACTCTACAAACATTCCGGCGTTTCCCACGACTGATGTTTATGGCTATGCCACGGTGCTCGCATCCCCCAAGCAACGGTCTTCCATGGATAGCAATCAAGCGGAGACTGACCAGGCCGCCATACCGCTGACGCAAATCTATCTTACTCAAACGCTGTGGACCGCGTTCAGGAATCGCCAGTACACCTATGTGTCGAACAATTCGTTGTCATTCACCGGACTACAAACTCCCTCTGAGCGACCCTCGACTCCTTCAACGCCCTCATCTCGCACCCGACGTGTCAAGATTTCAGGGCTTACCCAGTCTCGCGCAGCGCCTATCGGCGTCCGTGCAAGCGGCGGACTCTTCAGGAATATGGTTTTTGCTATTACCAATGTCGATCGTGCCGAAGACAGCAAGCGCATCAAAGCCCGCATCCTTTCTAATGGCGGCGTAATCCTCCACCGCGGCTTCGACGAGCTATTCAACATCCCGGCACTCAATCGAACAACGAACCCCAAGGAGAATATAGACCAAACTTTCCACCTGACATCAGAAGCTCAAGATGTAGGCTTCACCTGTCTCATCGCAGACAAACACTGCCGAAGAGCAAAATTTGTTCAAGCGCTGGCTCTTGGTATTCCATGCTTGGCAACTCGTTGGGTATCCGACTGCGTTACCAAGCAGCGTGTCCTGCCGTGGGCGCCGTACCTGTTGCCATCCGGCGAGTCCACGTTTCTCGGTGGGGCTATACGCTCACGAAATCTGGAATCGTTCTCTGCAGACACCGCCATGTTATCCGACATTGTGGGCAATCGGCCCAGACTCCTAGAAGGTGCTTCCGTCCTACTAATTATGGAGAAAGGGCAAGAAGAGATCATGCAACAGCATCCGCTTCTCACGCACGCACTGGGGGCTAGCAAAGTATCTAGAGCGATCAGCGAAGACGCAGCCGCCAAAGCAGTCACCGAAGCCTATGCCTTGGGCGAGCCGTGGGATTGGATTTTCAGCTACGATAAGGAGAAGAAGGTTGAAAAGCGTTTGTTTGGAGGTAGTAGTACTGGGCAGAAGCGTAAGAGGGGCAGGGACAGTGCAGTCCGTGAGACACCCGTCAAAAAAGCAAAGACAAAAGTGGTCGGAAATGAGTTTATGATTCAGAGTCTTATACTAGGGATGTTGATTGATGATTGATTGACATGTGGTTATAGCCATGAAGGCCAACAACGTTGGAAACTCCATATTCCAAACCATCTACCGACATGTCACTGAAGTAGAAACGATTGATAGTCACTTGCTCTACTTGTTAGACAACTTCCAGAAGCCATACGGTTCTGAAAAGTTCTTATAGGTCATTGAATCGATCTGGACTCTCTACTGTTGTACATGTATAAATATAAACAGCAGGCTTAGGGCTCGGGTCGGAGATAAGCACTGCTTTCGATCAAACGCCGAACCGAGGCCCAAGATTGTAAACGACTTCAGTCCACTGTTCTCATCAGCAGCGCTCCTCCCTCTTATTCTCTCTTCTCATCTTACAATGTCCTTTGTAGTCTCTCGGGATTTCCTCCAACAGAATCTATAAGGATTCCCCGCCGCAGATTTCCTCGCGACCTGTCTCAACGTCCCGCAATGCCTTTCAACACGGAGCTCACGCGCCGACTCGGCATCAAGAGTCAGCCTCCTTACTCCCTTTGGTCAATGCGAGAACCCAGCTGACGAGGTCTAGTCCCTGTCGTACAAGGAGGAATGCAATGGGTCGGCTACGCAGAGCTGGCCTCTGCCGTCTCCAACGCTGGTGGCCTAGGAATCGTACATCCTCCCCTCTCTCCCTCGGAAACACAATCCTCGAACAGCGCTTGCTGACAGCTCTTAGCTAACAGCCTTAACCCAACCCTCCCCCGAAGACCTTCGCAAGGAGATTCGCCGCTGCCGTACCATGACTCAGAACCCATTCGGTGTCAATCTTACACTTCTCCCAGCTCTGATACCGCCAGACTACCACGGCTACGCGCAGGTAATTATAGATGAAGGCATACGCATCGTTGAGACAGCGGGGAATAGTCCAGGTCCAGTCATCAAGCAATTGAAGGCTGCAGGTTGCACCATCCTACATAAGTGCACGACTATTCGGCACGCTCAGTCGGCTATCAAGTTCGGAGTTGATTTTTTGAGTATTGATGGTTTCGAATGTGCCGGCCATGTCGGCGAAAGCGATATTACGAATTTTATACTCCTCTCCCGCGCTCGCCAATCGTTGGGTGTCCCTTTCATAGCTTCTGGTGGCTTCGCAGACGGTCAGGGGCTCGCAGCCGCTCTTTCGTTGGGGGCAGAAGGCATAAATATGGGTACCCGCTTCATGTGTACCATTGAAGCACCCATTCACCATAAAGTCAAAGAGGCCATTGTCGATGCCCAAGAAACGGATACAGAACTTGTTTTGAGACGGTGGAAAAACACGAGCCGATTATTTGCGAATAAAGTGGCTAAAGAGGCCGCCAAAGTGGAGAAGGAGAGCACGAGTGGGAAATTCGAGGATGTGGCGCCTTACGTTAGCGGAAAGAGGGGGAGAGAGGTTTTTATAAATGGCGATGTGGATTTTGGGGTTTGGACTGCTGGGCAGGTTATTGGCTTGATTCATGATATACCATCTTGCGAAGAGCTTGTGACGCGCATTGAGCGGGAAGCGGAGGAGACGTTGAATAAAGCTAGCGCACTCATTGTTGGCAATGGTGCGAAAGGGAGGGTGGACCCGCCGCCTGGAACGGTGGGCAAGCATTTGAATAATCCTGGGGCGGAGATCTGGGGCGTTGGGTCGGGGAAGTCGAAGCTATAGGATTAAGTACCGATTTTCTGAGCCCATAAAATTTCCATTGTTGATCTTGACCTTGCCGATGTATCTATGACGTCGTTGGAGACCATCAAACATTGATGACGTGATTCAACTTCATGTCTACATATACCAAACATTAATATCAATACATTTCCACTCCACATACTACAGCTCCCTATGGCGTCAGACTGGCTTCTTCTCCTACGTCTATTCGCCATCATCCTCACAACCATCGAGCTAGCTTTAACCGCCTACATCTCCCACTGGAGCGCCGCCAACCACTACGAAGACCCCTACGGCGATTGGGGCGTCAACTACACCTCTCCCGCTCAAATCAACTTTCTGCTCTTCAGCTCTATCTGGTCGTTGCTGGTACTCTTTTATAATATCTTCGACACCCGTCGCCATGGTGCTACGCACAAGTACGATATGTATACCGTTCTGGGACTGGATGCTGTAACGACGGGCTTCTGGCTGGGGGGATTTGTTGCGCTGGCGAGGTTGGTGGGTGGGTTTGGGACGGGTGGTGGGAGTGCGGATCATTTCGTGGCGGCGGTTGAGGCTAGTGTTGTGTTTGGCGCTTTTTTGTGGTGAGGATACTGAGATGATTTTTGTTCTGGGGGGAAAGGATGGGCTTGCTGATTTTTGATGTGATAGTGCGTTATTCCTTGGGGCATTGGCTTTTGGTTCGCTCAGATGGTGGCGAGCACGCAGGGGTGGCGCTGGGAAGTCTATGGCTGTGGGTACGGTCTAGATTGAATCTACGGTTGATAAGAGTGTGGTTACCTACATGGCAAACCTAATGAAGAGTAAGTTGCAGATAACTATACTGTGTTGTCCTTGACTAGCATCTGAACTGATTTTGAGCTAAACATCAATTATATCTTATGCTTCACAACATACTGCCGCTCCTCACCCAAGACGTAGGCCTACTTACATTCCGGAAACAATAGCCCGGATTTCAGGTCACAGAGAGCACCTTGACTCAACCCAAATGAAATCGTCGTCAACATCCTTTCTCCCCTTCCCTCACTTAACCCTTACCTTCGTCCCACTCCGCCCAAACCATCCACTCATTTCCCTGACTTACGACACTCTCTACCGATCCCAATCACAGATCATCGCAGGTATATCGATCCACCGCAGCAGCCTTGTTCACCCCAGTGCAATCATCGTAGCATTCATTGCCACAACAGATACCTCAGTCGTACGATTGGGAAGACAGGTCTGGATTGGCATCACATACCGTGCTTTTGGGATGATTAAACGAGGCTGGTATGATCTCGGATCTTTTTGCCTTTAACGTTTTATCCATGGCGTTGGAGGCTATCGAAATTGGGAAGTGGAGAGGCTGGGATGTTAGCTGTTGTGACGTTTTATTAATTGTAGCCGTGATATATAGGAGGGTTGTGTGTGATTGGAAGGCTCTAATAGGTGGACGAGCAAGGGATGTGATATCGAGATTGGAGATTATGAGCGAGGGTTGAATGTTTAATGCGCGCTAGCTGCTAGCGTGCCAAGAGTAGGTGCGTACCTTATGTTGGAAAGTTTCCTCCTTCCCTCCTCTGTCACAAAGACGATCCCAAATGCAACGTCGGACCAGGCTGTAACGTCCAGCCACAAGAGAAACAAATTCGGAAAGCTATCTTTTCCCTAATTCGTCTCAATTACTCTCTGCTGCATACGAGATTTACTCTCAATGTTTCATTTATATATGGAAGGAAGCTCGGTGATGTTTTGAATACCAGCTTATTGGCGATGCAAGATGCTAGAGATAGGGGTAAGGATATCCTTATCAAGACTATCAGTCATGCTACAGGCTTTGTGTCGCATCTTGATATTTTCCATGATCAGAAGCACACTTGTGTCTGCTCTGTGGGAACTCTGGATCTCGCGCCTCACCTTCTAACCATCAGCAGGAAAACTTGGATCATTTGTTTGACATAGGTATGGCTCACACTTTGGAACCAGCCAATGAAACTCGCACTTGAATCTTCCAATCAGACCCTTAGTCTGATTATGAGAGTTAAAGGCTACTACATCAAGACGGATCTCGAATTGCTGCGAAGGCCCTACTCCATTGCTGCTGGCATCATACACATACCGCACCTTATGGACCAAACTTCATTGGAACACATTCGATGCTTTCCTAGACACTGGGCGCCTCTTGGATACTGCTATTCTGAAGCTGGGAAATATAGTTGTCAGTGATCCATAACGTTAGTATCGAGTTTGACCACAAAGAGCTGGGCTCAGTCATCATTTCTATCAGCCCCCTAGCATTATAATATGCTACAGAGCTTCATCATATAATTCCAGACGTCCAACACTTTCTTGGTACTAATCGAAGGCGTCAAGAAACCTTACATTTGCTGTGAAGAAGCACACTCTCCATGGAGCGCAATCAGAAACCTCGAATCAGGATATCCGGACCATTTAGGCATACACAAAAGACCTCATGGCTGGCCGGTCAGCCGCCCCATCATCATCATCGATGTGTATCACCCACAATAAAACTTCACCTGAACTCGCGCGAACCCCCGTCATCAAATTGCGCTTCAAGCCCCTCAAATTTGCGCATGCCTAAAACCTCCTGGGGACGGGTCAATGGGTCGTACGTAACTCCGACTCGGTCTCCTTTTCTGTACACGACCACATCGCCTTTCCTATCCTCCAAAGCCTTTCCTTCCACTACCTCGAATGTTTCGCAGTCAAACACAACACAGACTCGAATCCCTGGCCGGTCCATACGCTTTGTGCTCTTTACAGTACCCTTGTACGTGTATGCCTCGAGGGGCATGATCGTGATGAGGGGTTTGAAGGAACCAGGTGCTGTCGGGTCGTCTGTGCGTTAGATTTGAGATCCACGAAAGATAGCTCAGATTTTATCTTGCCAAATCTAGAAATAGTGCTTGCGGGGCTGTATGGGAGTATCTTCCAAGGTCAGTGGTTGTAGATTCTAGAAGGTATGGAATCTTGAAGAGTCTGAGCTGTCATATGGCGATGGTGTGAAGCCCAGAGGGACCAAAAAGGCTTGATGATGCTGGTACGCCGTGGATGAAGCAAACAAAGACCCATCAAAACAAGGAATATCGCATTAAACGGCCGTGGCTTGTCCTCTGCCACGGTGACCAAGATTATGCAATGAGGTCAGCCTGACTGTTGGAATCGAATCAAAAGATGAAGTCGATAATTGAGACACAGTGCTGGGTAGAGCAGCATGGCCAATGACTGCTCGGAGGACAATCACACGGTTACCGGTTGGTCATCAGATAATATATGCCGTGGTAAAGCTTCCGACAAAGCGAAAAGGATGGAACACTGCCAAACCATTGACTGGGCTTCTCTTTGAACAGCCTCGTACTGAGCAACAACCGTCGTAACGTATTGCTCGTCCGAGTAACAGGCCAGTCTCTGACCTAAACGGGAGCCCCATAACCCAAATTAGCCAAAGAGCTCTCTTGGGACCTTATCGTCATTCGCCACGGTATGGTATTCTGACCATCGGGTTTATCAATACGGAGGCACCTGGTCGCCAGCTGCTCAATGAGCACACAATCCCCTCCGGGATTCAGGCAAACTGTACCCGACCGCTTTCCTATCCTTTTATGTGAGAAGGCTGTAAGTAAATTACAGCTTTGAGCGCATCCGCCTTCGTCCCATGGTTCTGGGATTCCTTCCATGGATTTTTGCCTCACCAAATGGGCTTAGCGATTGGCCAAGGGACGTCGATTTTGTCGCGCTTCTCTCTGACTGAATTCATGACTCGGAAAAGATGGATTGTCGAGATACTGTCACTTAATGGGATTCTTTCGCTAGCGTGGTCCTTGCAATAATTAACACAGACAGTCCCAGTGGAATGCTTTCGCTCGTGTTATCCCCCCAACACTTGATATGGACGGTCCCAGGCGAAAATTGAAGACTGGAGACGGCTCTGCGCCTCATTGCCCGTCATACGGATCCTCCCAGCTCACGTCTACTCAATGAGAATATAGAGCTGTGTTTTTATGTGAACCCAGGCCCTTCCATGGCTTGATTCTTCTCAATCCAGCCCTCTAGAGTGCCCAAGAACGGTCTTCAATATCACCATGCATAATCTTGGTCATCTCTGCTCTTCAGGAGTTTCCCTATATAAGTCTCATCAGCTCCTTCGCTCTATAAGATATCGAGACCACAAGTAAGACCCCATCAAGCAACAGCAACCCCTACACAGCCAGAGCTACTTTTCGAGGTACCAGCGTATCTCCAGCTGCAATATACACTGCTTATCATCGCTCTACAGTCTTCACGCAATCTCGCGCGACCAAAGCACACCGCACACTGCGCAAAGCTCCAACCGCAACCTCGAGAACCAGCTAACATGGCCTCCAGCTCTCAGGCTGCACCCTCCCCCTACGGTAGGGCAAAGCTGGACGACGAAAGGGATGCAACAGTGGGCGCTTACTATCCCACTCCACCCCGGGGACCTGTGCTGGCAGTCGATATCAATGGATTTGGTATGAGTTGGATAAGGGGTGCTAAGCTGACCGAGGCTGCTGCTTATGGCATCATTGATAAACCTGGCCTCCGCGTCGGAGTCACCTATGTAATGGAAGACGGGATAAGATATGTGACGGACTTCCGGGTTTTACCTAATGAAGAGCAGAAGCCGGCGGTGAAGCCAACGATTGGAGATGGATGTTATGGGTTCATGTGACTTCGATGGAACCATCGAGGTTTGACATGGTACTAGATGGGATGATGGGCTGGAAAAGTCTTTTCGACGGAATACACTCCTTTGATCTGTTTGGTGGCTCTCGGGAAGATTATGAAGGCGAATGCTTCCATCTTCCTGCCTGGACGAGAGTGTACGAGGGAAGAATAATCTAAAGATCTTCATTAGACTGGTATTTGTATCCCTGGTATTGCCTCCGAATGTTGGCTGTGATAGCCATTTGCTACAGTATTCTGGAGTGCCTTGGCATTCATGAGGACCCTGCTGGCAAAACTTCACACCTTCAGCCTTCTTGCTCTCCCGGTGGGATCATATCGTGGGTGGTTCTCTTTGGAAAAGCCAGCTGGAGAGCCTACAATTATTGGCTTTTGTCGAATCCTGCTTATATTTCTCCCAGCAACCACTGTAGGTCGTCTTCCGTTCTCCTTGATTCCTCCGAGTGAATATGAGCCTCTTCGCTTGAGACTTCTCGTCCGTATCTTCCGATATGAGTATCAGTGTTCGCCGCCACCGACATTAAGAACCTCAGCTTTCGATACGAGAACCAACTCTCTATAAACCCCATGCATCTCTCTCAACCACAAATCCACAAGCCAACTCCAATCCCAACCCCAAAACAATCCTCATCTCCCACCTCCCACCCCTTCCCAAACACACATGGCCTACCCAACACCCCCTCCCACACCCCCTCCCACCCCACCCACTCCCCCCCAACCCCCACAACGCTACAAAGCAACGATAACTCAAATGAACAACCCCCGACAACCACCTCTAATACAGTTCATAAAGATAAAACTAGACCTCGCAGCCGGTGAGCATGAGGCATACGGCAGAGGTATCTGGGAGAGCATCGACGAGGCGAAGGCGGCGGGAAAGGTGGTGGGGGTTGGGACACGCGTTATTGTGACCTTTAATACCGAAATACGAAATGATATCGCGACATTTGAGGTTGCTAAGGGTGAGGATGCTTTGTGGACGGGGGCTTGGGAGTGGATGTAGGTGATGGGATGGGGAGGGGGGTTGTGAGGTGCATACACAAAAATTTGGAGAGCAATTCTGTGAAATTGACATGTTGGCTGCCTTACCCCAGTGCATGAAAGAGTTGAAACAGAGTGAGGTCTTCCGTCGACCTGGCTACGGACAGGCTCAAACCCACAGGCTCACAAGCCCACTGAGCCTGCCAAGATATCGCGCTGACAGGGTCTAATACCGAAGACTATTGCCTTATGTGCAACCACTTTCCCTTGGCAGCTATGGATTATGATACCAATAGTATAAGGCCAAATTGAAGCGTAGTATGTATGTATGTCGTAAGCTTCTAATTGATAAGAAACGGGTGTTATGCGTAATATCTATCTTACCTTATGCGAAAGACTGCCAAGCAAGGTACGGCGAAATGGGCCTGTAGGCCTGTCGGTTTGGGCCTGTCCGTAGCCAAGTCGGTCTTCCTTGACGTTGTCGGACAGATAAAGCATGTTGTATCTGTCTCGAAACTATATCAGAGCTTTGATAGAGAGGCAAATAGTGATTGGGTAATAGTTGCTTGGATAATATGTACTCTTAGTAGTCTGCCTCACGACGATGTATTAGGCTAGTGATATCATTAGCGTGCGCAGAAGACCCCAGATGACTTGGCGTGGACAACATCGCCCTTCCCCGTTCCACAGGGATATTGTATGAAGACCAAAAGATCGCTGATCGAGATATGCAGAGCCTTGAGGCATAGCGAAGTCCGTTCATAGGCTGTAGTAGAAAAGAGATGTTGATTTGTGTGTATTCTAGGTAGGTGAAGGGGCGACTTCGTCCGCGCCAAGATGTGAGGTTTTCTGTACGCGCTAATACTATTAATACTCCTAGGCTAGTTTAAGCCCTGGGTCATGTTTCGCGAACAAATTCTCCGATGGATATAATCACGAATACCATCAACGCGCGACGTTCCTTGCGAATCTTCATTTTCGATTCCATTATAGCAATATACCATAGAAAGAGCAACGCGAACATGCGTTGTGATCCAATATATTTTCTGCATGGCCCCATTCTGAAACTGATGGTGATACAGACTTCCCCTTGACTTTGCGCCCTGACCGGGTTTATATATCAACACACAGTTGATGTAGACATTGATAGCCTCTCTCTGCACGTGGTCTCGAGTGGGTCCGGAGCAAAGCTTTCAATCCTCCAGTCTCGGCGTCAAAGGTCTCAAGTCTATTTTTGAGCCCATGTTGCTTGAAGAGACTGTCTTTCGGGGTTCCAAGAGAACTCCAAAAACGATGAATTCCCAAGCTTTAGATGCATCATCAATGGCTTCAAGCATCGACTTGCCCTCTTTTCATCTGACATGTCTTCCTGGATTTCTGGAGATGTGCGATGCAGGGCGATCTTCTTTTTGCTTGGTCTGAATAGCCTCGTGTCTTGCTGCAACGGGTACGTGAATTGGATCTATCCGGGTGGCGGATTGACCATCAACTACATCGACACCGTCTTCTTCCTCTGGGCTTCCGATATCACGAACCCTTCGATGAACCTGTGGTGCGCGCCCAACAGCATTACTTCCCAATCCAAGACCCAGGATGATACCCAGATTCGATTCGGAGAATGTCGTCAAGAAACCACTAGGCGGAATTGCAGGAGATCATCAAGGACAGATTCAGAGGAACAACGACCGCCGAGATGTCGTTGTGTTACAATCGCCTACCACGCAGAAGTTTCATCAACAAACAGCACAGACCCTCAGCTGTCTTCGTACAGCGAGTATTACAACCATGGTATCTGCCACATGCAGCTCGAAGATCCTGATGGAGATAATTCTGGGAATACATCGACATTCGAGATCACATCCAATGATGCTGTTGCGCCGCAGACTTGGGGACTCTCAGCTCTCAGTCTGCTAGATGGGGATGCTGGACCCACGGCAATGGCATCAATATCGTCATCACCATCCTTGAGTGGGACTTTCTCGGTATCAGCTACCACAGCATTTCCATCATCTTTATCCTCGTTGTCATCCAGTCCTTCCTCCTCCTCCTCCTCCTCCTCCTTGTCTTTATCATCATCATCATCATCATCATCGATGAACATGCCATCGTCCAACATTACGGCAACGTCAACGACAAATACAGTGGCCCCACGTGCGTCCACACCATCACCCTCTCAGACCCTCAGCACGGCCGCCATGGCAGGAATCAGTATAGGCAGTATTCTCAGTGGACTTGCCCTTGCGATCGCGGTGCTCTTATTCCGTATTGCACGCTCACGCAGGACGATGGTTGGGAAGAAAGACAACAACCGTTGTTGGCCGAGAAGGCGGCATAATTTCCAAGATACACATGAAATTGGCGGAGGCGCCTATTACGAGATCAGCGGAGTAGCAGAGCCGACTGAGTTGCAGGTAATGTCGAGAGCGGAGCGAGGATTACGCTCCTCGGATCCAGTGGGATTCTGTTCCCGAGCTGTAATAGTCCGTTTGACACGTTGATGTTGTTAGCCGCGTTGTATATTCCGGGATCGCATCTAAAGTTATGTTGATAGAGCGAGCAGGAGCAATTCGGCGTCATACATTGGGCTCTCCCATGATCAGAACGTTCTCACCCACGATCCTCAAGCATTCCAATCTACGCCCTCAGCTCGCTTTTGTAAGACTTACTGCACAATATCGGCACGCCGAATCTTCCTCCTCCAGCCGGCATATGAAAGTATCAGTATAGCCTAGTCCACATCTCTCCTTCGCCTCAGACACAGATCTTTCTGATCAAGTCCAACTTAACACTGTCCCGCCTCTGTGACTGATATCCGGCAATTTTCGTTTCCACAATCCTTTCAGTCCAATCTGCAAGGAGCAGGTTAACATCCTCCAAAACGAGCTCTCCGCGCGCAAATGCTTCGGCACTGAGATGCCATATACCAGCATTATCTGACTCTTGTGGGGCTCACCTGGCCCACACAAAACACATGCGAGTACGCTCAAGCTGCGCAAACAGCAATACAAATGTAGGGACCTGGTCAACAATCCTAGGAACGACGACTTTGACGAGTTAGTCCTTTCCATCTGACAACCATTGAGATTCTATAACGGCTGCTGCATGTTGAAAGAGAAGCCTAGGTAAACCATGGGGTCGTTGATCACTTAGATCGTCATGAGCCTGTGTTCAGTAAGATATGCAAGAGGTTCAGTCCATGAAGTGGTAATCTGCTCGAGCGTGGATTCAACATGTGCGAGCGTTGCTCTCTATTCTTGAGCCAAATCGGTTACACCAACAATGGGGAGCAAATGTCCAATGGAATGATACAAGGCATGGAGATTTGGGATCCTCGCTCTCCGCTGTTGTGCTAAAGACATACAGCTAAGCGGAGCACTCTCGGCTTCGGCTCACCCATCTTGGTCTTCAAATCTGAGTTCGATGGAGACATGCTCCTTCATAGCATAGAGTCCGAATCTGTCGTGACAATGGTTCCAATTGACGCTTCTTCGGATTGCGTCCATAGCATGACATTGTTATACCAGGGTGACCGAGATAGCGAGCTCGGAAGTAATGAGCAATTCGTTTGCGACGAGATAGCTCAGTGTGCAGATGTTGGAGCAAGAAAACCCACGGCCAGCGGCGATACCTTCCTCTTATGGCTAGCTTTAGAATATTTCCCCAGATTTTCGTTGCATTACGTAAAATGCCTTGACGTCCTGTAAACTCCCACTTCGCTCTAAATTATGTCTTCGTTACAACACCTCACTCGAGTGCACCTCCACTCGCCGAAGGATAGGCCAATATGGCCGTGGGTCTTGAAGCATTGAGCGGTATTTGCGGGTAAATCTTCCTCGCTGACACAGTGCTGCCCAACAAAGGCGAAGCCTGACTCTGTCCAGATCCATATCAATTGCCTGCTGGGTCGTCGTCTTCTCACCTCAGATAATCGAAAACTTCCGCCGCTCCTCCGCCGACGGCCTCTCCCTCGCCTTCATCATCGTCTGGCTCCTCGGCGATGTCTTCAACATTCTCGGCGCCGTCCTTCAGGGTGTCCTCCCTACGATGACAATACTGGCCGTGTACTATACTCTCGCAGATATTGTCCTTCTGGGCCAATGCTTCTACTACCGAGGCTTCACTTTATCAGATGCACCAGCCGCTAAGGCACCGTCAGCGGTGGACGAGGAGGCTGTTGAAGAGGAAGAACCTTCAGAGCAGTCGGCGCTACTTCCACATAAGAGGCCCACGATATCAGACGCAGATCACCCTTCCGCGCGTGGCTCGGTCTCATCCTTTCGGTCGCGCCTCTCCAGCAACCATATAGATGCTACGCATCTCTCTCCCGCAACGCCTTTCATCCCACCTTCAAAACCCACAGATACCCCACCCGCAGGCTCACCCTCCAAACCTACATCCCGTCTATACACCCTTGTCTTCAACGTCAGTGCACTCGTCCTCGTGTGTGCTGCTGGTGTGCTAGGCTGGTGGCTGTCCTCCCACTCCAGTCACGGCCAATACCCTCGTCATCACAGCCACCACCACCACCACCATCGCGATGAATACACCAGCCCATCAACAGAAGATACGCCAGAACCGCTGCATTTCGACCTCTGGGGCCAGATTTTCGGCTATCTCTGCGCAGTGCTATACCTAGGTTCCCGCATACCACAGCTTCTGCTCAACTACCGCCGCAAAAGCACCGAAGGCGTCAGCATGCTTTTCTTCCTTTTCGCATGTGTAGGAAACTTGACATACGTGCTGAGTATATTCGCGTACGAACCAGCTTGTGCTAGGATCGGGAGCGTGCATGGTGGTGCCGGTGGTGGCTTCTGCGAGCAAGATGAATGGGGTAGAAAGTACGGTCAGTACATACTCGTCAATACGAGCTGGCTCATCGGCAGTGCTGGCACGCTGATATTGGATCTGTTGATATTTGGGCAATTTTGGATTTACAGGGATCGCTCAGCATGAAGGAGTGTGAATGTCTATGAATCACATGATAGAGTGTACATACGATTGCGAGGTATACATATGGGCTTAGGGCTTTACGCGGCGTTTGCGAAATTGTGTGGGCTTCTTAGGGGAAAAGTCACTGGGTTTGCCATCCTGAGCCGTGAGTTATATCGCGTCCGCTTGCTGAAATGATACTTGATGGGTATCTATAGCTTCATGTTCGCAACCAGATCAGCCCACTCACCATGTCATTGCAGCTTGTGCTATGTACCCATCGTCAACCGCGACATTTCGGATCGGAGTGTAGACGATTGCCTCTCTTTCCTCTCTAAGGGGTTAATCGTATACAGTCTACCATCTACCGAAGTCAACATCCCCTGTTCGGAAGTATACGAGTCGATCTCTTCAAAACTCATATCCTTAGGCCAATCAACCCACCTAGCACACGCTGCAGCTCGTACTGTCTGCTAATAACTAAACCCAACATTTCGGGTCAAGCAGTAGCCGCATCGGTCTCCTTTTCCTCCAAGCGATCAAGCTCATATGGTCTGCCATTCACCCGGATCGAGTTCTACGAGTTGATTGTGTTCGAGTAGATCTCTCCCGGCTTTTTATCCACAGGGTCGCCCTCGCGTTCTTTTTCAACCGATGGCATCGTTGCATTGTTTTGTTGATGTCGTTAGAGCTTGACGCAATGGAAGGCCTCAGCTGTTCTCTGCCAACCCTTCTCGCTAACAATAAAGGGTACCATGCGAGACGTCTATGTTGTCGGCCCTTGATAACGTTCCGTCCTCGCCTTCGAGGGCTTTCGATCACAGTTTTGTTGGCAGCTAAATGAGTACCATAACCATACATCAAAGAACGGTCTTTATGACCCGTATGTGGGTAAGATGACTGATCTTTCAAATACCAAGGAACGCGTCAGCGCCACGCTTGTGGGTGACAGAAATCGTGGTACTTTATGCCTTCAGGCCGCATTCGGGACTAGGGTGTATGACGATAAGCATCACGGCTTCCGCTGAAAGTATTTGGCGGTAGCGTGGCACCGACAACCCTTACAACTTCTTACTATGAGCCGAACTCCTCGACATGTAAATGGATACCCTGTGCCCCGGTGCCTTTGTGGACTGCTCTCTCGTCTGAGAGTCTGGCAACACAATTCCGTACCGTCGAAGTCAAGCTCTTGCCACCACATACGACAACAGAAGTCTCGCCCGCAGACGCTTCGATTGGAGCTCGGATTACCTTGGCAAGGCTTGGTCGGCCATGAGAGTATTGAAGGCAAGGTTTTTTTTGAGATTGGGAAGCTGGCGCCGTCGTGTTGAAAGCAACTCCAGCCTTTTCGATATCGGTCTCTAGAGAGACTTTTGCTAAGGGCTTTGCGGAAGTCGCAACAAGTCGAGATGTGGGAGGCTCCTTAACTTCTGTTTTGCAAATGATCAATGGGGAGTTTGGAAGCCCGGCAGATGACGCTCCAGACGAAGATTGCGAAGCTGTCACACTGCCAAGCTCTATCGAATCATCATCACCACAGCCCACGTCGTGAACCTTGCCGGTGACGGCAATCTCGATTCTCAAATCGACTTCCGAAGATTTGTCGTGGACAGTCGCAGCTTTTAGACGTTGCAGATAAGCATCCACATGCGATCTGTCTCTGACCAATAACAAGCAGTCGATCCTACTTACACAGCATGGATCTCGGAGAATGCTTTCCAGAATTGGGAGGGTGAAGGAAGCCCCAGTGGACGCAGAAATGAGGACGATGGTTTCAAATGTGTTCCAATTCGGTAAATTGCCGAAAGGACCGGTCACAAACGCTCGTACTTTCGAACGAGCGCTTTGAGGCGAGCTTGCGCGAGAATGTAACCTCCGTGTGAAGCCCGTACGAGCACGAACGACGAGCTCCATCTCGTTGGAGCTGTTGCTCACGGTGTCTTGAGAGACGCTTGAGATTGTAAAGGGATGTGACTCTAGTGGACCAAGTGTGGGACACCACAGCAGGATATGCTGGCCAGGTCTCCAAGAAAAGTTGACATCATAGATAGTGATCATCGTGATATCCCCAGGCATAGCTTTCAGTTCCGCAACGTATCCTATGTGTCTACTAAGATTCTGAAAAAGAAAGATACAGCTTCGGAGCACACGACCCGACAAGACAAATGCCACCGCCATCCAGACATTGTAAGCTGCATACGATGGAACATGCTTGTACAGCAACCATAAGAAGATGGCTCCGGATGCCAGATGTTGCAGTACGAAGAACTCGTAGCAAAGACGCCGCAATGGGACCAGAGAGCTTATCGTCATCCAGGCCAGTACTGACCATAGACCAATTCCGTACTTCACCATCGGCATCATGGCTAGCTCCAGCTTGAAGAAGTCCGCGCGCACCCACTCGGTGATGAAGAAACCGCCATGAATCGTGACAGTCAGAAACAAGGTCCGTGATACCCACCTGTGTATCCAGTTCAGATCGATATACGAGGATCCGAAGAAAATGCTGATGATGTTGACCTTTCCAGCCAGCAGGTAGACGAGAGGAACTTGTGTGACAGATATCCATGCTGCTCGAAACCCTACTCTCTCCCAATAGTATGCATCGTGAACGATCGATCCTGTTGTCAAAAACAGTGTAATGATGGCCCAGTATGTGAGGATAGCTAGCGACCTGCCTAGAGGTGGCGGACTGAGCCACTCGCACCAGAGGCGAGAGAAGTATAATGTCTGAGGGTACGATATTTCTCTTGCTATTGCTGTCGTCGTTGCGTATGCTTGTGACACGATGTTTCGCGGTCTAGTAGGATGCGAGACTGAGAGGGTCTCTACGGTTTTCCTTCTTTGGCACTTCCACTATCAGCATTTCTTCTGAATCAAGAGCCGCCGCAGACCTGAGGTTTAGGATATACTGATAGCAGAAAGCTCACCTTGAAGATGTCACAAAAGCGCTGATGGCCCTCTGCAGGCATGCCATTACAATGCATGCTGCGACAAGGTACCAGTATGTTCGAGCCAGACTGCGATTATGAGGGAGGAATGCTCCACTAGAGCCCACGTCCATCCCCATGCCAGCCATGCTGGACATCATCGAAGCATCCATTCTATCCCGATAAACACTCAATGTCTACCAGAGAGGGGGACTTTGGGTCATCGAAGGATAGGTGTATATGGAACATAAGAATGTACCGCCACTGTTGATGGAACGGCCCGAAAACCACCTTCCTCCTTCGCTTGTCCTAATACCTTTGCGCCGAAGATACCCGTGCAGTTCAGGGAGAGGGACTGCGAAGCCGTGGGTATAATCAAGAAGGCTGGCCTACCACACCATCCTCGGTCGGTCAACGGTGAAGTCAGATACAGCGTGACTATCTTATTACGCCATCTCGCTCGGATTTGGGGGTTTCCTACGGAGCAATCCACCTTATTTCTCCGTGCGTGAAGGTATCAACGAATGAAAGGTGATGAGCTGACATGCCAAGCAATAAACTTGCTCAAACCCACGCCGCTTGGCGCGCTAGTGGCCGAAAGTAAGCAATCTAGATGGCTGTCTAGAAGGTGGGATGACGATATGGTAGCATCCTAGCTGCTCAAATGTGCGCAGTCTCGGTACCCTATGTATGAGCTATTGGTGTTTTTAGCGTTGCATGGGAAAGAGTGGGAAAATTGTCTACATCAACAACCTCGAGTGATTTGCAGATACCGATATTTCATCTCTGAACTCATATCATTGCTCTCCATCAGCTTTGAAGAAGACAAGTATACTACCTTCTCCACTAAGATGCAGCACCGGACACTGCAATCGACCCTCGTCACGGCTCTGCTCCTCGCCACTCAAACATCCTCCCACTTCCTCCTCAACTACCCGAACACCGTCGGTTTCAGTGACGACAACGAAGGCACAGCTCCTTGCGGTGGCTTCAATGTTACCTTCGACAACGCGACTTCCTTCCACGTCGACGGTGATGCCATTGCTGTGACTTCGACCCATCCTCAAGCTGAATGGCTATTCCGCGCTACCCTCGACAAGACAGGCACTGGCGACAACTTTACAAACCTGCTGCCGGTTGTGTCGGAAGCGGGGCTTGGGTCTTACTGCGAGCCTGGACTGACCGTGCCAGGAACATGGGCTGGTAGCGATGGTGTCATTCAGGTCATTCAGCATGGTCCTGATGGATCGCTCTTCCAGGTAAAACATGCTTACAACTAGGCCTGAGTCAACTCCACGAAAATACATTGACGAATCCGTGGGTATAGTGTGCTGCAATCAATTTCGTTTCCGGCAAAGCGACATCCATCCCATCGTCGTGCAAGAACGCCACAGGGCTTACAGCTTCTTTCACCTCCGACGCCAGCTTTCTGGCAGCTCCAGCTGCCACGGTCGGACCCTCGGGCTCGACCAGTCCGAGCACAACCCCTGCTCCGTCTGCGTCCTCGACGAAGTCCGCTGCGACTTCTGTGCATCAATATGCGGCCTTGAGCTCACTGTGGTGGTTGGGCGTGGCCATTGTAGGATTAGGGACTTCGATCGGGTTCTTGTATTTATAAAGTTACAGCTGTCATAAACACGACTCGTATCTCTTCTACAGCAGAACAGGGATTGAAGAGGTGTAGATAACGAAAAGGGGCATTCAGAGTTCAAGACCGAAACGGAGCCTCAGTGTATGAATTGACCACTCCAGCCACACCGAGGGATCAAAGTCAGATGAAACTTGGAACATACAAGATAGTTGTTTCATCAAAGCGCTCACTAGTCTACTCCGTCAGAGAATATGATAAATCTATAGCTATCACTAGGTACTACTAACAAACAAACACACAATCCTTCTCGAACCAAACCAACTAAACTTCACCCCATCCCCCGCTTCCCCTCTCCATCATCCCTTCCACATCCCTCTTCCCCCTTCCCTTCCCACAGCCATATCCCATCCCCCATCCCCAATCTCTAATCTACCCATATCCCCACACCACCCTTCTCCAGCAATCCCTATCCAGCAATTTCACACTTCCCCAGCTCAAGATCCCCCAATATCCGGCACAATATACCATTCTCAATCCCCTACCCTAAAAACAGCATCAAATTCCCAGCAACCCATTTTCTTATGTAAAGTACGCATATCGTAATAAGCTTATGCGACGCGCAGACTGGTCGATAGCAAACGCAGCCCTACGAAAGTTTTGTGCAGGTCGGGATTTGATGTTCGTGCGTCGATACTATGATGTTCGACTGCGCTGTTAGAGTTGTGCGGATGATACGATCGAGTTTGTAGAAGCAGAGATTTGGGGTGCTGGATTGGGGGAAATGGGGGTGGAGGGAGTTTGGCTTGCGTAGGGTGGGTACACAGATCAACGGTGAGGATTGTAGGGGCGGTTGTGACTGGAGTATTCAAGATGTCATCTATACTGATCACCATCTCACATCATCTACCAATTCTCGCACTGCCTTCGGCTTGTGGCCGATGAGAAGGGCCGGATATGTTCTTCTGGCTGCTGTCCGCCTGTATTGGAAATCGGCCGTAACAGTCCATGCTCTGCAATTTGGCTTTCTGAACAATCACTCAATCAATACCTCGATCTCGTCGAAGTGCACGTCGGTAATGTTAGGAGAGTATGAATGGTCTAGCTATTTGGTAACAATTATGAAAATAGTCGAAGGAATGACTAGATAGATGAATGACAGCGAATATAATTGCTAGCGATGAAGAGAGTGATGAACTAAGCAACCATGACATCAAGCCAATATGCACGTAAACCGAATGAGAAACACGCCGACACATCATCCGAATAATCGTGTCATTATCAATCCAAGTTTGGTTGACCGGCCCCTACCCCCCTAAAGCATGATCGGCTCGATGTTCCAGCGTAAATGAGTGAAGAATGCAACGGTACCTTTTCGCTAATGTGTCTCTCACCGCATTCATACACGCACAGCACCTCATAGTTGTCGCGACTGCAGCGACGGCAAATCTCCGCAAATAGATAATGACCCAACATCTGCACATCCAGACTCAACAGCGATGCACCCCCAAACCCCACCACCTCCAAAAGCCCCCTTCCACCCCCTACACCCCCACCGAAACATTCGCCACACCCCACCCCTCCATCTCCCCGCTCCCCCCTCCCCTCCTAAAACTCCCATGCCCAACCACAACCCCCCCAACAACCACCCCAACATCCGCCTCCCTCCAAACCCCCTCCTGCGCCAT
>JAABUL010000830.1_pt1 | contig 63923 bp, 65 predicted proteins | sample 5559151 | NCBI WGS metagenome assembly JAABUL01 (sample SAMN10711876, study PRJNA513368) | rock metagenome | isolation source: Antarctica rocks | place: Antarctica: Victoria Land, Pudding Butte sud
AGTAGATTCTAAGTTCGCGTTCAACGTCTTGATTGACTCGTTTCGTCTGATCGTCGATCTTCGAATGATAGACTGTGAATAGACTAGCTGTGATTCTCAGTCGCTTGCAAAGACTCTTTCACATAGTCGATATGAATTGAGAGTCTCTGTTTGAAACAATAGAACTGAGTAAATCATGCAGTTGATAGACGTTTCATAGCATGATTCAAACCGTTTCTTCGACTGAGATGTCATCGTCTTCTCAATGACAGAGAACATAGTGACGTTCTTTGATGAGATGACATATGATTGTGCAAATGACGTTATAGTCTTCTGACAGAGATAGTTCAGTGATGAAGTTCATAGCTATATCTTTTCAGCGTTTCTGTGAAATCGAAAGAGAATGATGAAGTTCATTGATGCTATTTCTAGAGACTTTGCTTCGCTGACAAGCATGACAGTTTCGAATGTATCGTTGAATAGTAGCTCGATGACCTGACCAATAGTAGAAACGCTGAACTAGGTCGATGGTTCGTTTATTGCCGAGGTGAGAGGTTGAAGGTTGATCATGCACTTCTTGTAGCAGTTTCGTATGCATATTCTCGAAGACTCACAGTAAGTCTTTTCTAAAGAGAACGCTGTCAATGATTTCGCAGTTCTTCAATTTAGTGGTATGAAATTTGAGCTTGTTCTCGTTCATAGCTTGCCTATATTCGTCGCAGAGCTCATTCGTTTGATTGATCATACACACTTGCTGATAGAGATTTGCTTCCGGTTCAACGAGTAGAACATCGACTCTATCGAAGGTCAGAATAGTCTGAAAACGATCTTCAAGTCGTTAAGCTGGTTCAGAGACGTTCGCTAGAGGCATTCGAGTTAGAGCATCGACTTTAGTATTCATTTTGCCTGATCTAAAGATGATCTGAAAGTTGAACTTCGACAGAATGTTCAGATAGTTGACTTGTCGTCGACTCAACTGTTTATTTTTCATGAAGATCTTCAAAGCTTGATGATTGATGAATATCTGAATGAGTAGTTCAGTGCACTTCAGCTCGAGTCATCAGTGTTTGAAGCATCGAATAATGATTAGCAATTTCTTGTCATAAATGTGGTAATTGATTTCAGCGAAGATCATGCTTTTACTGTAGAAGATCATCGAATGAAGAACTTTCTCGTCATCATACTGAGATAGTATTTCATCTTTTACATAGTTTGAAGCATCGATCTTCAGAATAGCTTGTTGTTTGAGATTGAAGTGACGAAGTACTGAGGTTGAGCTGACTTGTTTCTTTAGATTGTCAAAGACTTGAACACAGATCTCGTTTCAAACAAAAGACGTGTTCTTTCTTGTCAGCTGAGTGAACGGTTTGACTAGCTTCGAGAAGTTCTTAATGAAACGACGATAGAAGTTAACAAATTTCACGAAGCTCTGAATTTCTTTTAGATTGATCGAAGTGATTCAGCTGACTATGACTGTCACTTTGCTGAGATTCATACGAAGATCTAGTTCTGATACGATGACTTCTAGAAAGACAGTCTCTTCTACATCAAATTTGCACTTTCGAATATTCATCTGCAGTTCAGCTTCACGTAGTCGACTCAATACTAGTTTGACGTGATCTCTATGTTTCTTTCTCATTTTGCTATAAATGAGAATGTCATCTAGATAGACTTGGCAAAAGTCGTTCAGAAAGTCTCATAGAACATCATTCATATATTGCTGAAAGAAGATCGATTCATTAGTCAGTTTGAATGATAGCATCTTGTATTTATATGCTTTTAAAGCAGTGATAAAAGTGATGTAATTCTCGTTATCGAGATGCATTCAAAGTTTGTTGAACGCTGATATGATGTTCAATCTAGTCAGATGCTTGCAACTCACTATTTTATCAATGATCTCGTCTATCAGCGATAGAGAATATTTATTTCTTTTGAAAATGACATTTAGCTTTTGATAGTTCACGCAGAATCGAAGATCTTCATTTGCTTTGAGAACAAATAGAACGAGAAAGAAATAGAGAGTCTGACTAGAAGTGATGAATCTCTTCGACAGATTCTCGTTTAAGTACTTTTTTACTTTCAGAAGTTTGACAGGAAACATTCAATAGACTCAACAGTGAGAAGACATTGAATCACTGATGAGCTCAATTTTATGGTCGTAGAAGCGATGAGAAGGTAGTTTATTCAATTGAGCTCGATCAAAAACATCTAGAAACTCATGATATTTCGATGACAGCTTTGCTTTAATATCTTTCAAATTCTGAGTCGTTTCATTGATTGAAGAGACGTTTAAAGCGTTCAAATCGTTCTGAGTATTGTACGCGATTTCTTTATTGATGTTCGTCATGAATAGAGCAAAGACTTTGATCTTGTTCTTCTTTGAACGATTCAACAGAGTTTTGAACGAAGCTGCGTCTATGCTTCGAATCGAGAATGACTCTTTTTGAACGAGTCGTTTGAGCATCATAGAAGTCTTAGTCTGAGTGATTGAAGAAGACGAAGTTGACTGCGATCAACTTGAGTGCTTTGAATTGAGAGAAATCGGAAAAATTGAAATAGAAGTATTCAATTGATTCGAAAAAACAATGACGTCATTTCGCATATTCAATAATATTTCGTTTTTGTTCATTCAGAGCTTACTCAATATGACTTCATGATGATTGATATCAACTATCAGCATTGATACAGTCAATTTCTTATGACTTTCGATGATGAAATTGAGTAGAATTTTATGAGTGATGATCTTTTTAAATATCTTTTCATCATAATCTCTTATTAGCTTCTCTTTTGCCAGTGATATATGTTGAATTTTTAGTTTCTTGCATACTTTATTGACTAGATTAGAATGTATGATCATGTAGACGGCTGAATCACTGTCTATTAGAAAACGAAGGCTGAAAGATCGATTCTGAGAGATGAGATGAGCATCAATTAGAAACGACTTTTCAAAGTAATTTTCTTTCGGTAGAATTTCGTCTAGTTTGCACAAAGATATAATCTCTATCTCTTCAATGACTTTTGAAGAGATGACTAGTTTTTTGAATCGAAATTCAAATTGAAATCGAAGCGATCATATTCATTTTTCACTGCATTGATTCTAGTAGGTCGATCGAGACACTCTTTAGAGCTATGATCTGATTTATGACATATGAAACAGCTTTCGACTAGAATGTCTGCTTCTTTGACGCTAGTTAAAACCGCGTCGCGCGACTTTAGCTGATCAGACTTCGAGTGATCGACTGACTGAGTGACAACAGTCGCTCTATGAAAGATAGTCTTAGAAAGATCATCGACGCGTTTGATCTTGTTCTTGATCTCTCGAATGACTCGCTGATCATTATTCAAATGAATCAGGTAGAAATGAATTTCTTTTAGAAAATCAGGTTGAACTAGTTGATCTACTCAAACGAATCAAAGACGAGAGTGTATTTTATCTTTCAGATCAGCGATCAGTTGCTTCTCGTGATAGTCTAGATAGAAAGATAGACGTTGAAACTGAGTATAGAATTCACTGAATTTCTTGAATTCTTGAACCAAGTTGTAGTATTCTTTACGAAAGTTGACTTTCTTATTCGAGTCATCGAACAACTGAGCTAGCTCTTTCAAAAGATCGTCGACGATCTTATAAAGATTGATACAGTCACGTTCGCGTCTAGCTTGAGTGATCTCAGCTGCGTCATCGAATAATCTAGAATGTATATAGCTCAATTTGACTCGTTCATTAGAAAAGAGGTCGACGTTGATCTTTAGTTTATCCTGAATTTTTCCGTATCAGTTCTTTCAAGTAGAGTTCTTTTCATCAGTAAACAGCGAAGAATCAGGTATTTTTTGAGACCTAGAACGCTCAGAGTAGGTGAAATCAGAAGAAGTGTTTTCTTTAACTTGAAGTCTAGTCTTCAACTCTTTGATTTCGTCTTCTTGTTGTTTATCTAACTCGTAGAGTCAATCTGTTTCTTCATCAAGAACTAGGCTTCGAGCCTTTCAGATTTCGTAGAACACGAAAGATATTACTGTTTCAGCGAATGATTCGTCATCTTCATGAATGAATGATGCAGCACTTGATGATTTCGTTCGTGATTTCAATGAATCAGCATCAGAGATTTGAGAGAAACGATTTCGAAATTCTTCGAAACGCTCTTCAGTGAGCGAATGACTAGGCATGATGAGATTTGTTTTGAAAGAAAGTTGAATGAATGACGATGCTTGACGATTGAAGAAGAAAGACGTATAGAGTGATGTTTAATCTTCAACAAAGAAGATGAGATTTGTTTATTGATTGATTTGATTGATTCTCTAGCAAACAACGAAGATTCTTTATCGTTGAATCTATCAATCGGTTTGATTCTTGAGCAATTCACGAAGATTCTTTATCGTGATTCTCGTAATCGAGTGAACTTTGCGTACTTAATGAGCGGTAAGTAGTCTAGCAATTCAAACAGTCTCGTCGTTGATTTTATTCAACTCTTTAGTGTTGTTTTATCTTTCGATTATCGTCGATCATCAGGTAAATGAATTTCTTTAGACTCGTTCTGTCTAGACGAGTATGTTGAATGAGTAATGAGATCAGTATCGTGTGATTAACGAATTCTTAATATAATGTCAGAATCATGCCTAGATAAGTCAATCAGCGAAAGTCAGGATTGAATAGTGCTTGATCTTTAGAGGTAGCTATAACTGAATATTAAGAATACAGAAGAAGATGAGTATAAAAGCTTCTATTTAAGTAATATTCAGAGACTGCGCTAAGCTCGAAGAAAATGTGTTTGTGACATGAGTAGAATGTGATGTAGAAAGAAAGATGATGTTGAACAAAGAGATGTTGGTGAGAGAAAATAAAGACTGAGTCAGATCTGAGCTAGAGACACTGACTAGCTCTATTCAGCCTTGATACGCTCGTAACACTGATCAGCACGTTGACTTTCAGATTCTGTTTTCTCAACTGATATATGATCTTGAAGTTATATTCAGATAACTTCTCAGCTCATTTAGCTTGTCATTTGATCAGTTTTTTAATGATCATAAAGTACTTCAAATTCAGATGATCAATGAAGATCTTGATTGAAATATTTGTACATTTCAATTCAAGACATTAATGTTTCAAACAGCGAATAATGATCAGCAGTTCTTTGTCATAGATCTCGTAGTTGCATTTTGCGAAAATCATGTTCTTGCTATAGAAGATCACTGAATGTAAGATGTCTTCATCATCATATTGAGACAATACTTCGTCATTCACATAGTTTAAGAAGTTTGTTTTCAGAATAGTTTTTCTGATCAAGTTGAAATACTTCAGAATGAAGACTGTTGTCATCTATTGCTTTAGTTCTTCAAAGATTATCTGACAGATTTCTATTCATTCAAAAAGATGATTTTTTTGAGTCAGCTTTATCATGAGTTGAATGATCTTTGAGAAGTTCTTTATGAATCATCGATAGAAATTGCAGAAGTCAATGAAGATCTGCACATGAGTCAATGATTGTGACACTTCTCAGTTTCAAATTACATCTACTTTTCAAGAATTCATTCGTAGATCATTGATGAATATCAATAGTTTAAGAAACGAGATTTTCTGAATCTTGAATTCGCACTTGTCAATGTTTATCTGCAAGTCAACTTCGCGAAGCTTGTTTAGCACTTCTTTCACATAAGTTCTATGTTTCTTCAAGATTTTACTGTAGATAAAAATATCATTTAAATATGTCTGACAGAATTTATGCAAACATTCAAACAATACATTGTTGATATAATGCTAAAAGAACGCAGATTCATTGATCAATTCAAAGAGCATTACTTTATACTTGTAAACATTGAAGAAAGTAATAAAAGTAGTTAAATCTTCACTTTCTGAACTCATGCGCAGTTTATTAAACGTGATGATAATGTTGAGTCAAGTCAAATACTTACTGTCTTGAATTCAAGCTAATACTTCGTTTATCAAGAGTATTAAATAACGATTTCTTTTAATCAGAGAATTCAGTTTTCAATAGTTTATGCAAAAGCAAAGACTATTGTCTTTCTTTTTGACAAATAGTATTAATGAAGCAAAAGAAGCTTTGCTGAGTGTGATGAACTTCTTCTTCAAATTCTCTTCTAAATACTCTTTGATCTTCTGCAACTTGTAACTCAACATGAGATACAATCAACTTCTAGAAAATTAATTCTCATCTTTTAATTCAATCTTATGATCATATGATTGATGCAGAGACAACTGCGTTGTCTTTTCTCTATTAAAAACATTCAGAAAGTCGTGATAAACTATTAAAAGCTTTTTCTTCAGTTCATTTAATGACATGACAGAGATCATTTTATTTAGTTTCGCGAAATCTTCAACTGAGCTAAGCACTTTGTTGATTTCACTAATGATCAAGAAAAAGATCTTGATCTTCTTATTCTTGACTAGAGTTCAATATACAGCGACTTTAATCATGACAATATTGATAAATTTCTTTTTCTCAGTTGACTGAAAGAGACAAAGTTGATTGAGATCAACTTAAGTGCTTTGCTTTTGTATGAGTACAGATTCAATGAATTAAACAGATTTAATGAACTGATTTACTAGTTTCTGATTCGTGAGTCACTTCAAGATGATAGTCAACGTAATAATTAAGTTCAAGTTCTTTCGTTTCATTTTGCAGATTTCGCTTGACTCAGATCTGTGAAATGCTGATTGACTGCTTACTTTTGAAATGACAAATGTTAGAACTCTCTCGCATGTGATTACATAACAGCAATGATTAGATAATCATTGAGTAATCAGAGTTTCAAAGTGATCACTCTGATCGCTTAAATCAGAGATAATCACAGTGAGCATGATGAGCATGATGCTCATCTTGCTCATCTTGCTTGAGAATGATCAGAGTGATCATTCAGAGCAGAAACAACTTGACATGATTCTTCTATGTCTATATAACGATGATCGTTTTCTTAGATAGAAGCTTCGTGCTCAACTCATGTAAGTAGTCAATACATATTATTGTCTCAGCTATCTTCAGATCTCAAGTTTAGTAATAGTGATTACTGTTTGATCTTTGTATATATCTTGTGTTGTTAAAGAAATAATCATTGAACTTTGAGCATCACTCTTTCACAAGATATCAGAGACGTTCATTTCTTTCAGTCATGTCTAGTCAGTCAGAATGAGCTACGCTCAGTCAAGAAGCAAGCATCTTCAGCGCAGATAAGATCAAAATTTCAACATTGAACTTGTATTATAATGATCAAAATAAACTTGAAGCATACTTAGTACAAATAAAGCTATACATTAAACGACACTCATCTCAGTTCAAGTTCATCGAGAACAAAGTACTTTTTGCATTCATCTATCTAAGAGATAATGCATTCACATGATTTCATCACTATTTAACGAATTATCTGCAGAAGAAATCAGAAAAACGAGAAGAAGAAATCAACATGATATTTCGTGATTCTCAGACATTTAAGAAACGTCTAAAAAGAGTATTTGAAAACATTGATAAGAAATGTACAGCAGAACGTCAGCTGTACAATCTGCGACAGAAAATCTTCGCAGCGACTTATTTGATCAACTTTCAGCATATTATGATGAATATGAAATGAGACGATGCAGCTCTCATCAGTCAGTTCTATCAGAAACTGTGAAAGAAAGTCAAGAATGAAATCATTAGAATTGATAAATTCATTAACTTGCAGAAGATGATATTCAGAGCAATGATCATTAATAACAGACAGTATGAAAGATATCTGAAAAAAGATAAAGAATCAACTATGTCAGTAGTATTGAGTTGAAAGTTCAAGAAGAAATGATGATAGTCATACTATGATTCTTAATTTATGAAGTTAAATGCAATTTGAAAGATATCAACAAACGCTCATGATAAAACAGTTCAACAGAGCAAGACATGTTACACATGCAAAAAGCTGAGTCATTACTTCAAGAATTGTACTCAGAATAAGTACAAGAACAAGTCAAAGTCTTATGATAAGCAAGACAGATCTTTCGCAGCAACGAAAGAAGATCAGAAAGACAAGCATCAAGCGTTGTTATGAACAGCATGTTACAAGAACAATTGTTGCACTCATTTGAGTGATAAGAAAGATTCAAGATGATACTTAAAACCTTCACGAAAGAATTGTTTTTACGCAGCAACTCATCATCAATCGAAAGTGCATAATGAGAATAGTGATGAAAGTTCGTTCACTATGATCGCGAAATCAGAGATTCTCAACAGCGAAGCATATGACTTGAATAGGTCAGACAGCATTGAAGAAGCTATTCATCAAGCAGTTGAAGAAGAGAATCAACTTAGAAAAACTCTATGAGCATTCACTATTGCAGCAAAAGATGCTCTCAATCAAGAAGAAAATCATCTTGAAGTAAAGAAAGATTTCAGAAAGTCTACAAATTAAGCAAGCTTTATAAGCATGTACAACGAATTGTACACTTTCTTTAAGCAGAAAGAGAAAGATTTTTCACAGTGAATGCAACAGATCAAGAATGATATACATCAAGCTATTTATGACACTATGCAAGATGAGTCAATTGCATCGCGCAAAAACATTTGATATCGTGACATAGTCATGAAGAAGTCATTCACAGAAGTCAATTTCATCAAGCAAGAAGAATATGTACTTCTCGATGAAAATCACATATTCAAAGAACTTAGACAGATAACAGAAATCATCAGAGAGAGATTTGATCTGTGTGATTCTAAGAAATATTCACTTAAGAAGATCAACTCAAATTAATTTCAGTACATAAAACAAGTACTGAAAGAAAGAGCTTTTAGTTCAAAAAACTAGTAAACTCTTCAATCAACAGATCATTAAAGAAGTTTAGTTGAAGATTGAAAATTGAAAGCATATTTGTCTTCATCAATGACTTGTTGCAGTTACGAGTCTGAGTCAAGATTAATGATCACACAGCACGACTATTCATAAACAGCGACTGCACAAGAAATTACATATTTTCAGAATTTGCTAAAGAAGCGTAAATATCTACGCAGAAGAAGAAAGAATCTTACAAATTGCAAAACTTTGATGAAACACTCATGAAGTACAATAATAAACTAATAGATCAAGAAACTCAACTCATTCATTTAAGACTTAAACAACATTGAGAAAAGTTACATTTAGATGTTACGAAGCAGTCAGACAGTGATATAGTTCTAAACATATCATGACTTTGTATGATCAATTCAATGATCAATTGAGTCAACGAGACAATTGCATTTCTAGATACAGAAGTGACGCGATTGCACTCAATATTGAAATCATCACAAAATGTGAAGATATTCATCATGACAAGCGAAGAAATGCGCGAAGAGTTCAGAGAAATCAATGATGCACAGATGTTATGAAGCAGAAAGATTCAGAGTGATCACTCAAAGAATCTCACTATTGCTATTATCTTTAAAGAATATCAGAAATACAAGATTTTGTTTGAGAAAGAAAGTGATCAGAAGACATTATTCAAACATCAATCAATGCAGACAAACTGTCTTTGCATGAAGATCATGATCATGCAATCGAAATCACTGCAAAGTTGTTGTATGAATCATTGTATAATCTGTTGAACACAGAGTTAGCGACTTTGAGACAGTATTTAAATAATGTCTTAGCGAAAGAATAAATTAAGCACTTCATCAGCTCAATTGACACGTCTATTTTATTCATTTTCAAAAAGAATGATAATCTTCATTTATGCATGAACTATCAAAATCTGAATAAGATCATCATCAAAAATCGTCATTCACTGTCTTTAATTAATGAAACTCTAGACAGACTCAATAAAGTTAAGCAGTTCACTAAGTTAGATTTGAAAAACATCTATCATTGTCTCAGAATTTAATATAAAGACGAGTGAAAAACGATGTTTTGTACTCATTATGATCACTTTGAATATATGATCATGTTATTTGATTTAATTAATGCATTTATCATCTTTCAGATTTATATTAATAAAATCTTAACAGAGCTTTTAAATGACTTTTGTATTGTTTATCTGAATGACATTCTAATCTTCTTTGTAGAGAAAACTGATCACGTAGATCACATGAAGCAGATTCTTGAAAGATTAAGAAAGTTCAAGCTATATGCTAGCTTGAAGAAGTGTGAATTCTTCATCACTAAAGTGAACTTTCTAGAATTTATCATATTCACAGAGAGCATTTCGATAAATTCAAGTAAAATAGACATCATCAAAACGTGATTCAGATTGAAGATGTATCAAGAAATACAAGTTTTTCTGAAATTCATTAATTTCTATCGACGTTTTATACATCACTACTCTCAGATAGCAAAGTCTTTAACAAAACTGCTGAAAGATAGTGTAAAAGATGTAAAAATTAACTCATTCATATGATTGAGCGAAGCGAAACAAGCTTTTAATCAGCTTCGCGACGTCTTTATGAGAGCATCTATACTAAGACACTTTGACTCAAAGCAACATATATGCATCAAGATCAACATGTTCAATTATGCAGTTGTAAGTATTTTGTCTCAGTCAGATGATGAAGATCAATGACATTTGATTGCATTCTGATTCAGAATGATGATAGATGTTAAAAGAAACTATAAAACATATGATCAGAAACTTCTAGTCATAGTAGCGATGTTTAAACACTGACGACACTATGTGAAAAACAGTTATCATACTGTCAAAGTTCTGACTGATCATAATAATCTGAAGAGTTTTATGAATGTTTGAAAGTTAAACGAAAAACAAGTCAGATGAATCATGAGATTGTTAATTTGCAACTTTGAAATAGCACATAAATTAGAAAAGACAAACTCAATTAATGCATCATTGAGATGATCTGATTATAAGAGTGAGAACATTTCTGCGAATTGTTTGCTGCTCACTCTGCAGCGAAAGCTGACTAGAATAGAAAGCTTAAATAGCTTTATATTCATAGCAATCAGAGAACTATACTGTATACGAGTGATTAATGATGTCGAGAAGATGTTCATTCACAGTATAAGTATAAACAGATATTCAGCAGAACATGTTGAGAGCAGACTGCAAGATAAAACTCATTGATAAACACAAGTGATTAATGATGTTGAGAAGATGTTCATTCACAGTGTCAGTGAAAGAAGATATTCAGTCAATCATGTTAAAAGCATGTTGTCAGATAAAATTTACTGTACATGAGTGATTAATAAAGTCGAGAAGATGTCTGTTCACAATGTCAGTGAAAACACAAGTATGTGTTCAGCAGTGCATGTCAGAAGTATGCTGCTGAAAGTCATGATTTTAGCAATGCAAAAGATGCATCTAGATGAAGTACATTTCTCAAGAGATAGAATTTCTCGATCTGAGTCTGAAAACTTGAGAAAACATGATGATGAAACGTTGACTCATAAAGATTGCAACGTAGCTGAGAAACAGCTTAATTCTGTTGCTGAAACTGTTGATTGCAAACAACTCATTTCATGTGCAATTGTCAAAGTACTGATAATTCATGAAACAACATACAACTTCAGTAGTAAATTTGTAGTTAAATTCATCAAGATCTTACAGCAAGAAGATGAATTTGCTGTGAAGCTAAAAGCAGATGAAATGATGAGTATATAAAAGAGTGACATCGAAGCTTAAATATTGAATAGTCAAGAAATGATAGAGTATAATGAATCATTGTATGTTTCAGAAGATTTTTCTGTCAGAGAAGAGTTATTAAAACATCATCATGATGATTTGTTAGTAAAACATTTTGATGCTGACAAGATCAACGAGCTATTAAATTGCAAATATTACTGAAAAAGTATGATCAAAGATGTCAAAGAGTACATAAATACTTGTAACATTTGTCAAAGAATGAAGATAAAATGTCATTTATCATATGATGAGTTGAGATCATTATCTTGATTTACAGATTCATGAAAAGAAATCACTATGAATTTCATAACAGATCTGTCGCCTAGTAAATGAAAAGAAGTCGTGTATGACTTGATTTTCATGATAGTCAATCATTACATGAAGATGACGCGTTATTTATCTATAAAGAAGACTCTGACTGTTGTAAAGTTAGCAAAGTTGTTCTTTGAGCAGATTGCTTTAAAATATGAGATATTGAATGATATAATTATCAATAAAGATAGTTTATTTATTAATGCATTCTGATCAAAGATCTGCTATCATGCAAAGATGAAACAACAATTAAGCATCATCTTTCATTTGCAAACAGATGATCAGACAGAATGACAGAATCAAATGCTGAAACATTATCTACAAGTATATTGTTCAGAAAAGCAAGATGACTGAGCTACGTTTTTATCTGTAGTTGAGTTCATGTATCATCAGACGAAGCACTCTTCATTGAGCTGTAGTTTCTTTAAAGTCATGTATGATTACAAGTCAATCTTTAACATACACATTAAGAACAATGCTATGAAAGAAAAAGTGTCAGCAGCAAAAGAACATGTTGAAATGCTGCAAGATGTGCAAAACATGTTGATGCAATGATGATAAAACGCAATTGATGCTCAGGCAAAGTACTATAATTGAAAACATAAGTTTAAGTTCTTTAATGTTGATGATTTGATCATGCTATCAGCAAAAAACCTGAAGCAGAAGAAGTCAAGCAAGAAGTTATTAAATAAGTTAATAAAACTCTTTCACATACAAAAATCAGTAAATAAGCAAACATATCATCTTGATCTTTCAATCATTTATAGAGTTCATTCTGTCTTTCATGTATTTCTCTTAAAGTCGTATAATCGTAGACTAAACGATGACTTTATACTCAATTATCTTGTACTTAAGCTTATTGATGATGAGCAAGAATGAAAGATAGAAAAGATTTTATAAAAGTGAAAAAGAAAGAGAATCTTATATTATAAGATACAATGAAAAGAATATTTCATTGAATATGATCAATGAATATTGAGCAAAGATATGAAAGATGTCTTGAAGCTTGTAGAAGCTTTTGAAATGAGGCTGAAATGTAAGCGAAAAGCATAATCACTTACTTTCAAGCATAAACTCATTATTAGAAAAGAAGAATCACTGTATTATGATAGTTTCACTCTTTAATGAGATGATCACATATGTAAATCAACAGAAAGAAGAAAAAAGTGCAAAGATGTTCAAATGCACTCGACAAGAAAGCGTAATCATCACGATACAACAAACATCATGCAATCATCACTTCATTAAACATCTTTCACATGAGACAAGATTGCAGATTTCTTCTTCTTTTTCATTGTCAGATTTACATTGAGATGCAAAGACAAAGATTCAAAAGACGACAGATTATGCTAAAATATATCAGAACAATTAAAAATGCTGACAAAATAATATATAATCAAGATTGAATGTATCACAAAGCGCTTTACATTCAAAATTTCTCTGATAATATCATTGATAATCATCATCTTTTTAAGAATGAGCTTTTGAATCTTTAAAAACTTAAGTTTGTAAATCTCTTCAAGACAATTCTTTACACAAGTTGTTGTTATCAATTTCTTGTAAAGAATTTTTTGATGAGCAGTAAATGTTTTCAGAATAACATTCTCTTCTTCATTCTCAATCGCACTATCATGAATATTCTGCAGATGAAAGAATTCATTGACAATTGAAATGCAGATGTTGAGAATCTAAACATTGAATCATGAGCATTTAGCAAACGTATCAAATAAGTATATTCACTGCAATACAGAAACTTTCATTACTTGCACAGCAAACACACTTCTTGTACATTGTCTTTCTTTGAAAGATGATGTCACATCACAATGCTTTATTCTCAATGTGTAAAACTTGAGCACACTTTATACAAATTACTTTATTTAGAGTTTTGAAATCAGCAATGCTTCTCTTGCTTATTCTCACAATTGACAGCTGAAAAGCATCAGTAATGACATCAAGAAGTGAAATAAGCGAATTTCATCATTATTTTTTAATTTTGCAAAGTCTGTGAGTTCAACAAGATCATCAACAAAGCATCAGCAATCATTTCTTCTTTCATCGTCTTTCGAATTTTCTCTTTAATAGCAAAGATGTACTTGAAAGTTTGAATAGTAAAAGTGATGAGCTTTCAATCAGAATTTGATGATGTCTGCATCATCATGAGTGATTCAGCATCAGCAACATCATGATCATTACATCTGATTGATGTCTTTTGAACAGACTTATGATACTGTTAGTTGCAGTAATAGTCGTGAAATCTCAAGTTGTGACATCACTTACTTTTGTAATGATCTTGACTCAAGCATCAGTCAACTTCATCATCTTACGACTCTTTTTGAACATCACTGCGCGTTCATGATTCATGATCTAGATCTTTTACTCTTACTATACAGATATACTCAAAGTTTGTCAAAAGTAATCACATAATGATAAAGATATGATCATGATTGGAAAAAGATGAAATTGAAGAAAATGAGAAGTTGAGAAAAACTGAAAGAATGATAAACAAATCAACAATTATTATTCACTCTTGTTTACACTTTATTATCTTAACAACATCATTTACTTGAAAGATAAACAATGTTTATGTGCTATCTACACGTCATCATTGCTGTCATCTACATCAACTACATATCACATATACTATTTACAATATCATCTATGTACATTATAATTGAAGATGAATCATCATTCAATCAAAAGTTTCTCTTTTTCTTATTTTCTCACAAAGATTTGAAGATTTTTATCAAGAGTTTCTAGAGCGAATCAATGAGTGCACGTCATTAATTATCATAGTAAACAAAGACATTAATTCTTGAAGTCAAGAATGAACTCACTTAAAAAAGAAGACAATTGTCATGATGAATTGACACATAGAGATTAAATCAGAGACTAAAGTCAGAAGTTAAATTGAAGATCAGATTTAAGTTAGCTCTGAAACTTTATAACTTTGTCAAGACATCGTTTAGACTACGTCATATCTTCAACTTAATATATCATGAATTATGTTATGCTCAACTTGACAATGCTTGACAAACTTTCTATAGTCGATCGATTTTCTCAAGTTATTGAGAACTTCTTAATAATTAGCTTTATCATAAAATATACTCATTCTGTGCCTGCTTAGAATATCACATTGTCATATCACTCTTATAGACTTCATTTATTCATCTAGTAAACTCAATCATCACAACAACGTTCTATTTAGAAAAGATCTACTGTGAATTTCTGAGAACATGCACACGAAATTACTACAAGAAGTGCATGATCAATCTTCAATCTTTCATCTCGACAATAAATGAATCATTGATTTAGTTCAGCGTTTCTACTATTGATCAGATCATCAAGCTACTATTTGATGATACATTTGAAACTGTCATGCTTATCAGCAAAGCAAAGTCTCTAGAAATAGCATCAATGAACTTCATCATTCTCTCTTGATTTCACAGAAACGCTGAAAAGATATAGTTATGAACTTCATCACTGAACTATTTCTGTCAGAAGACTATAACGTCATTTGCATAATTATATGTTGTTTCATCAAAGAACATCACTATGTTTTCTGTTATTGAGAAGACAATAACATCTCAGTTGAAGAAACGGTTTGAATCATGCTATGAAACGTTTATTGACTGCATGATTTATTCAATTCTATTGTTTTGAACAGAGACTTTCAATTCATATTGACTATGTGAAAAAGTCTTTACAAGTGACTGAGAATCACAGCTAGTTTATTCACAGTCTATCATTCTAAGATCAATGATCAATTAAAACAAGTCAATCAAGACGTTGAATGCGAACTTAGAATCTACTGCAATTACATGCAGAACAACTGAGTCAAATGAATATCTATAATGAAATTCAGCGACAATTTCAATATCTTCTCAATCACTTCAATGATCTTCTTCTACTTCAATAAAGAATTTCACCTTCGAATGAGTTTCAATTCAGATACGACTGACTATGAAACAACTCATGAACGACTTGAAGTTAGAAAAGCAGATGATATTATCATTTAAATGAAAAAGTTACTGAGCTTCAATCATCAACAATTGAAAAAGATGAAGCTGATCATCAAAGTTCAGATTAATAAACATAAACAAGACATCACATATGAAGTAAATTGTTACGATTCTAGCTACGCATCTATGTTGATAGCTATGTTGATGACTATGTTGATGACTATCGTTGATCGCTCGTTGCTAGACTATAGAGTTGTTTCAAGATCAACTTTATTCAGAGTTAGCTTATGTTCTTCTGAGTCATATAAATAGTCGACTCTTTCCTTCTAGATACTTTTCTTTCTTAGCATTTATATACTCATTACATTACATTCATATGACTCGCTTTATGCTGATCTCTAACATTATATAAATGCTTCTTCGTTACAGACGAAGTGAAATAATCTGCATCGATCTTCGAGTGCTTCTGTCGACTCTTCAACTCACTATCGACATTTGATCTAGTCGACTTGCAATCGTCAGCAGCACTCATCTTTCTTTTCTTGTGAGCTGATTCAGCGAGAATAAACAAAAGATTTGAACTTGTGCGCTGATCAGCGAGTATAAACAAACGATCGAAATCATTCAACTAGATCAAAGATCAGCGAATTAATCGTTCATTCAGATTCGCAAGAAATTCTTCGAATTTGTTGAACAATCAAACGAGATCAGTCTATGACTGCGTGAAGTCTCTATCTCAAAGAGCAATCAAAGAAATCAGTTTAGAACTGCGTGAAGTCTCTATCTTGATGAGCAAATCTCAACAGTGAGTCTGCTTCAATGACACTCATCGTCAATGCAATGACTCACCTATTCTCATCATTCTACCCATCAGTGAATCGATTCGCCTACTCGTTCATGTGCAACTAGTGAGTCTGCTACAATGACATGATAATGTTTTTGACAACAAGCAAACCTTTGAGCTTGTTTCTATATCAAAACTTCAGTGAGTCTGCTTCAACGACATTCTCAATGCAATGATCTACTCACTCTCATCACTCTATCTATCAGTGAATCTGACTCGTCATCGAGTTCACATGCAACTAGTGAGTCTGCTTCAATGACATCTTTCGTTAATGCAATGACTCAGCTACTCACATCGCTCTACCAATCAGTGAATCGATCTGTTGACTCGTTTGTGTGCAAATAGTGAGTCTGCTACAAAGACGTCTTTCGTCAACGTCATGATCTACCTACTCACATCGCTCTATCTATCAGTGAATCTGATCAAATGTTCACGTGCAACTAGTGAGTCTGCTTCAATGACACGATCAATGCAATGATCTACTCACTCTCATCGCTCTACTCATCAGTGAATCTGATCATACGTTCATGTGCAACTAGTGAGCCTGCTACAATGACATCATTCTACCTTGCATAATGAGTCTGCTACAATAGACATTTCGATTCTACACAAGGCTAAGAAAATACATTCATGCGAACATGAATCATTGAAGAGAGAGAGTAATGTTACGATTCTAGCTACGCATCTATGTTGATAGCTATGTTGATAACTATGTTGATGACTATCGTTGATCGCTCGTCACTAGGCTATAAAGTTGTTTCAAGATCAACTTTATTCAGAGTTAGCTTATGTTCTTCTGAGTCATATAGATAGTCGACTCTTCTCTTCTAGATACTTTTCTTTCTTAGCATTTATATACTCATTACATTACACTCATATGACTCGCTCTATGCTGATCTCTAACATAAATGACTGAGTTTGACTATCTTTTAAAAACGTCAAGACAATGAGACTTTGCAAAGATTTGAAAGATAAACAGTTAAATCTTTATCAAATCACTGTCAAAGTGAATATCTTCTATCATCTTCATTTATCAGTCAGCATGAAGCATCTGCATTTGATGTTCAGCTCAAAGCTACTGCGATTGTATTCAGAAGACTCTTTATCAGAACAGCATTCAGAATCATTCAGATTAATCATTATTAAAGATGATGAACATTGAAAGATAAATAATATATTGAATTTCAGACGTTATCAAGATCAAGTACAGTACAAAGTTAAATGAATAAATCTAGATAGAAACAACGAATGATACTATGTTGATAAAGAGAAATTTGATGATTCAGAGAAAGTTTTAAACGAATTTCATAAGCTATATTCAAACAAATCGCGCTAAATATCGAAATAACTATCAACAAAAAGCGAGCAAATGAACTACATTCATGCAAACATGAATTTTCAAAGAAGAAAGTAATGTTACGAGTGTATCAAGATTGAACAAGACTAGTCAATGATTTAGTCAAGATTTGACCTAGATTTGACTCAGATATGACTCAATCTTTTTTTCTTTCTCAACATTCTTTTCTTTCATCAACATTTTGTTTATTTACATCACATTCTTTTTATGTCACAAACACATTTCTTTCAAGTCTAGCACAGTTTCTGAACATTACATAAATAGAAGCTTTTGTATCAATCTTCTTCTGTATTCTTAATATTCAGTTATAGCTATTTCTAAAGATCAAGCACTATCAACTCTGATCTTCATTGATTGTATCATTTAAACATGATTCTGACAGAAAAGATGATAGACTTAACATAATCAATTATTGAAGTCATCACTAACAATGAAGTAACACATTTGTCAGATATGACAATGACTTTGATGATGACAGTGTGACGTTCGCTGCGTAGCTGATAGTTGACTCGCTGTTTATTATTCACATCTTGAAGAAATTTCTTTAGACGAAAAAGCAAAGTAAAGTTCTTTGAACAAATTGATAAAGTGTTCTGCAAGTAATTGTTGATTTTATTCTGAAGATCATTTATTAGAGTGCAATCATCATAATTGAGATAGTTGAATAGCTTCATAAAGTTGAAGTAGAAGATATTAAAAGACTTGTCAACTTGTTTCAGAGTGTTGTATTCACATCAAGACTTTCAACTTTTATTCAGTTCATTGTATATTTCTTTCAAATAATTGAATAGCTTGTAAATCAAAGTGAATGAATTCAAAGAATTAAAACAACGTTGAGCGAAAATGTGCTTTGCAGCGTCATCTTCTAATCTAGACATCATGTAAGTAATACAGATAATCTCATCATTGAATTGATTGACATTGACAATCAGCTTATCATTCATCTTGTTTCTTCAATCTTTTCAAGTTAATTCATCTTCATCAATGAATATAAATGAATTCAAAAATTTGTAGAATTGATGATGTTTATTTTTGAATGAGATGAACTTAGTAAATGTTTCTCGTCAAGTATGATTCTTGATAAAAGCATGCAACTCAATATCTTGTTGAGATAAATGATTTGTACTAGATTGAGACTCAGTAAACTGACGAGATTGAAGCTGATTAGCTGAACGTTGTTTCTTTTTGAGATTCAATACTTTCTCTTGTAGTTCAATGATAATCTTTTCTTGAGTGTTTATTGTCATTTGATTTGTTTTTAGCTCATTAAGTCTCTTGATGTGATTGACTTGTAAATCAATTCATTACTTATTGAGTTTCAAAATCATGTTTCGTTGATCTTTTAGCTCGATCAGCATCTTGATGATCTCATCTGACTGATTAATAGTTCATTGACAAAGTTATTGATTCATGTTGATGTTTCATGAAATAATGACATTCTGAGATTTCGCTGAAGCATCAAAAGAAATAAGAGAAACTCGTTTACTAACAGTGCTTTTAAGCAGATGAGCTGTTCATGACTCAACTGATTCAGAATCATGTATCATTATGAAAAAGATAAAGATAAATAGATAAATTTGATTGTGATAAGATTGAGTGATTGATTTGATAAATTTGAGTAAATTTGAATGTGTGTTTTGATGAAAGTAATTCAAAGAATCTCTTGCGAATTTTCTGAATAAAAGTAGATTATTTCGTATTATTTACACGTTGATAGCAGAGTTGATTAGCATTTATCTACTGTTAGAGATCAGCATAGAGCGAGTCATATGAGTGTCATTTAACTAATAGATAAATGCTAAGAAAGAAAAGTATTTACAGAAAAGAACTCAATTCTTATATGTATGTTTCTCAGCTCTGTGCTAAACTTGATTGAATTGACATTTTACACATATGATGCAGAGTTTCAATGACATCACTTCTAAATCAGATTCTTGCTAAACTTGATTAAAATGAAATCAGGCGAAGACTAGATGAAGAATAGACAAAGACTAGAATCATAACAAAAACAATCTAAAAATTTTAGTATTATTTTTTCTACTCAATATTATTATGATCTTTTTATTCTATTAATTTAATATTTATTGAAAGAGTAGAACAAACAGTATCACATATGATGAAATCTATCTAGATTGTGAAGAGAAGTCACAGACTGCTCTATCTATATACTGTCACGCATGACAAAGTCGCGACATGCAACTTTATCTCTGATGCTAGTCTAGAGAGAGCTGCTAGAAACAAGTCTGACTGAATTCAGACTGAATTCAGAGCTATTGCAATAAGCTGCTAGAAACAAGTCTGTCATTGCACTTCTCAACAATATTAATCAATAATAATAATAATAATAATAAATTCATACATTCTTGTGACATTGATTAAGTCAACTCATGAGAAACTTTATGCTATTTATATTGAGTGAACAAAACTCTTTGAGATAGAAAATCACTTGCTGTTTATATAATTGCTTCACGCAGTTGAAACTATCATTATGAGACTATGTATCAAATTAGTTCACGTTGATTGCATGTTAAAGAATGAGTGACTTAGTCACTTTAAATTGCTTCAGAAGCTTCGTTTTCATCATCATTCTTGCAGCTGCTCTGAAACTCTTCGTGATAGCAACGATTATTTAATAGTTCAAGAAGTTAACGTCTTGTAGCATTCTTGATCGCAAATGCAATCAGTTTAAGCAATGCATGAGTACATGTTTTGTCATCTGATGATCTCAGTTGCAGTCACATCACATGCTATCTGCGTCTGAAATGTTTCTGAAGTGCAGATAAGCATTCAAATTTATACATTTGATTCTGATGTAAATGACGAAAGTGCTTTCAACTTTCTGAAAATCATTTTGCATCTTTATCATCTTGTTGAACAGCTGCAATCTTTGTGTTGAAGTGACGTGAACATCTGCAATGCATTTTCTATATTTTTTTCATCATTGCTTTCACTGACTTCTGTGATACTGCATTATTGTGATACTGTCACTAGTTGAAATCATCTCAGCAAGAACTAATTGCTTAAGTCTCAACTGTATTTTCGCATCTTCTTGAATTAAGTTGTTCAGAAGCATCACTTTCTTGATGATGAGAAAGTGAGAAATGATGCAATTGACACTCATCAAATGAACGTGTATCAGTTTGCATGCTTATTTGATTTTCTGCGTACAATTGTTGACTTGATTGTGTAACGTGATCTTGTCTTGCAGCATGTTCAAATGAACATGCAGCAAGCTTATGTACATTTCTGCTTTCAGAGTTTCAATGCTTATTCTTTTGAACATTTTTGTGACGTGACACAGAATCTGATTCTGTAATGTTTCAAGTCTGCATTCTTTGTCTGACAACTTTCTTTCTTTTTCTCGCTGATGTCAAACTGATGCTTTGAATGCAATTTCTGATCTTATTACTACTGAGTATATCTGTCTTGCTTTTGTGAAGATTGACTTTCATGTGAAGACTTCAAGTCAACTAAGTGCTAGCATTCATGTGACGTGATTCACTTCAATTTGACAAAGATGCGCATTTCATTGCAATTTTATGTTCAGTTGTACTTTCAGAACTTGCATGTTTGATTTCAACTTAATAACTGAGCTTTTTATTTGTATGCTAGTCATCATGTCAAATCTCTTTGATTTTCTGATGAAATGTGTAAATTCATACTTTTCTGATGCAAATGTTGCATCATGAGTGCAAACTCATTTCGCGCAGACATCATGCATTTTGTTCAGTGTTCTGCAGATTTCTTTGATGAATTTATCATATGCTAGAATGTTAATGTCATTTATGAAGTTGAGCATTTTAATCTTAATTCTTAATGCTTTGCACTTCTCAATCAGACTTGCGTTGAAGAATAGAAAGAAAATTGATGAAATAAGAAATCTTTGTGATATGTTTGCATTTATCTTGTCATGATTCTAGTCTTGTCAGACTCAATCTTCTAGCCTTGTCAAATTTATTCTCGCTTCATCATCTTGACTAGTTTCTATTGAGTCTAGCGTCGACTGAGAAATACACATATGTAGTCAGCTTCTTTTCTGTAGCTATCTTTCTTTCTTAGCATTTATCTTCTAGTTAAATGACACTCATATGACTCGCTCTATGCTGATTTCTAACATTAGATAAATGCTCATCATCTACTACTCTGCTATCAATGAATAGATGATACAAAACAATCTATTCAGTAAGAAAAATTTGCAAGAGATTCTTCAAATTTGCATCATCATTTTAGATTGCAAGAAATTCTTCGATTCTACACTCATTTTCATTATTCTATTCGCAAGAAATTCTTTGAATAAAGCACTCAATTATTACCTGAAATTCACAAGAAATTCTTTGAATTTTCACTCATCAAAACACATCAATTTAAAACATCAACTTCTCATTTACTCTTATCTCAACAACTTCTATCTTCTCTCATCATGATACACAATGTCGAGTCAGTTGAGCTTTGAACAACTCGTCTGCTTAGAAGCACTGTCAATAGAAGAGTTTCACTTCTACTCATTGATGCTTCAGTTGAAGCTGAGAAAGCTGTCATTTCATGAAACATAAAAATTGAAGAACAACTGTTTCATTGAGTCAGCAATCAACTTGATGAAGTTATCAATATGCTGAACGAGCTTCAAAGTCAGCGAGACTTGACTCTACAACTCAATAAATACTGACTTCTCATACAAGATAATCACAAAAAGAGAGTGAAACAACTAAAAGTCGCTTTTGATAAAAACAATGAGCTAGAGAAAAAGATCAGTCAGCTACAAGGCGAGCGATTGAACTTCAGAGCGAAACAACGTCAAGCTGATCGATTTATGCCTCGTCAAGATACTCAGTCAGCTGAGCAACAAGTCAATCAGAAAGAAGCTCGCTCTCAATGAGAATCTTCTACTTTATCTGATAACAAAAACGAAAATGATCATCACAAGTTCATCAAGCTTTCGAATTCACTCATCTTCATTGAAACAGATGATTCTATTTGAGAAACATGAAACATCAAAATAGCTAACAAGCTTGATGTCAATGCAAATCATTACTCTACTGAAAAGATCTGTATTGTCTATGTGATTTTCAGACTAGAAGACGATGCTGATCAGCAAATCTATGTTGAGATCATGTCTAGATCATTCAATCAAAGAAACTCAAGACTGATATGTATGTATTGCTCTTTAGAAATAGCTATAACAAGACATTAAGAATACAGAAGAGAAAGAGTGCAAGCTCTTCTATAAATAATGACTTGAGACTGCGCTAGACTCGATACAGATGTGATGTAATATGTCAGATGTGTTTGCCTAAAAGAATGATGAAAGAAGTGAATGAAGAAAGTGCTGAACAACGAAAAGAAGTGCTGAGAATGACTCGAAGAATTCAATAGAAATGCGCTAGGTTCAAACTAGGCATAGCGTCATCTGAACTCTGATCGATTCAGACATGTTTGTAACATTACTCTTCTTTTCGAACATTCATATTTGCATGAATAGAAAAGAAATAAGAGCAAAAAATTCATCGTGTTTTCAATTTAGTGCGACTTATTCAAGTATAGCTTGTGAAATTCATTCAGAACTTTCTTCGAGTCATCGAATTTCTCTTTATCGACATAGTATCATTCGTCGTCATGATCTATCTCGATTCATTTGACCTTGTATTGTAATCTTTCTCTATATCGCCTGAAGTTCAATATATTGTCTACTTTTCAATGCTCTTCATTCTCTTCAATGATCAATGATCTAGAGAACTCAGAGTGTTGTCTTGATAGAGAGTCATTTAATAAAGGTCGTAAACACTTCAAGCTGAACACTGAATGTATATGCTTCATGCTTCTAGATAGCTGAAGACGATAGAAGATCTCAACTTTGACTGTGATTGAATAGAGATCGAGCTGCTTGTCTTTCAAATTCTTGCATGATTTAGTGATTTTGATGTTTTCGAAGACTAATCAAACTTGATCATCTACTTCATAGATGACATCTTGTCTATGCTTATTCATCTGAGTCTCAGTGATCTGCTTGATCTTTTTCAATTGTTGATGATCAAAGATAAGAAGTTTGCTCATTTAAGTGACAATGTCATCGATCTTTCTAGCTTCAATACGTTGACGAGTCGTTTCGTAATTAGTTGTATCTGAATCGAAACTCATTCGAGAGTGAAAGTCTTTATTGAAGTAGAAAGAAATCATTGAGATAGTCGAGAACGTATTGAAATTGTTACTGAATTTCATCATTGAAAGTCATTTAGCTCAGTCATTCTGCATGTAATTGCAGTAGATTCGAAGTTCGCGTTCAACATCTTGATTAGCTTGTTTCGACTGATTATTGATCTCTGAATGATAGACTGTTGATAGATTGACTTTGATCTTCAGTCGTTTGCAAAGACTTTGCCACATGATCAATATGAACTGAGAGTCTCTATTCGAAACGATAGAACTGAGTAGATCATGAAGTCGATAGACGTTTCATAGCATGATTCATACTGTTTCTTCGATTGAGATGTCACTGTCTTCTCAATGACAGGAAACATAGTGACGTTCTTTGAAGAGATGACATATGATCATGCAAATGACGTTATAGTTTTCTGATAGAGATAGCTCAGTGATGAAGTTCATAGCTATATCTTGTCAACGCTGCTGAGAGATCGATAGAGGCTGAAGCAAATCATTTGTATCATCTTGAGATGCTTTGCTTCGCTGACAGACATAACAGTTTCAAATGTATTGTTGAATAGTTGCTTGATGATCTGATCAATAGTAGAAGCGTTAAACTAGATCAATCATTCATTTAATGTCAGAGTGCAAGATTGATGATTGATCGTGAATATTTCAAAGCAATTTTGTATGCATTTGTTTCAACACTCATAGTAAACTCTTTTTGAATAGAATGTTGTCAATGATTTGACAGTTCTTTAGCTTCATGTCATGAAGCTTCAGTTCATCTTTGTTCATAGCTTGTCAATACTCATTGCATAGTTCATTCTTCTGATTGACTAGACGTACGCGTTGATAGAGATTAACCTCATATTCAGATTCAATTTCGAACTCAATTGATAGAACGTCTATTCAATTCGAGATCAGTATAGTTTGAAAACGATCATTTATGCCTTTAGCTGATTCAGAACTATCAATCATCGACATTCTAGTTAAAGCATCGACTTTGATGTTTGTTTTGCCTGATCGAAAGATAATCTGAAAGTTAAACTTCAATAGAATATTCAGGTAGTTCGCTTGTTGTCAAGTCAGCTGTTTATTTTTCATAAAGATCTTCAAAGTCTGATGATCAGTAAACATCTGAATAAATAGCTCAGTACTCTTTAGTTCAAGTTGTCAGTGTTTGAAACATTGAATGATAGCTAGCAATTTCTTGTCATAGATGTGATAATTGCATTCAGCTGAAACCATGCTCTTGCTATAGAAGACTATCGAGTGAAGCACACTCTCATCATTGTACTGAGATAGTATGTCATCTTTTACATAGTTGAATGCATTGATTTTCAAAATAGCTTGATGTTTGACATTGAAATGACGTAGAACTGAGATCGAGCTGATCTGCTTCTTTAGATTGTCAAAGACTTCAACGCAGACTTTATTTCAAACAAAAGACGTGTCTTTTTGAGTCAGCTGAGTGAATGACTTGACTAGTTTCGAAAAGTTCTTGATGAAGCATTGATAGAAATTGACAAAGTCAACGAAGTCTTGTATCTCTTTTAAATTAGTAGATGTAGCTCAATTGACTATAGCTTTCACTTTGATAAAGTTCATGCAAAGATCTTGTTCTGATACTATGATCTCTAAGAAGACTGTTTCTTCTACGTTGAATTTGCACTTTCAAATATCTATTTGCAAATCAGCATCTTGTAAACGATCTAGTATCATCTTGACATGTTGTCTATGCTTCTTTTGAGTCTTGCTGTATATGAGAATGTCATCTAAATAAGCTTGACAAAAGTCATTTAGAAAGTTTCATAAAACATTGTTCATATATTGCTGAAACGAGATCGAATCATTTGTTAATTCAAATGATAGAATCTTTGATTTGTACGCTTCTAGAGCGATAATGAAGATCGTATAGTTCTCACTATCGAAATGCATACGAAGTTTGTTGAAAGCGAAAATTATATTCAGTCGAGTCAGATGCTTGCAGTCAACGATTTTGTCAATCATCTCATTTATGAGCAATAGAGAGTAGCGATTTCTTTTGATAATGACATTGAGCTTTTGATAGTCAACGCAGAAGCGAAGATCATCATTGATCTTCAGAGCGAATAAAACGAGTGAGAAATATGAGGTCTTGCTAGAAGTAATAAAACTTTTTGACAGATTTTCATTCAGATATTCTTTGACCTTCTGAAGCTTGTAGAATGACATTTAATAAGCTCGACATTTAGAAGAAGTGACATCGTTAGTGAGCTCTATCTTATGATCATATGAACGATGAGATGATAGCTTATCGACTTGAGCTCGATCAAACACGTCGATGAAATTCTGATATTTCAAAGATAGCTTGACTTTGATGTCTTCTAGATTTTGAGCTGATGCATTGATGAAAGCGACGTCTAGAACGTTCAGTTCGCATTGAGTGTTGTAGACTATTTCTCTATCAATATCTTCAATCGACATAGCGAAAACCTCAATGCAATTCTTCTTTGATCGTTTAATCAATGCATGAAAAGATGCAGCTCTCACACTGAACATAGAAAAGTTCTTTTTTGAAGCAGTAGAAGCTGATCGTTGAAGCACTTTGAGAGTTGAACTGATAGAAGAATTTGATGATCATGATCATTTTGAGTGTGAAGCTCTGACTGACATCAAAAAAACAGAAATGAGAGCTTCTAATTGATTTGAAAAAACGATGACATTGTTTTGCATATCTAGTAGTATTTCATTTTTGTTCATTCAGAACTTTTCTAATATGACATCATGATGATCTATATCAGTTATTAACATTGAAACAGTCAATTTCTTATGACTTTCGACTGTGAGATTGGGTAGAATTTTATGAGTAATGATCTTTCTCGTCAGCTTTTCGTCATATTCTCTTATTAACTTCTCTTTAGCTAGTTGTATGAGTTGAATTTCGAGCTTCTGACATATTTGATTGACTAGCTTTGTATGAATCAAGATGTAGATCGTCAAGTCACTATCTATCAGAGATCGTAGCTTGAAGAATTCGTCTTGCGAGAATAGAGTGACATCGACTAAAAATGACTTTTCGAAGTAGTTCTCTTTGATAGATGAAATTTCGTCGATTAGATTGCACAAAGAAATGATCTTTATCTTTTTGATGACTCTGAAAGAAATGATTAGTTTTTTGAATCAGACTCTGAATCAAAGTTCAAAGAATGATCAAACTCGTCATCTAATGCGTTAATTCTGAAAGATCTATTCAAGCACTCTTTAGAAGTATGATCAGACTTATGACATAGAAAGCAGTTTTCAATTAGTAAGTCATTTTCTTTGACGTTAGTCAAAACAGCGTCGCGTGGTTTTGACTGATCAGTCATCTTCATTTCTATGATTCTACGAGTAGCTTTGACTGATTTTTCAGCGTAGATGATCTGTTTAGTTGTTCAAGCTTTGATCATTGCTTCTCTATTCTTGATCTCTTGAATAGCTCGTTGATTGTTATTCAATTGAATGAGATAGAAACGAATTTCTTTCAGAGTACTGAGTTGAATCAATTGAGTTACTCAAGCGAATCGAAGTCGAGAGTTTATTTTATTCTTTAGATTGATGATCAGCTGTTTTTCTTGATAGTCTAGGTAGAAGAATAGTCGTTGAAATTGAGTATAAAACTCGCTGAATTTCTTCTGTTCTTGAATCAAGTTGTAGTAGTTTCTACGAAAGTTGACTTCTTTATCTGAGTCATTGAACAACTGAGCTAGCTCTTTCAAAAGCTCATCGACGATCTTGTATGAGTTGAAACAGTCACGTTCGCGTTTTGACTGAGTGATCTCAGCTGCATCATTGAATAATCTGAAATGTACGTAGCTCAGCTTGACTCATTCACTTGAAAAGAGGTCGACGTTGATTTCTAGCTTGTTCTGAACTTTTTCATATCAGTTCTTTCAGATAGAGTTCTTTTCATCAGTGAACAACGAAGAATTGAGTATTTTCTGAGACCTAGAACACTCAGAGTAGGTTGATGATGACGAGATAATCTCTCTAGCTTGTAGTCTAGCTTTCAGCTCTTCGCATCGTTTCTTCAAAGCTTTCATAGTCATAAAAGATGTTATGATTTCAGCGAATGAGTTATTATCTTCGACAATGAAGAATAAAGCTTTGAAACGCTCTTTGAAGAGACAAGACATGATGAAGAAGAAAGAAGAGATTGAATTGAACGAATGTTTTTAAAAGAAAGAAATCGAGCGAAGAGCAATGCTCAACAATAGAAGATGAAGTCATTTTTGTTGTTTGATTTGAGAGTTGATTGATTCTCTTGATCGATTTGATTTTCTAGCAATCAATGAAGATTCTTTATCGCTGATTCTATTAATTGAGGTGAACGATGCGTACTTAATGAGCTGTAAGTCGTCTAGCAATTCAATCAGTCTCGCTGTTGATTCTATAGACTTTCTAGTGTTGTTCTGTCTTTCGATTGCATCGATCATCAGATAAACGAATTTCTTTAGACTCGATCTGTCTGAACGAGTATATTAAACGAGTAATGAGTATCTGTATCGTATGATAAACGATATTCTTAATGTAATGTTGAGATCATGTCTAGATCATTCAATCAAAGAAGCTCAAGACTGATATGTATGTATTGCTCTTTAGAGGTAGCTATAACAAGACATTAAGAATACAGAAGAGAAAGAGTGCGAGCTCTTCTATAAATAATGGCTTGAGACTGCGCTAGGCTCGATACAGATGTGATGTAATATGTCAGATGTGTTTGCCTAAAAGAATGATGAAAGAGATGAATGAAGAAAGTGCTGAACAACGAGAAGAAGTGCTGAGAATGACTTGAAGAGTTCAATAGAAATGCGCTAGGTTCAAACTAGGCATAGCGTCATCTGAACTCTGATTGATTCAGGCATGTTCATAACAATCTATGCAAAGCATCATGTTGATACTTTCTCATTCTATCAATCACTATCAAAGCTACTGAAACATCTGAAAGAAATTTACGAAGATCAGAATCTGATTCAAAAGTGTCATCATGAATACGTTGCTCTGAAGCAGCTCAACAAGTCTTTCAGCTCTTTCTATTCAGAATTCACTAGAATATTCAGCTTTCTGAACTACAACAATATCATTCTGATGAACGACATTCAGAATAAAATCAACAATCATCTTCAGAATGCATTGTCAGTTTGCCTCATAAAGTTTAGCTCACTTGATAAGCTCAAGATCTTTCTTCAAGATGTGAATAACAAACAACGAGTCAATTATCAGCTACGTGACGAGCAATGAACAGTCAAATTGATAGCAGCTTCGAAAAAACGTTTTGTTTCTTCATCGATCTCAGCTTCAGCCTCGACTACTAGCTATGTTCAACTCATTACTTTTTTCACTCTTGAATCTGAATGATCAAGAATGTCAATCATCTGCTTCAACTGCAAAATATCGAGTCATCTTTCAAAGAACTGCTCTCAGCTGAAGACTAGTACTTCAACATCTTGTGCATTCATTTCTCATCTCAATGAGATCATCATGTTGAAAGAAGAGAAGAAATTATTTACAGAGAAATCAAAGAATGAGACAAAAAACTAGTGACTTTCATTAAAGACGTGATAAAAGATGTGTTAATTTCTTCAACAATGAGCAGCTCAAACGATCTCTTTGCTTTGAAATCTTTGACTACTAAATGTGTATTATTTAGCAATGAAATTAGTTACTCATTAAAGTCATTAATTGACATTGAAGCAGCTGACTATTCGTTCATTGATGAATTAATCGCGCAGAATGTTTGTAATCAGTTGCAAATCAAATCTTTATCTTTAATCAAGCTCAAATCAATAAGAAGATTTGATGATCATTATGCAAAAAAGCTTATTACTCATGCAATTTATTTGAATCTAACTATTCAAGATCATATGAAACGTTTCATCTTTATGCTGATCACTCGATTAGATCAACATCAGATGATTCTTGAAAAAACATGAATGAACAAGATCAAGATGACTATTGATATGAGAGATGATCGTCTTCAATTTTCTAGTTTCAAAGCTCATATCAAAGCTTTTATCAAAGCTCATTCAACTGTTCTTTCGAGCAAGAAAATCGCGATAGAACAGAAGAGTTTGATCTTTACTCAAATACTAAAGAGATTTATCTCTTCTGTTGTCATTCAACTCAGCGAGAAGTCATCTTCATTCAGTAAAATCATGAAATCATTTAATTCAGTCAACTTCGCTTCGTCTTTCGATTCAATGAACATAGCAATGATAGAGACTGCGACATATAAATCACTAGTCAAACGGTTGAATGTGACTACTTTCGCGATCATCATCACGAAAATCGATCGACTTCTAAAAACAGCTAGAAATCAACTTGAAGATGTAAATCTACAAGAGCTTTCACATGAAGAAATCTTGAAAGAAGTCAAAGCTAAGCTTTCTTCGAAATATCATGACTATCTAGACATGTTTGATCGAGCGATGACTGATCAACTACTTTCTCATCATCTCTACGATCATAAAATTGAGTTGATTGACGAGAAAACATCTTCTCGAAGTCATCTCTATCATATGTCTGACTACAAGCTTCAAAAGATGAAGAATTACCTGATCAAGCATCTGATTAAAGACTTTATATCTTCTAGCTCAGCTTCATATGCTTCGCTCATACTATTCGTCGAAAAGAAAGACGATAGCTTGCGTTTCTGTGTAGACTACAGAAAGCTCAATGCTTTGATCAAACGAGATCGCTACTTCTTATCACTAATAGACGAAACTCTCGCTCATATTCAAGATAGCAAGTATCTGACTCAATTGAACATCATTGTCATCTTCAACAAACTGCATATGCATTCAAGCAGTGAAGATTTGACTATCTTTATTACCTCTTTTGATTTCTACAAATATCACGTGATGTCTTTTGAATTAATCAACGACTTGACTTTCTATCAACATTATATGAACGACGTGCTATTTGACTATCTTCATTAGTTTTGTCAGATCTATCTAGATGACATTATCATCTACAGCAAAACACTGAAGAAACATAAGCGACACATATGATTAGTTCTACATAAACTATGAGAGACTGATCTTCAGATAAATATAAACAAATGCAAGTTTCATGTTCAGAAGATCTTCTTTCTGAAACTATTGCTATTCATTGAAGAACTAAAGATGAATCTCAGAAAAGTACAAGCAGTAGTTGAATGATCTACTTCTACAAATCTCACTCAGATGCAGTTCTTCGTCGACTTCTGCAATTTCTATTGACGCTTTATAAAGAACTTTTCGAAGATTGTTCATTCTTTGATTCAACTAACTCAAAAAGAGATGATATTTGAATGAAATCAAGCTTGTCAAATGATTTTTGATCATATGAAGAAATGAATGACTGAAGCTTCTATTCTTCGTCATTTTGATCAGAATAGAAAGACTATTCTTGAAACAGACTCATTCAACTACGTCAACGATAATATACTTTCTCAGTATGACGATGAAGAAACATTGCATTCAATGATCTACTACAGCAAGAATCTGAGTTTCGCTGAGTGCAATTACAAGATTTATGACAAGAAACTACTAGCAATCATTCATGTCTTCAAGCATTGATGATCTGAGCTGAAATTGACTGAGTTACTCATTAAGATGTTCACTGATCATCAAGCTTTAACGTCATTAATGAAAGATAAAGAGCTAAGTAGATGTTAAATGCGCTGAATACAAAAGCTTGTCAACTTCAACTTCAAAATCATGTATCACTCAGACAAACAAAACATCAAAGTCAATGCATTGACTCGTCAAGTCAATTCAGCTTCTAGAAGTCTCAAGAATGAACAATGTTGCTATCAGTGAACTACAATTCTTACGTTGAATTGAATGAAAATCGCTGATCTAAAAGAGAAAGAGAATGATGAATCAATTTATCGATTGATTCTAGAAGTTAACAGAATCAACAAGAATTGTATTCTACTTCGTGAAGTTGTATTAAAAGATGAAGCTCAATACAAAGATACTAAATTAAGAGATTGTTGAGTTCAGAATGAAATACTATATTGAGATGATCTTCTATGAGTTTTCTTCAATGAGCATCTTCAAATGAAGCTAATTCAAGAAGTTCATAATCAATCTTTTATTGATCATTTCGAAATTCTCAGAATGATGAAGATCATAAGAAGATACTACTATTGATTTTCTATGCGAAAGATAATAAATCAATATATTCAAAACTGTTACATTTGTCAGCGATCAAAGACTTCTTAAGATAAATTCAATGAACTACTACATTCTTTACTCATACTTGAACAGCAATGAAAGAACATAGTCATGAATTTCATCATCGACTTATCTTTTTCAAAAGACAAAAACATCATACTAACAGTGATATGTAGACTGACAAAGAAACGACATTATATTTCTTGCTTCACTGATGACGAGAGAATCACAGCAGAAAAAACAGCTGAGCTAATGCTTCAGTGAATATATCAAATACACAATTTACTTGATTTTATTGTTTCAAATCAAGACTCTCAATTTACCTTCATTCTATGAAAGTTACTTTGCAAAAGACTAAACATTAATCTTTAACTCTTCACAGTCTATCATTCTCAGATCAATGATCAAAGTGAATGAGTCAATCAGAACGTTGAAAGATATCTTTGATTCTTCTGTTCATACATGCAGAATGACTGAGCTAAGCTACTACTCATGACTGAGTTTGTCAACAATAATGCTCTGTTCTCAGTCATCTTTTCGATTTCTTTCTTTCTAAACAAAGACTTTCATTCTCATATGAGCTTTGAACTCAATGTCATCGAATATGAAAGTTCTCATGAACGCTTGCAGACGATTAAAGCTGAGAATATATCTGAACATATGAACAAAACACTGAAGTTTGCTCGCGAGTCGCTAGTCAAAACACAGAAACAAATGATGAAACAAGTCAATAAGCATAGAAAAGAAGTTGATTACAAGATCGAATCAAAGATGTTTCTGAATGAAAGAAACATCATTACAGCGAGATTTTTCAAGAAGCTAAATGACAAAATGCTCGATTCTTTCATCAATCTAGATCTCATTGACTCTTCATATAAACTGAAATTATCAAAGTTTATGCATGTTCATAATGTATTTCATTCTGATCTGCTTCGCTCTGCCGTCGATGATTTCTTGTCTGATCAAAAGAATGAATCTTCAGATTCAATAGTGATAAACGATGAAGACGAGTGAAAAATCGATGATATATTGAATTCTCGTCAATATCAAAGATGACTTCAGTATAAAGTCAAATGAAATGACTATGACAATGATCTCAATTGATATAACGCTGATGACGATGAATTTATGAACGCTCAAAAGATTGTTGATGATTTTCATATTTAATACTTGAACAAATCACGCTAATCATGATTGAGCAATCAAGCGAGTCGAGCAGAAAATACATTCATGCAAACATGAATCATTGAAGAAAAGAGATAATGTCACGATTCTAGCCTTGTCAGACTCAGTCTTCTAGTCTTGTTAAATTTATTCTCGCTTCGTCATCTTGACTAGTCTCTATTGAGTCTAGCGTTGATTGAGAAACACACATATGTAGTCAGCTTCTTTTCTGTAACTATCTTTCTTTCTTAGCATTTATCTTCTAGTTAAATGACACTCATATGACTCGCTTTATGCTGATTTTTAACAATCTTGCGCATGTCACTCGTTTACTTATTAAATCTCAGTAATGTTTCTCAATTCTTAAGAAAGTTGCATGCTCATTTGATTATGTAGTCTGAAGTTCTTTTCATTTTCAAAGTATGTAAAAGTCTGATGTGCAAGACTTGATTAAATGCTTTGATAATGTTTAAACTTAGCATGAATGCTACGTATTTAATTTTGCAGTCTCATATCATGTAAATCTGATCTACTAGTAGATTTAATGTCGAGATCATGAATTATTTGCATCTCACTCTCATTTGAGCATCAGATAGCATGTGATGAGTCTCAGTTATATTGCTCAGTCTTTTAGTCATGATCAACTTCAGAGCTTTGCTCATGATATTAAGCAGAGCAATGAGTCAATATGTCTTTGAATCAATATAATTGCTCTTTTTTGATTTGCATAGTACTATCATTTGAGTCTTTTTGAACTGCTTTGAATGATATTTGTGTATTACACATGCGTTGAATAAACTCATCAATATCAAGATCAGTTTTGCAAGATCTGTCTGCAGCGTTCTGTTTGAAATGTTTAAGATGTTTGATGCTTTGTTTGCTTTTATTCTTTTGATTATTTGTCTCACTTCATCTTCTGAAATGTGTAAGTCAGATGATATTGTCAAGAATATAAATGAGTTTGCAATTGTAATTGTAATTGTAATTCATACACTCTTATGACATTGATTTAAGCTCAACTCATGAGAAACTTTATGCTATTTATATTGAGTGAACAAAACTTTCTGAGAAAGAAAATCACTTGTCATTTATACAACTGCTTCACGCAGTTGAAACAATAAGATTGACACTGTGTTATCAAGTAATGAATCTATAGCTTTTATTCAGCGTGTGATGCTCAAGTAAACTCTTAATGAGAGTGTCTGTGCTGTTTGATTATGACGCATCGTCTTTGCTCTGCTCTTCATTGATGATATTTTATACAATGATGTTTTGATTCAATTCTCGATTCAAAGACAAAAGATGTTTTCTTTGCACTTGTGATGCTCATGATTGTAACATACATAAAGCTGTGTTTTCTTACTCAATGATTGTCATTCATTGAGCAGAGAAATATATGATGAAAGAAAGATGCACATGATGAAAAGATAAAGTGTGATTGTACTGAGTAATTCTTTTCTTCTCTTGATTTGACTTATGTCACGTAGACGTTGAATGAATTGTTAGTATAAATGTGCAATTGCAATCATTCAATGTTTGACTCTGATTAATGAAAGAGAATGCATTCTGATTGTTTTCTTAAGCTCTTAATTTTTCATGTGAATAAATGAATGACTTGACGTCAAGTAAAGAAAATGAACTCAAGTTCTCTCAGTATATCAGCATGATCAACGAGTCACTACTTCTTCAAGCACTGTAGTCACATCTCTCAATACTTGAAATGACTATTCTATCTGATATCTTTTCATCAATTACTTAACAACATTGTTGATGTGATGAAGATGTTTTAATATCAATGCAGTCAACAAGTTGCAAATTCTTCAATCACTTGTAATCACAACTTGCAGACTTTTCATCTGAGTTGTTTTTTTCACTAGTAGTATCTTTTCATTTCTTACTGACATTGACATGTCATTAATCTTCTTCATAAATTAATTGTGACTGTTAGAAAAAATGTTGTTGTGTGAGTGAAAACTCTGCATGATAACTTTTCTGATCACGTAACGTTTTAACATCATTTAAATTGCGTTGAATTGAAATCTCTTGACTCTTTTGACTTTTATTTGAACATAGAATAAAATCAAAAGATTCGTAGTCAACATCATGTACAGATGAATCTCATTGTCAGTCAGTTTGCAATGTCATTGATGTTTATCTGAAAGAATGAAAGAAAGAATTTTTCTTACAATATCTTGATTTTTTTTCTTGAACAACGTTGTCATTTAATCAATGTCACTTCACTTTAATGATGAAAACTGAGAAAGTTTTTTTAAATAACTGACTTTTAATTTTGACTTATTTTGCGAAGCATCATATTGACTTGAATGCATCACTCAGCTCATGCATTTGTGATCTGAAATGTATGCACTTCGCTTGTTAAATGATCTTGTTTTTATGATCATTATGTTTCAGATATTTATTTCACGCATTTAGTGTGCTTTGTGTTTTTCATATAATTCACAATCATCTTGATTTTGTTACTATCTTTGAGCAGTTTGAATTTCAGAAGTTCTTTGCTCAACTTAATGACTTTGTCAAAAGAATAAATTTCTCAATGATCTCTTGTAACATCTTGATAACTTTGTACATTCTTTCGTTCATCATTGTCTTGCTGTTCAAAGAATGATTCAACGAAAGATGCATATACAAATACACACTCAATGCTTCTGTGTTCATTTTCTTTCATAAACATCAAGTTGAAGATTATACTGAAGTTGTTTGTAAACAAAGTTCTGTAACAATTGAAAGATAATTTAATTCTTGATGCAGATCAATGTGTATCTTGCATTTGCATGTCATGAACTGTATTTTCTCACTGTTAAAGACTAAATCAATAGTTGTAAACTGATTGTGAGTCTTGCAAGTAATAATGTCTGATTTCAGCAATAATTTCAGCTTAACGTTAATAATGATGTCAAGTAAACTGTTGATTGCTGCATGTTGAGTAAAACATCTTCATTCTTCTCAATGAGAGTGATGTAGATTGAAATATTTCATGATCAGTTGTTTGCAGTTGTTTTTGAGTAGCTCGCTTAAGTAAGAAATGATTGAAGATTTTTTTGTAAATGTAAAGAACAATGAACATGAATTGTAAATGTTTATAAGTTGCAACGTCTGCATTTCATTGTCTGTGTTACAAGTTAATATTCTGATCAAGCAAATGTTTGACTCAGCTGTTTCTATCACTTATTGATTGAGTCTTAAGTGTTTATTTACATATATGCAAGTTCTTGACTGTGATGACATGTTTTTCACTAAATAAAAGAAGTTGTGAACTGAGTTAAATGATTGTATATTGTTAATGTTGTAACTCTGCTTTTGTATAATTACAATGTTAAAATCATGAACTTCTTTATTGATTAGAAATGATTTCTGAATTTTTAATGATTTTCTGATGTTGTACTGCAGTATTTGTAAAAAAGATTATTTTATCATAAAGTTATTTGTAGCTGTTGTTGACTTTGTGAAAAGAAGACTTTTTGAATGCTTTCAATCATTGAAAATTTATCTTGTCTTCTGATTTGTTGTTTTTGACTCTGCTTGAGCGATGTCTCATCTGAGTCACTACTCACATAAAAGAAATGATCAATGCATCTCTTCTTGACTTCTATTATTTATCATGTTGATTCATGAGCAACTAAACTGCATGTTTTCAGCACAACTGTCGTTGAGCTCAACGAGTTCATTGAACTGAGAGAGTTTGTGAATTTCAAAGAATTCATTGAATTTAAAGAGTTCATTGAACTTGAAGAGTTCATTGAATCTGCAAAGCTTGAAAACAATGAAGAGTTCAAGAATTGCAAGAGTGTGCAATTGTATTTAAATGCTTCTGAATATCTGAACAATTTATTTCTATAAATTTCAAATGCTTATTTCATCTGTTGTCATCATTTGAAACAGATGCATCTTCAAAGTTCGTGATTTTCATTGCAGTTAACGCAGTGTCTTCTATTTGAAAACATTATGCACTTTTCAATGTGATGTTTATCTGCACACTTGACGCAGCATTGATTCTTTTTGCAAAATTTGATCATGTGATCAAATTCTTGACATCTGAAGCATTGTGTGATGCAACAGTTCTTTTCAAACAATTTACATGCACATTCATGATATGTATTTAACATACTCATGTTCATTAGTTGATTCATCATCACTTTGATTGCTATCTTCATGATGAGTGATGAATGAATCTTTTCGCTCTTTGCTACTTTCTTAAGTCAGACTATTCTTAAAATCTTCAGATTTTCATAAAGTCTTGTGTTATTCTTTATCAGCTTTTTAATGACTTTCTTCTGACTGTTCATGTTGATTGTAGTATGCATCTTATGTGTCAGCACTGCAAAGATTCATCATGATATGCACGTCAAGTTTGTAATTTCTTTTGCTCATTCTTGAGTTTTTTTTCAGATTTGCTCATGCATTTGAGCTGACTGCATGAAGAAAGATGTCTTTGCTATTCAGCTTGCAAAGAGACATGATCAGATTTCATTGACTCGTTGACATGTCTGCTATTCTCTGAAGAATCTGCTTGATGATTTTCTTCTACATCTTCTCTATTTCTTCTTTGTCTGCTATCTTTATCATGACTTCACATTTCTTGCAAAGTGATGATGATCTTTCTTTGAGACGTTGCTTCTTCATTGATAATTCTTCTTTTGTCACATTTGCTCATGACATAATTTTTGATAAGAAACGCGTATTTTTCTGCATTTATAACTGCTTGCTTAGCAGTTGAACTGATGTCTTCAGTTTCTGTACATTCTTCGTGATGAACACATTCTGAGTCACATGATGTTTTTCTTCTGATTCAAGTTGAAGATGACACATCAGCTTCAATGCTATTTCTTTTCACAAGTAATCTTTACTCATCTCTTTCTTTAACATTGATGTCTTTATTAGTAGATTGATAATGTCAGCTATCTTCTCTTCATTGTTGCGTAAGCGTTGTGATCTTGCGTCGCTGTTTTCTTGCAACATGTCAACGTTGCTTGCAATCATCTTCGAACTTGCATTGCTGCAACTCGTGCAATTCATTGTCATTTGATCATTCTTTAAATTCACTCTGTCTTGCATGTAATGCTCTTTTTCAAGATTTGTTGTGTGCATGTTGTGATTGTTTCTAATATATTAATCAATAATACATTATTAATCATCAATTAATTTTTTATATTTTTACAAATTAATTATATTTTCAATTTTTGCATCTTAGATCAGCGATGAAACTCATCTGTACATGATGCTGACTACGAATCTACTGTCTAGCTACAGTAGAGTCTAAAGATTATCAAAAGTTTGAATGACATCGAGACGCTGCATGATGATGAAGCGCTGTGCATTGATCACGTGCAGAGTTTTCGCGATCGCGCAGACTTTGATAATCTCAATGCGCATGCTACAAGCAATCTGCACGCAGATGAGAAAGTCAAATAGAACACAGAACTACGAGGAAAATTGCTTATGAAAATCATTCGATTCAGTATCTTGTCGTCGCGATGATGAGAACTGAGACAGAACATTCTTGCGTTTGACCTGTTGAGAATGATTAGCAGAAAGAACTCAAATCACGAACATTCTTTAAATCTACGTGCTAACTACGTATAGATCTTGTTAAGACTGCGTGCCTGTTACTACGACATGAGCAACTCACAAGACTCGTTAAGTTCAACATGAGCAAACTCAAGAGTCTCATTAATATCGTTTAACAGACGTTCAGACACAGACATTCTATACATGAGCGATACGCTGACGAGAAGACTTCGTTAAGAGAAGAGAAACACAAGCGAGTTAGTAAAGAATGATCGAACTACGCTGTCTGATTAGAAGTGTAGCATACAAACATCTCTGCAAGACACGATTGATCTGCATGAGAAAGATCTCTACAGATAACGCGAAACAGATGAGTTGCACGTCTTACAAGCGAAGCGAGCGTCTGCGAGGCGTGATATACAATGACGACGACTGTCGATCTCAAGAATCTCATTTCTTCACTGAGCTTTGACTCTCGAATGTCTTGATGATAGAGTCAACTTCTAGTCGAAGACATCGTCTGTATAGCTCAAGAGAACAGTAGCGCATGTCGATGTGATTAGAGAAGAAATCGACTGTGATACGTCTGCGACTCATGCTTAAGAAGTAAACTGTCGAAATCTGAGCAGTGAGAGATCTCGTTCGTCTTGAACTGTGAACCTGTCGCAAGAAAACTCTTTGAGTAACCTCTCGAGCCTAAGGGGAAAACCAGCATAGAGGTCGTGCTCTATGTATGTTGCATGCAACGTATACAACATATTTTCGATAGGTGATCGAAGAATTTGCAACTCGTCGACTGCGTCGGTATCGAAACGTCTTCATCACATCGACAGTGTCGTCGAGTAATTGATGGAAAGATATCAGGTAGAATAGTCGTTTCAAGTATTGAGAGACGTGACTACAGTGCTCGAAGAAGTAGTGACTCGTCGATCACGCTGGTATACTGAGAGGGCTTGAGCTCACCTTCTTTACTTGACGTCAAGTCATTCATCTATTCACGTGGAAAATCGAGAGCTCAAGAGAACGATCAGAACGCATTCTCTTTCATCGATCAGAGTCAAACATCGAACGATTGCGACCGCACGCCTATACTAACAGTTCATTCAACGTCTACGTGACACAAGCCAAATCAAGAGAAGGAAAGGGTTACTCAGTACAATCACACTCTACCTTCCCATCGTGTGCGCCTCTCTTCCATCACATATTTCTCTGCTCAATGAATGACAATCATTGAGTAAGAGAACACAGCTCTACGTACGTTACAACCACGAGCATCACGGGTGCAAAGGAAACGTCTTTCGTCTTCGGATCGAGGATCGGACCGGGACATCGTTGTATAGAATACCGTCAATGAAGAGCAGGGCAAAGACGATGCGTCATAATCAAACAGCACAGACACTCTCATCAAGAGTTTACTCGAGCATCACGCGCTGAATAGAAGCTATAGATTCATTACTTGGTAACACAGTGTCAATCTCATTGTTTCGGCTGCGCGAAGCAGCCGTATAGACGGCGAGTGATTTTCTCCCCCAGAGGGTTTTGTCCACTCGATATAAATAGCATAGAGTCTCTCATGGGTCGAGCCTAAACCGATGTCACAAGGGTGTATGAATTACAATTACAATTACAATTACAATTTTTGCATCTTATGATTTTTCAAATTTTGAATATTAATTACTTAGTGAATTTTTTTTCATGTAGTAATTACAACAAATTAAATTAATATTTAATTAATCAGATATTAATAAATGATTAATAAAGATCAAATTGAATTTAAGAATTTTCTGTTTATTGATGTTGTTATCTATGATTTTAGATTATCAATACCTTAGCTTCGAAAAGCGGAATTATGTGCATGGTCGACTGAGCTCGCACGATCATGCTCGAATGATCGGCATGGTCGCACGACCTCTAGCGTTGGTCGCGCGACCTGTAGTCTCGAGTCTAACCGCTGTCAGCCAAGAGCTTCGTTGAGAGCTGCATCCTTGTCGCTACCCGACTTCCGAACTTCATCCCATTCCCAACTGTCTGTCTGCTTTAGAGCAAATTAGGGCACGAATCTCTTCATGGCTTCTAGTCTTCGGTCAACGAATATCGACAAGCATACGATAGCACGAGTTTACAGTATTCCAGGACTTCAAATTTGGATTAGAAACTCTAGACCGAGAGAGCGCGGAACCCTTGAACTATGTGTACAGTATTGTCCATGCGTCTCTGCGTAATTGCAACAGGTCCCATTACTTGCACTCATCCTGTGGATAAATCCATTTACAATGTTGCACCCACAAGCTTCGCCCAGGCATCTGTGCTGAAAGACTTAGGCCGCTCAATAGGAGCACCCACCGCACGGTCTATGATCAACTGGGGCAGGACACCGATGGCTCTTGAAACCCCAAAGAGTACCGTGTAGTAGCTAGATTCGGTCAAGCCGTAATACTGGAGTAAACCACCAGAGTGCTACAGCTGTCAGCGAACATCTCTTAACACGGTGATGAGATTACTTACAGCATCAACGTTGGGGTACGGGTTCTTGGTCTTGCCATGCTCGGTCAAAACACCAGGGGCAATCTTGTAGACCTGGCTGACAAGCTTAAACATAGGGTCATCGGGAAGGTGTTTCAGGGCGAATTCGCGCTGAGAGACGTAGCGGGGGTCGGTCTTTCGGAGAACAGCATGTCCATAGCCTGGCACAACCTGGCCGGATTTGAGTGTAGACCAGAGGTAATCCGTAATAGCTTTGTCGCTGAGATCGCTACCAATGGCTTTCTTCATCTTCTGTAGCCAGTTCAGGACTTCCTGGTTAGCCCTGGAAAAGGGTTAGCAAATTTCGATGTGCAGGGCTGTGGTACCCGTACAATCCGTGTAGGGGACCAGCAAGACCGTTCAATCCAGCGGCCAGGGACAGCATTGGAGAACTGAGGGCACTTCCGACCAAGTGAGTAGTGTGGGCGCTGACGTTGCCGCCCTCATGGTCAGTGTGGATAGTGAGGTAGAGTCGCATGAGCTCAACAAAGTCTTTGTTCTCGCTAAAGCCGAGCTGATTGGCGAAGTTGTAAGCGTAGTCCTTGTCCTTTTGCACCGGAGGGACCTTGCCGTCCTTGAAGACATTACGGTAGATTCTTGCGGCGATTGTGGGAAGCTTGGCGATTAGGTCCATTGAGTCCTCAAATGTGTAACCCCAGTAGTCTTTCTTGCTGATGCCCTTTGCATACGCTTTCGAGAATGAGGACTCATGTTCTAGCGCTGTCACAGCGAGGGAGAATTGGGCCATTGGGTGAAGGTCGCTGGGGCAGCGATCGATGAGTTCTTCAATGAACTTGGGTACACCTGAACGAGCAGCCCATTCCGCGGACAGATCACGAACTTGTTGCTCGCTTGGAACCTCGCCAGTCAATAGGAGCCAGAAGAGACCTGAAAGATTTCAGCGTTCATCACCCAATTCAATATCCATGAATTTGACCCACCTTCTGGAAGAGGCTCTTCCCCACCTGGAGCTTTTGGTAGCAGCTTCTGGCATTCTGGGATCTGGCGCAGACCTATCAGCGAACCTAGCCCTGATGAACTTCTCCAATAGCCTTGGGACTTACAGTTTTGCCTCGGAATCGAATTCCTTCTTCCGAGTCAAGAACAGAACCCTAATGTTGCTGAGCCTTGTCCTAGTATGCTCGGCCGCCTATCAACAAACCTCCCAAACGAGTGACTTGATCCCCCGAGCACCGCCGTAGACTTGATCAAGGGTGACTTCGCCAACGACCTTTGAGCCGTAGCCTCTGTGGGTAATACAGTATTAGCTATACTCTACGAAATCCTGCTAGAAGAGACGAGAACCAACTTTCTCAGCTTTTGGATCTTCTCTATCTCGCCAGGTAGCTTCTCGGCGAAGGTTTCCTTTAGTGTAGCTGTTTTCGAGGAAGAATAGCAACGAAGGCTGTTGAAGCCAACTGATCGCACAGATGATTTAGCGGGAATGAAAGACTGGCGCAAAGCTGCACTGCTGTATCGTAATGCTGTTGCCATTGTTTATCAAGTTTCAGCTCTCAAATCATCTACGCTGACGGGAAAGAAGCGAAGAGCTCTGCAAAACAAAAAGCTCCGGAACTTTACGCCGAAAGCTGTACGGTAGTACCTAGTAAGCCGGGAAGTGCAGGGCCGAGCTAGGCCCTTTCCGTTATTCTCACCGATAGGTACGAGGTACGGAGTAATTTGTTGGGGATTGCAACGAGCTGGATTGAATACTTCCAGCCGCTTGTGAATACAATGCAGACCTTGGTACTATGTACCTTGTTTTTGGCATTACGGAGTATATTGTTGTTGTTTATTCCGTACCGGCCTTGATATGGTAAAGTCCATAACGAGTTAACGACCCCGCTGCTTCCAGCGTCATCACGTGAGTCGCTAGCGGATGAGAAATCTCTTGAGAGTTGAGACATCGCTTCCGCAATCGTCCTTCTCCTTCAGCCATCTCTGCAAGCAACACGAAACTTGTGTCCATCACAACCAAGAAGACATTCATCAGATAGTTCATCAAGGAAGTAGACGGAGACGCGAAAGTACTGTGACGTAGCCTTTCGAATCCTTAGTATCGTGTTCTGGAGCGTTTTGAACTCACTTTGCCCTCAACACTCGAATCTAGCTTTGCGCAGACACCAGGTCTTAGACTCGGGCGTCCTCTTTTCTTTCACTCTTCCAACAACAACCTCAACATCTGTACAACCTTAGTTTAAGCAACATATCTTTGCGCCTTGGTGGTTTCATACCACGAGGTAAGACCCACAGAGATTGAAAGTGTGTCCTCGACTGTAAAGTTGCAGCCTTGGACGTGGTTCTATGCGACAGTAGTGAGCTGGTACAAGACGGTACTGATCTCAAGCTTTTAACCATGTCATCCTGCGTAGAAGAGCTCGAGGCGATCTTGCAGTCTATGCTGGCTCTCAAAGCTCCTGGAGTCACTGGATCAAAGATCACCAACATCACTTCGCTCTGCAATGCAAACATTCAGGTAAGCTGGATACACCCTCCTCGCTCAACCATATGGACCGTTGCTGATTCCTCTGCGATTCACAGTCCGAGACCGTCCTAATCCAACGAATCTACACGCACTTCAAGAAAGCTCCCGGGACACATAAACTAGGCGTTCTCTATGTTGTAGACTCTGTAACGCGACAATGGGTAGAACATGCACGCAAGCCTGGACAACCGTCAGGCCCTGCCGCGACCGATGGCACGTTCGCTGCCGGCGTCAAACATGTGACCGAGCTTTTGCCCTCGTTCATGAATGACATTATAAACTCCGCCCCAGAGGATCAAAAGGTACGCTTCTTAGAAAGGCCACTTAGGGCCATAGTCTGGCTGGTTTACGCTGGTTCTGTCTGTAACAGTCCGATGGCTTTGTTATATCTATATATGAACGACAGATTGAATTTCTTCCCCGTATCTAATGTGTAACCCCAAACTCACGTATCTTTTGTGTATTAGGCTAGGATCAAGAAGCTTGTTGATATCTGGGAGCGTGGAAGCACGTTTCCAAATGCGATGCTCCAAAATTTCAAAGGAAAGCTGGAATCGTCGAATTCCAATGGTAAGAATCTCCAAAATTCGAGTTGCTGCTGCACGGGCAAGAAATCTTTCAGTAATCAAGGCTTCTGATACTTTGTTGTTTCTGTAGCAATGCGTTCGACAACTCCCACAGGTACCCCTCCTAAAAACTTCATATCATTGAACGAACCGCCGAAAATCGCTCCTGCAGCTGCGCCGACACCAGATACTTCAGCGATTCTCAAAGCTCTCGCAGATATGGCGAAATCGAACACCGCAGGGCCAGGAATGCCGTCCCAGGCTAGCTCAAATAATGTATCAAATATACAGAATCCTTTTACGCATAATATGTCTTCGTCCGTAAATCCAAATCCTGCTGTACCGCCAATTACTCAGGCTGTAAGCGTACCTGGATTTGCAAATGGTGTATTGCCGTCTGTCGGACCAAGTAGCGTGTCAAATTTGCCCCAAAATTTGTTCAATGGGCAGTTGAATATGCAGCCAAATGCTGTGATTCCTCCAGGGGGGGCTTCTGTCACGCCTGAGTCTCTGCAGCAGCAGTTCCAAATCATACAAGCTCTTCAGGCTCAAAACGTGCCGCCAGATCAGTGGGCTGCCGTACTTTCTGTTCTTATGTCTAGTCAGACTGGTGCTGCACCAAACCCTAGCAACTTTGGAACCCAGCAAGGTTGGCAGCAGCCAAATGGAGGCTACGGAAGGGATGAGCCGTCACGTGATCGTAATGGGTACAATGATCAGTACATGCGGTCGCCCCCAGGCCGATATAGAAATCCTCGATCTCGTTCCCGGTCACCTCAGGGCTGGGAGAGACGTCGTGAACCGAGTCCTCCTCGGCGCCGAGATAGCCCCGTGTATGGAGACTATAGTGGAGACCCTTCAGGTCGTAATGGACGTGGAAACTACAGCCGTCAGGGGAGAGGTAGAGGCGCAGGAAACGATTATCGCCAGCGAAGCCCGCCTCCAGATCGTTTTCGTAGAAGTGCCAGTCCCCATCGTCAAGAACAAACTTTGCCGCCTCCAGGTCCTAAATGGATAGAGTACGACCGTTCTCTTGGCGAGGGTAACATCAAGGGTAAGAACCGGCTGTTGAATCCTGAAAACCAAAGCTCACACTTATCCAGTATTAAGCAGAACGTTGTTTGTTGGCGGCGTCACGTAAGCCGAATTCATGCTCAGTTCCTATTTAATCAATTCTGACCCAGTGTAGATCATCTGAGGAGGCCTTGCGCGCTATTTTCTCGGCGTTTGGGTTGGTTCAAACATGCATTGTCAATGTCGACAAACGCCACGCCTTTGTAAAGATGATTACCCGTTCAGATGCTATGGCCGCTAAAGAAGGCATGGAGCGCTACAAATCGTCCGAAATGCAACTGAGGGTAAGTTGACAATTTCGCCACCACTGTCCCTCCTACTCCTGCCGTGTTCGCTTCATACTGACTAATTCGACTAGACCCGATGGGGAGTGGGTTTTGGACCTCGTGACTGTAGTGACTACCAGACCGGTATCAGCATTATCCCAATCGAACGCCTGACTGATGCGGACCGCAAATGGATGTTGACAGCCGAGTATGGTGGTACTGGCGGAAAACAAATCGAGGGGGGTCTAGTCGTCGAAGAACCCGACATTGAAATCGGCGCTGGCGTCTCATCGAAGGGTATGCATCTTGAACTGCCAAGCCTTCCACTGAATATACTAACCCCCGAGCAGCAATTAGCAGACGTATGCAAACAGACAAGGGTGGGCAACAGGGTCCCCGCTCAACTCGTGACGGGCCCAATTCAACCGGTACAGCTGAACAATACCGTCCGCCTAACCAGAACGACCGCGATACCAGCATTATCGGCGTATCGCCAGCTGTACCAGGCTTTGGCTTCCAATTTCCTACGCTGCCAAACGGCGCGCCCATGTTCCCACCGGGATTTGTGATGCCTGTTCCGACAACTGCGCAGCCGCCGCCACCTGGTGCCGGTTAAGCTGTGCTACTGAAGGACTGAGATACCTTTGAGTTGGAGTTACGATCAAGGTGGGCATGACCTAGGGGAAATCGAGTCGTACTTAGCTTCAGCTTGAACTCCGGGCCAAGCTTGCAGGGTCTTTCTTTTTTTCCCCTCTATCAGCGAATCCAGCACCACGGAGTTTCAGGAGCTATGGGCGCTTACCACCCAGCAAGCCGAGTGCTTCCGCTGGGACTACTGGCTACTATCCGGCGTTCAGGAACTTACGGCATCAGACCGCTAAAGGCGAAAAGGTCGGCAGCATGGGCGATGGCTTTGAAATAAGGGATGTATGGAAGGCCTTCTATCTAGCTATTTTTTTGCTTGTACTCGTAGGCTAGAGAGCGCTTTTGCCAAATGCACGATACGCTAAGATGATATCGAGAGGTGCAATGTGATTCCAGTGGCTACTTAGCAGGCCTCGGGAGCTCTTGCTCTCTTGCAGTTATTGCGGCTCTCAAGAGAGCTCTTGCCACTTTTCTCTGAACTTTCTAATAAAGGAGTCTTGGGCTTTCCCCAACAGCCACCTGCCGTTCGACATTCTGCATTTCTATTCTACCCAGCCATTGACAGTAGCATTTGTTACAGCAGCACTTACATGATATATTGGGATACTCATAGCACTTAGTTCATCATCAATGGCTGCCAGCGTTAGCACTCATGCAGGCAACTACATGCCGGAGACACACTCCAGCTCAACGCCGCCAAATTACCTGGGAGCCACCAACCCCGGCAGTCAACTGAACGGATACCATGATCCAGAGAAGATAGGCTACCACAATATGGGCCCGATTGTTACGGAGAATGAAAAGGAACGAAGTCCGAGCGACGGTGGGGAAGATGAAAACATGGACGCCTTGATTGACGATCTTGAGTCTGAAGACGGTGCAATCAACGACGAGGCAGACGAGAAGACAGAGGCTGGCGCCGCTCGACCAGTTGCCGAAGAGCTACTGCAAACCAGCACCACGCACGGCCTGGCTGACGCCGAGGTCTTGGTGCGGAGAAAGAAATTCGGTCTCAATCAGATGAAGGAAGAAAAGCAAAATATGATACTGAAGTTTCTTGGATATTTTGTTGGACCTATCCAATTTGTTATGGAGGTATGTTTCTTGGCCAGTTTCACTCGCTTGCAATCCAGTGGGCTACCATGGGTCTACGAAACCTACCTTCTCCACTTGGAAACAGAGAGAACGCATATTGATATATTCGCAATAGGCAGCTGCTATCCTCGCTGCTGGTCTGCGAGACTGGATCGATCTTGGCGTTATCATTGGCCTTCTCATACTCAATGCCTTGGTTGGCTTCATCCAGGAATTTCAGGCCGGCTCCATCGTTGACGAACTGAAAAAGACCCTCGCACTCAAAGCCGTCGTTATCCGTGGTGGAAAGATAGTTGAGGTTGGGGCCCCCGAGGTCGTACCCGGTGACATCCTCCAGATCGAAGAAGTAAACTTTGCTGTTTCTCCAGAGTCCAGAATTACAGGTACTAATGCTCTAAAGGGTACGATTATATCCGCCGACGGCCGTATTGTTACTGAAGATGCCTACCTTCAAATTGATCAGTCCGCAATCACTGGAGAATCCCTTGCGGTTGACAAACACACGGGAGACTCTGTCTATGCTTCCTCGGCTGTCAAGCGTGGCGACTGCTTCATGGTAGTAACTGCTACTGGTGATAGCACCTTTGTCGGTCGCGCTGCTGCCCTGGTCAATGCATCTGCCGGTGGGAGTGGGCATTTTACAGAAGTCTTGAATGGTATTGGCACGGTTTTGTTGATCTTAGTTGTCTTTACCCTCCTGATCGTCTGGGTTTCTTCATTCTACAAGTCAAACGGCATTGTCCAGATCCTGGGGTTCACCCTTGCCATTACCATCATCGGCGTACCCGTCGGCCTGCCAGCTGTCGTCACTACTACCATGGCGGTTGGCGCAGCTTATCTTGCCAAGAAGCAGGCAATTGTTCAGAAGCTATCTGCTATTGAGTCCTTGGCTGGTGTCGAAATCCTTTGCTCTGATAAGTAAGTAGAAATCTTATGCTTGCCATTCCACAACTGACAATGTTTCCAGAACCGGAACATTGACCAGAAACAAGCTGTCTCTTGCGGAGCCTTTCACAGTCGAAGGAGTCGAGGCGGAAGATCTCATGCTCACTGCATGTTTGGCCGCCTCCCGTAAGAAGAAGGGCATTGACGCCATTGACAAAGCATTTTTGAAGTCTCTGAAGTTCTACCCCCGTGCGAAGAGTGTGCTCACCAAATATCGAGTCATCGAGTTTCACCCGTTTGACCCTGTCTCAAAGAAGGTCTCCGCTGTCGTCGAATCACCGCAAGGAGAGAGGATCATTTGTGTCAAAGGTGCACCTCTGTCCGTGCTCAAAACTGTCGAAGATAACCATCCCATCCCGGAAGATATTGACGCGGCGTACAAGAATAAAGTTGCAGAATTCGCAACGCGCGGATTCCGTTCTCTGGGTGTGGCTCGCAAGCGTACCGAAGGTTCGTGGGAAATCCTTGGGATCATGCCTTGTGCCGACCCCCCACGTCACGATACTGCAAAAACCATCAATGAGGCAAAGGCCCTGGGGCTATCTATCAAGATGTTGACTGGTGATGCGGTCGGTATTGCCCGGGAGACCTCCCGTCAACTTGGTCTGGGCACTAACGTCTATAATGCGGAGCGTCTTGGCCTGGGTGGAGGAGGGACTATGCCTGGGTCCGAGGTCTACGATTTCGTTGAGGCTGCCGATGGTTTCGCCGAGGTGTTTCCCCAGCACAAGTACAACGTCGTCGAGATTCTCCAGCAACGTGGTTATCTGGTTGCCATGACCGGTGATGGTGTCAACGACGCCCCATCACTGAAGAAAGCTGATACTGGGATTGCCGTGGAAGGCGCTTCAGATGCAGCACGCTCTGCTGCCGACATAGTCTTTTTGGCTCCTGGTCTATCCGCTATCATCGATGCTCTCAAGACTTCGCGACAGATCTTCCACCGAATGTATGCCTACGTTATATATCGTATAGCCCTGTCACTCCACCTGGAAATCTTCCTTGGACTCTGGATTGCAATTCTCAATCGGAGCTTGAATATCGAGCTCGTGGTCTTTATTGCGATTTTTGCCGATGTCGCTACTCTGGCTATTGCTTACGACAACGCGCCTTTCTCCAAGTCTCCAGTCAAGTGGAACCTGCCCAAGCTATGGGGTACTTCTGTCTTGCTCGGAATTGTTCTAGCCGCTGGTACCTGGATTGCGCTCACAACAATGCTGGCCAGGGGCCAGAATGGTGGGATTGTGCAAAATTTTGGCAACGTCGATGCAGTCCTGTTCCTGGAGATCGCGCTCACGGAGAACTGGCTAATCTTCATTACGCGTGCTAACGGGTATTTCTGGTCTTCAATGCCTTCCTGGCAATTGACGGTCGCAGTCCTGGTGGTCGACATTATAGCAACAGTCTTTTGTATTTTTGGGTGGTTTGTTGGCGGCCGAACATCCGTTGTCGCAGTCGTCCGTATCTGGATCTTCTCTTTTGGTGTCTTTTGTGTGCTTGGCGGCCTTTACTATTTGCTCTCGGATTCTGCGGGTTTCGATAACATGATGCATGGAAAGTCACTCAAGAAGGACCGGAAACAACGGTCATTGGAGGATTTTGGTACGTTGTTCCTGTTCTTGTTGGCTTACTGAAGCTCGGCTGACATGTGGCGCAGTTGTTTCGTTGCAGCGGGTTTCTACGCAGCATGAGAAGAGCGCTTGAGCGATCATGATTGCGCCGGCGTGGGTTCCTTGAATATGGAAGTACAGGAAGCGGCGGATGGATGGCATTTAGAGTGTAGGGATGGGGCTTGATTTCCCTTGGCGTTTGTTAGACTGTCAGGAAGTATTCCAGCTGTAATTAGGAGTTTCGTTTTCCGTCCAGCATTCGTTTCTCCTACCAATCTAGGGACGCTGGTTTTTTCTCTTCTATGTAAGACTCTGGTCAGGTTGATAGCAAAAACGTCCGGCATGGGTTTGTGGGGAGAATGGAAGAAATCGTTAGAATTTCCAGAGTGGTTACAATTCATCAATTCCGTCTTTTACCTTATGCATTCGATTTCCTTTCCCTTGCGAAAAGTCTACATGACGTACCACTTATGACACCGGCGACACCAAACCAACGACTTGTTCTCGGCGATTGCGACTACGTTCTCCTAGCGTGTGAAAAGGAGGTATTGTCCATGTAAAAAAAAAATCAAGGCAGAGGATCATCCGTTATCCGGGTTACATATCACGTCAAGAGTTTCGATTCAGGAGGGCTTTTTATCGCTTTGATACTCTGAAAGGATTGAGTGATGTGGTATTTTCGATGGGAGGTAGTAGCGAGGATTATCACAGGTAGTGAAGGCGTTGGGTTCGAAGATTGGAATGGGGAAGAGCATGTCTAGATTTCTACGAGGAGATGTTGATTTCCTGGACGGGGGGGTTGAAGAGTTGATGGGGGGTGGGGCTTGAAGGGAGTCGGTGTTGGAGGAGGAAGAGGTTGAGGAAGTGTGTTTTTAGGGGGGTGGATGAGGTTGCTTTATGAGAACAAGTGGGCAGACTTGATGGTTGCACTTTGTTGCGCGTTTGATGAGTCAACGGGATTGAATGCACGCCCTGCTCGTTGCCCCGCCCTTCTTTCAGGTGAGGAACCTACGGTTGGACTTGAGCCTGCTGATGCCTTGACCTTGTCAATTCCTTGCCAAGTGGTTGGGCGTCTGTTATGTGATAAGAAATCAATGATAGTAGTTGAGATGCTGGTTGAGGACGTTAGGCTCCACAAGTGCCAACACGTCAACCCCTATCAACTCCACCCCAATTTGTTGACCAATCTTCCATCAGAGTACAACAGCCCTTCTGGTGTCCCGGTACCGGATTGAAACCTCAAGCAATACGGAAGCCCATGACAGCGTAAACCCACGGGGTCCTCACCGACCTTGAGTTCTTCTCCGCTCTTGAAGTCGAAAATCTGAATGCATGCATCACTGGTGCCCGCCGCGATGAGATTTTGGCAAACGTCCAAACCGGGCGGTGGGATGTTGGCCCAGTTCTTGTAGGTTGGAAAGGTCATGTAGGGTGTCGTGAGGGCGCCGGGCGTGCGTTCTGCGGGGAAGCGAAGGTCGTAAACGCGGAGCTGCTCCATGCTGCTGTTAGCTTATATTTGCCTTACGGCGGCAGAATTTCTGAATGCTCGACGATCTGAGATTTCAACCATTGTCAACTCGATCTTTACTGGTGAAGCCAGACGAGGGTTGAAAGAATGGCGAAGTTGCGGAACAGATTTGAGGTCAGAGGGAGGTGGTGAAGTTACCTGGTGCATCAATCCAGCAACTACTATCATGTGTTCATTCAACCTCCTAACGTGGGTCGTACAACTCGGATGAAGCATGCGTGTACTCGTGCCATTGTTCCTTGTATCCCATAGACGGATCTGTCCATTTCTAGCTCCGCTGATAACAACGTTCTGATCCAGCCAGTCAACGGCTAGGGTATCAGATGACTTAAAATCGGCATGACGGTTTTGGACCCATGTGTCAGGGTTTTGTTCCACCAGAAGGATACCCTGTGTTGTAGCCACCGCGAAACAACCAACAGTGGGAGAGTTTCTAGCAGCAGATGCCCAGTATGAGGTGTCTGTTGTCGATTCTAGCACAACCGGAGGTGAATCATCTACCACTGGCGAGATATCATTCTGGGAATAGCACTCGGGTCCAAGAAATAGAGAGTCATAGATCTCAGGCGCGACGAGTTTGATCAGTGTAATTCCGCCGCCGAGGGTGGCAGCGCTGTAATCTCGTTAAGACCTGAAGCTTATTTTCAAGAAGCAATGAACTCACAGGACAGTTCGGCAGGGGGAAATACTAAACGAAGTTATCTGTGCGGCATTAGGAAAGGATTCGTGTGAGAAGATGAACGCTTGCCTTGTCCCTTAATCCATATGTTATAGGCGTATATTTCGGTACCCATTTGTTCACTTCGCCAGGAACCCACGCACTAGGTTGTAGAGTGTCAGCTATCATCGCCTAAGGAAAGAGTGATATTACGACATGGACCGAAATGTCTGAAAGAACCTAGATCAGAGATTGGACAACAAAAATGACTTTAGCCATGGCATAGTAGCATTGCGACGTGTGTAGATGGACGACGGAATGACATACTTGAGCTATGATGCCTGAACTGTGGACTGCCAGAATGATAGAATATCTTGTGAACTTACTGAAGACTGATCGCTTTATTCGTGGCACCATGCTTCTCATAAATTATAAGGCCAGTCGCTTCGTCTACCACAAACTGCGAAATCTCCAAGGGTTGCACTTCTTCGATTACGTTCCACTTTTCTAGACCTCTTGCCCAAGACTGTTGTCCGCCCGCAGCATTGGCAGATGTAATGTTACCCAATTCCCTTTGCAAACTAAACGATCCTCCCCAGGGATGTCCAAGTATGCGGGAGTGTTGAATTCGTGTTTGATGTTGGGCCAAGTAAAAAACATCCCTCTTGCGTTTCTAGGAGCGAAGTGAGTCAAAGTCTAGAGGTCACAGACAGGAACAAGGAAAGTATACTAGGTAGTCTTTTCATTCAAGTAAGAGCAAGAATGATTGTTAGTAGCGTTCCGCATCTTGGAAGCTCTTATATTGTTCAAGGAGACGCTGCGTATATCTGACGAAGAACAAAGAACTAAAAAACCTACCAGCCTGGCCTCTCTCTCAATATTGATTGCGTCTTTGGCGTATCTGGAACCTTTGGGAGCCACATGGTTCGGCTGGATCTTGAAGTATTTGTGCTTTTCCTCATCGAAGTAAAAGCCTGGTATATCCTTTGCCATGTTATGGCTAAAGCCTCGTACAGCTTACCAGACTTGAAAATCCATAAGCCAGGTACAGTCTAAGTAGACAGTTAGAGGGATAGAAGAGTGTAACAATGAAGACCAATGTTCAGCGTTCAAGTGAGATTATTATAATAATGGATAAAATATATGCGTCTGGAATTGTACACAACACCCAGGACTGTTGATCAATGTCTAGGAAGGCCTCGACCTTTTCCTGAAACATCTCGTAGCTTGGAGAACTTGTAGAGAAATGGCAGGTGCTACGTGTACTTGTGCCTTCTTCGTAAAGAAAGATATATAGCTCTCTCAGTGTTTGGAGATAAAGATGAGGTCTAATTGTGAATTTTCCGACAATTGCCTTACCTTGTATTTCAAGTACTCCGTACATTAAAGGCGTCATGACGAGTTTTTGAAATCGTCCATCCAAGATCATTTTCCATTACATCGCTAAAAAGTAGTCTGTTTCGTCCCGATAATATATATATCTAGAATGCGAATGGACGTCTAACGAAGTGGAGTGTTTGTACAGAGATCCTGGATCAGTCCCAAGTCCGAACCCAAATCGCCAATAGAGAGTCACCATTTCCCACCATCTTATACTATCCCGTCTATACATCTATACTACTTTGTTGAATGCCGGTATTAGCGTCTGTGCAAGCCAGAAACTAAACACCAATTTCGGGCCCGTCATTAACAGCTTCGGCGTCAAACCCTTGAAAAAACTTGTGAAACCTTCGTTTTTTGCCATGTTCCTGAGAATCCTGAACCCACTTTCTGGGTTCTCGAAATTTCGATTCTGTATCCGTGTCTTGATGACATCTAAGGGTGCGGATACGAGAAGGGAAGCTGAGGCACCAGCAATAGAGGCGACAAAATTCTGAAGCCAACTAGCCGTGTTGTAGTCCGTAAGTTTGTAAATATATTCCTTTGCAAAAGCAGATCCGCCGAAGAGCTAGTGGATGGGTTAGCCCTTGTAAAGAAACAGTCGCGCAAGTAGCGCTTACAGCGAACGATCCAGGGGCATTCCTGGCAGCAGTCCAGCCAGCCCCTCGATACAGGCCCATTCCCTCATCCGCTACGATTCTGAAGACTCCTCTGCCTCTGAAAGCTTCTGGGTTTGTTTGCCGCTTGATCTTGAGGACGTCAAGAGGTAGCAATATGATCTCGCCGATACCAATTAAGCTACATGCGGAGTCAGTTCTCTTCCATCTAGACTTCTTATCCGTTGTCCTTACCTTCCAGCGCAAGCGTTCATCATAGCCTTACCTGTGCGCTTGCCAAAAGTTCTATCGAAACTATCTCCGTGGTGTAGTGCGAGGTAATCTCTGGCGAAAGGCTGTCCGCCATATTTGTATACTCTTTGCAGGATCTTTCCACCTAGTCAGTTGGGTTCATAGTGCTCGCAGTTCGCCGATCATTGATATAAAACGGACCTTGTATCCTGCGGCGTAACCTAGACCAGGGAAAAGAGATGTGAATTTGCGACCAATGCCTGCGCTTGCATAATCCTTAAAAATAACCGTATTGAGTCTGGAGGCGGATGTGATCTATATATAACATCAGCATACGATTATTCATCTGGTGCGGGATCCTTCACTTTCCCTTGGTTGCTCATCAACCGTTTTGCAATTGTATCGACCTGTATAGAAGATGAGTTTCAGTCGAGTATATTATGGTGGAAGACGCACAGGATGAAATATAGCAAGCTCCGCAATACCAGCAGATCCTAAAAAATTAGCCAGTGGTAGCGAGAAATCTGTGCTACGACATACCTGAACCAAGTACTCTTGCTGCTCCGGATTCCTTCTTGAACTCCATTGCTGCAGAACCAGGAACCGCGTCTACCACGGCAGGCGCCATGATAAGTGTTTCTAGCTCACACCACTGCGAAGCTCCCTTATAGTTCTAAATAGTCAAGGTCGGGAGATTGAAAGGGAGAAGTGAGTGAGCAAGAAAATTTAAGGTCTCGATGCGCGGACATAGAGAAATTTTGGTCTGTACGGAGTACTCCGTCGGGCTAAAGAAATTCCATGCGACCCTGGTCGATTAAGCTCGGTACTGCCCTCGGTCCGTGCCGAGAGATCCCTGTCGATCGTCGGTGATTCGGTGAACGAATTGCCAATACCACAACACACCAAAAAACTTGGCAACGGCTGCCAGCCTCCTCAATTACTCTAAACACCAGCCCACCGCCCCAACCACACAAACACAACCCACAAACGGCATAAAACAGGCCGTGCACTCTCTGCAGTGTGCAACACATTCTTTTCGGAGATTATGTCCTGGCTTCGACGACTGTCTCGAGATCGATCATCCAAAACAGAGCAAGATTTCAAAATGCCCATCCGCCCCTCTTCGTACAACACAGACAGCCAAGGCCTAGCGTTCAAAGATACACAATACTCGAGCTCGCCCACTTCGCAAGACAAGCTTCAATCATACCGACCTTCCACCCAAGAACACCAGTACAACCCCATCAATCGACCAGCAGGCGCCTCGAGCGACGCGACCATGCGCACCGCACCCTCCAACATGGCGCCAACTCCAGACCCACTGACCAAGGCCTTCAACGACGCCATCAAACCCTATGTCGAACAAATCGACCTCCTCAGAGCCGAACTCGATGAAACCACCCTCCAAGTCCAACAACTCGAAGACGAACGCGCAGACATGCACGCATGGATCGACAAGCGTGGTCTACGAGCTGGTAAGATTTTACCCGTTCCGTATCTCCAATGGACCTTCTTCCACCCTCTTTTCATCCAATTGACCACTCACTAACCGCGCCACCCCTCAACAGACGTTCCACCCTCTATCGCCGCCGCCATGAACACCGACCCCTCTGCCGCCCAAACCCTCAACTATCATCTCGACCGCAAAATGACCGTCCTCAACCACGATCTCCACCGCCTCCAAGACTCCCTCTCCCAACACCTCCCCACCAGCACCTTCGCCACCACCCTCAGCACCCTCATCCCCTCCATCGAACAACTTTCTGCCCTGCCCGGCGGACCCCCGTTGGCATTCGAACTGTTGATAAAATTAGGTGGGAACCTGAACAGTCACGGAGGGGACGAGGGCTGGAACAACGAGGCAGATGCCGCCAGCCGAGCGGACTTTTACGGAAGGCTGGACGAAGTGATGGTGGACGTAATCAGAGGGAGATTGCAGGGAGCAGAGAACCCGCCGTGGAACGTCATAAGAGACGTCAAGCGCCTCGAGAAAACAGGTGCCTTCCTCCGCGAAAAACTCGGCCTGCAAACCTACTTCCCGCGAAGCCTGGAAGTCATGCACTACGAAGTCAAGAAGGGGGATAATCAAATGGGCGGCCAGATGGGCGGAAGGGTGCAAAGATCGCCGTGAAATTGGCAACGAGGGGGTTTTTCGATGGGGATGAAGATTTTGCTTTGGAAGTTTCGCTTCTGCAGCACATATATGAAAGGGGGAATATAGGGGCGTTGGATTGCATATGATGATAATGACATAGAGATGATGAGTGACAGCTATAGCGCTGAGATAGCTTGGATAGGTGGAGGGATTAATTCAAAATGCATACGCTATGATTCTACCAATAATGACGTAGTGTGTGAGATCTTAGTTGTGAGTGAGACTGTCTAGAAACGAGAGCGGAGAGCGAAGGTTGTTCAGAGGATGCGTGCGGCTATTGTTGGTGGGAGTGGGTTGGAAAGGAAAAGAGTGGCCTCGACAGTCTGACATCCACACCCTAGAAAGCCCCCAACGACCCTCCCCACCAGGCCAAGAGCATCACGACAGAATTACCCCAAGGGCATCGAGACAAACCCCACAGAGCTCAGACAAGAAACTCTAAAAGTCTACCGGAAAAGAATCAGCGATGGAGGCCAGTACAGATTTCGAAAGATGGAAGAAAAAAACAACAACGAAAAGACGGGATTGAGTAGACGATCTAACGATTTAAACAGAACTCGACTCTCTTGGCGTACATATCGACAAACCCCCCCCGCTCCCTTGGAACCGGAGAATTAAATTAACGTAAACTGAAAATAACGATCCTTCGCGAAAGGTTATTGGGATATAGTGGTATTAGAAGACCCAGGACCAGAAGACGCGCTGTGGTGGGTATAAGAACGTTTCAGAACAAGGAACAATCGGGATTTGCGAACGCGGCAGAGAATGGACATCATCCGAGAACAAGCACAAGCGCAATCGTAACTGGTAGAGCAAACATGCACCATTGAAACGCGAAGCGTGGAGATGCGCTATATTTCCCCCACAATCAGCCCAGCTGAAACTTTTATGGAACTTTTACCCGCTCAAGAGGAGAAAACATATGGACAATGTAATCTCTCGAGCGCCAACTTTTGAGAAAAAAGAATTCTCACAACCCATTCAACGCCTTCTGCGCCGTAAACACGTCCCCGACATCGAAATTATCCACCAGCACCCCCTTGGGCGCTTGCCCGTACATGCCCTCGCAGATGGCGACCTGAGCGCCAATACTGCCTGCTCCTGTCGCCGCATTCGTCTGCGGGTCAGCGGCGCGGTCGGGGATGTCGACGCCGAAGATAGAGACGTCGAGGAAGTGATTCACGATGTACATGCGGCCGGCGGGGGAGGCGTTGGAGGGGCGGTCGAGGGTGCATTCGGGGAAGTTGGGGTCTAAAGTGTCGTAGGGGGTCTCGAAGAAGTAGGAGAATTCGTCGAGGATGTAAGGGGTTGACGGGTTGGCGCCGGTGTCTGTGTTTGAGGGGTTAGCCGGGGAGAGAGGCTTTGGCGGGGGGGGAGGGGGGGATAGACTGACCTAAGAACACCACGAGACGGGCGCCTGCTTTAATCATGTCGCCCAGGGTCGGCCAGGCTGTGATGGCCAAGGGACTTGTCGGGGGTATATATGCGTACGATTTGATGCCGCTATTGGAGAAGGCAGTGTCGAAGAGGCTGATGTCCACGTTGTCGCCGTTAGTGAGGAGCACGGTAACTACTTCGTTTGGGTTCGCATCCAGCCAGCTTTTGATCGTTGCCAAGTACCCTTGGACGCTACCAGCATCTTCCAGGAAGCAGCTGGTGTGACAGAGGCTCAGCTGCTTGAAGGAATCTAGATGGGACTGAGCTTGGAGGAAGCGGATGCCGGCGTTCAGTTGGTCCGTGACGGATTTCGCCTGGTTGTCTGAGACCGAGGAACCCACAAAGGCGGAGTCGTGGGTACCTATCTGCGAGACATTGGAGTAGCTTCGGCTGCAGAGCTCTGCATAGCCGTTACATAGGGTTTCTGCGTAGGCTCCTGTGGTAATGAATGTAGCAAGAAGCAAGACCGGCTTGAGTAAGGAGTGCATGATGATAGTAGGCTATATGAGAGTGTTGCAATCCTGGTTAAAAACGATGAAAGAGATGACGAATCTAGTATGCTATTTAACAAGATACTAGGAACACGGCAAGTCAGAGAAAATATGTGAATCGAATCAACAAAGGAGCCATTGTGGTAGTCACGTCTCCTTTGTCACGCGATCAATGAACAAGACCAAGGCGTGTGAGTCTACCTGCCAACATGATAGATACATGCTACACTTACACGGGGCATTGTTCTTGAAAAGGAATGCGCAAACCAAGACTCTCTCTAGTCATGCCAACGAGTCGGCGATGTTGCTGCAGGCGCCACCGGGGTTCCGCTACTCTGAGCAACGCCGACGTAGATCATGCGTACAAGATCAAATCACCTGCTGTCTTTTGATTTGTGACATGTTCATCGCCAGCGGGAAGTAACATGAAGCATCGATATGGCCGAATAGCATTGCTATGAGCCAATGATTAGTACACGGTGTTTGAGGAGGGCGAGGATAGTTGGCTTAAGGTTTCTATATAGTACTGAAGCAAGAGTGTATTCTGATCGTTGGTTGCCAAGAGTTGCATCAGGTGACCCAACATCAAAACTTTGCGACCCCGCACTATGTTTTTCGCTGCGTTGACCCGTGCAAGTCGTTTTCTTTCGCTTAAACTACCATCCTGATTTTTACAGTTCATTGAAGTCGTTGTACGTACATCAGGTGATCGAAAATCACCTGACCGAACTGAAAAATTTCATTGACCTGTTTATCTGTTTATCCGTACCTCTGCATACTTCCATTACTTACTGTGCTCATAACCGTCCCATTCATGAATTTCTCGATTCTAATTCAACGCATGTTTTGAATCTTTGTTCATCTCTGTTTACCGATTTACCTGTTCATTCATACACTCTGTATGCTTCGTACATGCTTCATAGCACATGCTAATTAGCTCGATAGAAAGCACCCTTCATGACTCGATACCAAACTCCCTACCAAACTCCCTATCAAACTCCCTACCAAACGCCCTATCGAATTCCCTACCAAACGCTCTACCAAACTCCCTACCAAACTCTCTACCAAACTCCCTACCAAAAGCCCTACCAAACTCTCTACCAAACTCCCTACCAAACTCTCTATCGAACGCCCTATCGAACTCCCTACCAAACTCCCTACCGAACTCCCTACCAAACTCCCTACCAAAAGCCCTATCAAACTCCCTACCAAACTCCCTACCAAAATCCCTACCAAACTCCCTATCGAGCTTACCTGTACATACTGTATGCTTCGTACATGCTAATTAGCTCGGTAGAAAGCACCCTTTATGGCTCGATACCAAACTCCCTACCAAACTCCCTATCGAGCTTACCTGTACATACTGTATGCTTCGTACATGCTAATTAGCTCGATAGAAAGCACCCTTCATGGCTCGATACCAAACTCCCTACCAAACTTCCTACCAAACGCTCTATCGAACTCTCTATCAAACTCCCTACCAAACTCTCTACCAAACGCCCTATCGAACTCCCTACCAAAATCCCTACCAAACGCCCTACCGAATTCCCTACCGAATTCCCTACCAAACTTCCTCCCGAGCTTTCTATCAAACACCCTACATGGCTCCCTCCATGGCTTCCTCCATGGCTCCCTACCCCATTAGCTTCTTCATTGCTTTCCCTATTTACACCCCCGTTTGCTTCCCCATCGCAAAGCTTCATCGAGTCCTTCGTCTTATCTGTTTCATAGAAGAAAGGACTACATCAACTATTGTTATGGAGAAGAGCTTGGAATAACGATAACGGGTCCCCTACATCTCATTGACTTCCCCATTGGCTTCCCCATTGGCTTCCCCATTGGCTTTCCCATTAACTTCCCCATTAACTTCCTCATTGGCTTTCTCATTGGCTTCCGATAGACCACATATGGAGCACTGGATAGGCCACATATGGAGCACTGGGTATATTACATATGGAGCACTGGATACGTCACATATGGAGCACTGGATACGTCACATATGGAGCACTGGGTAGGCCACATATGGAGCACTGGATAGTTCACATATGGAGCACTGGGTATATCACATATGGAGCACTGGGTAGGCCACATATGGAGCACTGGATACGTCACATATGGAGCACTGGGTAGGCCACATATGGAGCACTGGATATATCACATATGAAGCACTGGGTAGGCCACATATGGAGCACTGAATATATCACATATGAAGCACTGGATACGTCACATACGGAGCATTGAATATACTACATATGAAGCATCGGAAGGGCAGTAGGGTTGATTTTACAAATCTGTTTCTTATTTTGCACTTTTAGGAGATTCGCCACTAAATTTGGTGGGGCTCTCGGCAAATTCTAAAAAACGGCACAGGTTTCGCAATCAACGATATCTAATTAAAAAGACGTAGTGCAAAGCAGTTTCCATCGGAAATGGCGACCCCCTCGTCTTATTGGATTTGAACCTGGAGTTTCTTGCACGTGACAAAGAGATCTGCAGCCGCCCAAGTCTACCCTTTGGGCGACACTACTCGAAAATCTACCTGGATGTGGCACCCATCACTGCCTGGGGCATAGTGTCCCTCTTCATGCCTTTCTTGCCTTATTCTAGGTACCTGTCTATAGATCACTACCTAGGTAAGCTGTGGGAGAATCAACATCATGCGCATGGTGCCCACAGGCTCAAAAGACGAAAACCTAATACAGTAGCAAAACAACTGCATATCGTACCATTGCTTGAGCTCGGTTGATGTCGCTCAGGAGACATGTGCCGACCATGGCCTGATCCATCAACAAATACTCTCCTATATACGAAGGCCATGCATTGCGCTAACGGGGCTGACGCAACGATCAAGAAAAGAAGAGGACACTCTTTCATCGAGCAAAGAACAATACAGTTACCTCGATGACATAGGGTTGTCCATGCAGTGGAGAGCTTGTTGGATTGATAGGAAATTCATTTAAAGGATGCTAGCTCGGTTCTTTGCAGTGTCGCCGGAAAGATCTCCTCTGCGGCAATCATCTTCAGAAGCCAGTAGCAGTCGTTCCTTCAATCGACTGAAAAACTTTGATGAGGATGCGGAAGAGCTCGGTGTTAATCGACTGTTGTCTTAGCATCGTTTTCCGTTTTTCAATTCTTCAAACGCAAGACTGTACCTCGGCCAAGAAGCCCACTCTCATCATTCAGGTGCGGACAAAAGACGAAAGTGATATTCAAAGTACATGATCCTTTCGCTGTGTCTTCGGCTTAACATTTTCTCTCACTCTCCTGATATAATCGTACGACGGGGACCAAAACCAAATAGCGACTAATCTCTTAACAACAATCTCCGGTGGAATTGCTTCGAGCTGCGCAGGACGTTTCCTCGACCTTGTCAGATACAAGCATCAGAGTTGCAGCGAACACGACGGATTCGCGTTATATGAGGGGACCACCGTTGGTCTCGGAATTGTGGAGAATACGTGGAGCAGATATTTAGGTTCCAATCACTTAATTGTAAGCAATCTGCTAAAGTAATTTAGTCAGAACATAGTTCCGACAATTCAAGACCCGTGCAAGTGGTAGAACGGAGATTTGGAGATTTGGAACATGTACAGATGCGACACCTTGCTTTTTCGGTTACTCTTGCGGATTGAGCATTCCAGGCGTTTTCTGCTTGCGAGCATCAAGCACCGGCGTCGTATTCGTTTTCTATTGGAAAGGGGAAGACCTTTGTCCATAGCAACATGCTGGGGCTTTTTTTTTTTAATTTGTCGGCATTGGCTTTACCTGCTATCGATTAGCATCCCATGCATAGCCTTTGTTTGATATATACCCCCCAGTGTAACGGAGTATATAATCAAGAACAGCAGATCCAAGATCAAACGAAAGCTCTGACACGGGCACAAAGCCAAAAAGTTAGAGTCTGGTGGCAAGCCTCGGGGGATGTCAGATCGAGATGTCGTTGATATCTTCCATCCCCGCTGCATGCAGCTCTGGCCCCTGCTGCTGCATGGTTGCCCTCCCGGCAGCCTGCAGGTCCCCTTGAAGATACATGAATTTCCTCAAAAGGAAACAAAATTGCACTCCCCCACCCCCCCTTGCCCAGTCAATCGCTCCGGCCGAACCTGACCCCCTCAAACCAAACCAAACCCCTCGTACCTATATACCAAGTAAAACAATCCCCCCCCCTCCCCACACTCTTACTACAGTAGATTAGGCGGCCCCCCCCAGAGGGATACAGGTTTTACTCATTCATGGCCTACCGATATTTATGGATCTCAAAAACGATTTGTGGGTGATGAGCCCCTTTTTTGGCTGCTATCATCTATACATAGCATCGAATTGATCGTTTTTGCTGAATTTTACCCATAATTGGAACAAAGGCCGCAGGCATGTCTTGGGCTTTTGAGAAACATACGGATAAGGTGCTTTTTTTGTGGGGGGGGGGGGGATGGGGTGGTGAGGCAGAGCATTGTAAGGAGCTTGCTTGGTGGGAGGGAGGGAAATGCTTTCTGGGGGGGGGGGGGGGGGGGGGGGTGGTTTGTTTGGGGGGGGGGTAGTGGAGGTAGGTATTGGATGGGAAGGAGGTGGGGCTAGTAAGGAAGGGGAGATGATTCGGAGAAGGACGACTTGGTTTGTTTCCTTTTGTTTTCTTTTGGTGCTTTGGAATGTGTTGTCGTCCGGGTAGTTGTCTGGATAAGGATAGTTTGTTCGCTGTGCATTTTGAAATTGACTCTTAGGGTTTCGATCTCAAATCTTTTTCCACTACAATGCTCGTTTGCACGTCTCGGGGGCGCCCTCTTTGACACCATCCTCCGTTCGAAACTCCCAGACCTATTTCAACGAAGCTGAGATGTTCTGGACACACCATGGCGCATTGGTAAACGATAGCTATCAGTACAGGTACAAGGTTCACAGCGCAAAGCAATGTCCGCTAAATGATGGATAATAACATTGCCCCTGTTCCCCTATACCGGCAGATTAAACTTCTTGCCTTGCAGTACCCTGAAATGGAACGTCAGTGATTGAAAATTTCAATTCCAACCGAAGACTTGGCAGTGCCAGGAATGTCAGGACTCACTTTGTGTAGTAAATCCAGAAAAAGTCCGAATAAAGAATCGTCTGTATTATGCCGGCCACCCATGGTATCTTATCCACATAGCCCTCCGCAAAGTACCGATACAGCCAATTGGGTATAT
>JAABUL010000831.1_pt1 | contig 63897 bp, 114 predicted proteins | sample 5559151 | NCBI WGS metagenome assembly JAABUL01 (sample SAMN10711876, study PRJNA513368) | rock metagenome | isolation source: Antarctica rocks | place: Antarctica: Victoria Land, Pudding Butte sud
CTCCCTCTCCCCCCAGGCTTCTGCTCCACGACAGGACACATCCCTGAACAACCTTGCTGCTCTCCTGACAGGTGCCAAATGTGCAGCTGTCAGTATTAACGCTGTGCCGTCATTGCGCAGGGCTCCGGCTTCGAGGGCCAGTCGAGCGTGGGCGGAGGTGCCTACAGCAACCAGCAGGAGCAGGGGCGTAACACCGCTCTCGCCGCAGGCGCCGGCGCTGTTGCCGGCGCCGCTGGCACCGCCGCCTACGGCAACCGGGGTGACACCACCCGCGATGGCCAGACGGCGCACCTGCACCAGGTGAGCATTTGAGTTCGTCATTTCATTCTTACGCCTGTCCAGTATGCTCATCTGCGGGATGCGTGCCTGCACAATCTTGCGGCCTGTTGCCATGTCTTGAAAATGCGTCTGTTTCTCCCTGGCACCAGCTGCGCATGCTCAGAACGCTTTCCGAAGATCGCCACACTGACATCCGATTGTCTGATCGTGGACGTAGGGCCCGACGACCGGTACCTCGAGCGACGTGCACAGGGTCAACCTGGTGGGCGGCGGTGGCGATCGTGGCGGCCAGGGCATGACATCTGGCACCACAAGCCGCGGCCAAACTGGCACGGCGGTGGGCGCTGGCGGTGCTCAGGGCGGCCAGGGCCTGACATCTGGCACCACGAGCAACTCCCAGACCGGCACGATCACAGGCGCCGCCGGCGTGGAGACGACCACCACCAAGCGCACCACCGAGAGCAACGACACCAACGTCAACGAGTCGTCCGAGTACTACTCAAAGGGCGGCGGCGTGCGTCTCTCTTGCCACATGTTGTGTTCTTCACTGCGGTATGCTGTCTGCTGATTCTGTTGCTGGCGCCCCAGCTCTTGCGGTGCATGTGCAGCCAGTGCTATTCTCTTCTCACAATTGCTTGCTCACGTGGCCGCGCCTGTTGGGTCAGGGTTTTCGAAGCTGCAGCCATGAGGATTTGTATCATGGCCACCCTGTATTGCATTCTTCATTCCGAATGCACTTGTTCAATGCGTGTCGTGTTCGAAATTGGCAGGTTGCCGTGGATCTGGAGTCGTCGGACGACCACTGGCAGCGGTCGCTGGAGGCGGCGCAGGAGGCGCGCAGGCAGGCCAAGCTGGTGGAAGAGAACTCCCGCCTCACGCACGAGAAGATGCTGGCGGCGCAGGACGCCACCCGCAACTTCGAGAAGGCCCGCCGCGAGCACATGGCCATCCAGGTGCATCCTCCTAGACTGCAGTGGCTGACCTTGTGAACTCATTGCAACGCCGCAGGCCTCAGTATTGACACTTTCATGGAAACATACAGGTTGTGCCGCTCAAGCTGAGCATCCTCTGTACGTCGAATGCATTCATCAGGACATTCATTGTGTTTCCGTCCTCGAGGCTGTCGGACCATAATAACATGTACCCAAACAGGAGCGCCTGGCAGCGCTGGAACTGGAACTGCAAAGCGTACGCGTTTCAGCTTTTCCGTTTTGTTGGTTCACATATGGCATTGAAACTGCAAACATCGTCTTTTAGATTAAACAGGAGGACCTGGCGTTGCTGGACCTGGAGGCGATGCGCGCCGTGTTCATCCTTTCCTTTTTTTTGGGTCACATGTGGTATCGCGACTCCAAACATAGTCTCCTATATCGAACAGGAGCGCCTGGTGGCGCTTGACCTGAAGGCGAAGCGCGCGGCCTTCCAGCCTTTCGGTTTGTTGCTTCACATGTGGTTGTAATCCCAACCCTCGTCTCCCATATCGAACAGGAGCGCCTGGCGGCGCTGGACCTGGAGGCGAAGCGCGCGGCCTTCCAGCGCAGCACCGAGACGTATGACTCGCACAAGACGCGCATCAGCGGCAAGGCGGAGCAGGTGGACGCGCTGCAGCAGGAGGCCAACGCCCTGCGCGCCGCCGTCAATGAGAAGGTGCGCATGTCACCCTTCCTGGCCGCTTCTGCAACCGCATGCCTGCCTGCAGCAGCCTGTTTAGGGCAGGCCTCCTGTATTCGGACGGGTGTGTGCCACCTACCCGCGCGCTGTCTTTCAACGTGTCGTGACTGCCTGTATCCCTCCCAACTGCTCGTTCATCTCTCCCAGTCTGCTGCAAGTTTTTCAGTCATCTGGCGCATCGGCGCACATATCCGTGCAGGACGAGGCGAAGCGACGGAGACCAGGCTGCACCAGAGCCGCATGGCTGAGCTGGAGGCGGAGCTGGCACTTTTATACCCATGCTTGTGTCCTGAATAACGAAGATACGCTCTGCTACAGGGTGAGGCGCTGGACGCGGAGGTGACGGAGACCAGGCTGCACCAAAGCCGCCTGGCGGAGCTGGAGGCTGAGCTGACGCGCCTGACCAGCCTGCACTCTGACGCCGACAGGGCGCATGCCGCCGCCCTCGCCGAGCTGGAGCCCAAGCGCAACCGCCACCGTTCCCTGCAGGTGCGCCATCCTGAGATGTGCCATTCTCCTGCCTGCTGTGCTGCCGACCATCTCTTTGGCTAGTTTGGGGCGCCATTCTGAGGGTCGCCGCCTGCCTGCCTGCTCTCCCACCCCGCAGCTCGTTGGCTGGGTCCAAGCTGGCAGCTGCTGCCGACATGGTGACGAGCCTGTTGCTGGCGTCACCGGGTGGTACACCGGGACAGTGCACAGCGTGAACCGCCTCCTGAAATCCACGACACTAACAATGCTCCTGCCCTGTGACTCAGCAGGAGCACTTTTGTGCATACCCAGGCAGAGCTGGCAGACCACCTGCGCCGCGCCGCGCAGATCTTGCATATGAGAGCGATTGAGTCAGACAGCAGGGCCTGACAGCCTGCACTCTTTCTGCACTCTGCAGGAGCAGTTCTCGCACATCCAGGCGGAGCTGGCAGACCACCAGCGCGGCCGTGCGCAGATGGAGGCCAAGGAGCGGGAGATGCAGGCGCTGCTGCAAACGCACAACGCCGAGTACGACTCCACGCGCACCGACATCGAGGAGATGGAGGAGATGGGCCGCCGTAAGGTGTGACCCCTCCCAAATCCGATGGCTCCTGTTGCGCTGTTGTTGTCCTGTTGTCTGGGTGGGTTTCGTTTATGCCGCCTTGTGGGATTTGCTGATGCGGCGGGTCGGTTTTCCCTCGTACATTCCGCAGCACAGCTTCGCACCGCAGAGGCTAGGGCAAGCTCGTGGGGCATGAGCTGATGGCCGATCGCAAACAACATGTGTACACAAGATGTTGCCCGCCTGTCTGTGCATCCTGCTGACCCCCCTTTGGTCTGTTTTCTGTCAGGCCGCCGACGCCGAGGCGCGCCGCGGCGACCTGACGGGCCTGGAGGCGGAGGTCGCGGAAGTGCAGGCGACCCTGGCGCAGCACCGCCAGCGCATCGGCCTGCTGAAGCAGGAGACTGAGGCCAGTCTGGCCACCTCCAACCAGCTGTCCGCCGCCGCCGCCGCCAAGGAGGCAGAGCTGCAGGCGGTGCGTGTTTTGTAGTTGTTGTCTGCCGTGCGGCTACAAGCATGGCCTGCCCTGCGCATCTTTGGCGACCCACTTCATTTGTTTCGCTGCTGTCCCGCAGTTTGCTAGTCATTGCAAGAACAGCGCATGGTGCACGACGCCGCCATCTTGAACGACAGGGATTCTGGAGGTTTCTTCGCATACCCGATGCTGACATGCTTTTCATGCGTGCTTGCAGTCGCAGGCCGCAATCGGCGAGAAGGAGAGCGCTGCCGGCGCCGCCGCTGCGGCCCTCGACCAGGCGCAGGCGCAGCAGCAGCCTCTGCAGGAGAAGATCCGCAAGGAGACGCACAGCTACGACCACCAGAAGGAGGTCAGCAACGAGGCAGCTCGCTGACCGTGCGAACAGTATAGTCAAAGCGCATGCAAATCTGGCCTTTGACGACGCTCACGCATTGTGCAGATGACGCTTGTGCTTTGGGCAAGTTGACTGCTCGAATGTTGTTCTCGAGTGTTCTCTCATGGTAACCTGATTGTCGGTGGTGCCCACCAACAGGTGACCGAGGAGCTGCACCGCAAGCTGGGCATGGCCAAGGAGGCGGTGGACCTGGCGCAGGCCAAGAAGGTGACAAACTCCTGCACACTTTCTGCAGAAGAGTGCAAGCTTGTGACCAGAGAGAACACTGGAGAAGATTTCGAAATGTTGCGGTCTTCGACTGGTATACTTGTCATTGGGCGTTGCCTGGTGACGCTCAACGCCCGGTGACGCTCAAGTCTCGATTGACAAGAGTGCCGAAACACTCATCTGCTATTCCTTCGCCCTTCTGACGTGCCCCCATTTCATTCTTCCACAGGAAGAGCTATGGGCGAAGGCCAAGTGGCACGGCGAGCAGGCGGACAAGGCGTCAGACACGCACTTCTTGCACGCCCACGCCGACCACAAGTTTGTCTCTGGTACGCAAATTCGCATCATTGCTCAAGCCATGAATTCTTATATTCCTGTATCGAAAGAGTGTGAGGTGCTTGATGCTGTGCTGCGTCAAAAGTATGCATTTTGTCGCATCAGAAAAGTGCTGCTATTGTCGGCGCCGAGCTGGCTAAACGACAATGTGCAGTGCTGTGCAGGCACCGAGACGTATGATGCGCAGCAGATGACACACCAGGGCAGCACCACGACATCTGTGCTGGAGAAGGCTGGCGCCAAGATCGGCCTGTAGAGTCTGTGTTGCTGAACCTTCCGTGCTAAGTCGCTTCTTTGCAGCTGTCGCAATCACGTGTATAAGAGCGGGCAGTTCATCTATTGTTCAGCGTTCTTGTGGTGCACAACATGCTCTGTAATCGTGGGCTACTTTGCAGCTGTCGCAACTACGTGTTAGAAGAGTGGGCTATGCATCGAGTCTTGAGTGTCCTTGGCGAAACATGCTGGTGTAACAGTGGCAACACAAAATTCTTCTCAGTGTCCGATGGTGCTCGAAAGGGTAAAGCCCCCGTCACCTCGTGAAAAGCATCATTCTGTGCTGAAAGCGATGCAATATGAGGTGATCGACTTTGGTGCTGCGAAGAAATGAGTCGCGGAAAGGTGCGGCACAATGCACGAAACGAGGCAGCTGCCCGTTCCGACAAGGCTGGCACTAGAGATTTTGCAGCGGCAGCGCAGTTACGCGGTTTGCCCAAAGTTGATTCTTCACGCCTACTCTTCATTCCTAGTAACAGAGCTGTGCTGCACCTGAAATCGATCCGAAAGTACTCGCTTCCGGCGTAACGCAAAGGCAGGCAGCATGAGTGGCACGGACCCTACAGATGTCGCGCCGGCTGGACCGGTGGTGCAGCTGAAGACACTTGAGGAGGTGTCGCAGCATTTCGAGGATTACTCTGAGCCCGCGTTCGCCAGGTGTGGGGCTGTGCATGAGTGACAGGCTGGCTCCGAAGCACGCCAAGTCTATCGTGCTACCTTCCCGATATGCTTTTTGGTGTCGTGTCTACAGTTTGAGCTTCACAGCCGTACTCTGTGATGTTCTAAACGTATTTATGTGATCAAACTGCGGCGTGTTGAGTCCGAAAATATTGGGGCTGACTGATAATATTGATGACCGGTGCTGGTGCAGTCGCTTCTTCGTCAACTCTTCGGACAAGCATGAGTAAGCTGTCGATCCCGACGTCAACTGCTAAACGAGATTGTTCCCGCATCGCCTGGGTTGCATGCCACGCTCTGGATCATCACATGTTGACGGCACCGCGCGGTATCGTAGGTTCCCCAAATCGGGCATGCCGGCGAGGGTGGCCCAGCAGCTCATCAGGGACGCGCGGATGCTGGATGCCAACCCCAGGCGCGTGCGGCGTCGCCGCTCGTTTGGAAGCGGCCGCCGAGAATGGATCTGCAGATATTCCTGGCATCCATCTGCACTGGTGTCCTGAGCAGTAATTCTCATGCGATCCAGAGCAGGCTCACTTACCCGTGCGCACGCTCGCGCAGGCTCAATCTGGCGTCCTTTGTGACCACCTGGATGGAGGTGCGCCCTGGCCTCAGCCAGATCATGACCATCACAGCCTGGACTCTCAGGAGATTGTCTGGCCTTCAGGGGGCCGTTTTTTTGCATCCGCCAGTCAGTCAATGTGTTGACTCCCGAATGATGCAAGGTGCTGGAAAAGGGATGCTGACGAAGGGTAAGTACACGTGTGCAGCCGGAGTGTGACGAGCTCATGAACGAGGCGCGCAACGTCAACTACATTGATGAGGCGGAGTACCCGTCGTCGACGGAGATCCAGAACAAGTGAGAGTTTCAGCTGGTTCTGCTATTGCACACCCAACGTCCAGCAGATATCCTTCCCTTTTGTGCGTCTCAGGGAGTATCTCTCACTGGCAGTGGGCATGCAGCATCCTTTTTTCTCGCACTTCTCTTCCTCCTCCTGCCGGGCTGATGCCAGTGAACATGGGTGCCCATCTTGGAAGGCGTCTGTTGCCTGAGTGCCTCTGCACAGCATGGACCACGAGGTCCATGCTGCTCGATCACTTCGGCATCAAGGAACACCCACAATGTACACGGCTGCCGCAATCAACCGCAAAACTTCAATTTCGCACCTGGTAGTGTTGCAATTTTCCGCGCCCAGCTGCGTGGCGATACTGGAGGACCTGTTCCATACAAACGGGCACCGCCACAACCAGCATTGGTACACCTGTGAACCACCCTCCCGCAATGCTTTGCCGCGCAGCTGCGTGGCGATGCTGGCGGACCTGTTCCATGCGGACGACCCGCAGCACCCGACTGGCACCGCGAGTCGTCAGCAAAACATACAGCTGTCAAAGTAGAATGCTCATCGTTGCGACTAAGGCTTGTGTTTCCCCCCGCGCAGCTGCGTGGCGATGCTGGCGGACCTGTTCCACGCGGACAACCCGCAGCACCCGACGGGCACCGCCACCATCGGCTCCTCCGAGGCCATTCTTTTGGGCGGCCTCGCGCTCAAGCGCCGCTGGCAGGACCGCCGCAGGAAGGAGGGCAAGCCGACCGACAAGCCCAACATCGTCATGGGCTCCGAGATCCACGTGCGCCTTTGCGCTTCCTGTTTTTTGCGCTTCTGTTGCTTGTGGTTGCATCCGCGCCATGCTCGAGCTGACGCCGTGTGCCTCTGCAGACTCAGCATGCCCTCACAGTGCCAGCCTATACGCCACAGGCCGAACCTGTTTCGTGAACGGACGTGCTGGCGTTGTCACATGCAGGTGTGCTGGGAGAAGCTGACCAAGTGAGTGCTTTGCACTCTAGTGAGTGCTTTGCACTCTCCCTGCCTGCACTTTGCCATGACAAACTGCCGCTGCACGTCTAGTGCCATTCAGGCCGCAGTGCTGGGTGTTGAAACCTCGTTCTGCTCGTCTGCAGCTACTTCGAGATCGAGGCCCGTTATGTAAACCTCACAGACGACTGCTACGTCGCCACGGTGCGTCTTCAGTGGTCCTTGTACAACAGAGCTGTGTGGTGGCGCGTGGACAATCCCAATCTCGCAGAGCCATCAGGTGCAAGGGCTGAGCACCAACCGTTTTCTTCTCATGGCGATCACCAGATGCCACCGTGATCACTCATGTTCGATCTCGGAGGTGACTGAACATCTGTCGCGGGGTGCAGCCGGAGAAGCTGGCGGCAGCGGTCGATGAGAACACCATTGGCGTGGGGGCGGTGTTGGGCACCACCTACACAGGCGCCTTCGAGGACGTGGAGACCCTCGACAAGCTCATCGGTGCGGTGTTGCTACTTCGAATTCGATGTGAAGCTCATTTGACTAGGTCCCGCTGGGCACTACCTACACCGGCGCCTTTCAGGATGTGGACGCTTGACACGGTAGCCGGACGGCTGCGCGGGCCTTGTGCTAGTACGCCCGACTAGCTCCGCCTCCGGCGGCGGCTCTGACGACCGAGGCACCAGGAACCGCAATTTGAACAAGCACGCATACATTTACTTCTTCAGTGACGAGATCGAGTAAAATTATCTTCACGCAGGCGAGATCAACGAGAAGAACGGATGGAACGTGGGCATCCACGTGGACGGTGCGTCGGGCGCCTTCGTGGCGCCGTTCCTGTACCCCGAGCTCAAGTGGGACTTCCGCCTCAAAAACGTGGCCTCCATCAACGCCTCCGGCCACAAGTGCGCGCGCGTTGCTCCTGCTTGCGGGACCTCATGTCGGACCGAGTTGCTTCTGCTCACTTGGTTCCTTTGAAGCGGCCGGCCGCCTGACAGGCTGCCATGCGGGGGTGCAGACTCTGCGCCGACTTGTTCCGCTGGCCTGCAGCTCGGCCCGATCACGCCGCATTTACAGCACAACTTGCGTGCACGTATCAGGCTTCACTTGCGTGCTTCCTGCAAGCCTTTTCTTCGCTCATGCTCCTGCTTTCATGCGCGTAGGTTCGGGCTGGTCTACCCTGGCCTGGGCTGGTGCATCTTCAAGAACAAGGACTGCCTGCCGGACTCCTTGGTGTTCCACGACAACTACCTGGGCATCGACCAGATCTCCTTCACCCTCAACTTCTCCAAGTCCGCCGCGCCCATCGTCGCACAGTGCGCAGCCTTTGAAGCCCTGATATGCTCTTCACACTCACCTTCTCCTTGCCACGCTTGTCCCCCAGAAGCATGCTGATAATTGGAAGAGTGACTGTTTCCCAGAAGAATTGTGAAAAGCGCTGCTGGTTCTACGCCAGCAATCTTTGCTGCTGCCTGCCTGTGCGTTTGCTGCCGCGCCAGCGCGGTGGTGTTATGCTCCGGCAGCGGCGAGCTGCTTCATCGTCTGCGTGTTGCTGCTGGAAATCTCTCAGGGCCTGCCCTCCTCGCATGTGCCCCAACGCTAGGACCCTCACTTGAGACCCTTACTTGTGTCTCACCGCAGGTACTGCCAGTTTCTGCGCCTGGGCTGCACCGGCTACGTCAAGCTCATGCGGAACTCGTGACGGGCGCGCATTTCTCATGACATGAACTCTTCACACCTAACAATTGAACCCTGACTGCGCCGCAGGTACTACCAGTTCCTGCGCCTGGGCCGCACGGGCTACCTCAAGCTCATGCAGAACATGCACGCCGTGACCAACTACCTCTCCAAGCGCATCGATGACCTGCGTGAGTCCCGCTGCGCTCAATGGACCTTCCCCCGCCTGCCAGCAGCGGTCCTGTGCCTGCAGAGCCCCGTGGAAGACCGACGCTCCCGGCTCGTTGCTCGTCATGCCAGTGCCCACTTTTATGTCTGCCACTGCTCCTCTGGCAACCGTGCTGTGGCGCGCGCAGAGCACTTCAAGGTGGTGAGCGACGACCACAGCCTGCCGCTGGTGGCCTTCCAGCTGACGACCACGAAGGACGGCAAGGAGCGCGGCTATACAGCGTGCGTCCTCCCTCTACTGCACGAACAAAACTTTGAAGGTCATCCAGGCCATGGCTGTTACGTGATCTGCGACGTGCAGCATGACGGTACGGACAGGAAGGAGCGCGACTATTTCGCATGCGTCCCTCTCCACTGCAAGCCTTGCCAAGTTCCAGTTGGTGGTCTGCCGCAATGCTGCGAGACCACGCCGCCCCACAGCCCCACAGCTCCACACTCATTATCCAAACCCCGAACATGCCAAACAGCATCAGCTGCGACCGCCGCTGCAGGCTCGAAGTCGCGGACTGGCTGCAAGAGCGGGGCTGGGTCGCGTGCCGCGGCGCCCAGAACTCAGCATGAACACATGAACATGTCGATTCCTGGCAGCGAAAACTATTGACGCCGCCGCAGGTTCGACATTGCGGACCGGCTGCGGGAGCGGGGCTGGGTGGTGCCGGCGTACACACTGGCGCCGGGCGCGGAGCACATCCGCGTGCTGCGCGTGCTGTGCCGCGAGGACTTCTCCGTGCAATCCGCCGACATGTGCGCCTTGCCCCAGCCTTGCACAAGTTTTGTGCTGTCAGCTCACGATCACCTGTCAGCTGGCAAGCCTACACTGTGCTTGTCACCGAGCACATCTTTTGCATTGGTCCACCTCCTCAGCATCTGCAGGTTGACCAGCCTGCTTGCCATCTGTGTTCTGTCAGCCTGTGACGTGCTAGCAGCTATGTCCGCCGGCGTTACACAGGAAGCAGCACAGCAGGCGCATCGCTCAGTCGAACCGGCGTGTGCCACCCAGCAAGTTGTCAACGACCTGAAGATGGCGCTGGACTGGCTGGGCGCCTACATCGTAAGGGCTTCGCGATATCAAATTGATCACAGTCATGAGCAAGCAAATTTCTGTTGGGGTGCAGGGATGTCAACGACCTGAAGGTGGCGCTAAACTGGCTGGGCGCCTACGTTGTAAGGACTTCGCGATAACAAATTGATCCACTCAAAAGTACAGTCGTGACTAAGCAAACCTCTGTGTGGGTGCAGGTTCGTCAACGACCTGAAGATGCCGCTGACTGGCTGGAGGCCCTCGTCGAGGACTTGGTAACAAGGCGATCAAAGTTATTACTAAAGCAGATTGGTTTTTGGCGCAGGTTCGTCAACGACCTGAAGCTGGCGCTGGACTGGCTGGACGCCCACTTCATCTACACGCCCGAGCAGGTGCGACGCTGTGTTGAACCACGGCAGTTTGCGTCGGTGTTCGAGCGTGAGGCACGCTGCAAGAGTGTTCATGCCCATGTTGACGCGTATTCCGCTGGCGGCGCAGATCAAGCAGCTGGAGGAGAAGTACGACAGGCAGGAGCCGCTGGGGCCGCACGGCAGTGCGCGCCCCAACCAGCAGACGATCGCGGACCTCAAGGAGGTGCGCCGGGTTTGAAACTTGCACACGGTTTCTACACACAGGAATGGTTGTGAATAACCCCTATCAGCAGACCATTGCGGACCTCACGGATGTATGCATATCTGCATGCGTGCCTGTGTATCACATGGTAATCCACCGGACCTACTGTCGCTGCCCTCCCCGTTGCAAGGCACATTCTGCAGTCAGTTTGCTTTTCTCTGGAGCACACGGCTCGTGTGCCAGGCATCTTGATTTGAGGGAATCGAGGAAACAGCCAGCTCTGTTATCGTCCTGACAGCGTGTGTGTCCTGTTGTGCTGCAGCACCTGCAGCCGCAGGCGCTGCCGAGCCACCCGGACCGCAAGGCCCGCAAGCTGGAGCACATGCTTTCCAAGACCGCGCTGACCTGATCCCGCGAAGCGTGAAGCGAATTTCCGGTCGGCGCGCCGGCGGCGGACGGCGCACCGGCGGCGGGCGGCCACAGCACAGCTTCGGGCGGCTCACTCGGCGGCAGGCTCCGCGGTGGCGAGCCTGGTGAGGGAGGGGCCATACACATCAAGGATGGATGCTGCTCGTATGGTGCGGCGAGGGCAAGGGCCTCATGCAGTGAGGCAGCTCTCGCGGTTTTTTGGGTGGACAGGCCATCGGATGCAAGCCCGCGCTCGTGGTGTGAGGGGGTCTGGTGGGAAAGGACGCATTGCACTTTAAGAATTTGGGCACATTGGCGAGGCGACCAAGGCGATTGTGTCATGCTTGCTGTCTGCCGCTGGATTTTATGTCCATTTCTCGCCGTCTGTTTTTCGCCGCACGCACCGATGGCTAGGTCTAGGCGCACCGATGTCTAGGTCAAGGCGCAAAGTGTGTGTGCGCAGCCAGACTTCATGCGCTTTTGGACCAATAAAATACAGGGGCTGCTGTGCGCTAGCCTTTCAAAACGGAGCTAGCCTGTGCTGGCACCAGTGCATCTACAGTCTATGGCTAGCCCACGACAATGCATGCTGCCAAAATATCTCAGGAGATTCAGCGCATATGATCGAAGTGTGCATTGCATATTCAAACACGATCCACTCCTGCGACCGACTTCATCCGCTCCTTTGAATCATCCGCTCCTTTCAGTACTGTGTGACTCGGATCCTGGTCAATGCACCCCTGCAGAGACGATTGCCCCGACACATCTGCCCGTGCATCGAGATTGACCACCTCGTGAGCGCTGTTCATAGCAGGCTCGGCGGTTGTGCATCAAGCGCGATCATTCTCATCTAGAAGCTTTCTGGATCGTGAAGACCTCCGTCATGCCTGCGCTGCTGGGCCTGAGACAGGTGCCGGTGGCGCGCCGCGTGCGCTGCCACATGGGCGGCAAAATGCCTGGCCCACGTTGATGGAAATGCATGGTCGGTGTCTGCCATAGATCGTTGAATGCTGACACGCTGCGATGCATTTTATCGAGCCGCTGTCGTATTCCATGCAGGTCGCCGCTCTGCATGCACGCGCCGGCATCCGCTGCCTGATGCACCTGACTGCGTCGTCGGCGCAGCACGGCGCACAACCCTGCCGCAGAAACAGCATGACTTCCGCACACTCGGCAGGCAGCCCAGGCGCAGCTGGCGCCGCTACGGTGAGGCCCGCATGCATGACTGTGACGCCACATGCAGATCGAAGTTGATTCAATGTCAGCATGGTCTGCATGAATCTTGAGTTCGACATGCAACCTGCAGGCGCCGGCGGCACTGCAGAAGCCGAAGCAGATCGCCAACTTCTGCCGCATGTGCGGCGGCAAGCTGGACGTACGCATCCCGGACGGCGACGACCACTGGCGCCACTGCTGCGCCGACTGCGGCTACATCGACTTCTTCAACCCCAAACTAGTGCAGCCACAGCCACGCCCGTGATACTGGGCTTCTGCTAGATTTTTGACCGATTCTGAACACTTTTGCTGGACATTGGCAGTTGGCGCCATGTGTGTGCCGACTGCGGCTGCATCGACTATTGAAATAGTCAATGCAAGCTGGTGTGGCCACAAACATGCCCATGACATTGGGCTTGTCTACAACAAATTGTTTTATTCTGTGCGCGTCTACTGATTGACGGTTGACGCTATGTGGGCGCCGACTGCGGCTTCATAGACTTCTCACACCCCAGACTGATGCAGCCTGGCACGCGGCTGGCGTAAGTGATAAGGGTGTGTTTGCAGGAGCTCTGTTTGCTGACTGACAGCGTCGTGCGCAGCAGCTCAAAAAGCAGCTCCGCCAATGACCGCACGCCAGCGACCCGGCAAGCACATGGTCTCGGCGACGCAGCACAGGGTGAAACCCAGTGCAGGGCCGTGACTACGACTCAACTCTGCTGCTCACGTGTCGCAGGTGGTGGGCTGCATAGTGGAGCACGAGGGGAAGGTGCTGCTGTGCAAACGCGCCATTGAGCCCTGCCGCGGCAAGTGGACGGTGCCGGCGGGCTACCTGGAGCTGGACGAGTCCACAGCAGGTGGGCTCACGATTTCAATATGGTTTACGAATTGTTGTTGCGAGTGGACCGTGGAGTTGAAAGTCGTCTTCTGTGCGCGGCTGATGAGGTTCCTGGAGCTGGACGAGTCCACACCACGGGCGAGTCCATGAGGGTTTCGTAAAAGTTTTGTTCATAGTTTGCCTGCTGGCGTGTGTGCGCAGGGCGGCTGCGCGGGGCCTGCAGAGGTCGCTGCGGGCGGACATGCAATCGCACGGCATCGCCTGGGAAGTGGACTGCATCCCGGGGCAGGACGCTGCCGTTGCCAGTGAAGGCTTTTCTGCACAGCAGAAGCAAAGCCTGCTGCGCTGGATGTATAGATATTCAAGCCAAGCTGCGCGGTCGTGCTGCAGCGAGTGCGGCGAGGGAGACATGGGAGGAGGCGCAGGCGCGCGTCACCAGCTCATTCGGCGGTCCTCTGACTCAGTCGGATGCTGATGCACAAGGGTCCGCTGGGCTCCACATCGACGTCCGTGTGTTTCTCACCTTGCAGCGGGGGCGGTGAGGGAGACGTGGGAGGAGGCGCAGGCGCGCGTCAACGTCCTTGCGCCCTACGCCTTCTTCGACATCCCCCGCATCAGCCAGGCACGCCGCCTCTGCAGGTCACCGCCGCTTGCATCCTTGCTGCCGTGAGCTGCATGGCCTGAAGATCCTGCCGGTGCACCATCCTCCTGACTGAAGGCTGCTTGCTTGCACGTGTTGGGCGATGCCTAGAGTTTTCGTAAGCATTCTTGGTGCGCCAGTCAATGGAGTCTTACGAATTGCCTTGCAGGCGTACATCCTGTTCCGCGCGGCGCTGGCGGAGCCGTTCACGCACGCCCCGGGGCCCGAGTCCCTGGAAACAGCGCTGGTGGCGCCAGAGGACATTCCCTGGGACCAGGTGAGAGGCGCCACTGTGCCGTAGAGCTTGAAGGGTTTTACGGTATGTGCTCTTGCCCGCCGTAATGTGCTGTCCGCGATGTCGTCGAGGTCACTCACTGCAGCGCGACCGACCTCACTGCAAGCTGTTCCTCTTGGCTTGCTGCCACACCTTGCAACTTGCCAATCACATCAAGGAAAGGGGGCCCAATCATGACGCTCGACCGGGCGCCATTTGCTGTCTGGACCCTGCACAATCTGCTGCCATGGTTTGCCTCACTGTCATCAACCTGTGCAGATCGCGTTCTCCTCCATCACGCTGGCGTTGCGAGCATACCTGGAGGACATGCGGAACGGCCGGCGATGGCACACGCACCATGCGGTCATCGACAAGAAGGCTGGCTCGCCGCCGAACGACCCAGAGTCCTACGAGCTGCGGGACCACCATCGGCTACCTATTGCCAGCGAGGCGCACAGCCGCATGTAGGCAGCCCAGCTATTGTGAACTGGTTTGGTCGAGCATACTTGATACGAGGAGGTTGCAGTCGCCAGTGGAATTATATGCGCATCAGCTGTACATTGGCAGAGCAGGGCTGTGAGGGCAGGGAGTTGTAAGAGATTGTGAAATTATACATGTGTGACAGCATCAATGTTGATGCAGCAGACAAATAGTGGTGCAACAGGATTGTTTGAAAAGGTATTTTGGTGATCTGAGGCCTCGCGCAATTACATATTGAGGTTTGCACACAGCAGGGTGTGTACAAGGGAAGGCTGACAGATCATCTGCTCAGCACAAATTGTGGCTACAGCGGGCAAAGCTGACAGCCAGATGCAGCAGGAGACACTCGCACACAGTCTGCACAATATGAAACATTATCTGAAACACTACAGCCAATCCGAATCGACACAAACCACATGACGATCCACCTGGCGACAAACGCCAGCCACAGGGAATAGTTTCTGAAGAGACAATGTCTCAAGACATGGAGAATTGTGACTGGGCACACCGCACTATAAAAATCGGGGTGGCTCGCAGCACGTTCCTGCTGCGCTGATGTCAGACACGGCGGAGTTTTTGGGTCCAGCCTCGCAAAGGGAGGACAGGACACGCGTGTTTGGGTTTCACGCGACAACGCGTCATTGAGACGCTTGCCGCGCAGCACAGCCGGCTAAACTTCCATCCCCGGCCACGCGTCTCGTGGCCGGATGATCGAACTCCCCGCCTGGTACTTGTAGACATCGAGAGGCAGGCGGGCCGCGCAGGTGGCAGCTCGCCCGGAAAGAATTGTAGAAATGAGTGAGCAGGCGGCCCCCGCGCGGGGGGGCGCCTGGAATCAGGACTGTGGGAGGTCCGACGAAGCAGGTTTTGAAACCTGCAGGCAGAGGAGGGAGAAGGTCGCCAGTGCACACGGTCTGGACAGATGGAGGCACAACAGAGCATCAGATATATGCAGCACCTTCCCACCCAGATCAAGCCCCACACGTGCAGGCTGACACGGCGGCAGCCGGATCAGCAGGGTCTGCTACGAGCAGCAGCAGCTCAAGGATGTAGAGCGCACCTTGCTATCATCGAGCCCCCCGCCGGTGTTAGTGCGGCGCACGGATGTGCACGTCTGTACGTAGCGTCGCGACCTCTGTGTCGCGGCGCGCCAGCAGCTGAGACAGATTGGCGTTTTCTGCCTCCAGCTTGGCAACGCGGTGCTGCAGCTCCGTCAGCTGCTTCCGCTTGCGCTCCCTGCAGATCATTGGTCCCACGTCACGATCAATGCTTGACAAACCGAGTGATGCCATAGGCACACGAAGGGAGGTTGCCACACTGTGCGTTTGGCGTAACAGCAGAGACAAAGAGCACAGAACAACGTGAAAAGACACAGCGCACACAGCCGATTGCAGCCTTGAACATGTGCAAAGCTGAGCCGCACCGGGAGGTGGCGGCAGTGGCGCGGTTCTTGGCCAGGCGGCGCTGCTTGCGGCGCTCCTGGGGGTCGGAGATGGTGGTCAGGTCTACCTCCGGCTTGCGCTTACCGATGCGCGGGTCCTTCTTGGCCGTCGCCGGCGACGCAGACTCCGTGAAGTCGCTGCAGCGGATGGAACAGATGTGCTGTCAGTGGTCGTCCTCGTGTTGTAAGACATGAAACAATTGAAACCAGAAGCTATGACGATAACAAGGCTGCATGAGCAGTGGCAGCAATGCAGGAGGCAGTGGGACACCAAGGTCCAGAACGTGCGCTGGTACAAGGGCGAAAGGACAGGGCCAGACGCAAAGGGTAAGCTCCGCTCACCTGGAGCCATCGTCAACGCTGGGTGCGTAGGAGGTGTGGGAGCCGCTGGAGGCGGGCGACGGAGTGCCGGCAGCTGCCGGCAGCTGGGCGGCATGCAGGTCCTCCAGCTTGACAAAGTCCGGCACGACGGTGCCGGAGGAGGCGCCGACCAGCGTGCAGGGGCTGCCAGAAGCGCCGTGCTGCTGCTTCGCGGCGTCAAGCGCCCACAGGTCGGGCACGACCGCCTGAGCCGGCCCGGTCAGGACGCCCGGAAAGTCAAAGGTGCCGGTCTCCAGCAGAGCCAGCTCGTCCTCGGTGAACGGATCCATGTTGTCGAACAGGCCGAGCTGCTTGGACAGGTCGCCAAAGTCGGAGGAGAAGGGTGGCAGGACCTCGACTGTCATTGAGGCTATTATTAGTTCTAAGAGACACAAAGGTGGAGCCTTGGCGTGTCTGTGTTCGCGAGTCGAAGGGTGGATCCGAAAAAGCTGTTGTGAGCAGGAGCCCTCAGGCAGAAGAAACTTGTGAACAGTCTGTGTGCCTGCGTGGCCCCACTGGACTGGTGCATCGCTGTCCCCTTCACCACGAGAGCTGCCTAAACCCTGATGACAACAGGATGAGGTAACTTGGTTTGCACAGCTGGAAGCAGAAGAAGTAGCTGGGAAGAAGCTCACCAACGGCTCCCCATTACAGATCAACAAGGGGATCAGTGATCAGCAGTAATCCGTGTGCGTCCTCATTGGAAAGACGAGCCGGTGAGGCCCACCTCCGAAAAGCACGCCAAACCTCCCCACGACAACGAAACCGGCAGACCGCATTCGGAGCGGCGCCGAATCAGCTGGCGCATGCATTGCAGCACCACGACATCAAACAAACCACGAAAGCACTGGCGGAAGATTGCCGTTGCAGCACAGTCCATTGAAAAGTGCTTTGCATCTCCATTGTTCCCGCCATCACAGAATATACATCGGCGCTATATACTTCTTCTGTTCTCTGAATGTGCTGTCAAACCTGCCGGGTCGATCGGCAGCATGTGCGATCCAGGATCACGGCACTTTGAGATGAACTTCATCTGAAATTTGCACGAATCTACCATGCTGTGGCCTGTGCCGCAGCCTCGGCATGGCCACAGCAGCTGCTGCCGCGACCGCTGCGGCATGCAGACGCCACATGCTGAGTTGCGCCCCCGCTACACGCCGGCCCGGCCGGGTCTTCAACGGCCGCCGCCGCCTTGTGCCGGCATTCCCTCTGATCGACAATAGTTTCACGCCTGCGCTGCTGTATTTTGCGAGGGGAAGCTGCTACAGCTCACGTGTGCCCATTGGCGGCAGCTCATGCACTGTGCTCCGCTTCGACTGTAAATTAAGAGAGCATGCGGTTGTGAGCCACCAGCAGCAGCTTCGAATGAAATCCTTTTCCAGCGAGGTGCTCGTGCGCGGCAGACCAGCAAAGCAGCGCCAGCAGATGGGGCGCACAATCAAGAGAACTGTGGCATATGTGATTTCGGCATGCGATCGGACAACTGCGGCAGATGATCAAGTGGAATGGTCTTGCTCGTGGGACATCCGCTGGCATGGGAGCAACACTACGCATCCGCACCTTTTGTGGCGCAGGCAGAGTTTGGAAACAGGCGTCAAGTGCGTGTTGTGCCTGGAGGCATCTGGTACAGAATGAGTGGGAGGAAGCAGTCCAAATGCCGCACCTACGCCTCGCGTGCATGGTCAGACAACGCTTTGTTGGCTTCGTTGATGGACGCAACGAGCACATTCGCCTGCATCACCACCACGGCCTGTGCCACAGCAGCAGAATTGCGGTTTGATGCACATGGACGAGCCCACTTTCCGGAGTGTACCAGCTTTCCCTTTTTCGTCTGTGATGCAAAAGCCTCCTCCACACACACAACACGAGCCGTGACACCCTGCAGGCGGCCACCTGGATTCTGAGGGATGCTTTCAAAAACTTCTGGCGAAGCCAAGAGGCTTTGGCGCAGCAGGCGCAGCAGCGCGCGGGCACGCAGCGAGCGCGCGGGCGGCGCCGCGGCGAGCGATGGCAGCAGCTCGTCGAGCTCCGCCAGCGCCTCCTCCACCTCCTTCGTCGTCGTAGCGGGCCCCAGGATGTGGGCCTCCGCCTGCGGCGGGCGCGACATGTGATGAGTTGTGTGAAGATCAGCATTGGGGTGTGACACAGAGCAGCAGTAGCGGCTGGCATCTGCGGCAGACGGCCACTTTGCCAACAGCTTAGAGGTTGAGGACTCTCGCAGGTGACTGCTGAACCCTAATCAGCGACAACCCACTGCCAGCTGGGCTGGGCCTCTGGACGGCTGCTGGCACATTATGTAGTTTTGGCTGTTGTGACACACATACAACGGCAAGACGAGGCAAGACGAGGCGCACCTCGGCATAGTTGTGCTTCAGCCGCGCCAGCTCTGCGATCATGCCTTCGAGCCTCTTGGCAGCGGCAGCATCGAAGGGCTCGGACACGCGCAGCCTCGCCACAGCGGCGCCAAAGTCGCCCTCTGCCACTGCCTCCATGGCGCCGTGCCGCCTCGGTAGTTTTGCTGGGGCCCTTCTGGCCGCTCCCTGCCCGGCGGTCACCTGCTCAGCGCCATGCCGCCTTGACGACTCTGGCGCGGACCGCTTGGGCTCCCCTGCCTGTCCGTCCCCTGCTGAGCACCAAGCCACCTCCGCGATTCTGGCGCGGCCAGCTTGGGTGCTTCCCCCCACTCGGCGCTTCGGCTCCTCTGCAGGTGGCGACCAGATGTTGAGGAATCCCACAGTGTGGATTCACTCGTGGCGTCGGCCGCACGGCATCTGTTGCACGCATCCGAACGGCGGCAGGTCGTGTATGCACCGTGTGTATGCAGCAAAGAGCCGCTAGAGAATGAGTGCAAGATCTTCCGGTTCCAGTCAGCCCAACACAGAGTGTGCTTACGCAGCCGTCAGACAGTCACAAGACAATGCTGCTATGTAGTGGAATGCCCGTGCTGCTTGGCTTGTGGCTGACCTGGCCCGTCTCACCCTGAGATTGCGGTCGGACCTTGCGCTGAGCCGCAGCACGAGCTCCGGGTCATTAAACGCTGCTCTCCAACACCCTTCACCACACCTGCAGCCAAAATGTATCCAGTCACCAGGCGATGCGACTTCCACATGCCGTTCACACGGCATGTGCAGTTCATGCCGACGCAGCAGAGCATGCATTTGCGCAGTCATCATGTGCACTGGAACGTTCCGAGCTGCCTCGCATCGACATGTGCATCACCTCTCGACGCTGACCGTCAGGGCTTGCGTCTCGTCCGGCGTCCAGTGGCTGTAGCCGCGCCTCTGCGGCATGCCGCCAGCTGCGGTATGCACGCCTGCATGAGGGGCTGAGATCAGGCACCAAGCGTTACTGTTGTTCGGTCAGGCTTCGGTGCGGCCGTGTCGTGAGCACAGCCATCACCGCAGAGGCATCATCTCGGGCTTGGCATTGCCAAGCCGTAGCGGGCCGCAGCACAAGCGCCAAGGGATGAAAATGCACGATCACCCATTTACCGGATTGCACGTGCCTGCCGTGCAGTCTCATGCATGCGCATGCATGGGAGGCAGTGCCACAAGCATGCTGTGTTCCCCTGCCCCATAAGCTGCAACCCTTCAAGCGGTTCGGGCTATGCCGACACCACGCAATAGCACATGCGCACCTGAACGTTAGGAACGCTCTGCACACGGCCACAGAGGCCACGTCACAGTATGCATGCGATGCACATGCCTTCTATATTGCTTCTTTCCGGTGCATATTCTTTTCATATCTCGAGGGACGGCACAGTTTGGACATGTCATCAAGACAACAGAGGTTCCTGGGAGTACAAAGACGACAGAAACCTGTTCAAACCTCTCTGATCGCGAGAAGTGCCGGAGCAGGCACAGCACGCCTGCATGGCGCCTGCTGCTCTCGGTCGGGCAGCTCCCCCGCCTCTCAAACTCCGCACATGCCTGACGCGTGCCACACAGTACAGATGTGAATGCAAAACAAGGCAGCACAACGCAGACTACGGCCAAAAGTGCCTCAAATGGTATGCCACTCTAGTCGCAGCTGCCAGTTTAATTTCCTTTTCTCTTAGCCCCCCTTGACCTCCTCTCCTACCTGTATCAGAACGTTATCCCTGTGCAAAACCAGCTCCAGCGCGCGCCTGTAGCCCTCCCCTGCTTCTCACAGACATTGCAACCATGCAGACGGCAATGAGCACACGCATGGCTGGCCCCGTGCGGCTGCAGAAGAGCGGCCTCACTGGTCTGCGCCCGCGGCTGCCAGTGGCGCCCCTCCGCATGGTGCCGGTTGCGGCCCGCGCAGCGTCTGGTGGCCCCCCAAAGACGGTGCGACCGCATATCGGCTGTCAGCGTTGCCTCTGTCAGCCGGCAGCTATCCTGTTCGGGCGTGCGGGCAAGTCCTCCGAAAGGCTGGTTCTTTCGATGTCACTGGCTTGCCAGCAATGCATGGAGGCTGCACAACATATCTGATTGCTCATGCGGGCCGTCAGTGGCGACCCAGACCGCCTGCACTTGCAGCGTGAGAAACCGTTGCTGCTTCCAAACCCGCAGGTCGTGCTGCCCGTCAACGGCGACCCCTACATCGGCATGCTGGAGACGCCGGTGACCTCAGCGCCCATCGTCGCGGGCTACCTCAGCAACCTGCCCGCATACCGCACCGGCGTGTCCCCGCTGCTGCGTGGCGTGGAGATTGGCCTTGCCCACGGCCTGCTGCTGCCCGGCCCCTTCATCAAGCTGGGCCCGCTCCGCAACATTGATGGCGTCGCAGAGATCTCCGGCAGCCTGTCCGCGGCGGGCCTGGTGCTCATCCTGACCCTGTGCCTGACCATCTACGGCGCGGCCGCGTTCCAGCAGGAGAAGTCCCAGGTCGGCATCAAGACGCTGTCGGGTGCGTCGCCAATACTTCTTCCTTGCACACTTTCATGAGTATCACGAATCATGCCTTCCAGCCGGTCAGCCTGTCCCCTCCTGTATGCCATCCCAATGACGATGCTGTTTATGTGCTGAGGGCTCCAAAATCGCTGGGCATCATGCGCGCCGCAGTACAGCTTGTCGTGCTGATCAAGCAGTGCCCTGAGCATGATCTACATCGCGTATTTCAAATCACCGTGCGCATGTGCGCAGGCCGTGAGGTGCAGCGCGACCCGCTGCAATCGTCGGACGGCTGGCAGAAGTTCACCGCGGGGTGGGTGGTGGGCGGCCTCTCGGGCGTCGCCTGGGGCTACGTCCTCACGCAGGTGAGCATTCTCACTTCTTGCACTTCTCAACGAACGTACATCGAAGCAGGCATTGATACCGGGTTGGCTGCCTCTGCAACCTGAATGTTCGGTGGGAATGGATGCTGGCCTTCAAGTCATAGTTTTACCGCTAGGGGCTAAATCCTCGGCAATATTGTTGGAAATCGAAACACTTGCATAAAGCGTCATATGCCTGAAAAACACGCTCTCGCTGCACTGCAGATCCTGCCGTACTACTACTGAGCGTTGGTGGCGGCCTGGGGGCGGCCGGAATAATCCATGTGCCTCGATGACAGTCGCGCGGGTGGAGTGGCGTCATCAACAGAATACGCCCCATTGCAATTGCTTTCGTCTAACACAGTTGAGCAGACGAACTGCGAGTTGCAATGTTATTGGTTCAATTGGTGAGCTGTAGAGAAGAGCATGACGCACCTGTAAAATGGTCTCTGTCTTGCGTCGTCGCCACCACACAGACTTGCCACGCTGGCGCAATTACACCATGTCAAAAGTTTGACAGGCCATTCCTGCAAACGTCAACCTACAAATCGTGAACCTCACTCACAATCTGTGCTAGTGTGCTGCTGGCTGCACATGGCGTCCCCGCTTGGCTCGCCCCAGGCATCCTGAGCGCCATGTCAGTCACTCACAGTCTCTCGTCCAGCCTCCGCCTGCACAAGAAGAGGGCGCAGCCGTGGGTGATACCAGCAGTCAGGCCTGAAACGGTCTCCAGTGCTCACTCAGGTATCAGCTCATGCTGAAATATGCCGCAGGGTGATGCAGGGGAGTATTGCACCTGCAAGATGGCCACAAAAGGACTGGTAGTGCTGCACGCTGGCCGCCGCCTGCCGCTGCTATGCGTCCAGCTGCCACAGTTTGACCTCGTTGTCATCGCCGGCTGATGCCAGCAAGCTGTGCTCCGCGGGGTGCCACCGCACGCAGTTGACGTCCGCCGCGTGTGCATCGCTGCAGCGGGCCAGCAGCTCATAATGCCGCTTCTCCTGCTGCTGAGCCGCTGAGGTGCCGATGGAGCTGGCCTCTGCGGAGCCGGCCTCTGCTGGCGCAGCGGCGCCGCCGCCAGCCGCCACCGCGTTGGCGCCGGCTGCGCCGGTGTCACTGTCGGCTGCTGCCGCTGGTGCTGCTGCCGCGCCTTCGTCGCCCAACGGTGCCTCGCGGAAGACGCAAATGGAGTTGTCACCGGAGCCGGAGGCGATGGCGCCGCCGGGGGACCAGTCCACCGAAAAGACCGTCCGCGAGTGCTGCCCTGACAGCGTCTGCTCCAGCTTCCAGCCCAGCTTGCCTGCGCACGGAACGATCTTGCATTCAGATTGCATGTAGGCTCAAGTTGCTTCCCCAGGCTTGGTCTGGAGATAATCTTCTGTGGTCTTGACAGGGTCTTCCCTACTACGTCACAGGATGCACAGTGACTAGAGAAGTCGGGCACTGCTGCATCCTTTTCAAGTGAGCTCTGCATGAGTGTGGCACAGGCAGGCGCACCACGTGTGTCGCGCCAGACTTTCAGGCTGCCGTCGTCACTGCAGGACACCATTCTCGAGCCCGAGGCGTCAAAGGCCAGTGCCCAGACGGTGGAGGTGTGCCCGATCCCAGGACCTGCGTCGCAGTGCATCGGCAGCGTCAGACTCCTGTGCAGGTGCAAGCTGCAGAAGCCTGACGTGCTGAAGAGGAGCAAACCGCATGAGTCACAGCAGAGCGGCTGGCATCACCCACAGTCTGTGTGGAGGTGCCAAAGCCAGCGCTGGCATGTTGTGAACATGGAGCCTAGCCACATGCATCCGAGCAATCGGAATGCACCCACCCGACAGCGTCTGCGTGCACTCCCACTCGTCGCCGACGTCCGTCCACAGCTTGATGGTGTCGTCGTAGCTGGCCGACGCCAGCAGCTCGCCATCCGGGTGCCACGCCACCATCTTGACGTCCTGCACGAACCAGTAGTAAAATATTCATTTTACCATGCGCGCATGTGGCGCAGGGCCACCGTGAGGACGCTGCAGCTCGTCGTCTGGGTGCCACGCCACCATCTTGACGTCCTGCGCCAAACATGTGGAACGGCAACATGCGCAGCAGCAAAATTGCCCTGGCGTTCTTTGGCACGTCTGTGTGCACATGCGTGCTGCAGCATGACGTGCCCCTATGCAGGCGATGCGGCCACTGTGAGCTACGAATCGTGAGGTGTGCATTGATTAGACAGCTGAAACTGACATAGGGCCATCGAGCCTGCGTGGGAGAAGGCTGAGCGCAGAGGAGAATGCGCACCTGTGAGTGGCCCTGCTTGACGTCAATGACCTCGAACTCATTGCCCGGCAGCGCCTCCCAGATCCACACGCTGCACGCCAGCAACACTTCAAGCACTCGTACGTAGCGAGTCTGAGGCTTATGACAAGAACAACTACACACATGCAACCGCCGCAGGCCGCAGGCCGCTCAAGCCCGTGCAGAAGTTAGCGCAGAGAGAGACTGCGCCTCGTGACAGCAGCTGCTGCTGAGACTTTGCTAGGGGGATGCATTCAGAACGGGTGCATTCAGCACCTGCGGTCGCGGCCGCAGGTCGCGATCATGGTGCCGGTGGGCGCCCACGCCACGGACTTGACCTCGTTCTCGTGGCCCTCCAGCGTGGCAACCAGCTCCCATGCGCCATCCTGCAGTGCATCAGGAATATCGGCGTGGGGGGCTGCAGCTGTGGAGCAGTGGACGCCACGGAGGGGCGGATGCCACCACCAGCCACACGCTGCCACGATTATGACGCCACCTGCATTTGTGCTGACAGCGTGCTGGTAGCAAGCCGAGGGCACTGCTGCTGGCAGGTATGAGTACAGCGAGAAGCAAATGTGGTGTGGTGCAAGACGGCGCTGTCATGGCTCGCCTGAATGTTGCAGGCACATCGATGTGCCATTCGACGATGGATGTGTCAATCTGTCTTACTGACCGCAGCCAAGTTTGTGAGCTTGTTCCAAACAGCATATCACACGACATGAATCAACATATTAAATGACATGACGCCGCACCTCGATGCGCCAGACGGCGGTGGAGGCGTCGAAGCTGGCTGTAGCCAGGAACTGCCCGTCGGGCGACCAGCTGACGGAGCGGATGGTGCGGTCGTGCTCCTCCTCCTCCAGCAGCGAGTCGCACGCCCAGGCCTGCGCCTCGGCGTGAAAGCTCCAGATGCGCACCGTGCGGTCGCCGCTGCAGCTGGCCAGCATGTCGCCTGCGGCGGCGTGCAGGTGGTGCATCAGTTTTGGTGCATCATTTGCTTCGATTGGAAGGTGGCATCATCTGCTTCGATTGGAAGGTGGCATCCCTTCTTCAGTGCAAGATGACCGAGACATGCCGGCAAGGCGCATTCGCCGCCATGCAGAAAAACATGCATTGGAAATCATTCGCAGTGTCAATTGGGCCGTGTTGCACCAGGACCATGTTTTGCTGACGCACTGTTGCCACAACAAGTGCAGTGGGAGGCACACGCCGCATCCGCGTTGCTCATGTAGAAACTTGCCTGCAGGCGACCACGCCAAGCCCCAGACTCTGTCGCTGTGCCCCGAAAGCGTTTGCACCAGATTCAGCGACGCTTCCTTCGCCATGGCAGCGAGTTTCGGAATGCTGTACACCCGATGGCCTTGCAAAATGGGCTGGTGCAACCAAGCAACTCGCGGACCCCAGGATTCGCCGTTGCTTGTATAGATGGAGACAACCTTTCGCCTTGCGATCCAGATTCAGAATGATGCCGTCTGTACCGTGCAAATCAGGTTTGAGGCTGTTCTGGCGGCCGCGGCAAGTCAACATCCCATGCTAACACGAGATGATGCAAATGCATGCGAGGTTGATCTGGATGGAAGAACAAGAAGCCATGCATGCCGATGATTCTGCATTTGTTCTGAGCTTGTTCAGACATCTCCACGGTCCAAAATTTGATTGTGCCGGCATGATGGCGGCGGCAGTTGAAACATGTGTGTCGAGCTTGTGTTATCACTCTAATCCTGGATGATTTACAAGAAGCGGCCACCGCTTCGAAGGACCCAGTCGGTGAAAGCAAAGAAACCACTGTGTCTGCCCAGATAGGCAACGGCTTCAGAATGGGCCGCATCCTACATTGCATGCTGCCTTAAGGTAAGCAAGTGCTGTCTGCCCTAATCGTGCTGCGCGTTTGCGGAGTTGCTGAGCTCCACCGAGCCAAGGGTCTTGCAGCTGAATGCCGAGGGCAGCAGGAGGCCAAGGCAATTCATGGCAACTCAAAACGCTGGCCGCGAGGCCGGAGGCAGCCGCCCAATGCCGCCGCAGCTGCCGCAGGCACAGTGTGGCCCAGGTAGCGAGGCATCCCACGGACTCTACACCTCGTAGTCCACCAGCGAGCCGCCGCGGCCCACGATCTCGCCTACCACGAACCACGCATACAGCTCGCCGGCAAACAGCGTCAGCATGCCCACCTGCGTCGCAGCAAAGGTGCCCTCATTGCGAAGCACGCCTGGACTAATCAGTCCGACCTGGATGTCTTCGATGGGGATAGAGTGGTGAGGCACACGACCCATGGTGTGTTTTTTCACGCATCCCTCGCGCGTAGGCTTCCTATGTGCATGCTGTTTGTGCATTCATGCATGCAAGGCTGGAAGACATGCAGGAAATCTGTGCAGCATCCGGAGGCTGCTGCACACCTCGTTTAGGTGCAGATCCGTGCCCCTCGACACGGTCTGCTTCAGCGTGCCGACCTCCTTCTGCGCCTGCGCGATGTTGTCCGGTATCCTGCGGCAGCAATATGCATGCATGGTTCAGATCTTCAGAGACACGAGCAGAAGGTCTGAAGCCTGTAAGAAGCCTTCAGAGCAGGTGTATTAGATGATCATCCGATGCAGTCTTTCCTGCACGACCGTGCTGCTCGCATGCCTGCGAGTTGGGATGCAAACCTAGGCGCCGCTGCCGCACAGTATCCCACACCACCATTACGCAGATCATGCGTGCAGCTGCCGCAGACGCTCACCTGGACAGCTTTGTGTACCACCACTGCTTAAACAGCTCGTCTGCCTTCGCCTGGTCCTTCACCACGTACTGTTTGTTGGCCTCCATCATCTTTGTGTATCTCTGCGTGACCTCCTTCTCCGCTTTGTCTGCCAGCGGCTTCAATGTCTTCTGAGTCTGGGAAAGCACACTGGACAGCCTCTGGCGGGCGACGCCCAGCGATCCCGCCATGGCTGCTCGTGCTCAAGGAACAATCAACCTCGGTCTAGAGCCTGAATGACTGTGGGGCTTCCGTCCACGGTGCTGGCGGCACGAGCACTTTCCACAGCCTTTGGTATAGCCGAGCAGCCTGAGCAAAGCAGGGTCGACGATCGCAAGCTAGAGTTGGGCCACCTTCCTTTTAGTGGCCGCTGCTCGCCCGCCGTGAACAGATAGACTCTCAGCGTGGTTTAGAATCTCTCGGCGATCTCCCATTCATCTTCAGACAGTTCCCTCCCTTCTGGTGCTCCAGGGGGTTCTGAGGCATGCTACTATATTAGGTCCCACGTGATGTTACCCAAAGACATGCCAAATTAAATGGAAAAAGCAATAGGCCCTAATCTGCTTGGGTTCTATCCTAATTTGCTTGGGTTCGACAGCAGTTTCGTTCGTTGTTCCGCAGACCGCGCACAGACTCGTGTGCACTTGTCCCAAACTCCTAGACCTGCTACACCCTCTGATCATCCGCAACAATGTCCAACTCGGGGCCCAGCACGGACAAGGTCGAGTTCGATGCAGTGCAGACGCATGGCACCCCAGTTGATCTTGCCGGAGAGCCGATGGCCAACCCGGGAGTAGCGCCGGGCGAGGCGGTGGCTACGAAGGGTGAGACGTTCACGAAGAAGACCACGAAGCGGCCTGTTGGCGAGCCAAAGGAGCCAAAGAGCGATCAGGACCTTAAGCAGAAGGTAGGGGGCTTCCCGCTGGCTCCCAAGACCGCAAGCGCTGCAGCCAGTAGTGCATCTTTTGCACGTGCCCTGGTTTTTCAATGTGCAATGCTGACACCCTTATCGGACTGTCAGGCATGAGGAGAGCTGTGTGCTGGAGTTGATCACAGTTGTAAACGCACGACTTGTCTCTTTCTGCAGCTGCTGTCAGCGGCCGCCATCGTGGCTGCCGGCGTCGCCATCGTGATGGGCGTGCGCCACCTCAAGGGCGAGGACGAGCCGCTGCGCGAGGACACAGGGCACCAGATCAAACGCAAGGTGTCGTCACTGCACTACGCTCGAGGGACATGTCTTTTACACTACTGTCCCCTGGTCCGCGGTCGTATGCGGATCGACGCTTATCTGCTCTCGCAACAGCTGGGTGTACCACCATTAATCGTATCCACCCTGAGCAGTGGTGGATGGGAACAGCGGCGAAGCGGACCTTACCAGTATCTAATTCGCGAATGCGACACTCACCCCACTGTGTTCGATGTATCCATCCCAAGCGATCAGGCGATCTGCAGTGAGCTCTTGGCATCGCTGCCAGAACCATCCCAAAAGGGTTGTGACCATTTCTGACGGTCAGCGAGGCCCGCAAACCCCAGGCGAAGGCGGCAAAGCACAAGGCGGAGGACGCAAGTGGGGACGCGGGCGGCGAGGGCAAGAACCTGCTGGAGGAGGCGGGCGACAAGGTCCACTCCGCAGCGTCGGCCACCGGCGACAAGGCGCAGGAGGCCTACGACGCGGCAGCGGCAAAGGTGTGCTGTCTGTTGCATGTGCCGTCTGCAGCATGTGGGCCCTCTTGCCTCCTGGTCCACGAAACTCTGCGTGTCGTCTTGGGACTAGGAAGCCTTGACTCATCAGCCCAATTGGCAACGCAGGCGGCGGAGCTGCAGAGGGAGGCAAAGGAGAAGGCAGAGCACGAGACGAAGAAGGCGGACGCCAAGGCCGCCAGCCCCGGTGTGGCCCGCCTTTACAACCCTAAAGTCTCACACGGTTTCACCCTTCTGCTGGGAATGCCGCTTCGCTCTGGCTCGCAGTTGTAGTGCCTCAGGTCGCACACCTGCCATGCATCAGAGCATAGCGATTGATACAGGGAGCGCACAGCGACCGTGCAGTGCCACGCATGCTGGAGTGACAGTGAGGATTGCTCACAATGTGGATCCTTAGCCGTGCCGTTGCCTGCAGCAGCGGTGGTGGAGCAGCGGAGGATGACCTACGGACAGGTGAGCGACCGTTTGAACGGCCCAATTTGCTGTGTGCCTTCTTTGCTAATCGCCCCCTTTGCTGCACGCCCTTTTGCTAACAATTCATGTTGCCTTTGCTCCCAGGACGAGAACGGCCGGCCCAAGGGGCCTGTCAAGGACGCCGGCTTCCTGGGCTTCCGGAACTGGTTCCCGGGAGCCAAGGGCGACTCCGTCTGAGCACGCCCCTGTCAGGGTCGGGCGGCGTCCGCGGACACCTTGGGGGTTGGAGGCCAAACTTTTCCAGGATGCCATGCACGATCCTCTTGGGGATTTGGACTGCGGCGAGCGAGAAGTGCTGGGGGGAGGGGGGGGGGGGTGGCTTCTGTCACATTTCGAGCGACGGTGATCGTTCGGGTCTGATTGGACCACGAGCGCGCTCCGAAGCATGTAGCACGGGGGCTGACATGTTGTATGCGGGGCATACCTACCTATCGTTCAGATATACTGGCAGCTCCTAGATGCCACAGCATGTGGTGAATACGGGTGGATGCGGCACTCTGCCCATCCATTCCTCTGATCGACTCCAGAACAATGCACACATGCCTCTCGATGCGCGTAGTGATTTGCAGCACCATCTTGCGTGGAAGCCGATCACTTTGCAATGCCTCGAGCTGATTTGCGAGGCTGTCTACTGTTGCGACTAGGTGTTTGAACAGCATCAACCGCATAACTATTCAAGATGCGGCACAGGATTTCTGAAGGGCCGAGCTGAAACCACCAGCTACAGGACTGCCAGCACAATGTTCTGAAAGCAAATTTTCACTTTGCAAACCGGCAGTACCCCAACGATCACCCACTATTGATCCATGAAGCCGACAGATCGTGCAGAAAGCCTCGTGTTTAGTCAAACGCCAATGACCTAACGCCGACCGTTGCCAAGCTGCCGTACATCGCGACCTAGAGCCATCTCTGCAGGGCAGGGGCTGCGGCACGCAGCCAGGTGCGTCTTGAGGGCGGGAATGGTCCGCTCGCCGGCGCCGCAGCGGTGGCACCGCAGGTCCGCCTTGAGCTGCGCCTCCGCGACCGCGTGGTCAATGCGCAGGCAGCACTGCGACACGCGCAGCGGAGCCATCACAATTAGACAGACTGTCGCTGGCGTGGGCGCACGGTAGTTATCGAGGGTCAGTCGAGGTAAAAGCCACCAGCATTCTTTCGGCATGAGATGCAGCTTGCGTTGGTGGTGACAGCCACCGCCGAGTGCACGAACGCTGCTTGCCACGATGCTGGTCAAAAGAGTACCTTGTCAGCAAGCTCCGCGATGACATCTCGCGGTGGCAGGAAGAAGCCGTGCTGCGTGAAGCTATTCCAATGTTTCTTGTTCTTCAGCGTCGGCGAGTCGAAGTCCTGCAGGCGGCAATGGTGGCGGGCACTCGATACAGAAGCGAGCTTTCTCCCACGATTGTATGACGGCAGCACTGCAAGGCGACATGCACAGTACGACACACGAATTTCACAGCCGAACTGTCAAGTTTCCTGTTGGAACCATGCGTGAGACGTGGCTGAGATTTGCAAAGCAGAAGGACTGCTGGCAACATAAAGCCAGTACATGAAGCCAGAAAGGGGCCCAGCAGTCGAACACCTCGCTAATGACGTGCAGGTGGAGCTGCTTCATGGAGGGCACAGCATGGAAGCCTATGCGGAATGGCGCGGCGCTGGCGTTTTCCACAATCCAACGCTCCGCCACCAGCTGCGCAGCCGATGAAGAAGATAGTCGATTTCGCGAATAGCGCATGCAAGCTGCTGATATGCTGGGGCTCGCAGCCTGTTTTGCGCAGCCTGTTTCCTCCTTCCTGAAGCACTTGACACCCCACAAGCCCGAGCCATCACCAAATTAGTTTCAAGGTCAAAATGCACTCCAGCATCAGAGTCTGTGTTGATATATGTGCACCTGCATGTGGCGCAGCAGCGGGATGTGCTCCCGCCGCAGGCAGTCCACACTGTCCAGGCCTGCTGCGACCCAGAAATCAGGGTTTGAATATCTCATGACGCCCCCGCCGAGCAGAATCACACAGGAAACCAGCAGGGCTCATCACTGCAACAGCGTGCCAGCTGTGAAGCAGAGTGTGGCGTTTTGACTCAAAGGCGGAATTATGTCTTCAAACACACCATGAGCAGGGTTTGAGAAAGATGTAACAGGATCAAGACACGGCACGCACCTGGCTCCCGCGCGATGATGAGCTGGTGGTGCCGCGCCTTGGGGAAGGCATCGCGGATGTTGATGCACAGGTCATCCACCGCCATGTCTGGCAGCATCGACCTGAAGCTGCGCGCAGGGAGCAGTGCGCGTCAGCCAGCATGCTTGACAGTTTGACGACCTCAAGGTGATGTGCAAGCTGACATGCCGTGCATCACAGCATGGTTCCACCCGTACCTCTCCGGATTTTCTGCATAGCTGCACAGCTGCAGTGACCACTCGCCCCACTTCCTGGCTGGTGGCCTGTGAATTGTGGTGAAGTCGTCACTCCCCAGATCAACCCTTGGCTGGCAAATTTGGCACCAATTTCGAATGTCATGGTCCCGTGCACGATTGAAATAGTGGCGACAGCCTCATGACGATCCTCAACAATGGCTGCACTCCTGTCAGGTTTGTGGCATTGCTGCTTGGCCCAAGCCCAAGCAGCGGAATTGCAGACCTGGGGGGAGCTGGCGATATCGCTGGGCTGTTGCCGGCGCCGGCATTGCGGCTGGCGGACATCATGGCCCCGAAGGCATTGGGCCTCTTGGCCTGCCCTGCGCCTTCGCGTTCGCCGCCGCCGGTGCCTGCAGGTGCTGCTGCACCCGCCGACGCCGTGCCGCCGGACGCAGCTGAAGCCATGCCTGCTGCGCCGCGGTCTAGCGCGACCGTGGCTGGCGTTGCCGCCAATGCGGGCGCCGAGGCAGGCGGCGCTGCAGGCGTCGCCGCCGCATGCGCCACGTGGGGCAGCCCTGAGCCGTCGGCGGCCGGCGACCGAGTGGATGCTGTGTCTGCCGCGGCGCTGGGCTGCGGCGACAGCTGCAACAGCGCCTGCGTCGCGCCGCTTGCCCGCGCGGCGGCCGGTGTGCCATTGTCGACCGGCCCTGCTGCCGCCGCCGGTGCTGGCGGCCTGCCAGCGCCTGTGGCTGCTGAGGACGCTGGCGGCGGCGGCAGCTTTGGGCTGGGTGCGGGGCCGGCGCCGGCAGCGGAAGAGCGCGCGGCGCTGCCCCAGGCCGCCACCAGCGTCCCTTCGCCGCGGCTGGCGGCAAACTGCTGCGCCGCCGCCGCTGCGCCGCCGCGGTAGCTGGCCCACGCGGACAGCGCAGATGCCGCCTGCTTGTCAGTGGTGCACACCTGCACAGATGTTGCAGACACGCCTCTGGCAACCTGATCTCGCTTTTTGATGGGCAGCCACTGGGACGCATGATGTGCAAGCGATGCAATTCGGTCAACTTCAGCGCTGGGCTCGGAACTGGCAAGTGGAGAGCGCAGTTGCGCCACCAGGGTGCTTTCGCTGGCAGTCTCGCTAAGTGGTCAGACAGCCGCCAAGCGGGATGCAACGAGCGCAGTCACCATGATGCTGTCGAAGCCCTCGGACTTGGTCGGCAGCCCCGCCTTCACCATCGATCTGTGCATGCGGCCCACCGCAGCAGCCGCGCCCGGCCCCTGAACATGTACGCAGGAGTCAACATGCCTTCGTCAGACACGACGTGTGCATTTCAAACCGCCTGATCGCAATGCATTACACTTCCAGGACCTGCGCCAGCGCTACCCATGTGCAGCTCAAGTGCAGCACGTTCCAGGCTGCAGCATTTTGATTGCACCTGTCGGGGTTCGCCCCGCCACTATTTCACCTAGCCGGAACGGCCAAATTGCTGTGCACCTGCAGGTCGCCCTCGTGATTGTGGCGCTTGACGGCGCGCTGCACGCACAGCTTGAGGTCCAGGTGCAGCACCACGCAGTGCGCCGCAACGCCCAGCTCCTTTGCTAGCTGCAGGAAATCCCGCCGCTGGGCTGTGTCGAAGTTGGTGCGGTCGATGATCACGTTGATGCCTGCGGGGACAATACATATGGACTCAGTGTTTGAGTGTCTCAATGTTCCCTGACACCTGTGTTGCACATGGGGTTACTGGCCGCTGTAGGGAAGGCGCTATGACCCAGTTGCCGTGCATGCACAATTTCTGGCGTTGAGACGCAGGGCGCACCAGCGGCCAGTGCGGCTCGCGCTTGTTTGACACACTCCTCCCGTGTGCCGCGTTTGCCGTCCCTTATTGTGTCCTGCAGCCGCAATGAAACGCATGGCTTTCCTACGCATGTAACGCTTGGCATTCACGCCTGTCATTTGACACCCAACGACCCAGCCACCAGGGGTGCGCAGCGTTCAACACTGGCAAGGCTCTTGTGTGTGGCATGTTGTCGGGCTTGCCTGGTTTATGCGCTTCCAGACAAGCGACGAATGCTCCTGCAGGGAGGCGGCCAATGTGCTCTTCCCGGACCCGGGCGCCCCCACCAGAATGATTCCGATCGGCCGGGTGTAGCCATCCCCCGGCGGCGGCGACGGCGATGGCTGCCCATTTGCGGCTCCCTGGCTGCCCTTGTGCCTGTGTGCGTATCCACGGTAGCCTTTCCGACGTGTCCAGCCAGTATGTGTTGCATGTTGTCAAGCATCGTCCCACAGGACCAGCAAATGATCAAGGCGTCTCACCGCTTCAGCGCTGGCTCATTGTGCTCTGGCGCAGGGTGCATTGCTGGCTCGGCAGCAAACATGGCGTGGCCGTCGGCAGCTGCAGGTGCCCTGGCGGCATTTGTGGGTGTTACAGCTGGGTGTGCAGCCGCCTCTGTGGCTGCGGCCGCGGAAGTCGATTCTGCGGAGGCGCCATCGCTGCGGATCTGAAACAGTGGGGCGTTGTCGGTGGTCAGGAGTGCGATGCAGTCGCCCGGACGCAGCACGCAGCTGTCATCTGCGCATGGGAGTGCGAACATTGATTATGATCGATCTCCCTTGTCTAGATTTCAAGGACAGCCATGCACATGTGTGCGGCAGGCATGCACTTGAGCGGCTCGTTCATAATCACGGGCGCCTGCTTGGTGGCCCTGATCTATGCGTTCATGTAGGTCACCTTTAGCCAGCTCTGTGCGCTGCGGGCTGCCGGGCACCGAGCCTCTGATGAGTACCACGGCCGGGTTCAGCGTTGCCGTGCAGGTGGCCACCGCTGTGCCGTCTGACCGAGCCTCAATTTTCACATGTTTCCTGTAGCCGTCATCCACTTCCTGATGACGTGTTCTCACGAGCGCAGCGACGGGAAGAACAGCCGGTGTTGGCCAAGGACATCCGTGTGCTGTGCATGCTGCGAATGGCTTTCAGAAGCATGCTCCGCGATGCAGCCAGATCGAGGTCCTGGAACCTACCTGCTGACGCACACGTCAAGAGGAGGGGCGGCAGCATCCTGCGTGTTCCTGCGAACATGGTTCCTGCCGATGATCACTTCCTGGCCAATGGGCAGACGCAGCAGCTGGCCCTGCGGTGTCGACAGCAGCAGGCCCGACATGACTGCATGCCACAGATTTATTTCAAACGCCAAGTGCTGCTGACAAAGCTCGTGCATCACCAAATTTCCGCAAAAAACATTACGACCCAAGGGCGGTCTAATGTTAGCATCGTCACCTCGGCTTTTGCGCTGCACAGCCTGCAGAAGCGCAGTTGCAGCACAAAGCAAATATCTGTGCATCGCACAGTCTTGTTTGGAAGCATGCTCAGGCGGCCTCTCGTGCGAGCATCGGTAATCCATGCTATATTTCAGCGTGCCCGTATTGTCCCGTCCCCTTGCAGCAGTCTGGTGCATCGCTTTCCGATGAAACAGCCTGCACATCCTGCGCACACGATGGCGTTCGGCGGCAAGCCCGTGCGTAGCCAGGTGGCTTCATACCCGCACCCCTTCCGCGGCGTGGCCAGCGCCAGCGCAACTGGCAACGGCGCCAATGGGGCAGGTGAGCGAAATGGAAGGCTTAGTACAGTGGCAGATCACTCGCTTCGTCGATCACCTGCTACACCTGCTGCGCATGAGGCCAGCCAGCATGCGTGTGCATGTGCGTGATTGATGTCTGCGTGACGCCGGCAAACATTGCATGTGCAGCGGCGCCGGCCCCGGCGCCGGGAGGCGTCAAGAGCGTGGAGGGCTACCAGATGCCGCCGCAAGAGATTGTGGACCTCATCGATGCGCCGGTCCAGCCGCTGCTGTCCTTCAGCCCCGACCGCTCGCAGGTGCCGCGCAGCCCTGCCCGAACCTGGTGGTGTGCGTTCTGCACTGTCAGAGACTTTCTGGCTCCATGTCAGCCTCATATTGCGTTGGCGAAACGACGAACATCTGACATGATCTCTGTGTTGAACAGATCCTGATCATGGACAGGCCGCCGCCGAACCCGCCCATTACAGAGCTGGGCCGCCCAGAGCTGAAGCTCGCAGGCACGCACCCTGTTGCTGCTGGCACTTGTGCAGTGGCTTTCATTCACACTTGCTGCATTTGGTTTTCAGCCCGCTTGTTGGCGTGTGGAATGCACTTCTGCATCTCTGCATCACCCTGCTATGGCAATCGACGTTGGGCAATTAATGAAGGCAATCAATGACCGGTGAATGGCGTCATTCACATTCAGGCCTGCGAATCGACCCGGAGCAGACCTCGCGAAGCCGCATGTCGTACTACACGCGACTGGCCCTGATCCAGGTAAGAAAGCGACTTCACTTGTCAAAAATCATGAGTGCGTCTTTCGCTAGTCTGGTGATATATTTTAGGCATGCTGGCATGAGGCTGCCGCTCAACCGGATCTTTGCGAGTTCTTGTGGACCCGGCTGAGAGGGACTAGGAATGCTGTCCAGGTGACCGAGGAGACCACGATCCCGGTGCCGCCGGGACAGCAGCTGATGGTGAGCGGCGCGCCGGCGGGGCAGTACATCAACTTCCCCTCCTGGAGCGAGGATGGCAAGCTGGTCGCCTTCACCGTGCGCAGCGCAGGCACGCACACTACGGGCGACGCTTGCACCACCTGCATGCGGGTGACTTTGTGTTGCGCTGGCCATGCGCACCATGGGGCTGTGCCCCGCACTGTCGCATTTGCTGCCTGCATGAGGGCGGTCTGTGTCAGGAGTGCCTCTGCCGGTCGATGCAGGCGTGGTGCGCGGATGCCTAGGCTGTGCTTGTCAGGCGCCGTGGAATGCATCAGCACTTCAAGTGATGAATGAGCGGCAGACAGGGCAAATCGTGGTTGCGACGGAATTTGCAGGTGGTGCAGACGACCCGCCGCGGGGGCCGCTGGACCTCTGGGTGGCGGAGACATCGACCGGGAAAGCGCGCAAGCTGCTCGGAGGCCTAAACACCGTGTTCGACGAGTGCGTCCACCTCCTCCCACCCTTTTCGCTGTATTCTTGGCACCGAGCATTAGCAGCACGATGCCAACATCATATTGCAACTCTACATACCTTTGCGACAGGTCACCAATGGCTGTTTTGGTCCCTTTCAGACTGGCAAATTTCAGGTTACGACATTTGGCAGCACCACCCGCGCGCAGGTACACCTGGGTCGATGACGACACGATACTGTGCAACGTGATCCCGGAGGGCGTGGGGGCGCCGCCCTCGCGGCCGCCGGCGCCCACCGGCCCCCGCATCCAGGACAACGCCACCGGCACCAAGGTGTAGTAATTGCACAGCCTCGCAGCATGTCACTGCATGGGAACATGCTCACCTTATACTATGGTCATACTATGGTCATGCTTCGGAAAAACCACTACCTCTTTGCTCGTTGTCGCCGTGGTGTGCAGCCGGATGCTCGCGCGTGCCAGGACCTGCTGCAGGGCCTCCACAGATGTCTGTGCGCTCAAATCACAAGCTTTCGTCTATTGCCTTGCGGAATCATTGCGATACGTGGTGTGCTGTGCTGCGCAGTCGGAGGCGCGGACGTACCAGGACCTGCTGCAGGACCCACATGACGAAACCGTCTTCGAGCACTTCACCACCGTGTCCATCGTCAGCATCAAGGTGACCCGCTCATGCCGCAACCCCAATCCGGCACGCATTGCATAGTGCACTGGACCGTTCAAATGGATGCAGATTGCGGTCGCTTCACCTCGGGCAATTGCATGCTTACAACCATGCCAGTGCCACAAGCGGTGCCATCTACGCTTTTTAACATCACCTGAGAGGCAGATAGACGGCCTGGGTGTCACTGTTGTTCTAACAACCCTGCAAACGCACTTGCAGGTGTCGACGGGGGAGGTGGAGCCGTTTGGCGAGCCGCGCATGTACTGCGGCACGGCGCCCTCGCCGGACGGGCGCTACGTGCTGGTGGCCTGGCTGGAGCGGCCGTTCAGCTACGAGGTGCCCTGCGGCCGCTTCCCCCGCCGCACCCAGCTGTGGGACAGGCGCGCTGTCCATTCACATTCAGCCTGTGGGATTCTCCAGACTGGAGCCAGCTGCGAGGTCCCATGCGCCCGCTTCCCCCGCCGCACCCAGCTCTGGGACCGGCGCGCACGATGATGTGCCATTCGATCGTGACTTGTTTAGTTTGTTCCAGACCGGAGTCATCTCGTCGCCACCTTTTGCGCCTGCACACTAGCCTCCAGGATAGGGACCACGCTTCCCTTCATGGTGTCGAGGAGGAATCAGCCGCAGTTCACTAATGGGTCAGCAGCTCGCCTTTGCTCGTCGTAGCTCGGCTTTGCACAGAACTGATGCATGTGGCAATGACGCAGGGCGGGCAGCTTGGTGCGAGGGTTGTTGTACCTGCCGGTGGCGCTGGACATCCTGGTCGCGTTTCGAACACAAAACAACAAGTGCTTGTGACAACGATGCAGGGAGGGCAACTTCGTGCGGGAGGTCTCGTACCTACCGCTGGCGCTGGACATCCCGGTCGCCTTTAACAGCTGCCGCAAGGGGCCGCGGGGCCTGGAGTGGCGGTCGGACAAGCCCGCAGAGCTCTGCTGGATGGAGGCTCAGGTGTGTGAAGACAAAATTTTCAGATCTCTCATCCTTGCTCTGTGTCACATAACCTGAGCGGCGGTCGGACAAGCCTGCCAAACTTGCATCGAGGCTTGAGCTGCGCAGTGGTCTGTGGTCTCACGGGCTTGCCGTGTGTAAGGCATGTCCAGATCTTCAATCACTTCAAATGATGTTCTTAGCACTTGAACCCATCAGATTCTACAGCTTCGTCATCCGGCATCGTAAATCCTTACATTGCATCTGCAGGACAGTGGCGACCCAGCGGTGGAGGCTTCCCCGCGCGACATCGTGTACACGCTGGCGGCAGACGACGCAGGGCCTGGCGGCAAGGAGCCAACGCAGCTAGCAGGTGCTAATGTCAGATTTGTCAAGGCGCCACGGACCATGACTGGAAGCCGCAGCGCTCGACAGCAGCTCTTTGGGCAATCGCATGCCCGGACTTGGCTGATGTTGACAGCGACAACAAAAGCTCACTGCATGTCACTGTCTTTGGCCGGCCCAAGCAGACCTGGTCTCGTTCCTGTCGAACCTTGAAGCTCATACCCGTGTGCTGCGCAGGGACGGAGCTGCGGTGCGGCGGTGTGTCCTGGGGAGACGACGAGCTGGCATTGGTGTACGAGTCGTGGTGGAAGAACCGGCGTTCTGTGATCCACACCATTGCTCCAGCGCGGCCCCAGGACGGCATGCAGGTGCCGTGCTAGTGTGGACCAGCGCTGTGCCGTTTACTCCATCATGACAAGTAGAATATGTGATGTGATGCTGTTGAGCGCCTGCCGAACAACAAATATGGGGACAGGAGGAAACATACCGATTCAGAGTCTATGGACTTGCCCTGGGCACACATAAAACACCTGCAGAGTGCCGCAGGCTCGGCACTTTCCAGCAGGCTCGGCACTTTCCAGCCTTGGAGGCTGACATAATAACATATGGAATCATGCCGCAGGTGCTGTTCGACCGCAACTACGAGGACGCATACACAGACCCGGGAAGCCCCGCCACGGCGCGCACCCCGCTGGGCACCTATACCCTCGCGCAGCTAGCAGGGCCCGCGGGCGGCCCCAGACGCCTGCTGCTGCAGGCGCGCTTTTAAATGCAATCTGGAAGTTACCAGATGCACTTTTGACCGATCCTATGCACCCCGCTGGGCCCTACACCCTCGCGCAGCTAGCCGGCCCCGCGGGGGCGGCCCCAAGCGCCTGCTGCTGCAGGTGCGCATCCCAGAAGAACGCTTGAATCCAGTGTGATAACGGCACGCCCCTAGCCACCCACACCCTGGCGCAGCTGGCAGGGCCTGCGGGCGGCCCAGGCGCCTGCTGCTGCAGGTGCGCATCCCAGAAGAACGCTCGACAGCATGTCCAACAAAACATGCACGCCCCTGGCCACCTACGTTTTGGCGCAACTGGCAGGGCCTGCGGGCGGCCCCAGGCGCCTGCTATCGCAGGCGCGCATCTCATAAACGCTGGAAGCATAACGATTACGGGAAGTCCTACATGTTTGGTATCATATGCACGCCTCTGGGCGCGTACCCTCGCGCAGCTGGCAGGGCCCGCGGGCGGCCCCAGACGCATGCTGCTGCAGGTGCGCTTTGGAGGGGAGTATCTGGAATTTTCTTAGTACTTTCTAACCGTTTCCTGCACGCCGCTGGGCACCACACCCTAGCGCGACTGGCCGGCCCCGGCCCCCAGGCGCATGCCGCTGCAGGCACACACTTGGAGGCTAGGCTCCCCGCATGTATTCCCGAGTTGTCCTTCCCCGGCATTCTCATGCGGCTGCACGCCAAAAACTGGCATGCGCAAATGCTGAGCAGGCCTTCCACTGTTCGTGCTGGTTGTCTTGGACGCTGCAGGCCCTTAAGACGGCTTTGTTCACCCCTTCTGCCAAAGATACTTGAATTTGTTTTGCGCGATGCAGGGCCGTGGCGCCAGCTCAGAGGGCAACCGGCCGTTCGTGGACGTGCTGGACCTGGAGACGAAGGAGACGCAGCGCCTGTGGCGCTCGCAGCCGCCGTTCTACGAGTCCACAGGTGCAATGCGGCACAGAGTTTCTGCTGATCCTCTTGGTGCCATAGCCAGGGTATTGGGGATGTCGATCGGCAATTCACGCACAACCTGCAAAAGATGCCACGGCTGGGCTGGACGGCACATGGACATGCATGGCAGCTCACTTGCACATTGTGGATGTCCACTGCAGGCAGCATCCTGAGCGAGAATCCGGAGGGCGGCCCGATCAGCCTGGAGTCGCTGAAGCTGCTGCTGACGCGCGAGTCCATCACCGAGCCAACGCAGGCAAATTCCTCTTCTCACCACGTCTCTGAGCTCCATGCAACAGGCTGCAGGACGTTCTGGGCTCGATGCTGCACACTATCTGGCCCGATTTCGGCATCTCATGCAGTACAGGTCCGCGGCCACCCGCAATGCAGCGCGAGTGATGCGAAGCGCTTACGAAGCAACCAGCTAATGGCTTGCATCTGATTCCGTTCTGACTCTCTGTCTTCGCTGTCGTTGCCGCCGTGGTGATGCAACCGGCTGATGGGTTGCATTTCACTCTGATGTGACTCCCATTATCTGCTGTCGCGCAGTTCTACTTCCTGCAGTTCAAGGGCGGCAGCGAGCCGACGGAGCGGCAGCTGTCGTACTTCCCGCACCCCTACCCCTCCATCCGCGACCTGCAGAAGGAGATCCTGCGGTTCGTTTGTTCGTTTGTTCGTTTGTTCGTTTGTTCGTTTGTTTGTTTGTTTGTTTGTTTGTTTGTTTGTTTGTTTGTTTGTTTGTTTGTTTGTTTGTTTGTTTGTTTGTTTGTTTGTTTGTTTGTTGTCTGTTCATGCGATGCATGCTTCGGCTCTCCGGAAGGACCCCGGGCTTTGGCTTTGGCTGCACCTGCATTGCGGGCTCGAATGCTGCTGGCACCTGGAATATGCATGCCGATGTGGCTGTCGCACTGCCTCTGCGCAGGCTCGCCGTCCTGCCTTGAAGTGTTCGCCGCCTGCACCGACATTTGACGCGTGCCACCTCCTGTCTCACCAGGCATAGTGTCGAGCACGCTGTCTGCTTCTCGACAGGTACAAGCGGGAGGACGGAGTGGAGCTCACCGGGACGCTGTACACGCCGCCCGGGCACGACCCGCAGCGCGACGGGCGGCTGCCCTGCCTGCTGTGGGCGTACCCCCGCGAGTTCAAATCGAAGGTGGGGTGCCGCTGCCGTTGTTGTCTGCAAATTGTGTGGGACATGGCTCAAACACGTCCTTGCACATGCGGCCTGTCGTGTCAGGGTGCTTGCAGGGTAGCGCAGGCATGTGGCATGCATGCGCAGCGCGCAACGAGCAGAGACACAGACGACGAGCCCGATTCAATGTCAGCTCTGAACGTGTTTCTACATCTGCAGGACGCTGCTGGCCAGCTGCGGCAGTCACAGCACACGTTCAGCGGCGTCAGCCCCATGAGCCCGCTGCTGTGGCTGGCGCGTGGCTATGCCATTTTGGTGCGCCATTTACTTTGCATTTGAACCCCAAAAATTCTGACAGATCTCGGCAACTCGCCCGACCTCTCCACCGTGACCCTTTTCCGACTGGAGAGAGGCGCAGGCCCGAATGAGCCATCGGTGTGCGGCAACGCTGTGCTTTTGCACACAGCATATTCCAGGCCGCAATTTCGGGCGCCCTTGGCTGGTTGCTTGCTGTTTTGTCGACGCCTTCCCTATGCTCTGCAGTATTGGACTGTAGCGACACCAATACACATGATTTACAACGATTCGCAGGATGGGCCGACCATGCCGATCGTGGCAGAGGGTGATGAGGAGCCGAATGACACCTTCCGGGAGCAGCTCATCGCCAGCGCGGAGGCAGCCGTCAAGGTGGGGATTTGGAGATCGATTTGACTGATAGGCAAACCCCTCCTGTGCAGCAGCAGCACGGCTTGGTCCCTCCAAGCAGCTGGCTGAAGTAGCGAGAGTCACACCTCACATGCTTTTTTGGGGCGGGAGCTCATGCGCAAGCACACATGTGGAGCAGCGGCGGGTGTCAGCGATTTGCGCCGTCACCACACTCCCCTCGGCTAGAAGGGTTTTAGACAGGTGAGTGGCTTATTGCGACTGCCGCCAGAGCGCTGGTAGCCTCCGAAACGATCGAGTTCGCTGTCGCGGATCCGTCCCATAACTCAATGTCAAGGCTTCTGCAAGCGTTCATATATGCGCTGCAAACCCTTTCTGGCACGCATCCCTGCACCTGGGCTCCGCGGCACTCTCCGCCAGGGTTGCAGGCATTGCACCCCCTAACCCTAAATAGTGTTCTCGCACTTGCCCGAAAGGGCAGCTCGTTCGGGAGGTCTTTACCAAACATGCTTCCCTCCTCGCCCAACAAAAGAAGCTCTCAAGAGCGCCAAAAAAGCTCAGAGCAGACACTGGGTTGCTGCTGCTGCTGAGGGCCGGCAGAGCATGCAGCTGAAGATTCGCTGCACGAGTGGTTTGGCCACGCTCTCTGCCAATTCCGAGCGGCAGCCGAGCAGAGGATGCTGCAATTTTTAAGCATTGGCCAGCGGCGTATTCGACAATCCCGCAGCGGCGGCTTCAGTGGACACTGGCTTGCTGGTTCACAGCTTGACACTTGCAAATCTCAGCCGCGTGTCTTTTCACACATGCTCTGCCCTGAATTTGCAGGCGGTGGTGGTGGCAGTCCCCGAGTGCATGGCGGTGGTGCCTGCACACCGCCCTGCTGCTGGCCGTCTCGATGAGCAGCATTCTTCACGACTGTTTCCTTGTCGACGCGCCGCCTGCATGTCACCCTGTCCCCTGTAGGCGGTGGTGGACAAGGTGGTGGCGAATCCCAACAATGTGCTTGAGGACGTCAAATGAATTTACTCCGACACTGTCTGCAGGCGGTGGTGGACAAGGGGGTGGCGGATCCCGAGCGCATGGCGGTGGGCGGGCACAGCTATGGCGCCTTCATGGCCGCCAACCTGCTGGCGCACGCGGGCCACCTCTTTGCCGCCGGCATCGCCCGCAGCGGCGCCTACAATCGGCGCGTCTTGTCGTCATGTTTATGGCTAGCTTTGCAACTCGCTGGCGCACGAGGGCACTCATTTGCCGGCATCGCACGCAGTGGCGCCTACGACTGGCGCGTTAGATGTTGCACCCAATTGCCGAAACACGAAGCTGCTTTAGGACCGAAGCGCTCATCGGAACCCTGTCCGGCAGCGGCGTTGGATGCGGCACCGGCGCCGAAGCCGTGCCTGAAGAATCCCCAATCAATTGGAGTCGCATCAGTGGACAGTGGTTTGATGGCAATCCTCCTGCTCCGCACAGGACGCTGACGCTTTCGGCCTTCAGGCGGAGGAGCGCAGCCTGTGGCAGGCGCCAAAAACTTTGAGCCATGCATGAGAACGCAGGCAGAACAGTGTTTCAAAAAATTGACAATGCGATCCTCGTGTCGACCGCAGGACGCTGACGCCATTTGGCTTCCAGGCGGAGGAGCGCACACTGTGGCAGGCGCCGGACACGTACGCGCTGATGAGCCCCTTCCAGAACGCCGACAAAATCAAGAAGCCGCTGCTGCTGATCCACGGCGCCGACGACAACAACTCCGGGACCTTCCCGCTGCAGGCGAGCAAAGCAAGCTTTATGTGCATGCGGGTTCGCCTCTGCGGTAGCGCTATCCTCGATTTCGTGCAGTATGAAATGCAGCTGCTCTGCTGGCCGCCATCGAGCAGGGCCACTGAGCTTGGATGAGCTCAACGCTCTTTAGACATATGCAGCCTCCTGCTTGCTCGACCAATTGGGTACTGCATACTGGATGCTGCTGCTTTGCCATCTAGTTCCAGATACTGTGAACGTCCTGACGTTGTCGGTGCAACCCTGTGCCGCAGTCAGAGCGCTTCTACGCAGCGCTGAAGGGCAATGGGGCGCCCTGCCGGTTGGTCATCCTGCCGCACGAGTCGCACGGCTACAGGTGCGCCAACCCCATCCCTTCTGTGTGCTCGCTCTTGGGATTCATGCTGGTTCTCAGATTCTGAACAGCACGTGCAGGGGCGGAGTGCAGATCTGATGGCTCCCACACTGTGCAGCTCGAATATGAAGGGGGGTTTGTGCAGTGTCTGGAGTGCTCTGATTTGGCGCAGCGGATTCCTGCCACGTCAACCTTGCAAGCCGCATCATTCATCGTTTCGTCTGATGCACAGGGCATCCGAGAGCCTGATGCACATGGCCGCCGAAATGGACGCCTGGCTGGAGACATTTGTGACCAACAAACAGAGCGCGCCGGCGTCGAAGGCGGACGCCGAAGAGCCAGCCGCTGCCGCCAAGCTGTAGGTCGCCTCTGATACCTAGACAATGGAAACGAAATCCGTCATGCGGGCGGCGGCCACTAGCTGTAGCTGTGGCGTGCAAGCAGGAGGTCACAATGATGCGGCCACAATCGTGCGTATGAAGATCCGAAATGGTCAGCCACAGTCATTATTGTATTGCAAGTCATTCTTTTCACGGCCATGCTTTGGGTTAGCAGATATCTAAATTGCTATGACAGCCTTGCAGATGATTTCAGCCAACGCCAGAATTGATGCAGTTGACTGTCATGGCTCAGGACGACGGCTGGTCAAACGTCACGCAGGTGCTTTGTAATACGCAGCCGCGTGCTCTCGTTTGTGGTGACTTATGGGCGCACCAGTCCCAGACAACGTCTCAGATAACTAAACATCGGATCGAGATCCGGGAAAACTCCAGTCACACGAGCTCCAGCTGCATCAGACAAGCTACATGTGCCAGCCCAGCACAGCCGCATGCTGCTCGGCGTTTGCCACCGCGGCGGCGACGGCCTTTTGAAGCTCCTCCTGCTTTGCGCCGATGAGCTGCATGTTCGTGGCCATTTTGGCTGCGCCGTTCTCCTCCCTGCACAAGACATCAAAGGCCCTGAGCCAGCGCAGATGTGACGGCGAACGCAGCAGCCGTGCGGCAGTGCCAGCCTCTACAGAAAGCCAACAAGCGGGCGATCACGTTAGGCAAGCCACTATCGAGGCATCGCAAGGTACCCAAGGCCAGATCCTCAGCCTCCAGCAGGGCGGACTAACGGGATTGTTGCAACAATCAGCACATCAGACACGCAACAGGTGACAACCAGCCAATACGCACTTTTCACCAACAGCCGAATCGCACTTTTCGTAGATGCCGATGAGGCCGGCCAGCGCGTCTAGCTGCGACGGCAGGTCCCCGATGTTCTTGGACAGCGTGAAGCTGGAGGACAGCATGTTGGCCGCGCCGCTCAGGTCCGCGCGCATCTGTACCGGCGCCAGCGCATTCAGGATCTGCAGCAGCAGCCACGACGGATCTTAACTTCCGGCAGGAAGTCGAAAGATGGAGGCATTGCGCTCTGGGACGCAATGCAACGAGCATGACGCTGTCGTGGCGCAGAGGCTGTACCCCTCTCAATTCCGGCTGCCCAACCCCAGTCGAAACATGAACGCCAATGCCCATTCCATCAGCGGGTGCCGGCGGCAGCCACTGCAGGCCAGAGGCGCGGGGGTTGCGGTCACACTGCATGATCGATCAGAACCCGACTGCCAGAGTGGGCAGGAGCCCAGGAGAAGGCCCTGAAACTCCCACCTGGGAGACGAGCTGGTGGTTGGTCATGGCGTTGTGGGCGACCTTGAGGGCCCGCGTCAGCAGCAGCTTGCCGTCGCCGCGCCCCTGCCCCAGCTGCACCACCCCCGCCACCAGCTGCCCCGCCGCCCTGCGGTGTTGGAGAAAATCTCCAAATCTCGAGAGAGATTCAAAAATTATCAGAGCATGTCAAAGTCAGCCGGCGATCATACGACCTGGCGGGCCCTGCCCGCTCACGACAGCACAGACCTGGCACCGCCTGAGGTCGGCCGGACGCGGTCTGCTGCAAACGCGTACGAGCGGGGCACGGAGCACTTCGTTCGGCCACAAAGTACCAAAGCATATCAAACAGGAACAGGAGGGGCGTTCTCGGGAGGGTCAACAGACATACCGCAGCTGATTGGGCAGCTGGCGGTCTGGGGTGCCGTACAGACCCTCCGCGCGCAGGCGGCTGATGGCGCTGCTGACTGCCGCCGCATCGCCGCTCGCCGCCTCTGCCGCCGCGGCCTGCCACCGTCAACAGAGCACCATCGGACAGAGTTGTCCCGTCGCAGAACCAGTTGCTGTGCACTTGGGACCCCGAACAAGTGGCGGATATGTGCATTCTTGCATGATCACTGTGTGGCGCACTCCACGCGATGACTTCATGACACACTATTCTGCCAGGCAGCTGCATGGCGAGGATGTCAGATCATTTGTCCTCGGGCAGGATAATCAGCAGACCTGTATGGTGGCGAAGCAGCGCGCTGCTGCGTCCGGCGCCGTTTCCGCTGCGCTGTGGAAGTGCTGCGCCGCGGCCTGCAGCTCCCCGACCGACGCCGCATATGCTCCTGTACGAGTTTGACAGATACCGTGGAAGTCGGCCTCTGCACGGTTGCAGGAGGCCAGCGGACCACCGAGCCACTCTGCAACATCTCGAAACATGCTGAAGGGCTTGCTAGGCTTTCGCACATGCAGAGCCCTGCAGCGAGCCATGCTCGGCAGATGGAATCAAACAGCTCCTATGTCGGCCGGTGCATCATGACGCAGCCTTGCCATTGTCAAGCAGCACACGTGCCGCTCGCGACGCAGCTGCAAACATGGCTGTGCATCTCACCTGCCAGCGTGTGTGCCGCGCTGCGCAGAGGCGCCAGCAGCGTTGGGAAGGCGCGCGCCGCCGCCTGCGCAAAAGCGCGACTGAGTCTACTTGGGTTGCCTCCTGCAGTTCGTTCAATGATCGACGGCTGAACATACACAAGCTTCAGGCAATCATTGGGTTACACACGTTCATTCGAAGCCCCTACCTGCACCTCCACGATGTGGGGCAGCGCAGCGGCCAGGCGGCATCGTGTGAGCTCCGCCGCCGCCGCCGACTCGTGCAGCAGGCAGGCCAGCAGCAGCGGCAGCCGCCCCTGCGCCCAGCCGTGCAGCGACAGCGCCGCCTCGCCCGCCTGCGCCGGCTCAACTCTCTCAATCGCATGTTTATGGCAACTCTATTGCGATTTTCCAGCATTCTTTGTTGCCTCCCCCAGCGATGCAGCGACAGCGCCGCCATGCCCGCCTGCGCCGGCTCAAATCTTTCAATCGCATGTTTCAAGCGACTCTCTTGCGGTGTTTCAGCATGCATTGTTGCCTCGCCCAGCGATGCAGTGACAGCGCCGCCTCGCCCGCCTGCGCCGGCAGGATTCATGTGCATTGCTGCACTCGCATGCAGCGGGGAATTAATGTGGCTTGATAATTCCGGCATGCAGCTTCGAGGGTTTGCAGTGTGGTAGCGTAATGCAGCTCTTGCCAGACTCGTCGGGCAGGACGGCCAGAGGACAGCGTCGGGCAGAGCCTGTGCTCATACGATCATTGGATCTGGCCTGCTGCCTCGATAATGGAAACAGACGAAGACATCAACATGATACGGCACCAGCATGTCGACGCCGGCCGCCGTGAGCGGCGCCCGCAGCCCTATGATGCCCCGAATGAGTCCACATGTTACCTGCTGTATCATCCTCGATACATAAACACACAGGGTGTGTTTTGATGCAGCACCTGCATATTGATGCCGGCCGCCGCGAGCGGCGCCCGCAGCTCGACGATACCTCGTTCCGCCGCTGCCACCGCGTCCGGCAGCCGCCCGCCGGGGCGCGCCATCGCGGAATCCAGCAGCGACACCAGCGCGGCGGCCTCGGCAGGGATTAGCCACTCGTGCGCCCAGGGGGCGCCGCCGGCGCCCGCCGCCGCCAGCAGCCGCTGCAGGTCCGGCGCGCTCGGCGGCGGCAGGGGGTCAGGCGCCTGCTTCTCCCGCCCCTGCGGCTGCTGCTGCTGTGGTTGCTGCTGCTGTTGCTGCTGCTGCGCGCCTGCAATGTACAGATGACACATCAGCGCTTGCACAACGGGCAGGAACTGTGATGGCACGCTGCCCCGGGCATGACTGGCCTGCCATGCACGTGACAAATGAAAAACGAGGGACAGGTTGCTCTGGGGTTGTGGGTTATGCTGGGTTTGTCGTGCTTTTATCATCCCGGATGCTTAACGATGCATGCATGCTCAGGCCTCGGTGATGGCAAGACGCCCGATGCCTTGTCGTCACCAACGATGCGTCAGTGCAGCCAAGTACGAGAAGCACGCACTCTGCTGCACCTTTGGTGTGCGGCCGCGGCGCAGGAGGCAATCAATATTGCTGTTGTGCTGGAGTATTGAGAGGCCAAGTGGTGGCGTTCGGTATCAGGCAGACATGCACGCACTCTGCTGCAGCTCTGCTGTGCGGCCGCGGCGCAGGAGGTACAGCGCGTGCAGCACGGCGCAGTGCAGACGCAGCTGCGCTGCCAGCGGGCCCGCCAGACCCTTCACGCCGCTCAGAAAGCCGTGCGTCGTCGCGTGCGCCGTCTCAAAGGCGTCCGTCGCGCCGCCCGCCAGCAGCAGCTGTAGCTCGAACAGCATCGCGGCCGCCTGCGTGCGCATGTTGCGAAAGGTGATCAGTGGACATGAGGCCCTCCATCGCGAGGCCGGCACCATGACCATGCTGGTTGCGGCAAGGCAGCTGCAGCAAGCACAGCTAACCGCAGGCTGTGCACACCACAAAATTGTGCCTATGAAGCGAACAAGCATACAAACAAGGTGTGGTACTGACCTCTGCGTGCTGCTGCCCGGACTGCCGCGCCGCCTGTGCCGCCGCCGCCGCGTGGGCGCGCGCCGTCGCCGCATCGCCCTCCGCGGCGTCCAGACGCGCAGCCGCAAGCTGCAGCCGCGGCGCCCACGCGCCCGCGACGGCGCCGTGCGGCCCGCCGGCGGCGGCGACGCACAGCTCCAGCGCGCGGGCGTATGTGGACCGCTGCTGCCGTGGCTGCCGCAGCAGGCCCAGCGCCGCGCCCAGCTCGCAGAGCACCTCGCAGCGCAGCCCCAGGTGCGATGGCAGCTGGCTGAGCACCAGCAGCTGCATGCACGGATGAAGGTACGTTTGTTGGTCGCTTTTCCATTCTGTATTCGTGGTTAACCCATGATCTGGCTGCTCCGCACGGTGCAGGTTGTATGGCTCGTGCATTCCGCCGTGCCGTGCCGGCAGTGACTAAACACGCTGCGCCACCGCTGTATCACTGCGTGCGCTGCAAGGCTGCTCGCGATCGATCCAGTGCGTGCTGCATGTGTAGGACCGTGCGGCATGTCTGTGTTCATGCCAGCATGACGGCTGAAGATTGAATTCCAACGCGACCCACCGCGCGCTCGAGCTGCTGCCGCGCCTCATGCACGTTGTGCGTGTGCCGCAGCAGCAGGCGCGCCAGGCGCAGTCGCGTCGCCGCCTCCGTGTGCGGCAGCTCGCCGCCGCTGCCCAGCACCGCCTCGTTGCACTTTGCGGCGAGCGGCCAGTTGCCAGCCGCCTCGAATTTGGCGGCTAGCAACCCCAGGCCCTCCGCCAGCGAGGCCGCCATCGGTCGTCGGCACAACGTGTCACTTGTGCAGGATTGGCAGTACCTCAAATGCCCTCTAGTTACTGCACAAGGCTTCGGTTGGCTGAGCTGATGTGCGCGATGTGATCAAATTCCACCTGTGCCCAGACGCAAATGAAACTCTGTTTGGTTTGCTCAGAGGCCGTCTTTATCAAGTTGATGCGCTGTTCTATGAGCAAGGACAGCACACCAGGCTTCGAGGCTCCTAGTTACGAATTTGAAGTAGCGGTCGGCCTCAACCACACCGGCTCTACCGGCTCCACCGGCTCTCTAGCTGCCGGGCGGCAGGCCCGCGATCTACTGGGATCGACTTGGAGACTAGACAAAGTTCTGTGGCATTCTGCAAGTGAAATTAGTATCTGCGGTTGGCGTGCTGTGCCGTGATCTGGGTCATTTGCTGACGAGAGCACCAGTTCTCAAAAGCTCCGCTTAGGGGTAAGTGGCATACTTACCTTGGTACCTGCAGCTCGTTGCTTCCTCAACGCGAGTCATCGATGGCAAAGCTGGTATGAGCGCAGCGACAGCGTGAGATCGAGCTCGCACCTCGCGAACGTATTGACAGCACGTGTCTCGCGAGCTTCCCACAGCTCAGCAGCAGCGGCAGCCCGGTCTTCTCGGAGTACTGGCAGCACAGCATCAAATCACGAGGCGTTCCGGCTGCCGTACCCGTAGGAGGCCGTCTGGGGCTCTGCGACCTGTGATGGCAGAACATCGCGAGGCGGAGTCGCAGCTCGGTTGAGCGCGCCTCGGCGAAGCAGATCCAGCAGCTTTCCGTCAAGGCGGACGGTGTGACGGCCATGCAGCAGCCCGGGCAGCCAGCCTAGCAGCTGGAAACCTTGCCTTGCACCAAGGAGTTGAGACACCAGTTGCAGGCCATGCAGGCTGGCGCAGCCGGCATGGCGAGCCAGCAGGCGACGCCCGGCAGGCATTTTCAGGGCTTTGACCCGGTAGGCAATGCAATGGGCACAAGCCTGACTGTATGCGCGGGTACCATCCCTGTGCACACCAGTAGTGCTCCATTGCTGGACCAGTGATCTGACCGCGCGTGTTCCCTGATGCGGTGGCCGGCCTCTCAGGCAGTGGACATGGGCGCGGCCTACGGCCCTCCCGCCGCGGCATTCCAGACCCCGCCCAAGCCGCGGCACTCGCTGACGAAGCCGGATGTGCCGCAAGGCAACAACGGGTGGGACAATGAAAACTCAGACCTGATCATCAGCATCGACGACGAGCTGGCTTCGGCAGACGGCGCAAGGTGAGAACAAGGCGCTGCGAGTGCCTGCCGCAAGGGTGGCGGGGGACTGCCAACGAGCCTAATCAGCGCGTCAGCCAACCAGCTTGCAGTGCACTGCTGCAGGGGCCAACCTCTTGTCAATTCAGTGCATCGCGGCAGTGCACGCAGCAGCACTGTGCCCCATGACATGTGTACAAGGTATCACCACTCTTCCAGCCATGCTGGGGCAAGGACCTACTGTGTGCTTGAATGCAGGGGCGACAGTCCGCCCAGCATGGCATCTAAGCGGTCTAATGTTTCTGGTTTCCGCCTTCTGCTCTCAAGCGTGGAGCGTGCTACCTGCCGCAGGTACACTGTCAGGGGCCTGCTGGGGCAGGGAACCTTCGGGCAGGTTGTGGAGTGCACACGCCTCGGCCTGGATGGCGGCGCAGAGCAGGTGGCCGTCAAGGTCATCAAGAACCAGTCCGCCTACTTCCAGCAGGTAGGCTGTCCTCCAGGAACCAGCCCGCAGAGCTGCGCCATGTGCAATGTTGGGTCATCTGGTATCGCGCCGAGGGGCACTGCCGCAGGGGAACTGTGGCTGCAGCAAGAGTGCATATCTGGGAGGCAGTCTGGACTTGAGAAGGCGCACTGATCGGAAGAGGGACTGTAGCCGCATGCTGTTGAGGCTCAATTGCGAACTGTTGCTATTGCAGCTGTCAGAACTAGCAGTGTGGGTCAGAGCGCGGATGCTGAGACGGAGTAAGGTGGCAAGCAGTACCCTTCCTTAGTGAAGGTACTTAGTACGCTTCGATACTCTGCAGGCGCGCGTGGAGGTGGGCGTGCTGCAGCTGCTGAACGGGCGCACGTTGGCGCAAAGACTTGGCATCGGTCAACTTCTGCATGTTCAGACAAGGGTTTGCAATATACATGACCTTCGTTGTGTGCAGGCGCGTGTGGAGGTGGGCGTGCTGCAGCTGCTGAACGGGCGCGCAGACGCAGGGGACGGGCACCACATCGTGCGCATGCGCGACTTCTTCGTCTTCCGGGCGCACCTGTGTCTCGTCTTCGAGCTGCTGTCCGTCAACCTGTACGAGCTCATCAAGCACAACCAGTTCCGCGGGCTGTCCATGAACCTGCTGCGGCTGTTCATGACCCAGGTGCTGCCCCTCAACTGCCCTTCATTCGTTTCTGCATGCTTGATTCTTGCCTTGCAGACGGCAGTGCCCTGGTGACTGGCACCTCTTTCATGTCTTGTGTGCACAAATGACCACACAGCTGTGCACAGAGCCTTGCAACGGAGCTGCTACAGAGCTCAGCCGCATTTCAGTCCCAAGATTTGTGGCTTCCAGTGCATGCGTCCTGAAACACTCCCAAATCTGGTTCAAGCTTGGGAGGACCCAAGCGCTGCAAAGCAACACATATATCGCTGCCTCTGCAAATGTTGCATCCCGTCATGCATCTGTAGTCCATGTCATCATCTCTTGCTCAATCTGCACATTCTAGTCGTGCTGCACTCGGAGGCCATCATACACTGCTGTGGATTCATGGCGTAGATTACACCTGCACTGCAGATCCTGGACGCGCTCGCGGTGCTGCACACGGAGGGCATCATACACTGCGACCTGAAGCCGAAGAACTCGCCTTGAACTCTTGTCATGTGCCTTCACTCCTTGTATTCATAACCTGCAGATCCTGGACGCGCCGGCGGTGCTGCGCACGGAGGGCATCATACACTGACAACTCGTAACGCTATGAACACTGCTATCGCCCTGCAAAACGCAGTTACGAATTACTCCTCATCATCTGCAGATCCTGGACGCGCTCGCGGTGCTGCACACGGAGGGCATCATACACTGCGACCTCAAACCGGAGAACGTGCTGCTCAAGGGGGTGGAGACGGGCGACATCAAGGTCATCGACTTTGGGTCCGCCTGCTTGGAGAACCAGACCGTGTACTCCTACATCCAGAGCCGCTTCTACCGCTCCCCCGAGGTGCGCGTTCATTGCATTGCCTTGCCTTGACTTACGCAGGGCACCCCTGTGGTGCAGGGACAGCACCTCTTCGGCAGCCGTCTTTGCGAGTCTCGTTCGACTGAAGGCATCTGTTCTTTCTCTGGTCAATTCCCGCACTTGCTGCTCAGTTTGGCAACACCCCTGGGGCTGTCGATTCCGCCTGCGGCTGTCGATAACACATGCAGTTGGAAGACTTTGCCTTGAGAGAATGTGAGCACGTATTGTGCGGCAGGTGGTGCTGACTGAATTTGTTCCTCAACTTCTTGATCCTGATTGCAAGGCCTGTGCCCGGCAGGTGGTGCTAGGCTACCAGTACACCATGGCCATCGACATGTGGTCGCTGGGCTGCGTCGCCGCGGAGCTGTTCCTGGGGCTGCCGCTGTTCCCGGGCGCCTCCGAATACGACCTGCTCTCGCGCATCGTGGAGATGATGGGGCCGCCGCCGTCCTACGTGCTCGCGACCGCCAAGAACACAGACAAGTACTTCCGGCACTTCGAGAGCGTCATGCCCGGCCCCATGGGTGCGCTCCTGCCCTTAGAGACGGAATCCTTGTAGGAACGGGTGTGCTCGCCACAGCCACAACATGGACAAGTACTTCCGGCGCTTTGAGGGTGGTGCCAGGCCCCAAAGGTGCACTTGCGGCCAATGTGCCTCGTTGCGTCCAGCCTCCCTCTGTGGTGTCCTCGCCATGCCAGCAGCTGAGATCGTTTCTGCTGCGTGGCCTCATGGTATTGTCATCTGCACACAACGCACATGTCAGCATCCGGACAGCAAGAGGCTGGTGGTGCAAAGAAAAGTGTGGACTATGCTGACATTTGGTAAGTATTCAGAGGCGCATCTTTGCAGGGCAGTCAGGTGCCAGCTGCACAGCAGGGAGGCCAGCAAGTGGCTGGCGGAAAGGGACTGGTCTCGGCCGGCTTTGTTACTGAGATGTGCTTTCATTCACAGGGCCAGCGCTGCAGTCCGGGCACCAGTTGCGCAGCAGGGAGGACTTTGAGGCGGTGTCGGGCGCCAAGTCACCGGCCGGCAAGCGCTACTTCAAGCACACGCGGCTGTCCGACATCATCGGCGCCTACCCTCTGCGCGACGGTCTGTCAGACATGGACGTGCGTACTTCCGCGGTCCTATCAGCCAGCAGAAACTGATGGAATGACTTGACGGCCTGCAGTCTGGTGAACGCTCAGGCGGCATCTTTGTGTTGCTGCACACTACTGCCTGACAATGTTGTCAATCGACCCGGAATGGCCGAGACGATACCAACATGCACGATCGGTTCAGCAGCACCCACAAACATCCGATGCGACATTTGTTTTGCCGCTGAGCCACAGGTGGCGCAGGAGCGGTCGCTGCGGGAGGCGCTGGTAGATTTTCTGCTGGGGGTGCTGGACCTGGACCCCTCCACGCGGTGGACGCCGCGCCAGGCGCTGCAACACCCCTTCATCACCGGCGGCATCTTCCAGGTGCTGGTTTTCCTGAGCCGACGTGCACAACCTCGATCTTCAACCATGCATGAAGCCAGATGCGGTGTGGATTAGTTATGTAAGCACAGGACGTGCATCCAGCAAGGCTGTCAAGATACGCATTCACACGAGGAATCTGGCATTGGGAGCAACCCTGAAGCCGGTAGCCGGTGCTGCAGGGCCCTTTCCAGCCGCCGCCGGACGCGCGTGCCGCGCTCACGCGGCGCGCCAGCCTGCCGACGGCCGCGCTGGCGGTGCCCATCGCCGGCGCCTCCTCCTACACCAGCGGCACTCCTTCCTGGGCTACGCTGGTACGTCTCTTTCTGCATGTACATGCTGTTGCGCTGTCTTGCCGATGTGCCACCTGTACAGCTCAGCCGCATTGACGAGAAGGAATATCGCCACTGAAACACTTGTCGCAGTCCAGTCACATGGCATGCATTGCGGCGTTTCGAGCCTCCCGCATCGAACTTTCCTGCGTGCCATGCTGCAGCTGCAGCCGGCATCGATGTCGGGGCGCACGGCGATCCTGGCCACCAGCCCGGAGCAGGCGCATGCGGCGGCGCACGCGCAGGCGATGGCCGCCATGGCCGCGGGCTTCTCGCCGCACACCTCCCTGGCCGCGACCTACGGCCTGCCCGAGGGCGCGACCCCGTACGGCAGCCATCCGCTGCTGCAGCTCAACCCGGGCGCATTCGCCGCTGCCGTCGCGCAGCAGCAAGCGGCGCAGGCGGCTGCGGCGCAGCAGCAGAGCCCATACGGCGGCGGCGCGGGATCGTACATGACGGGGGGCCACGACAGCCCCGGCGGCGGCGGTGTGGGCGAGGCGGCTCTGGCGGCGTCGCCGCAGCTGGGCGGTTACGGCCGTGAGGCCGGCAGCCCACTGGTTCCCTCCGCGCTCGCCGCCAGCAGTGGCTCGCTCGGCAGCGGCGGCCTGGGCCGCGGCAGCATGGACCTCAGCCCGGCGCGGCGGCCGCCCATCTCGCGCCTGTCCTCCGGCAAACTGCAGCAGCTGGCGGCGCACCAGCTGCGGGTGCACTACGCCGCCGCCGCCGGGCAGCAGCAGGTACAAACATTGAGCCCTTTCGCAGTAAGCCGTAGAGCCTTCACTTCAATTCGTGTTGCTGACGGCGCACCAGCTGCGGGTGCACTACCCGCCGCCAGCAGCAGGTACAAAACCTGAATTTACCTCCAGAGCCCGAGCGCTACGCCTGCATATCTGTTGCTGGCAGCACACCACGCCGTTGCGACCGGGCAGCAGCAGGTGCGAATACTGAGCCGCCTCGCTACAAGTAAGCCCTGTGCCTCAAGCCTTTCCCTGAGCCCGACACCTCCTTGCCTGCTAGTGGTCCGTTTCCCTGTCGCAGAGCAGCCCTCCGGCCGCTGTGGTAGCGCCCTGTGCCTGGACATGCGACTGCCTGCTGTCGTCACAATGCTGTAGGGTTTATTCGTTGGATTTAATTTCGAGTGTGCGCACGTGCGACTCGACCTAGAGTAGGCTTTGCGCTAGTGCGCATGGGGGATGAGATTGCTGTCTGCTGACAAGGTCCTCGTGGGCCAGCTGTGTCGAGTCTCCCATCTATATTGAGACAACTGATATCTGTCCACAGGCGTCGTGCTCGGGTTCGATGGACCAGGGCAACAGCCTGTGGCCGCCGGCCGACGCGCGGCAGTCGCAGGCCGGCGGTCTGCCGGCGCGCCGCAGCAACAGCCTCACAGGCAGCGGGAGCCTCGGCGGGCAACCACGCGTCAACCCCTTTGCGGCGCCGTTGCAGCAGCAGCAGCTCCTGGCGCAGCAGCTCCTGGCCCAGCAGGTACATTGTGCGTGAAAGTGTGGTCATTCCAGCATGGGCACGATCGGCAGCAGCGCGGTTTGCACCAGCGCTGGCGTCACTTGCATGCAAGCGCCCTTCGATTAGGACCATGACAACAATTTGCTGCAAACTGCCACTTGACAGGCTGCATGGTCATGTTCTTCTGCAGTCAGCATGCCTCTGTGCGTGCAGTGTGCGCGCATTTGCCAAACAGAATCGGTTGTCGACCCACAGCTGGGTGGCCAGTCGTACCAGCAGCCACTGGCGTCATCGGCAGCGGCGGCCGCGGCGGCGCTGTTCCAGCAGCAGCAGCAGTACAGCCAGTCGATGCCGCTAGACCAGTACGGAGGCGCATCCGGCCTGATGCGCTTGGGCAGGTGAGAAGTTCCGCCTGCCAAATGGATGTGGTTGCTGCATCTGCCGCACATTCGTCGCTGGTTGAAACCCCTCTCTCCTGCACATGCCTGCCTACCATTCCGCCTGCCCTCTGGAAGCTACATTGTGCGCAACAGCCAGCCACATGGCAGCTGGCACATGGCAGCGACCTTACAACCAGGTTTACGGGCGTTCTACCAAAGTGATGCCCACCAGAGCAATCGCTCACATGGCCTTGTGCCTCCCCTGCAGCGGCGGCTACGGCCAGCACGGGCAGCCGGGTGCGGCGGACGTGCTGGCCTCCTTTGGCGGCAACGCCTACATGGAGACGCTGCTGGGGCAGCAGCAGGCGGTGGCGCAGAATTTGGCGGCGGCGGCAACCGCAGTACGCCAGCACTCCAGCGAGCTGCCGGACCCAGCGGAATGGGACCCGCTGTTCAGGTGCGGCCCGTGTATTCGGCTGCTAGCCTGCCCAAATCGCAGGCTTGTTGCGGGCCGGTCCTGCTGCGATTCGTCATCTCTGCGGTCTGATCTGTCCTGGAAACGCCTTCATCGTAGTATGCCTTGTGTCAAGTCAAGTCGTCATCATCTGCTGCAACGTCCTGCGAAAACCTCTCCTACCCATCAGACCAACTCCCAAGACCAACGAGCATAAGTTGAAACTACCTGTCACGTGTGCGCTGCAGCGACGACCAGCTGCTGTCGGGGGAGGCGTCTCGGAGGCAGAGCCTGGAGGCGGGCGGCTCCCTCGGCGGCGGCGGCGGCCACCGGCCAATCGCCTCTGGCGGCTCCAGCTTCAGCCTCGGCAGCTCGGGGCAGTTCAACCGGTGAGCTTGCCGTGTGAAAACCTGAGTGAGCTCGCCATCAACCCAGCCATTAGTCCAGCCACTTGCTACTGATGCCGCATTCCCTGATTTGATGCTGCGCCGCAGCAGATTGTCTGCGTGGGACGGGCGCTGTCATGTGCATCTCCATATGTCGCCTGGGTGCGTGCATCCCCCAGCAGCCCCAACTTTCGCCTGGCTCACAGCGTTTCCTATGCTGCCTGCTGCAGGTCGATGCTGGGGCGCGTGCCGGAGCACAGCAGCTCGGACGCCGTGCAGTGGCCGCAGGTGAGCAACAGAAAGTGTAGAAGGAATGATGTTTCCAAATCTCGACCCGAGTTCTCTATGTGTACAGTACCAACGTATATTGTATTAAAACAGTATGCCTTGTATGAAAACCACAGTGTTCTAAAACTTTCAACATCTCTCTGCAGGTGAGCGCAGAGGCGGGGGGCGCTGGCGGCGGCAGCCTCGCCACGATGGACGGCTTTGTTGGCAGCGACTCCGACGCGCTGGCGCCCATGCACAGCCTACCGCAGCCGGAGCTGCCAGGCAGCTACCTCGGTGGCGGCGGCGGCGTGTTCGGCGGCCACCGCCGCCGATCCTCGGGCGGCTTTGGCGTCGCCGCGATGTCCGGCGTCACGTCCGACGCCCTCGGTCACGCCTCGCCGGGCGCGCAGCAGCAGGAGCAGCAGCGGCAGGAGCTGCTGGCGTTCCAGCAGCAGCAGGCACAGCAGCAGCAGCAGGCGCAGCAGCAGCAGCAGATCCATCTGCAGGCGTTCCAGCAGCAGCAGCAGCAGCAGCAGCAGGCGGCGGCGGGAGCCGCGTCGCAGCAGACGTTTTCGCACCTGAGCAGCCTGCCGGCGCCCGCAGCGCCGGCAGACGGGGCGTGGGACTATGGTCCCGGGTAGAAGTGGCTCGAAGGTTGAATGGAGAACTTGCACATGTCGAGCTTTCTGATGTTGCTGGGGCCGCACAGGTTCAGAGTTGCCAGTGGTTTGGAATTACTCGCTCGCCCTGCAGGCCCGGTCCGGAGCGAACAAGACAGGATGGCCGAATGCAAGGATGCCCCCAGCCGGTTTGTGGTCCTAGATTGCGGATGCTGTGGCGCAGGGCACGGTGAGATCAGCACCACATGTAAATGGAAACAGAGGCAATACAGAGATGGCATTTCGCATACACATTCATGCAGCAACATGCGGATGTTCCAACGACAATGCTGCAGTGCTTTCAATACCTACACGGATAGGAAGAGAAGTGCACCAAACCGCAGGTGTAAGTGGGTCTGTAAGGAAAGTGGCAAGATGCATTGTGGGTGGCAGGGTGGGAACATAGGACAGCTACATACTGATTGCCGAGCATTACATACACAAACATGCGACGCACAAGAGGTACGCATGTGTAGATACGCGCCCACGCCCTAAGTAACACTTCCCAATTTGGTCCAGAAATGTAACGCGACCCCCACTGCTATGTACAAATCACCAGATGAAGCGCGCCCCGAGTCAACTCAACTTCGCTGCAGTCAAAATAAGCTATGCTGATCTAATGCGGTTCAAACCTGGATGTTCGCTTGCACGCAGCAGCGAGCCCCACATTCTCTGCTCTGTTCTAGACCCTGAAGCCGGGAGGACGCACCAACAACATTGGCCGTCCCATGACACAAGCAGCGCAGCGCACGACAGGTGCGCGCACCACAAACGCTGTGCGAGCGCCCGACAAAACAATTAGTGTTAGTGACAGTCAGCCACGTCCAGCTGCGACAGCGACAGCGGCGTCGCAACAAAATTATCGGATCGGCAGAAAAGCATCATGCTAGTGCCTGCAGCGACACCGCCGTGTAAAACGAATACATCTCGATGCCGAGTAGCTTTTGTCTTCTCGCTCTTGGGAAGCGGCAGCAGGCTCGGAGTGGTCGCGTGAAACGGCACGCGCGTGCCAGAAGGTGTTGCGTGTGATACAAGGTTCTACCAGCCCGTCGGTTCGGGGTCACGCATCACCCGAACCGTGCGGCTGCTGAAGTATACGGTAGCGCGCCCTGCAGGCACGCCGACGCCACAGCACCCTAAGCATGATGGATGCTCAGGCAGTGCTGTAGGCCGACGCGGCCGGGCTGAATCCGCCAGGCATGAAGCTGTCGACACCGTCCGAGTGGTAAAATGTGGAACAGGAGCCGGCGGAGGCGCCCTGCGTCGGGCGCGCCCCGCGCATAGAGGAGAAGCTGCTGTCCCGGACCAGGGCGTTGGTGCAGTCGCGCGGCGGCGGGCTGCAGCCGAAGATGCACGACTTGGAGTCCGCGGACCCCGGCGCCACGTGCCGGCTGCCCTTCAGGATGGCCTGAATCTCCGCGGCGATGGGCAGCGCGCTGCACAGCTGCAGGCCCTCCTTGCCGCTGCGGTTGCAGGGCAAAAGCAAGCGAGTCAGTGACGAGGCACACTGGAAGTAGCAATCAGGGGATGTTTTGAGCCTGCCCGAGCGACCGGGGCCTGGCATGCCGGATGCCTGCAGTGAAAACGGTAGTTTGGAGGGCAACTTTAGAGCTGCCAGGACCCAGCCAAGGTCATTCGCGAGTACAGTGGCCGGCTGACCTCACAGTGCGGTGCGGCAACCACGTCAGCGCCAAGCCCAGCTGGCAACACGGCGCAGCAAGGCGGCGCAGCAAACTGACTAAGGCTGAATCTTGTGCTCAAGGGAAGGCCGTGGCTGCAGGCACGCAACTGTGGCGGCAGGCATAGTGCGGACCGGAAACCTTGTTGGTCAACGCCTGCTGACGCTTCTGCCGCCCGCGGGCTTACCGATTGGCCTCGCCGCACAGGCGCGCATAGGATGTGCACTACATGGCAGGCAGAGCCCGTTCGGCGCCGTGGTAGGGTGTGCGCAAGCCGCCGGGAAGCTGCTGGTTACATATGTCGGCGCGGCTGTAAGAGTCTGTACCTGCGGAACTGTGGGCTGCGTCGGCTGAAGTCTGCGCCCAGCGAGCTGTGGGACGACGGCTGTGCCGCCTGCGGTCCCGCCTCGGTGAGCGCCATCCGCAGCAGTCCGACCTTCGCCATTCGCAGTGTTCGAGCGAGGGGCGCAAGCTGAGCGCGGCGCTGGCTGAGCGGCTGTGATACGAGCCGGGACTGGCTGGCAGCAACCGAGCTGGCGAGGACTGTGCTGAAAGCTGACGGGGTTCGGCGTGAGTAAGAAGCGCTTTCGTGTGCGTACGCTAGGGCTCTCTGGAAAGCGCTGTGTCTTTGTTGGAGGAATGGCTGATGGGCTAAAGTGTTTGCAGGGGCGGGCCAGCGCTGAACATAAGTCGCGTGACGGGCTACGAGATAAGACGACCGAACTGTGGCCCACCGGGCGGCGGCCCGGGGGCCATAGTCCGGGGTAATAATGAAAGCGCCAGGGGCAAAGGGGAGGAAGGGGGAAGGAGAGGAAAGCGAAAGGAGAGAGGGAGAGAAGGAAGGGGAGGAGGGAGGAAGAGGAAAAAAATTGCCGCTGCCGCAGGCGGCGGCTGTCGACGAGAGAAAGGAAGGGGGAAAGGGGGAGGGAAAGGGAGGAGAGGAAAGGAAGGAAGAGGAAGAGTTGCCGCCTCCGGCGGCGGCTCTGGACAATAGCAAGTAGGAGCGATGGGAGACGGGGAAGGCACAGGAAGAAAACAACTGTTGCCACCGCAGGCGGCGGCTGTGGACGAGCCAAGACAGGGGGAGGGATACAGGACAGCGGGACAGGAAAGAGGAGACACATCTGTGCCGCTGCAACTGTGGCCGCGGCATTTGACCACATCGGTTAAAAGGGAGTAAGTCAGAGGAAGGTGAAGGATCATGGAGGTGAACAGGATCGTGGCAGTTGACGTGCGCACAGCCAAAAAACGTTGCACAGTGATGGCAGATATTGCTGAAGTTCTGCTGATGTCCACCAACGACGGTCAAATGCGTGAGGCAAGGTACAATGTCAACGCTGTTGGATGTCCATTCAAGGATCGCCCACCACCTCGCCTGTTGCTGCAAACTGATTCTCTCGATACCGGCACACTCGCGGCTGACGCGCGCTGTATGCCTTCTTAGCATGATTGCCCTTGAGGTGGCCGCCGCAGTTGCCGCACCGCTTGGGTGTGCCCACGCCGCCTCGCCGTGTGGTGGCTGCAGTCTTTTGCCGAACGATGCGGGCCGTGGCTGCTGCGGCTGCTGCTGGGCTCGTTTTCGACGGCGTCATCTTCAGCTTGCGCTTTCTTGCCAGGTTGGCCTTGGCTGCCGCGCGGTTCAGTGCAGCTGCGCCGATGCCGCCGGCGAGGGCAGCCGCATCTGTCTGAGTGGGTTGCGGCGGTGGCGCTGCCAGCCAGGCTGGTGCTGCCAGGCCGAGCTGCGACGCTGTGCCAGGCTGTCCAGGCCCGGTAGGACTCAGCGGCAGCGGCGCCGCCATTTGCCATGCCGCAGAAGAGGTTGCCGCCGTCGGCATTGCCGCCGCCGCCCGCATCATCAGCGGCGGCGTCGCCACGGACCACTCCATTCCTGGTGCTAGCTGCGGCGGCTGCTGCGCCCACGCATGCTGCTGCTGCTGCTGCTGCTGCTGCTGCGCCCACGCGGCGGCTGCGGTTGCCCCCAACCCCTGCTGCTGTTGCTCGCTTGCTGCCAGGGTGGTGGCATGAGGAACGGCTGCACGAATGCCGCCTGCTGTGGCTGCGCTGGCAGTGAGGGCTGCGGCGCTGCAAGGGACTGCGCCACGGACGAAGTCGCCTGTACACGACTCAAAATAAGTGATGCTCGAGAGTTGCTCTCAGCATCTTGAAACTGGAAGCTTTCGGCTAGCTGTTTCTGGTAGTCTTTGACATGCTGCACACGTTTGAGATACACTCTGTCATCTGGCGCCCAAACGCGGCCTGCGGCATGTGCGTCACTGACTATGGCACCAACCTTCACGTTGAACTCAGCTGTGAGTCGTGTAAGGGTCAGAGCAGGCTGGTCCTGCATGATCTGCTGCAGCAGCAGCCACTCCGCTGGGGTGGCAAAAGGACTCGTGTAGTCTATCGCCTTCGGCCGCTTGCGGCTATACCTACCACGAGGGTTGCTGGGCCTGCTCGTGATAGGAATGCTGCCTGCCGATGCTGCAGGAGCTGGCAGGACCGGCATGCTGTTCGTCATTGCGGTGCTGCTGAGGCGGACAAGATTCCGTGGCTGCCCATGCTGAGCAACTGTCTGCACCTGTGTGGGCCCAGCTGCCAGGGTCTGAGCCAGTGCGGAGGCTGCGCTTGTGGCTGCACATGGAGACGGCCATGGCTGCCAAAAAAACCATGATTAATGGACATCAGCAAAGGTAAGGATGGCGGCAGACATGGTGTCCGTGACTTCGATTCTGCATTGTGTGGGACAACGAAAAGCTGAAGCAGGCACACCTTGGACGCTGCATGAGTGCTTCCACCCGGCGACACCACAGGCGCGCTGCCTGCCGCCAGCATGCCTGCATAATATGCAGATATTGAACTTGCAGATGCTCGTCAAACTGCCTGATGCACGTGAATGATGTCTAATGACATCATAAAGACAGCTCTGCTTGCTCTATATGCGATGTACCATCATGGCAAGAATGCATAGATGCACCCTGAAGAGAGACGGTATGATAATGGCGGCAGAAACTCGCCAGCAGCAGTTGGGCGCGGACTTGCGGCCATCCTGTCGGCGTTCATGCTGCCCTTGCTGTCGCCGCCCACAGTCCCGCCCGGCAGCGACAGCGTCGCGCTCGCTCCACCCGCTGGCGACGCCCCTGCAAAGAGGAGAGACAACCGTCAAAGGCCGATGTTGTGAAAGTGTGGAGGCGGGAGAAGCGATATGCATGAGGCCTACTGAGGCAAACAGATAGCATGCGACTGAAAAAGGGGAGCTTAACCTCGTTGTGGTGAAGAAAGCTCACAAGCGCCAGTCGTGCGGGGGCTTTGTGTCAGCAGGTCGATGTACTTCACGCCATCTGCGCCAACGGCCTCCGGCGGCGGCGGCGATGAGGTGGCAGCCGGCAGGCGGAACACTGCGCCTGGGCATGCAATGCCAGCGGCGTGCTGCGCTGCTGCTGCGCGGCGGAACCGGCAAATATATGCCTCTGCGGCTTGGAGGCTTGCTGCTGGCGCGGCGCCATCCTGCTGCACGCGGCGCCGGAGCCAGTCGACCAGAGCTGGCGGGCTGGCGTCGTGCCAGCTGCAGAGCCCGCCGCCTGTGCGCGGCCAGTTGCGGCGGCGATGCCAACGGCTGCAGCGCCGCCTGCTGCTGCCCGGGCTGCCGCCCTGGTGTTTGGCGCTGCAGCGTCAGTAGCGGGGACGCCTGCTTGGGCGCCTGCTGCCGGCACCGCTTCCGAAGACACTGCTGCGGTGCTGTTGCTACTTCCCCGCCGAGTAGAGCGCCTGGTCGGCCCCTCTACATTGCCCTGCGCCGCGGCCGTCTGCGCGGGGGCGCCGCCGCCAGGGAGCAGCGGCTGCTCAGCTGCTGTTGTTGCCAGGAAGTCGCCTGGGCGGCGCCAATCTGGTGGCGCTACCGCAGCCGCTCCGGTTCTTGCGGCACTGGCAGCAGCCACTCTGGATCTGGCTGTATCCGAGAGCTTCTTCGTCAGCCACACCAGCGGGTTCCACTGCTGCCACAGCTTGGCGGCTTCGTCTGATTGTCGCCTGATGGCCGCGCTGAGCTGCTGCCGGTGCCGATAGTCCGCCTGCTGCTGGCGCGACCGCTGGTTGCTGCCAGCCGCGACTGGCGGTGCGCCCTGGCGGGCGTCTAGATGGAACTGCAGCTCATCGCGTGCGGCTGACGCAGCAGCGTATGCGGCCTTGGTAGCGAGACTCGCATTCAGCATGGCCGCTCGCCGTGCCAGCATCTGGTCCAGCGGCCAGCTGCTGGCCTGTGCCTCTAGTGCAAGGTACGCCTCATCTGCCGGCTCGCCGCGCTGGTCACCGGCTGACAACTCCGCCAGGAAGGCCTCCACTTGCGAGGCTGGCCAGCTGCCCGCCAGCTCTGCGAGTGCAGCGCTGGCCGGCCGCCAGTCGCGCATTGCCGCGGCGTCCGCCAGAGCTCTGGCGGACGGG
>JAABUL010000832.1_pt1 | contig 63865 bp, 53 predicted proteins | sample 5559151 | NCBI WGS metagenome assembly JAABUL01 (sample SAMN10711876, study PRJNA513368) | rock metagenome | isolation source: Antarctica rocks | place: Antarctica: Victoria Land, Pudding Butte sud
TTTTCCATCCGACACTTGAGGTATTCTTTGGCCATCATCCTACATTCTTGATCGTTGGTTCCCTTTACCCTTCTCAGACATCGTAAGTAGTCAGCAATGATGGGCTTGCATTCGCCTGTAAGTTGAGCATAAATTAGCTAGAACCTTGCGAGGTGTCTGGATTCCTAGATGACTGACCATCGTGGCTTCAGCGTTCTGTCAGATGGCATCCAATCTCAATGGCTGCAAGTGGGATGACTCACTCCAGTGGGAAGCTGCCGCGTTCCGGAGGGATGGGTTTTATGGATACTTGGCGACCCCCAGGTCCTCCAAAACTCATCTTGAGTTCTGTCAAGGAAGTGAAAGCTTCATTGCGAGGACAACGGTTGTCGTGACATGGAAGACATGACAAAGCTGGGCTGGAATTAGATAAGATAAGATAACCATCAATGGGGGGACACAAGAATAAGCGGCTGACTTGCACACGTCAGTTTCAACCTACTGTATGCTATTCTACACAGCAACAAACACAATTATCAGTGGTGGGATGCTTGCACAGCTAACTGAATTTGAAGATAAACTCATTGATATATTCCACAGAGCCGACTTTGATTTCCCTGATTAGGCTCGAATGTGGTCGCCCTTGTGTCCCCCACTGATGAATGGATCTGATAAGATAATCAATGGCATCCTTCCAGTGCTGGTCTCACTCTCGGCACTCTTGACTTCTTGAGGCTTCCACCTGCAGCTATTTTACCTTATTTCGCAAGACAGTCTCGTAAGCTTCTAAGGTAGTCTCTCAATCAAACGTATCTACCTGGCAGCCATGCTCTGGCTCGCATGAAGCTAGTCGAACTTAAGGTTCAATTCTACTACTACCTCACTTCACCATTTTCGCTCACCCCAAGGCTACCTTTGTCTCGTTCAGAATCTTTGATATGGACGGTCTCAGCGCCGCTGCAAGCGTTTTTGCTTTGACTCAGATCTCCGCACAAGTCTTTGATCTATGCCGCAAGTACTATACAGAAGTGAAAGAAGCTAGGAAAGAAATTCAACGTCTTCGCGATGAAATAACCTCACTCCAGGATGTTTTGACGAATGTGGTTGACCTAGCTGACGCTTCCAACCCAATCAAACTGTCAGTTCTAGACCGCCTTAATCGAGCTGATGGGCCAGTACAACAATGTCAATCACAGTTGACAGGACTGGTTGCAAGACTGGACCCCGGGCATGGACCGAACAGAATGAGACACTTTGGACTGCGAGCTTTGAAATGGCCATTTGATAGTAAGGATGTTGACAAAGTTATCACGGCTATCGAAAGGCATAAAGCAACATTTAATCTGGCACTGACTGCTGACCTTGCGTAAGCGCCCACATTTGAAGGTCTGTACCCTTTACTTACGATAGTCAGCCGGCTATCTCAAGCAATTCAGGGCAATGTTACCAGTCTGAACGAATCCATGGAGGAATTAAAAATTGGGCAGCAAGCATCTTTGAAAGATCGTCAACAAGGGAAGATCTTCCGTTGGCTGTCATCACCAGATCCATCCTCGAATCATAATTCAGCGCGCAAAAAGCAACAACCTAAAACAGGCGCATGGTTTCTTGATAGCACTCAATTTGCTGAGTGGAGCACTACTTCGAACTCCTTCCTCTGGCTTCATGGAATCCGTAAGTACATTATTGTGAGTGACAATACAGAAGATCTAGTGACTGAACAAGTACTATAGCTGGGTGCGGAAAAACCATATTGTGGTGTGTGATTTTCTGACTGTGATATCAGCGTTGCTAATTGTGGCCTGCAGTTCAGCCATCGTCCATAATGTGATGCAATATTGCCAGTCACATAGAGCCTTTGCAATAGGCTACTTCTACTTTGACTTTAGCGATCCCGAAAAACAACGGCATGAGAATCTTGTTCGATCATTGATTGTTCAATTTTCTGCGCGCGCTTCAAAAGTCCCTGAGGCCCTAGAAACGTTGTACTCTCAAAACAAAGATGGACAGACCCAGCCAAGTACCGATGCTCTTACAGCGGTCCTTGAAATCATTTTTCAAGCTTTCGACCAGAGCTTTATCATTATCGACGCTTTAGATGAATGCAGTGATCGGCAAGAGCTCTTATCATTCATCAATGGTATTATTGATTGGAAGGTGGGAAAGCTGCACGTTCTAGCTACCAGTCGAAAAGAGACAGATATCAGCGAAGTTCTTGATCCGTTGATCACTGAGCAGATATCAATTCAGAATGGTCTTGTAAACGCTGATATTCGCCTGTATATTCAAGAAAGGCTTCGAAATGATAGAAAATTAAAGAAATGGCCGGAAAAGATTCGAATGGAGATCGAGACGACACTGATGGACGGAGCACATGGAATGTAGGCACAGTCGATCTACTCTGTCTTGAAGATTCTAGAAATTTACTAAAGGCAATTTACTAGGTTTCGCTGGGTAGTGTGTCAAGTAGACGAAGTACGGAAATGCCTCAAACCCAAAGAGCTTCAAAAAGCACTGAAATCATTACCAAGAACATTGGATGATACATACGCTCGAATACTATGCAACATTGACGAGCAGCACAGTGCAGACGTGTTCAAAATACTGCAGTGGCTAGTCTACTCTACTCGACCAATGGCAATTAAAGAGATAGCTGAAGTCGTTGCCATCGATACGGAAGAGGATTGTCGACTTGACTTGGAAAATCGACTGCGGGAACCACATGATATTTTGACAATATGCTCCAGCCTGGTCACTACAACAAAGGGACATGAAAGGTATAGGGGGATAGAAGAGTTGAAATTGGCTCATTTTTCTGTAAAGGAATATCTCATCTCAGATCGTATGCGGAACACAAAAGCTTCACGATACAGCTTGACGGACTACTCTGCCCATGATTATATAGCCAGGACCTGCTTGGTTTACCTTCTTCATTTTGATGAGCCCACTTCACTGACTTTAGATAACATTCATGAATTTCCCCTCGTTGAGTATGCAGCCAGATATTGGACCCAACATGTCAAAGAAGTGGAGAAAGAGACCCATGAATCTAAAGCTCAAGAGCTTTGTATGAAGCTTCTATCGCTGCAGCATACTGCTTACTTCATTTGGCTTCGACTGTTGTATTCAAGGAAGTCCTGGGGAGAGTACTGCACTATAGCAGTACCTGTCTTGCCTCCGTTGTACTTTAGTTCTTTAAACGGTTTGATAGTAGCTACCAAGATACTACTGGAGGCCGGGGCGGATGTTAATAATACACAGGCTAAAGAGTATGACAACAAAATACTGGCGGACATTGAAGCACAGGATGAAGCTTACGGCAATGCACTTCAGGCGGCTTCTAGTAGAGGGCACGAGGCTGTGGTTCGGCTGTTGCTCGATGCTGGGGCGAATGTTAACGCACAGGGTGGAAAGTACGGCAATGCACTTCAGGCGGCTTCTTATAGAGGGCACGGGGCTGTGGTTCGGCTGTTGTTCGATGCTGGGGCGAATGTTAATGCACAGGGTGGATTCAACGGCAATGCACTTCAGGCGGCTTCTTATAAAGGGCACGAGGCTGTGGTTCGGCTGTTGTTCGATGCTGGGGCGAATGTTAATGCACAGGGTGGATTCTACGGCAATGCACTTCAGGCGGCTTCTGTTGACGGGCAAGAGGCTGTGGTTCAGCTGTTGCTCGATGCTGGGGCGAATGTCAACGCACAGGGTGGAAAGTACGACAATGCACTGCAGGCGGCTTCTAGATGGGGGCACGAAGCTGCGATTCGGCTGCTGCTCGATGCTGGGGCGAATGTCGACGCACAGGGTGGAGCGTACGGCAACGCACTGCAGGCGGCTTCTAGATGGGGGCACGAAGCTGCGATTCGGCTGCTGCTCGATGCTGGGGCGAATGTCAACGCACAGGGAGAATACTACGGCAACGCACTGCAGGCGGCTTCTAGCTTGGGGCACGAAGCTGCGATTCGGCTGCTGCTCGATGCTCAAGCGAATGTCAACGCACAGGAAGAATACTACTGCAACGCACTGCTGGAGGCTTTTTCTTTTTGATAAGGTGGAAGTGTATCTCATGAGAAGTATGAGGCTGTCATTCAGCTGCTTCTCAAGGCTGGGGCGAAGGTAAATGCAGAGGATGAAGAGCAAGAGAATCGCACATTCAACCATCTTTCTTTAGAAGCATGAGGCTCTAGTCTTATCGTTCAAAAGAAAACTATATAATCTCAAGAACAATTTCAGCCGTCTCATTCAACCCGTTCATTGACTTCACACTGTTAAGGTTATTATGTGATTTACTTTTGAATTAAAGAGGTTTTTCTAACACGAACAATTCTCTTCTTCAGCAAACGAGAACTTTGCAAACCAAGGTATCGAGATGATCGTCTTGAAGGTTTGTATCAAACAATCTGACACTGAGAAACGGGAAGCTCAAGTCCGCATTATGACGCGTATATATCGCGACTCAGCGCAGATGGTTGCGAGGTTCGAATGCAAATGACAGAGGAAGTCAATGCCGCATACATATCTACTTCTTATACAATCGCTCCAGATTCTTGGAATTTCTTTGCAGACTCCCTCTGATCTCTGAGCGCGGTTTTTGAAAAACCCACGGTTACTACCAGATCCACAAGCCAAGGCTTGGATATAGATACCTTCATCTGTTTCTTGCCCGGTCTATGGTTGAGACCGGTATGAATCATTCAAAGAACATGCGCTTGGTTTTTGAACATCTAGTGATGATGTGTGTTTTGGAATACGAGGTTACAGTATAAGTGGGGCATACTGATATATTGATTGTTGTTGTTATTAGAAGACTACAGTATCTAGAAGGTGAAAGGTGAAAACTCTACGAGCGAAGCCTCAGGCCTAGCAGCACTATGAGGCGAAGGCTATCAACTCCCCTATTCATTTTCAACAGTATGGGCAACGAGACAGGATATCTATATTACCAGAAGCACCAGTAGCAGCAGTGTTGAAACGGGAGTTATGCTCGGACCTATCGAGGTCACATGACGCACTGTAGATAACCGAAGCTTCGAGCCTTCTAACCAAACACACACATCCTACATATGCTGCAAAACCTCCTTTCAGTCATATTTCAAGAAGCAGTGGTATTGCACTGCTCGCCAACTTATTTCATATTAGCGCAGATATGTTTCGATGTCGTGTCCCTGTATCAAGCTCTCTTGAGTACATTACAGTAGCCAAATAGATGCGTCAGATGCCGCGATGTGGCCGCCCAGCTAGGACCGTTCGGCCTAAGCGTGCGGTCGAAAGCAGCATACTCCGCTCTTATTATCAGGGGTCACATTTGACTGAAGACATCTAATTCACTGACAGCTCAATACGGCATGGCTTCATGGAATACTCATACTTTCGTAGTAAAGGCCCTAGGTTGTGCATGCGCAGGTACTGAATTTAGGAAGCTGTCGGCGCAAATGAAGTTGTGGTCGGTACCTGACGTAGCCATGCGTCGGCAGCTGCTCTAGCTCTGCAGAAACGAGGGTAAGGTAGCTGTCAGAATGACAGCTATGTACCGTACCTGCAAGCCAGTGTTCGGCATCATCTGGATCGGGACTGCCCGCAAGAGGCCAACGGGATACCGTTGGGTAGGCGCAACAACGGATTGGCTTTGCCAGAAGAGGGGGTCTTGATGACCTGCCATACTCATGATGCAGGACCTGCCCTGTTTGCAGCTGCATGTATCCAACCCACGGTAGGTACGTTATGTCGATCGATGTGGTATCGTATCCTGGGTCAATGTGAACTGCATGAATCGATGAATGAAGAATAAAATAGCGTAGAATAGCCCCCGATGTGATGCATCGCCCGATGTTGAGACGCAGACATTTTTGCGAGGACCAGATCCAGCTTTTCTCAGCAAGTCTGGTCTGGCCTGCCCGATCTGATGGTACCTGTGTATTCTCTGACTGCCTGCATGAGTTTTCTCCAACATCGCTTTCACAGCACGCGTGTGCTCCTCTTGAAGCCTTGCAGCTCGTTACGCCGAAAGAGCCTGTCTCGAAGTGAAATGTCGGACATCGACCGATTGGGACCCTCGTCGATGACACCGGACACAGTTGCATCGAGAATCACCTGGTGCTATCGAGTGGCTTGCATGGGCTTGCACATACAGTGGACACACGCAGGGTGAACGCCGAGTTTAAGGTGTCGGAGACATTCATGAGAGCCCAATTCGCCTAAGAGCAACGGCCAGCAACGGTTGATGGACTACAAAACGTCCCGGATCAGCCTAACTCAACACATATTTGGCCCCAGCCAGGTTTCGTCGCAGCTACGGTGGTAACTATGTGGACTTCGCCGTCTGGAGCGTGGGTCACTGATGAATTATATCCTCATCGAGTGTTGTTCAGCCCTTGCCACCGTTCAACTTTTGACCATCGCGCATACAAACTCGTCATCATTTCCACCTCGAGCATCTCAGAGACCAGTCCAATTATCTTCAAGTTCCTGAGGGCTGCGCAACGAGATTTGAGTTCTCAACAGGGTGGCGCTATTGGCTCACAGTGGCCCACTGCCTTGGAAACCGGGGTATCATGGTAGTTGCTACTGCTGTTGCTAGCTCTGGTGTGTCTTGACACTATAGCAGACTATAGCTGAACACTCGATCCATAGGCAGGATCTCTCGTACGAGTACCCGTCCGAGTAAAGCTACAGTGGACGGATTCCTTCCTGGAGACCGATCTGATTCACAGCCATCAGGCTCTACTGGATATTCGCCCAAAAGAAATAGCTCAACGTACTATTCGACTTTGGGTATATTTTTTACCCATTTCTCTATATAACAAGTGGTCCCCTCCCGTGAGTTATCAACCCAGAACTTAGGTCCTACCTACACAAGATAGTTTTTATATCCAATACATCAACCTTCGCTCTGAATCAATTGCTCACGACAACGCTAACCTACATCACAACTCACCGATATCTACACCCAATCTCACTTCCCCGAAGCCACAAAAAACATGGGCCGCCCCAATTTCACTCCGTGGGCTCTTTCCCTCCTGGCACTCACCACCACGTTCCTCATCAACCCCACCCTGACCCACCCCACCCTCGCCAAGCGGGCTTCAGCGGTCGTAATGGGCCTCGCCGAATCCTTCGGGGCAATCGCCCACACCACCCTCACCAGCACCGGCAACACTGTCATAACCGGCGACTGCGGCACCTACCCCGGCACTGCCATCACTGGATTCCCTCCAGGCGTCTGCACCGGCACGAAGTCCGCCGGCGGCACGGCCGCGCAGAACGCCGAAGCCTCATGCCTGACCGCCTACAACGACGCCAAGGGCCTCGTCCCGACCAAGGCGCTCCCGTCCGTCGATCTGGGTGGCATGACCCTCGCGCCGGGCGTCTTCACCTTCCCGGCCTCGGCCGCTTCTCTGTCCTCCACGCTGACGCTCGACGGCGCCTCGGATCCCACGGGCCAATGGATCTTCCAGATCGCGACCACCTTCAGCACCTCCGTCGGCTCCAAGGTGCTCCTGATCAATGGCGCGCAGGCCGGCAACGTGTATTTCCAGGTCGGATCTTCGGCTACGGTGTCCGGCGCCACGCTGCTGCAGGGGAATTTGCTAGCATATACGTCCATTGCCGTGGGAGCCGGGGCGAGCAACAACGGGACGCTGTGTGCGCTGAATGGCGGCGTGACGCTGATCGATGATGCGTTGGTCGCGGCGACGACAACGACAACGAAGGCGAACTGTCTCTTGGAGGTGATCTTGGGGCAGTTGATTTGCATTACGCTTTGATGTAGCTCTTCCTATTGAAGTTTTCGGGTCAGAGGGGGACGTGGCTAATTAACAGACGGGAACATGTTCAAGGTCGTTGGAAAGTTTAGGAAAAAAGAAAGTTGTTGTACAAACCTCCATCTATCCCATCCAAAAATCAAGTTCCTGTTCGATTCTGACAACATGCGAATCTCCACCCTTCTTTCTCAGTTTTCACCAAAACTATTTTGGTCGGCTTATATCTTTGATATATCTTAATCTGACATCACATTATGCTACCCCTTCAACCCCCCCTCTTCAAACCTCTATTCTCGACTTGTGAGATCTCAAATAAAGCGCATGTGATCGTAAGCAGAAGCGGCGGACGAGCCATACAAAAACCTCGTCTCATGCCTCCCTCTCTTCCACGAAAACCAACGAAAACCAACATAACCATCAACCCCGCCCACTACGAACAGAGCACTATAAGATAACCCTCTCCCCCACCCCCACCCCACCATGAAGGAATTTCCGCATCAAAAGCAACGACGGTTTTCCGCAACTTTTACGGTGTTTTTCGGATTCGACGGAGTTGATTTTTCAAAAAAAGAGAGAGAGATATGATATGAGATGAGATGAAAACGAAGAAAAAGAAGAATTCATAGTAGAGAGGAGAGTTTATGTATACTGAAGAAAAGCAGGGCGTTGGATTAACAGTAGATGGAAATTCAAAGCTTTTCTCTAGATTTGTAAAATAAGTTTAAATCAGAAGATTCTGTTTTTGGGGGGGGGGGGGGAATTGATGTGGTAGGTATAGAGGAAAAAGAAAGATTTGTACGAAACCAAACAAAAAAAACCCAATAAATAATTCCCACCCTCCCTCTTCTTCTTCCCTCTTCTTCTTCCTCCTTCTTCTTCTTTTTCCTTCCTTCCTTCCCATCCCATCCCATCCTACACAACCCCCCACGTCAAGCATACAATAGCAGTAGCAGTAGAAAACGCCCGGCCCCCCCCGCCCCCGCTGAGAAGAACAGGGGCTTTGCGGACGGGACGGGACGGGTTGGGGTGGGAGATCTATACATATACGGGCGCTGCTGCCTTGCATGTTTTTTTTCTTTTTTCTTTTTTCGTTAGGTAGCGTAGCGTAGCGGCGGTAAGGTACGAGTACGAAGGATGGGTTTGCGGGGGAGGGCTGTAGGTAGAGAGGTAGGTAGAGGATCGGCGAACTTTGAGATTTGTATGTGCGCTAGAATAATAGGAGGTTTGGGGGTGGAAGGTTGGATGTGACATTTGTTCCCTTTGGTCGATTGTGGCATGGCTGATTCTGTGGGAGATGGGGGCGGGGATTTTGGGGTTAGGGGGGTTAGGGGTGGGTGTGAGGTCTAATTGAAAACCCTTTTGGTATTTCCGTCATTTTTAAAGTCTGGATGAGCGAAAACTTCTGGTGGTATAATCTCTATCTTTGGTGTGAGTGGTGGTTAGGGATTTGGCAGGCGCGCTTTTGTGGACGGGGGGAATTGTGAGTTTGGGGATATACGGAATGTGGGCGTTGTGGCAATGGTGATTGATTAATGGGTCTGGCCGGTCACTATGTGCTGCAAGGATTTTTTTCTAATGTAACAGAATAAGAAAATTGCACTTTGGCTGAATATTCTTTTGCCGGCGGTTTATTGGGAGCCCGGACACGAAAATGGGCTGCTGTAATGTGCGGTCAATGAAAGGAGTGCGTGTTTTTGAGAGGATCATGGGACGATTGTGTGATTGAAAACGTAGAGTAAAGAATGAAGCCGGTTGGAGATGATTTATTGAACGAGGGAAGACGTAGACACAGTGGAATCGTTGGGCTTTGCAGATGTCAATTGATATCTGGGTCGAACGCTCCTTTTGGATTAGACTATCCAAGGCCCTTTATCGGGTAGACTGCGGGAGACCAGAGATGTTTGATATTACTATCCACCAGATTGTTACCGAGTCTTCGTGCTCGGACTTTCGTGGCCTTGTTGGCTGTCAATCGATGACGATGCAATCTCGGCACATCACAGTGCTCAGAGTACGAGCACGAAACCGAGAGCGAGACGGACGCGAAGTACGACAACCAAAGCTAAGAGTAACAGGTTCCAACCAAAAACGCTACTATTTCTTCTTTAAAAGACTTGCAGGTTGGTTTTTATGTTCTCCTCGCTCAATTCTTGAATGACTTGTAACCTATACATACGTTGAGAATGTAGGAATCATAATCTGATGGAGAAGTATACAAGGATGTGCCAGAAAGATCAGCGCTTCCGGTTTCTGTTCTTGCGATAGCTGCACGTATGCCGAAGAACAATCTCTGACCATATCAGAACTGTCGCCATTACACTCAGCGTTTTAGACGGCGAAGAAGGTAGCGGAAAGGCTTGGCGTAGCCCGTCAAAGAGCTGCACGGCATATTACCAAGTCACTCTCATCGTTTCTCGAGGTGGAAGTCGTCGAAGGAAAAAGAGTAGGCTCTTGACATGGATCTTATCGGATTCCATACCTCAACGTCGACTGACGACAATGCGGTCATCTTCATAATCCGACGTTAAGCAAATGGGTTCAAGCGAGTGAGCTACGTGATCATCTGAGTCTACCTGGTTAGTATACTTCGACAGCCTTGCGAATGGTCTACTATCATTGAAAAAAATTATGCCTCTTGTATGTCGCTGCGTCGGCTGTAGAGACCTTCCGTAGTGAAGACGTCGCCATATTGGCAACAATGTTGGAAGACAGCCACCAATGACGCCAGCGCAAACCTCGACTGAACTCAAAATGGCTGTATTAACATCAGACCCTACGAGGCCCTAAGATCAGTTGGTATACATAGCAACCCACGGTACTCAGGCCAAAGTCTCGACTCACAACTTGGATCGTCCGAACTGACTTGGCCAGCATATATACTTCTGCACAAACTAACGACGCAAACCCTGGTGTTTTCTAAGCTTTCGCAGCATTCAATCCGCTAACATGAATATACTCACATGCCTCCTAGTGAAAATATGCCCATCAATTGCCATCTTTGAGTCTTGCTGATATGCAGACTACAGGATTGATAACGGCAGGCACAGAATCACAATATCAGTGACAGTATTAATTACAACGCACACGACGAGAGCGGGGTGATAATCGTCACAAACGGCGTCCAGGTAAGAGAAGGGATCCCAGAGAGCTGCTACAGGCTTGCATTGAATAATGACACTTAGATTCTGAGCTAGCGTAAACACAATAAGAAATCCTGCGAGGCATCAAGACATGATCTTGAGCTTTCTGATAGGGAAGAGACGATGGTACAGGAGCAAGACCGAGAATTTGATACAAGTAGCTGCTGGTGCGAACAGGATCTGCGTGGTTAAAATTGCCTGAGCAAAGGCAACGGGCCTCGTAAGTGTAATAAAGTGCTCTCCGAGTCCCAATGAGGCGCCTCGAGCGGTAGTGAGTCACATTTGATGCTGTGAATTTAGGGCCAGACTTTGCGACTCACAGACAAAACAGCCTACAACAACGCATGGCGTGAAGAACTTCCATGCGTCAGAAATGCCTATTTCCAAAAGGTTGCTCGAAGTCTGGACATACCAAGCCCAGCACCATCATCCAGTCGTCTGCTTCTAGCTTAATATGCATGAGTCTTCGTGATATGAAACGAAGAGCGACGGCAAGGTATGCGGCAGCAAGCGTGATTAAACCTGCTACAATGAAACTACTAATACTGTTTTGACGCTGATGCTTCATCTGAGATTGAACTTCTTGTGGTGATGGAGACACCATAACCCGTGCTATTTGGAAAGAAACAAGCAGAGAAAGCAACACAAGTGTCTGATGATATAGCTGAAGGAATGTAAATGTACAGAAGGAAAGCAGCGCCAGAGAGTATATAAGTGCTTTGAAGCGGAAATCGTCGATCTGATGGTGGTTGCATGTTGATGCCCTTTATTCTTGGGTCAGCTTCTGGCCACTTAGTCTTGCTGATTCATGCAGCGATGCCTTTATTTGTGCATGAGATATTCGACTACCCCTCATCTCTCATGTCGGTAATAGGCCAAACCAGAACCAGACCCGTCTTCGTAGCCGTCTATGGCGTGCTGGTGTTTCGGAGGGTGTCGGGGTTATTCGAGGTTGATAATCTCCGCCTTGTAGGGCTGAGGCCAACGAGTAGAGTTAGTCTCCTAAGAACAGCAACAACCAATATATCAATATGCCCCCATGTGACCGCTGTATTCTAAAAGAGGGTTTCGCTATAAAGTCAGTGCTTCAAGAACATGATGTGCTACCCAAAGACTGACGTCCTTCTTCAGCTCTGTTTTCAAAGATATTCGTACTGTATTAGAAAGGTGCTTCGGCCGGCAGGATTTCTTCGAGAACAACAAGCACAGTGTGCTAAATCTTCAGCGCTGAGTTCTACTCACACTGTCTGGTCCGTCCATTACGATCCACTACGGCATGGCAGTTCTTGCAGAAAAGAGACCTAGTTACTTACAGCGAAACGCATCCTTAAGAAGAGCTACTGACAAAAAACGCTGGCGACTACTTATACAAAACCCTATAGCTTTTCACTCGAAGCGACCTTGAATCAATTTTCTACCCAAACGTTGAATTCAGCTTTGCGAGTGCAATGTCTGGACCCATGATTACGACGAACAAATTACCGAACATTTCCAAGTACTCGAAATATGATCCTCTGGCTCAGGCTCAACCTTCTTCTCTGGATGCAGCTAACCGCGCCTGCCTTCTTCAATAGTTGAAGTTGGGGCCAAAGACCTTGGCGACCGCTGCCCTCTGACAGTCTTGGCCGGCTAATGCAAGAAAAGTCCTACATAGACTCCTATCATCCGTCATACCTATAATTCTCGCATGCTCCCTTTTTTGGAGGTCCACAACCGAGACCCTCGTCTTGTTCATTTGAAATGGAATTTCAATGACCTCGGCGGTAGCAATGGGAATATCTTAATCCGAAACCTTCTCGTTGTATCACTTTACGACTCAGCCGCCATAGTCATATCGTGTGGAAAGGGTTGCCAGCTCGCTCCAACTGGTTATCAATGGATTGCGCTGATGGGTTAATTATGAAGACAGCGATACAAGTCCAACAAAGATGCGATCAAAAGAGTGACGCAGCACGACGGCGAAAACGAATACCGCTGGTACTTGGAGATGGCTTCATGAGATGGACAATTGAAGCGGGAGTGATGGGCTGGTCCATAGGAGCAGCAACTTTTCGAAAGGCCGATATCAAGGCTTACGCGCTTCCTCTTCTGGTTGGGGAAACTTTAAGTTATTGGTACGAGGTATATGAGGTGCAGAAAAAGCATGTGTACTTGTATTGTCTATATGATAGAAATTGTGACTATTGTCATTTCGAGCTTAAAGAACTTCTCTCATCACCGAATCTGTATCTTGATCTTTCATGTCTTGCATAAAGAGCATTCTGTTCTGATCTTACTATGAGGTTTCGACAGATGCAGTACTTTAGTGATGCGGGTACTACATATTGCAGATATCAGAGCATAACTATTCAGGCAGTCCACTGAAATAAGTGGCACTTGTGTAACCATCCAGTCACGGTCTATCCTGATCTTCCAAGCCACTGTCACCACCAATTAGCCTGATGGTATGTGCAACGAGCAGGTCTACATGCCGAAGATGAGAATACCGATTGCACACCAAGACCTGCTCATTGATAGTGAGATGATGAATACGTGTATTAAATTGACAAAGATTGTCTATTAAATTTGGGCAGGATAGACTGGCACACCGGAGAAGGCTGAAAGCCCCTGAGTTGTTACCTTAACTGAGACCAAGTTGTGTTGAGCCCCTTGGACATAAACGCTGACGACGCGTATTGTAAGATTGGGATTCTCTGTGTGACAGGTAAAGAATCCTATAATTAGTAATCGGACATTTCATTCGACAAAGGGATGGATGACTAATGCAAGCGCCCGACTATGGCCAATGAGCGTTCTGTTTGATCGAGTAAGTGCCTTGGCGATGACGTGGATGAATCAATCAATAAAGACTCGCTGTCGCCGTGTGAATGCGCCACTCCCAATTTAAAGCAATATCAACCTCACCTCTGTAACCGACCCCCGGCTACAAGTCATTCAACACCACATTCCAAAATCCACCTCTTTGATCTTACCTTCATTACGCTCATTGACTCGAATTTCCTCTTCCTCAATTCTGCTGGAGTACTCGGCCGAGTCTCACTCGTTACCATGGCCAAAACCCACTCGGCTGGTGGTGGCAGAAGTATCCCTTTGATACTTTCATACGTCTTCGATTGGATTGTGATTATGTACGAATCCAACTTTCTCTGTTGGAGAATACCGCTGACGTGAAGCAGCATCATCGCAGCAATCGGCGCGGGCTTCTATAGAGCTGTCGGAAACCGACGGCCATTTTCAGTGGTAGATCCGGACATTTCCTTCCCCTATGTCGCCAAAGAGAAAATATCAACCGGTGTATTGGTCGTTGTCTCTTTGATTATCCCCGCCATTCTCATGGTGCCAATCTGCCTCATCTTCGTGCCAGGACCTAGTGCTTCCCGGGGCGTACCGAAGTCGTTGCTTTGGAGGCGGAAGCTATGGGAACTCAACACCGCTCTCATGGGACTATGTCTTGCAGTCGCTTCCGCTTTTTTCTTCACTCAAGGAATGAAGAACCTTTTTGGCCATCCAAGACCGGACTTGATCAGCCGCTGCAAGCCGAATTTGGCGAATTTAGCTGGAAACTCCGTTGGGGGTTTGGGAGGTGCTGTGCCATTATGGAACGAGCTACAATCGTGGACAATCTGCACCCAGACCGACAAGGCAATCCTTAACGATGGCTTCCAAAGTTTCCCTAGCGGACACTCGTCTTGTATGTACCGTCAGGGATCTCTCCATCACACCTAGCTAATGTATATCCAGTCTCCTTCTCCGGCCTAACATTCTTCGCCCTTTTCCTTTGCGCCAAATTCGCCATCAACATCCCTTACCTCCTCCCCTACTCCCACACAAACCACCACGCCATGTCCTCCGCCTTCCACAGCGCTGAAGCCGATGGCAGAAGCACGCAGACCGCCTTCCGCAACCAAGCCGCAGCTCCACCGCTCTACCTATTCGTTCTCCCACTACTCCCCTTTTGCGTCGCCATCTACATCTCCTCAACCCGCTACTCAGACTTTAGACACCACGGCTTCGACATTCTCTTCGGCTCCCTCATGGGCTTCGTCCTCGCATGGGCGGCCTTCCGACTCTACCACCTTCCAATTCGCCGATCAGCAGGATGGGCATGGGGACCCAGGAGCTCGTCGCGAGCATTTGGTGTCGGAGTTGGAGCTGGAGGCTACGTCGATGAGGAGCGCATGGCAACGCAGAATGACGTGGAGCTTGGGAAGATGACCAATGATCCTGCGCATAACAGAGTCAGCAGCGGTGCTGAGGATTCAAGGTTGTTTAATGCTGGGAACGGGAACAATATGGCGTATCCGCCTCCACCGCGTTGAGGAACGAGACCTTTTGGGTGTCAGCCATAATGGTGGTATGGTGCCCTAGCACGGAAGGTCGAAGATCGTTCTTCCACAATCACCAACACCACCACCGACCAGAAGATTGACGAAAACAAATCTTGACTATGTTTGTACCGGACCATTCCAGCGATTGTAGGCGTTTTTTATTCAAAATCTTAAATACTGTAGCATCATTTAATATCCTGTCTCCCAACCCAAGACACTTTTTTTACCAAATTGTATGATATAGAACCACCACCTCGTCAATTCCTATCGTCGAATCATTCAAAGCCATCATATATACGTTCCGACTATGTCACATCCGCCCCATTCCCATTCCCATTCCCATTCCCATTCCCATTCCCATTCCCATTCCCAACCCTATTCCTAAACCACAAACCCAAACCCACCAATCAACCCCCCTTCCCAATTCCCCATTACGCCCATTCCAACAAGATTCAACCGCATCAGGACAGACACACCCTGCCTGTCCTCATAGATTATTCACTGCGCTGCCATCTTGCGTTACAGTATCTCTTAGAATTCCTAGAAGCAATACGGTATCCATCGTCCTTGCCAACTCCCCAAACCCATGCATGACAAGCTCTCTTCTCTCCTATGTTTGTTCTTCTACGGCGCTTCGTTCCTTCAACCTTGTCTCGTTTCGTCGTTCTCGTTCTCGGCATTATATGATTGTTATCTAGAGCGTTCGTCTACTTTTTCTTTCTCTTATTGTTTTTTTTGCAGTTGGGTTTTTTGAGGGATAGGTTGGTGGTTGTTGCATGTTTCGGGTAAGGGCACTGCGGGGGTGGGGGTGGGGTGAAGTGGGGAGGTTAAGACGAGGGTGAAGACCTCGGGGCAGATGGATGGGAAACGAGAGAGCAGCTAGGGGGCGGAGGGAAGGAGGAGGTGGAGGAGCAGATCGAGGGGGCGATGAAGGCGGGAGAGAGATGGTTTGGCCGCGGCACCGGCGATCCAAGAAATGAAAGCAAAAAGCCTCATAGCGCATCCATATGACATAACCCACCACTTTTTGTACTCACGCACCCGCAGGTAAAAAACCCCACCACCCGAGCTCATATTGCTGAAACGGGGTTTTCTGGATGGAGTGGAGCAGGCGGGATGGGAGTGGAGCAGTGGGGAGAGTTGAACAAACAGAATTGGAAAGATTACAATGGCGGCGGCATGAAGCAAGGTGCAGCGAGAGAAAGAAAAAAGTCTTTGTGGATGTCGCTTTCAAAATGTTATTCCGTGCCAGTTGGATGCGAGGAACTGTGTCGATAATAGGGGAAGTGGTGTCAGTGCTTCGATATATAGGAGTGATGGGAGGGAGAAGGGAGTTTAGAAAGGGGGAAAGAGGGAATAGGGAAGTTGAAAGGGGGGGATTAAGGGGTTTTGGGGGGAGGATCGTTGGGGATGGTAGGTTTAGTAGGTGCTTGAGAATGAGGTATTGGGAGAGATTTGAGTTCCGGAAATGCACTGCTGAACGTGCTTGAAGAAGCGCTTACGTCTTTAGAATCTATCTCCCTTGCTTCCTGTAATGATAATGATGTATCATCGTGTAAAGCATCTCATCCAAGCTGACGTGGAGACACTGCGGAAGGATAAAGATATCTCAACTTGTTGCTCAGACCACGCTCACCGGTCCTTTCACAGGTTTCGACGACCAGTTACCGCTGTATAGCCTTAATCCTAGATCAAGATATCGACAAACAGTAGTAAACGAAATATCTTTTCAATATATCATATATAGTTCTTTTATTGACTCAAGTGCGAAGCTATAACGCTACAATAGACACTCGCTAAATATGTAGGCCTGGTTACCCACAGATTATACAATCGCCACCGAACTGTACCATCCTCAAGACAGGTCCTCAATACACGAGATTCCTTCTATTCGTACCCCCTCCTTCAGTACTCCAGAATAGCTGGCCTTTGTAGAATAGCCCCACGGAAACGAAAAACCACCGGTTTTCTCCCGGTGAAAACTCTAAACCGTAGAAATGCATCGATGTCTCTAGGTATAGAGGCGTATGAGGGAGACTGACAATTGGATCCAGTCCTGCACAGTCCCTGGCTCTCAAACGACACGTCGTTAAGTCTTGATTCCCCCTCTTCCTGAGCATTCCAACTTTCCAACCAACTTGTATACCTTCCATCGTAGTGGGCGCTGGATCCAAGAGCCAAACTCCTACCGAAGGCCACCCTATAGCCCATATAGTGTGTTTATTGGCAAAGCCTCTTTCCCAACAGAACAGTGATTTGAACGAAACGCAGTCGAATAAGCCTCGAGAGCTTAACCGTCGAAGATCGCTGAGAGTCCCTATCGATAGAACTTCGGCATTGAGGTTATATAAGCCGTGTGGTGAGGACGCAGTATCTTGCCCCTTGGCTCGATGGCTTCGATGATCGTTGTAACAGTCGCACATCGCTCGATAAAGATCGTTAATAAGCGTCTTCGGCTGCGTGTCGTCGGGTTCGTGACTCTTCTTAGCTCTGATAAAAATAATCAATTGTTATCAGGTTCCCAGCCGGCACCACGTGGAGGTGAGAGTCTTGCCAGCCTTTCAATATATCATATCGCAAGATATTTTGAGTTGGCTGAGTTCTTCAAGGTCATTACCGTAGATATCTACGCGAAATCGACAGACTAGATACTTATGCCGCAGTACTGTATCTTGACAGCGACACAAACGAGCGTATCGGCTCATGATGAAAGAAGAGAAGCATCATGCTTGTTCGATTCAGCAATCTAGACTGGTGAAGCCAGTTTGGCATAATCCGGCAACTTTGGCGCAATACAAGCACGTATTATATAAATCGACTTTCTCACTTGTGGCCTTTGTCCAATGAGCTGTTGTTTCGTAACCCGGAAGCCGATGCCATGCCGAGTCTGGCCTTGAAATCTATTGTTCGATGCTGCTTGAAGCGCTAGTAGAGTTTTCACCTTCTTTCTTCTAGATAGACTTCTATTCAGCTTCAACCTACATACATATCAATGTTCTTATATGACCTTGTGTTTCAACGCAAGGAATTCACAGCGAGAAATTAAAACAGCATGGCTGAAGTTGCAGATGGACGTAGATATAGATCAGTGAAAGCGTTAGGGGATAATGGACGCTGGCTGCATGTTTAAGACACTACATACTGGCCATGGCTGCGGTTTCCCCCATCAGACAACTTTGTCAATATTCCGCTTCAATTCATGATTCAGATACAGACTAGCTGCACAGAACGCGATGCAATGCTCACAAGCGAACCAATTCCTGAAACGATCACAAGTCCGCTAGTGAACGTGCTTTCACGGCTCTACGATCGCGATCAAGAAACTTGTTCAACTTCGTTGTCGCTGAACGCTTCGAGCAACAATTTTTTTTTTGGTTTTTCAACGTTTGCTGCTCAGCCAGCCACGAGCATCTTTCATATGCAGCGAGCTTTTTACACGACTTCCTGACACGCATGACGTTCCTGACGATTCGGTAGGCAAGCACCGATTAGCGCCAGTGCGAGAGGCCTGAGTAACGCTGAGCCAGTGAGCCGGGACATGTAATGTAATACAATCTCAGCCTCGGGCTAGATGCCTTGGAGCTTCCTAATATACCTTATGGAATGAGAGATGTATTCGGCACCGCTATAATCTCTGTGCATGGCAGCGTGCGGGCAGACGTGAACCAGCTGTGCATCATGAGTACCTTAGTGGCTTCGGTACGGCATGTCTAGGGGCGCAATCTCCCTCGGAGCCTGCAGGTCTGCCGGCTTTCGATCGAGGCTCCAGCCAGTGCAATGTCAAGCCTGCAGTAATGCAGTGGTTGACTTTGCAAGCGAAGCAAGAGCGGCCTTTGGTCGTCTGTTCTGCCCAAAAGCTAAAAGCTTTAGCGCTTGACCGCGGCTGTTCTAAAGCCGTACTAGTCTGTAACTGGTGAGAAGCATGTCCGTAGCGTCCTCGGTTTACGCCCCGACGACATGTCTATGTTCTTTACAGTCAACGCATCAAACGCAGCATCTACACCCCCGAAAGCTTACCCGCAGCTGCCCCAGTGACGTTGAGATATAGAGTTGGAATCTACTTCAAAATGCCCTTCAAATCGAGATGTTGCTCCCGTGCGAGAGGGGCATTGACGCAGTTCAAAAATGCACGAATGCAAGCAAATGTTGGTTGACGAATCGGCCAAAATGTGAACACACTTTGGAACAATTCTATTCAGGTATGTATAGCATATTTCAACGATAAAAAATAACCCAGCTCGGATTGAAGATTGCCAGAGCTTGTGCAACCATATTTAAGGGTCGGCCGGGGCTCAATTGCATTCTAAAATCATAGGACTACTTCGAATGAAATATAGTCGTTCGAGAAGATGAAACCATACGTTATGCACTCTTTATGCGTTTTTCCGCCACTTTTCTGAGACTCATGTCTGACCCTGAAGGTTTGAGTGGCTAGGTGAACGCGTATGGTTTGGTTTTGAGCAAGGATGAATTGGCGGGAAAGACAGAAATTGCCGGTAACATGGCTAGATCAAGTCGTATAATTCGGTTTGAAGCAAAGAAACATCGACGGAAACGACAGAAACTGCTGGTAAACATCACTGCAGAAAACACAATCATAAACTCTCTCGTGTTCCAACGCTGACTGTCCGCATGTAAAGATGCGGTAGTGCTCCTGCACACACAAAATTCATTTTCAATACAAGCCAGATTCGCAGATAATGAACGCTTTGGTGTCGTCGAAATCCATATCTCGATAATCCTCCGACCTGACTGAAATAGTTCTCAATCTTCCGACGGGATTGTCCTCAAGTTTTCCCAACTTTGCGGTCCGGGTTTTTTAGTATCCATCGCCTGATACTGGAAGTGGAAGGTGAAAAGACGGGTTTTGTTGGTAGGTGTAACAAGAACAACCCGAAGGCCGTCGACAGTTTTCATGTGAACACCCTCACCCGATCCCTGGAAAGTTATGTTGGTGCCGCTGGTGGGTTCGGTGATGGTGAGCAATTGAATAGCTGCTGAATTGGACATGGCGTTGATGACGACGGACGTTGGTTCAAGGATCAACTACGATAGTAAGGGGGTTACAAACCAGGTTGATTTGGACACCCGGAGCAGAAGGTGGAACATTTCTAGAAGAAGGCAATTTTGGTGGCGCTGTGACTGACCCTCCTCCGCCTGAAGAAGATTGAGCATTCCCGGAAGAAGGCGGTTTTGGTGGCGCTGTGACTGACCCTGTGCCTGAAGAAGGAGCTGGACAAATGATCGGTTGCGGATTGCTCACACTCTGTTTATCAATGTCAGATCAAGGTCGCTCGGGAGAGTATCAACCAGTCCAGAAGCGAGTACTCATACCTGATCAAAAGCAATACACCACGCAGTGGAAGATTACAAGGTGGAATCCCCCAGGTATCAAGACCCAAGGGGAATCCACGGTTGGTGATATTTGTCACTGGCATTTTGAACCTAATATTCTGACCTTGGTCGAAGTCAACGGACGAAACGGCTGTGACAACAAATGGCGGCTTCTCGAACGGCTTGAAAAAGCTCAAGGTGCCATGAGTCTGAGGGGTCGGGCTGTTGCAGGGTCGGACCTGCTCGGTATTGTATGAACCGCTGCGGATTCGAGGATGGTCGGCTTGATGAGCGATCCAGTTTTCACTTGCAGAGTACCACACGGTATCGAACCATGTATCATGACTGATAGTGAAGCCTTGGCGTGTAACATTTTCTGCCTCTGTTTTGAGGCGCTGATTCTTGCCGCATTCAAGATCCAGTCCACTAAGCCAAATAACAACACACGGCGGCTTCTCGTAAGCATCCAAGAAGCTGATGTTTGCCGTACGGGTGGTGGGTGAACCATCAAAGCGACCAGCTTGCAGCCCGTATGGGTTGTCGTTGGTTACAGGCAGCCAAGGCATCGAAGCACTATACAGTTTGCTGTCTCCCCAGGTTTTTATGATAGCTTTTTACTGGCGATCATTGACATGCTCGGCATAGGTGTTAAGGCGTAGATTAGCTTTCTTGTCCATGTCGATGGCACGCATGCCGGTGGCGACGAACTTAGTACCTGGTTGGGAGAAAGAGATGGGTTGTTCACTTCTGGAGCCCGATTCATATTTGGTTTCGAAAATGCTGGCGTCGAAGGAAGTCATGGTAAATGCTTGGTTGTGCTAAGGGTTGCTGAAGTAGCTGAAAGCGATTTCGAGGTGCTGGAGCAATTGTCGGGGGCTTTGGGCTCTTTTATCATGGGATGGAGCAGCAGGAACAGGCAGTCGAGTATCCAGTCGAGTATCATTCAGCACCACGGACATAGTTTGGTGGTGGACAAGTGGCACTCTGATCTTCATGCTAACGAATGCAGGCGACACTGGGAAGCTCTAATCAGTACGCGTCGAGTAAGATGTGCCCTATTATTGGTAAAGACTCAAAACTGAGTGCGTTCTTTGTTTTCCCACTAGTAAAGCACCCCTCAACTCCTCATGCGCCGTGGCTGGCTGAAGACAGCTCCGGCCATGCTCTCCCCCTTGCACTATTGGGGATGGGTAAAGTAGATTCAATTGTTACAAGATGCATAAGATGTTGCTATCATCATTACTGACAGATCGAGGTTGACGGCCGAAAGCGAGCAATATGAGCCGACTCGCGAGCTCAAAATTTCCATACAGCCACTATTGGCTGAACCATTGCTGCATGCTTATAGATGAATCATGGATAGGGGGGCCAGAAAATGAGCCGGCCCGTACTGTAGTTGGTTGTATGTACGAAATGTGCTTGTAGCAATAGAAGATCCTTCTCCAGTCGAGGGCAAGCATCTCATCAGCAACGTTATCACATCCATCCTCAGCCACGCCCATTCGGATACGTCTTCTTACCACTAAGAACGGGAGGTCAACGGACAAGAGCTAGAGGCCGTGTTTACAACCTCCTTACGAGATCAAAGTCCCTACGCATTCTGATCCCCGATGATAGAGTGGTATGCGGAGAAGCCCCAGCATAGCCCCACTAAGTAAGCCATGATTTTGGGGGAAGGTGGCTATGAATTTTCAGGTTCTGGTTCCGTATGGCTATTTTGATAGACAAGTGCCAGGCACAGGCGTTAGGACATGGTGTGTTTGTGTGATTGCTACTCGAAGGGGAGCTTCACCCTCTAGTAGAAAACCTTTACTCGACCTACTGACCATGTCCGATTAAGTGCATGTAAAATTGAAAGCCTTTTGGTTGTGAATTCATTTGATAGGTTCGTGCTGCGTCATAATCTGCAGTGCAGTCTCGCTATGTCTATGAGCAAAGTCGTAACGTAAGAAAAAGACAAGAAGTATTTACTGAACTGAACAGATAAAGCTCGTCCGTTCCCTTGACTGATTCAATTCAAAATCTTAATGTACGTCGATTTAGTTGACAAATTTTGTAATGAGATGGTTATGGTCAAGAAACTTCGCCAACAAGACCACTGTATTCAAACACATTAGTCTGCTCTGTTATCTACTACTTCTTCTGAAAAACTCTCGTCTTATGAGAACCAGAAACACATCGCTCGTGTCTGAGGAAAGATAGATCGATTCGTTGATTCAAGAAGATAATAACACCTGAGTAGTATAAAAAAGAAAGACTCATCGTTGATAGGGTTAAGACTATTATCGATTTCTTCGTGTAGAAAGGCGTTTTTGATTCTCGATTCAACGTTTTTCATTTCGTGTTATTCGTTTGTTGTTTTGTTTATTCGTATAATTTCGTAGAAATCGCTCGAGCAGACTCGCAAATGCACGCTTCCCTTTTTAAACAATGCGTATAGAAGTTCGCGTTCTTAGGACTTGTTGAGACCTTGAATCTCCTGGCCCCTTAGGAGTTAGGGCATAGTAGATAATTCGAGCGTGCCAGAATTTTAAACACTCCAAGCGAAGGAAGCTTAGAATCAACGAGTCGACCCTATTAAGCGCTCAGCCTTGTGCTGCAACTAGATACGGTATTTGACAGCCGCCAGGGGATTGTATATACAATCAATAGGGAGTTCCGAATAGCTTCAACATGGAGCTCAATTCCTAAGAGGGAGAGTTGGAAACAGGGAACAGTACTGTTACCCCTGCGGTAATCTCCGCTCCGAGCCCTACAGGGCTGACGCTAGGGGATTCAGAGGTTTCGTCTTTCGTTCCTTTGTACACCTTCTACTGTAGTTCAATCAACATATCCACGTGCACATATGCTCCTTCTGACCCTCATACCTTAACCACAATGGAAAGCTCGGATACCTACAGGTCTTCTAAACTAAAGGGGAACGAGAATGATGAATCATGGAGGATAGATATCACCAGTGCACTGAAATCCAAAGGTCTCTGATGAATAATCTCGGGGAAGCTGAAGATACCGGTAATCCCACCATTCAACGTCACGACAGCAGCCAAAAGGGAATACACCAGGGAAACTCTGAATCCCCTAGCCCCAGCCCTATGGGGCTCGGAGCGGAGATTACTAACCATAGGGGTCAAAGTAGTGTTCCCTGTCTCCAAGATAAACAAGTTCAATGACTGAACGTATCAGATAACAGCACTACTGGGAATCGTGATGAGGAGTATGGATTGAATGAGTTGGGAGGGAGGTGGTGGGTGGTACCGAGAGTAGTGGTGGAGGTATGGAGCAAAGATCACCGCCTAGCCAGGGCTAAAAATGCACTGTGATTATCTTCGTCGCTTCGAACGACGCTCGCGGAATGATTCTAGAGATTAGACGGTTCGAGAAAGCTCCCTGTGTTAGACGCGTTTTTGGGAAGCTCGTATGAATGCTATAATGCCCCTTCAAGTTTAGTAGATTTCAAGGCAAGAATGTGCTTAAATTCGCAGTTTAGGGTATGAGCTCTATGCGGGACAGAAACCAACATAGTACATATGGAGCATCAGAGATGCTATATTAGAAGAAGCCACTCGCCAGACGCCTCGCTTGCAAGTCCCCTCGAGTATGCAAACGGTTATGGACAATAGGCCGAAAGAGGACAGAAGCTGTTAACGCCAGACTCACGCCTTGCCAATCTTGAAAGAAAACCTAGATTCATATCCCTCGTGCAACTTCACCTCAACACCTGACTCCTCGGGTATCATCTCATGCCGCAAGTCCCAGCCAGCGCGGCGGGCGAGCTCCGTAACCACGATATCGCAATCCCCAAGCATATCGACGTCGAAATCGACGTGTGAGCAGGGCTCGCGCGAGATGTACATTTGAGGTATATTCGGTGGCAAGAAGCCCACGACTTCTGAAACCGGGGCGACTTTCAACGATGTCCCGATGACGAGGACGAGGTCTACGAGGTCGCGGTCGTGGTTGGCGAGGCGGTCGTGGAATGTGGCTGGGAGGTCTTCGCCGAAGAAGGTGATGTCGGGCTTCATTACCCCTGCAACGGCGATGTCAAAGTCCTCATCGTCAGAACTGTCTTCGTATTCCTGGCGCTTTTTTTTGCCAAGCAAGGCTGCATTTGAGCTGCGTTTTCGCTTGAGACCGCCTGGCTTTGATTGCCTTAAACGGCGTATGCATCGGTCGCAGCGTGCTACCCGGCCGGCTTTCAGGTCTTTGTAGATTTCTTCTCCCTTGACTCTGTATTTGCACTCAACGCAAGAGGCAGTTGCGAATGAGCCGTGGCACTGTATTAACTTCTCGGGAAGGATCCCAGCATGCCCTTCAAGGTTATCTATGTTTTGAGTGAAGTTGGTGAGAAGCTTGCCCTTTTCTTGTAGGAGCCTTATGAACGCGTGAGTGGGCGAGAATTTGTTGGTTGTTGGTAGTATGTCCTTGGCAACAGAGTAGAAGATGCTGGGATCTTCTCGAAACAGGCTGATGTCGAATACTTCTTGTGGATCGCTAAGGCCGAGGTGCTGAAGCTGTGAGTAGAGGCCGGTCTCTTTCGATCTGAAGTCAGGTATGCCGAGACTAGTTGATATCCCAGCACCGGTGAGAACGATAACGTTCTTTGATTTCTTCAGCAAAGACACTGCATCGTCGATCGTATTGTACTGAGGGAGCTTGACCCTCTTTGCAAGCTCTCGAGAGATTCCCAGACCCAGTAGAGAGTAGTATGCCTCGTCAGGCTCTCCATGTAAGAATGATGGCGGTCTGATGCCGAAAGCAGTACATAGCTTCTTCGCCGTATACTTGCGAGCTTCGATAGTCTCCGTGATAAACTGATCGGGGCCAACTAGCCGTACCTTCCTCCGGAGAGCGAGAGATTCTTCAACAGTACATGCGTCGTGCACTTCACGTGGTCAGTAATTGATGCTATTGACATTCGAGAAAGGGTACACACTGCCATCAAGCGATTCCTCATCCCCCATACCTTCCAGAGCATCCTCGTAAAGAGACCATTGATCATCATCGTCTTCCTCCTCCGAAAGATCTGTGTCGATATTCGTCAACGCGTCGCGCTCGCCTTTTCGTTCAATTGCGCCTATGAGCTGATCGACCGAGCTGTCTTCGGAGAGGTCTATAATCTCGGTGGCACGCACTTTAAGCGGAGACTCGGCCAGAGTCCCGTCAACACTCGCCATGTCTGAGGTTGACCGAAGACGACTGCCTTCTGGGATGCCCTACTGATGGACTCGAGTGCCGCCAGATAACCGTGCTCGAGCTAGGCCGTATGCAGAAGTTTGACGCGGCAGAGTCCAGCCTTATGAATGAGAACATGTGAAACCGCTTCTGCCGTCTGTCTGAATGAAGTTCTGGGGAAGCTGTGACGAAAAGATGGTCATGTTCGTTCGTATGTTATTCGGAAATGGAACTGTGGGAACACCACGCTTGCTCTATCCCAAGCAATGGCGGGAAACAACAATGGACCCAGCATCCGTTTCAGAGCCCCAACCTACCAAAAGGCAGATGAATCTGGCACTTCCTCGTCTTCCCAACAGCAACCGCAGCTGAGGCACAAAACTCCTGACATCGCACAGAGTAGAGAGTCAAGCCTTTCACGGCCTATCACTCCCAATGTCTATCTCGGTTCTTACGCCAGGGATCTGGCTCGCAACAGGGAATCTCTGCCAGGATCCTTGGACAATGGAGCTCTTCGAGGCTCCGTTGCTCCATCCCCTCGAGCGAGCATGAGCCATCTTCAGCTGCAGCATCTCTTGCAGGCAGTTGACGTTGATCTTGAAACCTATGGTGTGCAAGAATCACGAGATGGCTTCTTCGATGCATCTTTCTATCGTCCACTAAACCGTGATCATGTGCAGATGATGAAGGAGGCCTCTGAAACCTTACCAGATGGATTTCGAAAGAAGGATCCGTTATCAATACGCCGGTTTTTCCCGCTGCAGTGGCATGAAATATCGGATATCATCAAGCAGCTTACCACTTCCAGAGCTGGGATCAAGCTTGCCAAGTCATTCCTAGGTTTCTTCATTACGTACGTGATTTGTCTCATTCCCGCTGCAAGAGACTGGCTGGGAAGATATAACTATATAATGGTTTTATCAGCCATCGTCAACCATCCTGGAAGACCAGTAGGTTCTCAGATTGATGGTGCTATATTGACTATCATTGGCACTGTAGCCGGACTCGCATGGGGGTCTCTTGCGCTCTACGTTTCGACATCAACAGACCCAGCTCGTTCAGGATATGGTGGAGTCCTAGCTACGTTCCTGGTGTTATTCAATACTGCTATTGCCTGGTTACGTTGTATATATATGAGATTCTTCCAGGCTGTGATATCAGCCGGCATAGCTATATGTTATACTTGTCTTGCAGATACCTCTGGAGCTGTAGGCTGGAAGAAACTGTTTGATTATGGTATACCATGGGTTCTTGGACAAGCAATATGCCTTCTGGTTTCGGTCTTTGTATTTCCCGATACCGGTTCTCGTTCAATCAGGTAAGCTTTCTTCGTGATACTGATATAGCAGACTATCTCACTGCTAGGTAGTATTGCATTCCATCGTTCGCTCAACGCATTGCAAAATGGACTTTTCCTACCACAGCAGGATAAAGACCGCTCAAGGCGAGATCTAACATGGAACTTTGTCAATCTTTCAGAAGCGGTTCGAGACTTCTCGATCGACTTGTCCATTTCTCGTTTTCGTCCAGATGACATCAGATCAATGCGCAATCTCGTGCAAGGAGTTATTAGTGCAGTTCTGGCAATCAGACCAGATACAACGCTGTTCGACATTATAGGTCCATTTGAAAAAAACACAGACGAAACCGATGATGGTCCAATTTCATCACCAGATGATGCTTCTGTTTTACGCTTGATATGCCAGATTCTTGCCGGACCAACTAAAGAACTAATCGAAGCCATGTCAGGTGGTATCGATATATGTAACGTGTTCATTATGGCTGCGGGTGGATACAAGCAAGCTAAACCCACCAACAACACTCCAGACATACCTAAAGCTCTCGACCGTCTAAGAGTGACCAGAGATATCTTCGACTCTGCCGAAACCTCATTGACCAATCACTCGGAGCTACCGTCTATGTACTCGGATTATCCCGAAGTCGTGAAATTGTTTCTCTTCGTTCACCCCGTCCGTCAGGCAACGGACAAAGTCGAAGCCCTCCTAGGGAAGATCCTGCACATGCAGCTGGAAGACCGACCGTTAAGACTACGACTTCCATCATACCCTTTGCCAAAGGCATTACTTCGATGCAACGCACAGGTTCGTCACGACCGAGGTGGCTTGACAGCTGGCTTCTACTTCCAGAGCAAAGACCAGTTGGAGAGGACAATGAGAGAGCTTCAGAGCAAAGTCTTTGTTCCGACGCCTCGCAATCCAGCGGCCAACGATGCTTCTGGTGTCCCTACCAATCAAATGCCTGTTATTGGTCAATTTGAACAAGAGAAAAAGCTTGCCATGGGAGAAGATGAAGGTGTGCCTAGAAGAATAAAATTCCGATTTGGAATATGGAAATTTCTCCATAACCTTCAGGGTTTCGAGTCTCGATTTGCTTTCAAAGTAGCACTAATCACCACGCTTGTATCTGTTCCAGCTTGGCTGGTACAAAGCCGTGGTTGGTGGAATACTCATGAAAGCTGGTGGGCCGTAGTTACAGTGTGGCTGATGATGCACCCTCGGGTCGGCGGTACTTTCCAAGACCTTACGGTGAGGGTTGCCTATGCTGCTATCGGAGCAATATGGGCGGCGTTGGCTTACGCTGCGGGTGGTGGCAACCCGTACATCATGGCTGTCTTTGCTGCCCTGTTTATGATACCGATGCTGCACAGATATACGCAAAGCTCACATCCTCGCTCAGGCGTAGTCGGTTGCATCAGCTTCATAATCATCTCGTTGGGCGCCTATACCGAAGGCGGTAAGCCGACGATAATTATATTTGCCTGGACCAGAGGTGTGGCCTTCATTGTCGGCGTCGTCGCGGCGCTACTGGTTAATTGGGTACTGTGGCCTTTCGTTGCCCGTCACGAGCTCAGAAAGTCGCTATCAGCCATGATGCTACACTCTGCGATTCTTTACCGAAGCATTGTGGCCAAATACATATACTACACCGACGGTCAAGAACCTGGCCCAGAGGATGTCGCAAGGTCTGAGATGCTTGAAGCTCGATTACGAGAAGGATTTGTCCGCATACGGCAGCTCATGGAGCTCACGAGGCATGAGATCCGTCTTCGAGCCCCTTTCGACCCTCTCCCCTACAGCGCCCTCATCGACGCCTGCGAGCGACTTTTTGATCACCTCGTCGAAGTCCGTCAATCGAGCCTCTACTTCCAACCCCACATGCTCGCCAACTCCCCTTCCGCGAACTCTTCCCTCATGGGCCCTCGCCGTGACGCCGTCGCCGTCATTCTAATGAACCTTTACATCCTCGCCTGCGCGCTTCGTACCGACCGTCCCGTGCCGCGGTATCTCCCGTCGGCAGCGGCGGCAAGACAGCGGTTGCTGGATCGTATGGAGCAGGTTGAGGCTGAGCAGCCAGCGAACAGAGTGGAGGAAGTAAGCAGTGGGAAGACAAGGAGGTGGGCGGATGTCTATCATTATGCGTATTCGTCTGCCTTGACAGATATCATCGAGCAACTGCAGCGGTTGCAGAGGTATACCAAAGAGATCACCGGAGAAGTCGGGTTCGATGATTTTGCGCCTTTGGGATAAGGAGAAGATACAGGCAGCAGCACACTCACGTGCACTCCAGGCTAATGTGGCTACAGTCGCTGCTTTACACCCCCTTTGATAGGTTCAACAAAGGCCCTTTTGCTTGCCCGGGCCTACTTTACTAGTTCTCCTTCTTGAAGAAGCTTTCGAACGGAAAGCCTGATCATCTCTGAGAGAGCCTGACTATTGTATTGAGGGGAATGACCGAGCCATCGAGAATCGAAATGCACTAATACTGATATATGCTGGTGGCGTGCTGTTACCCGGCAAACGGTCGAGAATGAGGCTGCTTGGCTACCTACGGCTTAGTATTTCTTTGATGCTGACGTACAGTACATACGAAGTACACACTTGGAACGATTTGTAAGGGTTTTTGGTGGTTATGGAAAACTTGTTGGTGCAGCGGGGTCCTGATCATGGGGCTTTCCGTGCCAGAAGATCGCGCTTATGCTCTGCGGTTCACAGAGGTTGTGGGTGTGTGACCTTGTTGATATGGTAGGTCTTAAAGGGGGTTTGGTTTGTCATGGCGGTTTTTTCGGTGCTGAGTTTCTGGTGTTGGGAAGTCGACGGGTGGCAGCTAAGGCTAAATTCAAGGCTATATTCTAGTCCTTGCCATATCTGTTTAGTAGTCGGTTCTATCGTGATATTAAACATCGTGCATCTCATCATCATCATCATCACCATCCTTCCCATCCTCCCCTTCACTCTCCCACTCCTCTTCGCCCATCCCCACCTCCTCATTCCCCTCATCCCCCTCCACAACCACACCCCCAATCTCCCCAACCAACTCCACCGCGTGCTCCCTCAACCGCTCATCCTCATACCCCACCATCTCGTACAGCTTCAGCGCATTCTGCAACCAGTCTCTACTCTCCACCCACAGCGCCTTCCACTCCCCCTCATCCTCATCCCCTCCGTTCCGAGGATCGTCTCTCTTCGCGACGCCGGAGAGATACAAGCACCAGCCGCCGAGATACCACGCCTCGACGCTGCCGTCGTCTTCGCCAACGAGCCGCTCCAGCACCTCCAGCGCTTCGTCTTCGAGCGCGACTTCCATAAGCAAGCGCGCCAGCGAGATGCGCGTGGGGAAATCGGGGACGGAGGTGTGTTCGGGCGGGAGATTGCGCCATAGCTGCATGCTGCCCCCGAGCGCAGATTTCGCTTCTGGGATCCGCTGCTGCGAGATGCGGATGGAGGCGAGGGTTTGCAGGGGTTCGGGCGAGGAGGGGCAGGTGAGGAGGGCTTCGGTGATGAGGGATTCGCAAGTGGGTTCGGCGGAGGGGTCCCAGGAGAGGTCGGTCATGTAGAGTTCGATGATGCCGCAGAGGGCTCCGGCGAGTTTTTTCCGTTTCTCTAGTAAGAGGGACTCGTCGAGGAGAGTGCTGGTGTCGCGCCGTAGGATTTCCGCGCCTTTTTCGAACCAGTGCACGCTGTCGTGGCCGCCTTCTTCGCTCAGTTGGGCGAGCCAGAGGAATTTCTCTGCCCCGCCGCCGTCGGCTTCGGGGGTCGTGCCGTCGGGGTCGAGCGATGCGGCTTGTAGGAAGTAAGTGCGCGCTTCGTCGGCATCGCCGAGCTCGAGGTTGATTTCTGCGAGGAGGTTTAGGGCGGGGAGGGCCTTTGGTGTGGGGCTTGAGGGGTCGGGTTGAGAAAGTACCAGGGCGCGAAGAGCGAGCGGAAGAGCGTCATCAGGTTGGGAGGTGTGAAGGAAAGTTGTGGCTTGAGCTAGGAGGGAGGCGGGCGTTGGTCTGGGTTTGAAGGAGGAAGGTCGCGGGTCTCTTGTTCCATGTAGAACTGCTGCATTTCTCTCCTTTGCGTTGCCGCTCTGCCCCTTTGCCGCAGAACTTCGGGTTCGGGACCTTGCCATCGTTGTTCAACGATTGCAAGTGATATTAATGTGACGACAAGAAGGGGAACACTCTTATCATATTTTTTGGCGAAAAGATTGCGAATACTTCTTCGCGCGTTCATTGTTGTGTGGTTGGAGATTAGATTGAGTTGCGGAAACTCCCTTTTATAGTGCGCGGGCCGGTCCCGCTCTCGCTTAGCCTTATGGACTTCATGTCGTGAAGTTTTGGTGGGGTGGGAAGAAACATAGAGGCAGAAATGGAAATATGGGTCGTGAGGAGCAGACAGAGGAGAGGGAAGTCCTCGACTCGATATTCCCCGACGAAATCACAGGTATCCATATATATCTACTTTGGCCTTACGACCTTTGTCGCTGACAGCTATCAGATATCTCGGAAACCGCTTACCGGATCTCGATAGCACTGGATATCACACAGCACGATGACGACGAATCCGAACCCCGTAAGCTCGGAATACCCGTTCCCGACAACACCACCCACTAACCCAACCCCAGCCACAATCCTCCTCACCATAACCCTCCCCCCCACCTACCCCGACGACCCCCCCATCCTCGACCTCTCCGCTCCCCCCAACGCCCCTAAAACCCCCCTCCTAGACATCCACTCCGACAAACCTAGCCTCCTCACCGCCCTCGCCCCAACCATAACCGAAAACCTCGGCATGGCCATGATCTTCACCCTCGTCAGCGCGCTAAAAGAGCACGCCGAAACCCTCATCGCCGCCCGCCAGGCCTCCGCGCAGGCGGAAAGAGATCGAGAAGCGACGGAGAGGGAGGAAGAGGAGAATCGCAAGTTTCACGGGCAGGCGGTTACGCGGGAGAGCTTTTGGGAGTGGAGGGAGCGGTTCAGGGCTGAGGCGGAGGGGAGGGAGGAGGAGAAGAGGAGAGAGAGGGAGGAAGGGGAGGGGAGGAGGAAGGGGGGGAGGGGGGAGGAGAGGATGACGGGGAGGGAGTTGTGGGAGAGGGGGTTGGTGGGGAAGATGGAGGAGGAGGAGGAGGAGGAGGAGGGGGAGGTGGAGGGGGTGGAGAGGTTGACGGTTGCGGAGTAGAGATGTTGTTCGGAAACAAACGTGGGTATAGATGCATAGGTGCGGAAAACCATTGTGTGCACTAGAAGGTAGAGATTGGTACTGCCCGTCAAGACGTCAGATTTGTTTCAGCCTAAGATCAATCATACCCACTCGAGAACCAAATGTGTGCTGGTGAGGCACAAGCTCATCCTGCAATGCTGGCGGTAGTTGGTTGCATGACCGGAACAAAGCGCTTCGTACTACGTTAAACTCATAATTTACTAGACTGTTCTCTATTCGAACTGTATCTATGCAACAGCCTCAGCCAGATCCTCTACCCCCGCCAGCACCTCGCCCTGCTCCGCCCATCAAATTTCGCGCCCTAAGATGTATTAGTGTTTGAGTGAGGTTTGTAGCTTATAGCATGAACTCACATCTCCGCGATATTCGGGTCCTGCAACAACGCTCCAATATCCGGCATATCCCCTCCGCCAGCACCTCCTCGAGCCTCTCCACCAGCCTCTTCTCCTCCTGCTCCTGCCCCTGGTCCTCCACCAGCACCGCCCATCCCGAACCGCTCCGCCATCTGCCTTATTTGCGGGTTGTTCATCAGGCCGCTCATTGCACCGGGATTGCTCATCAGGTTCTGCGCCATGTTTGCGAACATCGGGTTGTTCATGATGGAGCTAAGATCCGGTCCGTCGGCTCCGCCTCGTCCGCCGCCCATCATGCCAGCCAAGGCGGAGAGGTCGGGCATGCCTCCTGCACCGCCGCCACCTCCTCCTCCGCCCATCATTCCTGCTAGCGAAGCAAGGTCTGGCATTCCTCCAGCGCCACCAGCGCCTGCTCCTCTTGTACTTCCCACGTCATCCTCATTCTCATCACCGTGACCCTCTTTCTCCTCCTCATCGGCTTTCTCCTTCGCGGTCTTGAAGCCCTTCTTCATCGCGTCACTTCCTCCATTCCCCTCGTATTCTATGCCCTTGGCGTAAGCCTCCATGCTTCCTTTCGCATCTCCGAGCACGTATCTCGCTAAGCCCAGCCTACTCCATGCTTTGGTGTACTTAGGGTCCGCGGCCACTGCCATTTCTGCATCTGTTTGTGCCTCGTGGTGTTTGTGCGAAGCAGAGTACGCTGCTGCGCGGTTGGATAAGTAGACAGGGTTCAGTGGCTCCAATGCAATAGCTTTGCTATAAGCGTCAATTGCTGCTGGGTAGTCCTTTCTCGCCATAGCCGCATTGCCATTACTCTTGCACCCTTCTGCTTCTTTGTTCGTACCACTTTGCCCGGCGGGTTTGGCTCCACCGTCTTTCGATGCGCTGGGCGTGATAGGTGTACTTGGTCGTCCCTCGCTCGCGCTGCTGGCACCTGCAGTACTAGCAGTGGATTTGCCCTTGAGTTTCTCGTAGACACCGTAAATGCTGAGGAGAGATTGACCGCCAATAGCATCTTGCATGGCGGCTTTGTTGGTGGGGTCGACGTGGAAGGTGTCGGCGATGCAGGATTGAGCGACTTCGACTGATTCAGCGTCTTCAGGAGTGAGAGTGCCATCTTTCAGGGAGGTGGAGAGGAAGTCAATTATGGCGAGGGCAAGACGCTTTTTGGAGTCGTGGGTAGACGCCTGTGGGGAAGGGTTAATCGTTGGGTGATCTAGGCCTTGTGGCGGTGGGGAGACTTGCCATGATGGCGTGGGTGCTGATGTTAGAGCTCTACCACGTGCGATGATTGTAATTTTAAGGATTGTGACCTTCTATCTCCAATGGCTAGGTATTTATTTGAGATATGCTATGGCGTTGTTAATGTTAGATAGATCATGTTTGAATGACGCTAAGCAACGTTGTTTGACCGTTCGCCAACATCTTCCTATCTAGTTCAAAGCCACCCAAACCCTGTTTCGACTGCAATCGTTCATTTCTGCGAATATCTATTCGTCAATTAATACCTCTGGTAGTGTTTACCGTCATGATTCCTGACAGCTGTTACAACTTTACACCAACGGAGTTGAGCGGCGGTGCTTTGAATCCTTCTCCTGCACTATGCTTGTATGCACAGATTCGCACATCAATTACGTAGCCTTCTCGTACTCGTGGAAGAACGTAGCCTTGTCTACTTAAGCGTTGTCTAGAAGAGATGGCACCCATGGCTAACCAGCGTTCCCCCATCAGACAGTGGCCGCTGACTTGGCTATTGCTACTGTGCTTGGTCGTCAACACGTATTATCTTCTACTCAATATGATTTCCTCTGCAATACTGAATGTTGGGTTTATGAGGGATGTTCTGGCGCTGCTAGGCAGCTGTAACATATACTGCTGTGCCGCTTTTGCCTTTTTCTGCCTTGCTTGGCAACGACACTGACAAACGAAGGAGACCAAAAATAAAGCTGTGTCTTTTATCAATTCTTTGTGGTGTTTTAGATTCACTTCTTGTTCTATTGAAGAGCCTTGAGATGACGATGTGCAGAACTTTGCAATTGAACCAAGCGATCTTTATCCCATCAATGCCACAAATGAAGAAAATAAGAAGCTCTTATTGATCTCGGGAGGATTGAACCAGCGTTGGGAAAGATATGATTGTGAGTTCTTTATAGGGTCCTGTGAGCAAACGCTCAAAAATCTTACTCAGCGGGAAGACAGCATGGATAGTCCAAATGATCACGCTCCGGCCTGTGGCATAGTCCCGGACCAGTATCTGGCAGTCTGCACAGCTGCAGCAGCCCAGTAGCTTACGGCCGCGAACAGCGAGGAATATAACGGTCGCTGGAAGTACTCGCCAAACCAGACACTTCTACGCCAATGAAGGTAAGTGAAACGCGTGATCTGCCAGTCCCATGTCCGGGAACTCAACTCGCCCTTGACTAGCTTTTCCACCAACATGCACTGGAACGCTGCCTGGTTGGTACTGAATGCAATATGGGGTCGCATTAGAGCCGAAGCATCGCCTATAAGAAGAACCTTGCCGTTGGCGAACGAGGCTTGCGGCGACCAATAGTCTGTGATGAGATGAATGAAGGGGCTGGCGATCTTCTCTATCACTTCTAGATAGGGTGGGATGAAAAGGGAATGCGCCAACTCTCGCTGCCGGGCCCAAATGGAGGCGCGTACCTTGCCAGCCGGAACGGAAGTGTGATGATGGATGGCGTCTACATCAGTCATAACGTCGGCCAGGCCGCTTGGGTCCTGGTTCGTGTACCAGCAGAAGTTCAGAAGCCTGAAGCCTTCGTCAATGCTACCAAGCTCACCTGGAATGTTGTATCTAGCGAGCGGATTAGCAAAGTGGCCTAAACACTGGCTTGTACATGACGATGGCCGGTCTGCCTGCCTACACAATGACGTGGCCGCCTTTCACAATAGAGTAGGTGATGTTTGCTCTGAACAGCTTCCGTGTCTCCTCCGACACTTGATTTTCAGGGACAACTCCACGCCACGCCAAGTACCCAGCATATCGACGCTCAGCGATACCAGGGCCGAGAAAGGTCTTGCGCACGATCGAGTTCGGCCCATCTGCTCCAAGTACAAGGTCCGCAAGAGTCTCCACGCTCTTTCCGGCGGACAAGTCCCAATAGATCACCCGGACTTGTGTGCCAACAACCTCAATCGACGTGACTTGTTTACCAATATTGTATACTGCCACCGGACTATCTTCGCCATCGTTGATTTGCGGTGGACTTTGACTGTACTCACTCTTTAGCCCGTCAAAGTTAGCGCGTAGTCGGAAATAGAGCGCGTCCCAGCTCGTCATCAACCGCTCAGCCCTCCAAAAGACCGAGATTCGACCTTGAGCATCAACTGACTGGAGGCACACGCTCGGGATGCCCAACGGGACGTCGCCGAGCCGGTCAAACTTCTTAAGAAAGCAGAGCACGTCGGAGCCAGCACAGACGCCCGCCATGTGGCTCACCGGCGTCGAAGTGGGACTTTGCTCGAGGATGTGGACGTTGGATCCCAGGCGGTGCAGCATTATGCCGTGCATGAGACTGGACAGTGAACCCCCAATCTGGACCCAGTTAGCCACGTCGCCAGATGGTGGGCGATGCCCGGCTCTTACAATAATCACATGCTTGGGAATCGGCGGAGAGGTTGTGGAAGGCATTTTGGGGTGAGATAGATGGTTCGATCGGTACAGAGCTCGGTGATAGGGTCCGAGAGAGATAGTGACGATAAGATCTGCATCTCAAGTGCTACATATATACCATCGCAGGCCCCGGTCAGGTGCCAGCGTCGCAGTGCAATGTCCAATGACGGACGCAGCAGCCCCACTGCAACCCCCCGCCTTCTACTGTGCCTCTCTTCCTTGTAGGCCTCGAGTCACCCCTCGTTGCAATCGCATCAATAATTAAATGCCATGTTCCAACAAGCCCAGTCTCTTTTTATAATTGGAATGAGGCCTGAGGGTGTGCTGTTATTACAGGCTGGCGTCACGTTCTCAATGGCGGCAGTATATATTATAGTCATTCTCCCTCCCATGCCCATTCTGCCATCCTCCATCATCCCTACTTAGCATTTTCCCCATCAACGACCCATAATGTCGCGTTTCCCAGTCATACCATCCGAGGAATTCGACTCTTCGCAACAGCTCGTCGAAGCCGGAGTCCAAAAAGTCTTCGCCAAAAGTACCCCAGCTTGACTACAAAGACGCAACCGGCAAGTTCTACGGTCCCTACTCATCTATCTTGTACGTATCTGCGCTGCTTCACGGTCAAACAGACTCCGTAGCTGAGAATCTACTCGCAGCTACACCCCCGAATTGATAGAACCATGGTTCAAACTCGCATTTGCGGTTACCGGGCAGAAGCGATTTACTCCCCGTGAGCGAGAGCTCTCCATTCTCGCCGTGTTGGCCGTGTACGATGCGCCGTACGTGCTCTACGCGCATTCAGAGATTGCTGTCGTCGCTGGACTCTCCAAGGACCAGGTTCAGCAGGCAGTGCAGGGGAAAGCGCCAGATAACCTGAGCGAGCAAAAGGCTATGGCCCGCCCGTACGCTGCGTAGTCAGCCAATGCTAACCCGAAGGGGCTTAGCGACGCTGGCACGTCTGAGAACTGAGGCAATAAGGTATGATACTAAGGTAATTCAGCGCCGAAGATGACTAATGGTCTAGTTTGAATGCTTCGAGCAATCATGGCCGTGTTGATAACATTTGCGCGACCTGTTTTCTTAGCCTCTTGCATTAGACTTACTATTTTCTTTCTATCTTTGGTGCCGAAATGATGATGTTAGCGTATTCCTCTATATTTCGCGTTACTTTGCGAAGTACGAACGTAGGACTTGCTAAGAATACTCGACTTGAGCTAGCAGATTGTGTCCAATCTGCGTACTCGCAAAAGCCAACATACTAACAAATAGCGACAATATGTGAGGCGGCGAGGCCTCTTTACGTGGAACTGCGTAGTAGAAGATAATAAGGTAGCACCCTATTGATGGTAGAACTAATTGCTAAGGAACGAAAGCGAGGGCTCGCAGAGTTTTCATCTTCTGCCAAGCCGCTACCCCTATTCGCCCGTTAGCCCCCTTCGGCCTAACCTCGCGGGCTAGTCTCGCAGGCACGCATCGTTCATAGCCGGTGAGGTGCGTCCTCACAACTGCATCCCCCCTAAAAGGCTCGGCCCCTGAGCCTTCATAGCATCGTATTGCCTTCTTGTAGCTGATAGCGTAGCCATGACTTCTTCAGCGCCCTCGCACCTGTGTAGAAGTGTCGTGGGTTGATCGTGCTAACAAGCGTAAACAGAGCTAGTGCGAGGTTGTTGATATCAATCCTTCAGCTTTGCTTTCTTTCTTCCTTTCTTTCCTTCTTGCCTCGTCTCAGCATACTCTTTCGTGAGTACTGCTCTTCCGAACTGACGAAGCATGAGGTCTGCTATGCGTACCTTGCATAGCTCGCAGCTCATGATATGAACTTCTTTCGTTGCAACGTTGTTGTGATGCGAGCCAGCTCATGAGCTAACGTGAATGACATAGCAGTATCAACATCATCATCATCATCATCATCATGATAAGTAGCAGCATTCGCGCTCACTGAGATCATGTTAACATGCTTGCAAAGTCTGCTTGTTTTCTTGAGATGTACATCTTTCTTCACGTCATCGTCGCTGTGACGTCTGTCGCGTCTGCTTCTTCTGCTTCTTTCGCGTCTTCTGCGTTGAAGACTGAGCTCACGATTCTTGATATACATATTTATTCCTGCATGTTTTGATAATTGCTGACGCATGATAGATCGTAATGATTAGGCAATCTGATGCTGTCGCTGCGTTCGTCGTCTGAGCGCAGCGACGACTCACATGTGCTGTGCTCTCATCGAGCGTGCTCGCAAATGCGAGTACTGCTTCATGAGAAAGCACGATTGCATGATGAACTCAGTCTCGCGTCATCTTCAGCTGTCGATGCATCGTGCTGCGCGAGCGATGAATCATCGTCTCAACGCTCGCATCGAGACTCATCTCGCTCTTCGCCTTCGACAATGAAAGAGTGAGTGACTTCTCTCTCAATCATGTGAGATTGTATTTAACAGTTGAGTAAAGATTCTTGCTTTTCTCGTCTTTATCACTTCTTGTCATCGTCACGTCGCTTCGTCTTCATCTCGTAAGTATTGACTGAAGCAAGCAGTGCGTGATGAGATTCGCTGACAAATAAATAGCTCTTCTCTTCACTTCAACGTTCTCGTTCGCGATCATTGATCACTTCTTTTCTTCGCTTTTTCACAACGTTCATCATCTTCTTTTTTAGAAGACATATGTTGCGTGAGATTTTATAATTGTAGTTTAATATCAATTTCTTAAGCTTGCGTCTTTGCGCTTTTGATACTCTCTCAATCGTGATTCTTACGTGATCTGTCTCTCTTTTTCTTCTTTGACTTCTTTGTAGTTGACTGATGTACTTGCCTTTTTATCTCATAGTTTTCAATGATTTTCTTTGCATTGCTAAGATTTTTCATTGATTCTCAGAAGTTTTCGTAGAAAGATGAATCAGCTCATTGAACTAAATATTCAATCTTTTCTTTTGTTAAGAAGTGCAATGATAAACTTGTTTCTAGCAACTTATTGTGATAGTTCTGAATTCAGTTTGAATTCAGTCAGACTTATGTTGAAATTGTGTCTAAATCATTCAATCAAAGAGACTCAAGACTGATATGTATGTATTGCTCTTTAAAAATAGTTATAACAAGACATTAAGAATACAGAAGAGAAAAAGTGCAAGCTCTTCTATAAATAATGACTTGAGACTGCGCTAGGTTCAATACAGATGTGATGTAATATGTCAAATGTGTTTGTTTAAAAAAATGATGAAAGAGATGAATGAAGAAAGTGCTGAACAACGAGAAGAAGTGTTGAGAATGACTCGAAGAATTCAATAGAAATGCGCTAGATTCAAACTAGACATAGCGTCATCTGAATTCTGATCAATTCAGACATGTTCATAACATTACTTTTCTCTTTGAACATTCATGTTCACATGAATAGAAAAGAAATAAGAGCAAAAAATTCATCATGTTTTCAATTTAATGCGACTTATTCAAGTATAGCTTGTGAAATTCATTCAGAACTTTCTTTGAGTCATCGAATTTCCCTTTATTGACATAGTATCATTCATCATCATGATTTATCTTGATTCATTTGACCTTGTATTGTAATCTTTCTTTATATCGTCTGAAGTTCAATATATCATCTACTTTTCAGTGCTTTTCATTCTCTTCAATGATCAATGATCTAGAGAGTTCAGAATGTTGTCTTGATAAAAAGTTGTTTGATGAAGATTGTAAACACTTTGAACTGAACACTGAATGTATATGCTTCATGCTTCTAAATAGTTGAAGACGATAGAAGATTTCAACTTTGACTGTGATTGAATAGAAATTGAGCTGCTTGTCTTTCAAATTCTTGCATGATCTAGTGATTTTGATGTTTTCAAAGACTAATCAAACTTGATCATCTACTTTATAGATGACGTCTCGTCTATGCTTGTTCATCTGAGCTTCAATGATCTGCTTGATCTTTTTCAATTGTTGATGATTGAAGATAAGAAGTTCACTCATTTGAGTGATAATGTCATCGATCTTTCTAGCTTCAATACATTAACAAGTCGTTTTATAATCAGTCGTATCTGAATTGAAACTCATTCAAGAGTGAAAGTCTTTATTGAAGTAGAAAGAAATCATTGAGATAGTTGAGAATGTATTGAAATTGTCACTGAATTTCATCATTGAAAGTCATTTAGCTCAGTCATTCTGCATGTAATTGCAGTAGATTCGAAGTTCACGTTCAACATCTTGATTAGCTCGTTTCGACTGATCATCGATCTCTGAATGATAAACTGTTGATAGATTGACTTTGATCTTCAGTCATTTGCAAAGACTTTGTCACATGATCGATATGAACTGAGAGTTTCTATTTGAAACGATAGAATTGAGTAGATCATGAAGTTGATAAACGTTTCATAGCATGATTCATACTGTTTCTTCGATTGAGATGTCATTGTCTCTTCAATGACAGAAAACATAGTGATGTTCTTTGAAGAGACGACATATGATCATGCAAATGACGTTATAGTTTTCTGATAAAGATAGCTCAGTGATGAAGTTCATAGTTATATCTTGTCAACGCTGCTGAAAAATCGATAGAGACTGAAGCAAATCATTTGTATCATCTCAAGATGCTTTGCTTCACTGATAAACATGACAGTTTCAAATGTATTGTTGAATAGTTGCTTGATGATCTGATCAATAGTAGAAGCGTTGAACTAGATCAATCATTCATCTAATGTCAGAGTGCAAGATTAATGATTGATCGTGAATATCTCAAAGCAATTTCGTATGCATTTGTTTCAACATTCATAGTAGACTTTTTTTGAATAAAACGTTGTCAATGATTTGACAGTTCTTTAGCTTCATGTCATGAAGCTTCAGTTCATCTTTGTTCATAACTTGTCAATACTCATTGCATAGTTCATTCTTCTGATTGACTAAATGTACACATTGATAAAGATTAATCTTGTATTCAGATTCGATTTCGAACTCAATCAATAGAACATTTATTCAATTCAAGATCAATATAGTCTGAAAATGATCATTTATGTCTTTAACTGATTTAGAACTATCGATCATCAACATTTTAGTTAAAGCATCGACTTTGATGTTTATTTTGCCTGATTGAAAGATAATTTGAAAGTTAAACTTTGATAGAATATTCAGATAGTTCGCTTGTCATCGAGTCAGCTGTTTGTTTTTCATAAAGATCTTCAAAGTCTGATGATCAGTAAACATCTGAATAAATAGCTCAGTATTCTCTAGTTCAAGTCATCAGTGTTCAAAACATTGAATGATAGCTAGCAATTTCTTGTCATAAATGTGATAATTGCATTCAGCTGAAATCATGCTCTTGCTATAGAAGATTATCGAATGAAGCACATTCTCGTCATCATACTGAGATAGTATGTCGTCTTTTACATAGTTGAATGCATCGATTTTCAAAATAGCTTGACGTTTGACATCAAAATGACGTAGAACTGAAATCGAGCTGATCTGCTTCTTTAGATTGTCAAAGACTTCAACGCAAACTTCGTTTCAAACAAAAGACGTGTCTTTTTGAGTCAGCTGAGTGAATGACTTAACTAGTTTTGAAAAGTTCTTGATGAAGCATGAATAGAAATTGATGAAGTCGACGAAGTCTTGTATCTCTTTTAGATTAGTAGATGTAGCTCAATTGACTATAGCTTTCACTTTGATAAAGTTCATGCAAAGATCTTGTTTTGATACTATGATTTCTAAGAAGATTGTTTCTTTTACATTGAATTTGCACTTTCAAATATTTATTTGCAGATCAGCGTCTTGTAAATGATTTAGTATCATCTTGACATGTTGTCTATGCTTCTTTTGAGTCTTGCTGTATATGAGAATGTCATCTAAATAAGCTTGGCAGAAGTCATTTAGAAAGTTTCATAAAACATCATTCATATATTGCTGAAACGAGATCAAATCATTTGTTAATTCAAATGATAGAATCTTTGATTTGTACGCTTCTAGAGCGATAATGAAGATCGTATAGTTCTCACTATTGAAGTGCATACGAAGTTTGTTGAAAGCGAAAATTATATTCAGTCAAGTCAGATGCTTGCAGTCAACAATTTTGTCAATCATCTCATTTATGAGTGATAGAGAGTAGCGATTTCTTTTGATAATGACATTGAGCTTTCAATAGTTGACGCAGAAGTGAAGATCATCATTGATCTTCAGAGTGAATAGAATGAGTGAGAAATATGAGATCTTGCTAGAAGTAATAAAATTCTTTGACAGATTTTCGTTCAGATATTCTTTGATCTTCTGAAGCTTGTAAAGTGACATTTGATAAGCTCGACATCTAGAAGAAGTGACATCGTTAGTGAACTCTATCTTATGATCATATGAACGATGAGGTGATAGCTTATCGACTTGAGCTCGATCAAACACGTTGATGAAATTCTGATATTTCGAAAATAGCTTGACTTTGATGTCTTCTAGATTTTGAGCTGATGCATCGATGAAAGCAACGTCTAAAACGTTCAGTTTGCATTGAGTGTTGTAGACTATTTTTCTATCAATATCTTCGATCGACATAGCGAAAATCTCGATGCAATTCTTCTTTGATCATTTAATCAATGCATGAAAAGATGCAGCTCTCACACTGAACATAGAAAAGTTCTTTTTCAAAGCAGTAGAAGCTGATTGTTGAAGCACTTTAAGAATTGAACTGATAGATGTTACGAGTGTGTCGAGATTGAATAGAGTTTTCTAGTCAACAAGCTTTAAAGGTTTTGACTCATGTTGAATCTCTAGCCTCAACACTCTATTCTAGCGCTTTCAATACTCAAGCAAATCTGCTTCGTCTTCTTTGTTTTGCTCTACTATAGATACAGCTCGAAACTCTCTTTGATTTCTTCTGTATTCTTAATATTCTAGTTATAGCTATCTCTATTGATCAAACATTCTATTCAGCTACGCACTATCTCGCTGCAGTGTGATTAGATTCTAGACACGATTTCAACATTATATTAAGAATTCATTTATCACATGATATCGATTTCATTACTCATTCAAGCTACTTGACGAACAACGAAACGAGTATAAAGAAATTTGTTTTATCTGATGATCGACGCAATCGAAAGACAGAACAACATCAGAGAATCAATAGAATCAACGACGAGACTGTTTGAATTGCTAGAGAATCTATTGCTCATTAAGTATGCACAGTTCACTCGATTAAGAGAATCACGATAAAGAATCTTCGTGAATTGCTCTAGAATCAATCTATTCTCATGAAGCAGACGAGTGAAAATAAGCTGTTCAACTCATTTCTTTTTCTCTTCGCTTCGAATCAAGCTCATGAATCAGACGAGTCAAAACAATCTGTGTCATCAGATCAAATTAGTGAGTCTGCTACTACAAATGACGTTCTCATAGTGAGTCTGCTACAATGACACTCTTCATCAATGCAATGATCTACCTACTCTCATCGCTCTATCTATCAGTGAATTGATCTACCTCACGTTCACATGCAACTAGTGAGTCTGCTTCAATGACAAGTCGATAGTCAATCTCTTCGATGAGCAAGTCGACTAGTGAGTCTGCTTCAATGACATTCTTCGTCAATGCAATGACATATTTACTCTCATCACTCTATCTATCAGTGAATCGATCTATCTCACGTTCACATGCAACTAGTGAGCCTGCTTCAATGATCATTCTATTTCACATAGTGAGTCTGCTACAATAGACATTTGATGAGTTGATTTGAATCAATAGAAAGATTGATAGAAAGACAGACATCAAGACTCTACGTCAATGCTATGAACTACACTACAAGTCATAGAAACATGACTTTTAAAGAGAAGAAGATAATGTTACAAGTGTGTTGAGATTGAATAGAATTTTCTAGTCAACAAGCTCTAGAGATTTTGACTCATGTTGAATCTTTAGCCTCAACACTCTATTCTAGCGCTTTCGATACTCAAGCAAATCTGCTTCGTCTTCTTTGTTTTGCTCTACTATAGATACAACTCGAAACTCTCTTTGATTTCTTCTGTATTCTTAATATTCTAGTTATAGCTATCTCTATTGATCAAACATTCTATTCAGCTACGCACTATCTCGCTGCAGTGTGATTAGATTCTAGACACGATTTCAACAATAGAAGAATTTGATGATCATGATCATTTTGAGTGTGAAGCTTTGACTGACATTGAAAAAACAGAAATGAAAGCTTCTAATTGATTTGAAAAAACGATGACATCGTTCTGCATATCTAGTAGTATTTCATTTTTATTCATTCAGAACTTTTCTAATATGACATCATGATGATTTATATCAGCTATTAACATTGAAACAGTCAATTTCTTATGACTTTTGACTGTGAGATTGAGTAGAATTTTATGAGTAATGATCTTTCTTGTCAGCTTTTCGTCATATTCTCTTATTAACTTCTCTTTAGCTAGTCATATGAGTTGAATTTCAAGCTTCTGACATATTTGATTGACTAGCTTTGTATGAATCAAGATGTAAATCGTCAAGTCACTATCTATCAGAGATCGTAGCTTGAAGAATTCGTCTTGCGAAAATAGAGTGACATCAACTAGAAATGACTTTTCGAAGTAGTTCTCTTCAATAGGTGAAATTTCATCAATTAGATTGTACAAAGAAATGATCTTTATCTTTTTGATGACTCTGAAAAAGATGATTAGTTTTTTGAATCAGACTCTGAATCGAAGTTCGAAGAATGATTAAACTCGTCATTTAATGCATTAATTCTGAAAGATTTATTCAAGCATTCTTTAGAAGTATGATCAGACTTATGACATAAAAAGCAGTTTTCAATTAGTAAGTCATTTTCTTTGACGTTAGTCAAAACAGCGTCGCGTGATTTTGACTGATCAGTCATTTTCATTTCTATGATTCTACGAGTAGCTTTGACTGATTCTTCAGCGTAGATGATCTGTTTAGTTGTTCAAGCTTTGATCATTGCTTCTCTATTCTTGATCTCTTGAATAGCTCGTTGATCATTATTCAATTGAATGAGATAGAAATGAATTTCTTTCAGAGTACTGAGTTGAATCAATTGAGTTACTCAAGCGAATCGAAGTCGAGAGTTTATTTTATTCTTTAGATCAACGATCAGCTGTTTTTCTTGATAGTCTAGATAGAAGAATAGTCGTTGAAATTGAGTATAAAACTCGCTGAATTTCTTCTGTTCTTGAATCAAGTTGTAGTAATCTCTACGAAAGTTGACTTCTTTATCTGAATCATCGAACAACTGAGCTAGCTCTTTCAAAAGCTCATTGATGATTTTGTATGAGTTGAAACAGTCACGTTCGCGTTTTGACTGAGTGATCTCAGCTGCATCATCGAATAATCTGAAATGTACATAGCTCAGCTTGATTCATTCACTTGAAAAGAGATCAACGTTGATTTCTAGCTTGTTCTGAACTTTTTCATACCAGTTTTCTCAAATAGAGTTCTTTTCATCAGTGAACAACGAAGAATCGAGTATTTTCTGAGATCTAGAATGCTCAGAGTGTTACGAGCGTACCAAGGCTGAATAGAGCTAGTCAGTGTCTCTAGCTCAGATCTGGCTCAGCCTCTATTTTCTTTCATCAACATCTCTTTGTTCAACATCATTTTTCTTTCTACATCACATTCTACTTGTGTCACAAACACATTCTCTTCGAGCTTAGCGCAGCCTCTGAATATTACTTAAATAGAAGCTTTTGTACTCACCTTCTTCTGTATTCTTAATATTCAGTTATAGCTACCTCTAAAGATCAAGCACTATTCAACCCTGACTTTCGCTGATTGACTCACCTAGGCACGATTCTGACATTATATTAAGAATCCGTTAACCACACGATACTGATCTCATTACTCATTCAACATACTCGTACAGACAGAACGAGTCTAAAGAAATTCATTTACCTGATGGTCGACGCAATCGAAAGATTGAACAACACTAGAGAGTTTGATAGAATCAACGACGAGGCTGTTTGAATCGCTAGACAACTTATCGCTCACTAAGTACGCACAGTTCAAATCGATCAAGAGAATCAATTCATTCTCATGAAACAGACGAGTGAAAATAAGCTGTTCAACTCGATTAAGAGAATCGACGATAAAGAATCTTCGTGAATTGCTCAAGAATCAAATCAACAAACAAACCTCATCTTCTTTGTTGAAGATTAAACATCACTCTATACTTCTTTCTTCTTCAATCGTCGAGCATCATCATTCGTTCGACCCCCTTTTCAAACAAACCTCATCATGCCTAGCCGTTCGCCTACTGAAGAGCGTTTCGAAGAATTTCGAAATCGTTTCTCTCAAACCTCTGATGCTGATTCATCGAAACCCTCTAGTGCTGAATCATTCATCAGTGAAGACGACGAGTCATTCGCTGAAACAGTAATATCTTCTGTTTCTATTGAAAACTGAAAGGCTCGATGCATGGCTCTCGACAGAGAAACGAACCGACTCAACAAGCTGAGTAATCAACGAGATGATGAAATCAAAGAGTTGAAGACTAGACTTCAAACTAAAGAAATCACTTCTTCTGATTTCACCTACTCTGAGCGTTCTAGATCTCAGAAAATACCTGATTCTTCCTGATTTACTGACGGAAAGAATTCTACTTGGGAAAACTGATACGGCAAAATTCAGGATAAACTAGAGATCAACGTCGACCTCTTTTCAAATGAACGAGTCAAACTGAGCTATGTACATTTCAGATTATTCGATGACGCAGCTGATGTCGCTCAATCTAGACGCGAACGTGACTGTGTCAATCTCTATAAGATCGTCGATGATCTTTTGAAAGAACTAGCTGAGTTGTTCAATGATTCAGATAAGAAAGTCAACTTTCGTAGAAAATACTACAACTTGGTTCAAGAATCAAAGAAGTTCAGCGAGTTCTACACTCAGTTTCAACGATTATCTTTCTATCTAGAGTATCACGAAAAGCAACTGATCGTTGATCTGAAAGATAAAATAAACCCTCGTCTTCGATTCATTTGAATAGGTCAATTAGTTCAACCTGATTCTCTCAAAGAGATTCATTTCTACCTGATTCGTTTGAATAATGATTAACGAGTCATTCGAAAAATCAAGAACAAAGTCAACCTCATCAAACGCGTCGACGATCTGTCAAAGATCATCTTTCATAGAGCTGTTGTTACTCAGTCAGTCGATCATTCAAAACCTGACCATCTAAAGTCGTGTGACGCGATTTTAACTAGCGTCAAGAAAGCAGACGTTCTAGTCGAAACCTGTTTCATATGTCATAAATCAGGTCATAGCTCTAGAGAGTGCTCTGATCGACCTACTAGAATCAATGCAATGAACAATGAATATGATCGCTTCGATTTCAATTCGAATTCCGATTCAAAAAACTAGTCATCTCTTCAAAAGTCATTGAAGAAATAGAGATTATATCTTTGTGCAAACTAGACGAAATTCTACCAGAAGAGAATTACTTTGAAAAGTCGTTTCTAATTGACGTCTTTCTCAACTCTCAGAATCGATCTTTTAGTCTTTGTTCTCTGATAGACAGTGATTCAGTCACTCATACGCTCATACACGTTAACCTAGTCAATAGAGTATGCAAGAAACTAGAAATTCAACCTATATCACTGACAAAAGAGAAGCTAATAAGAGATTATGATGAGAAGATATCTAAGAAGATCATCACTCATAAAATTCTACTCAATCTCATCATCGAAAGTCATAAGAAATTGACTGTATCAATGCTGATAGCTGATATCGATCATCATGAAGTCATATTGAGTAAGCTCTGAATGAACAAAAACGAAATATTATTGAATATGCGAAACGACGTCATTGTTTTTTCGAATCAATTGAATACTTCTATTTCGATTTTTTCGATTTCTCTCAATTCAAAGCACTCAAGTTGATTGCAGTCAACTTCGTCTTCTTCAACCACTCAGACTAAGATCTCTATGATGCTCAAACAACTCGTTCGAGAAGAGTCATTCTCGATTCGAAGCATAAACGCAGCTTCATTCAAAACGCTGTTGAATCGTTCAAAGAAGAACAAGATCGAAGTCTTTGCTTTATTCATGATGAACATCAATAGAAAAATCGCGTACAATACTCAGAACGATTTGAACGCTCTAAACGTCTCTTCAATCGATGAAACGACTCAGAATTTGAAAGATATTAAAGCAAAGCTGTCATCAAAATATCATGAGTTTCTAGATGTTTTTGATCGAGCTCAATTGAATAAGCTACTTTCTCATCGCTTCTACGATCATAAAATCGAGCTCATCAGTGATTCAACGCTTTCTCGCTGTCGAGTCTATCGAATGTTCTCTGTCAAACTTCTGAAAGTAAAGAAGTACTTAAACGAGAATCTGTCAAAGAAATTCATCACTTCTAGTCAGACTCTCTATTTCTTTCTCGTTCTATTCGCTCTCAAAGCAAATGAAGATCTTCGATTCTGCGTGAACTATCGAAAGCTAAATGTCATTTTCAAAAGAAATAGATATTCTCTATCGCTGATAGACGAGATCATTGGTAAAATAGTGAGTTGCAAGCATCTGACTAGATTGAACATCATATCAGCGTTCAACAAACTTCGAATGCACTTCAATAGCGAGAATTACATTACTTTTATCACTGCTTTAGAAGCATATAAATACAAGATGCTATCATTCAAACTGACTAATGAATCGACCTTCTTTCAGCAATATATGAATGATGTTCTATGAGACTTTCTGAACGACTTTTGTCAAGTCTATTTAGATGACATTCTCATCTATAGCAAAACGAGAAAGAAACATAGAAATCACGTCAAACTAGTATTGAGTCGACTACGTGAAGCTGAACTGCAGGTGAATATTCGAAAGTGCGAATTCAATGTAGAAGAGACTGTCTTTCTAGAAGTCATCGTATCAGAACTAGATCTTCGTATAAATCTCAGCAAAGTGACAGTCATAGTCAGCTGAATCACTTCGACCAATCTAAAAGAAATTCAGAGCTTCGTGAGATTTGTTAACTTCTACCGCCGTTTCATTAAGAACTTCTCGAAGCTAGTCAAACCGTTCACTCAGCTGACAAGAAAGAACACGTCTTTTGTTTGAAACGAGATCTGTGTTCAAGCCTTTGACAATCTAAAGAAACAAGTCAGCTCGACCTCAGTACTTCGTCACTTCAATCTCAAACGACAAGCTATTCTGAAGATCGATGCTTCGAACTATGTAAAAGATGAAATACTATCTCAGTACGATGACGAGAAAGTTCTTCATTCGATGATCTTCTACAGTAAAAGCATGATTCTCGCTGAAATCAATTACCACATTTATGACAAGAAATTGCTAGTCATTATTCGATGCTTCGAACACTGATGACTTGAGCTGAAGTGCACTGAACTACTCATTCAGATATTCATTGATCATCAAGCTTTGAAGATCTTCATGAAAAATAAACAGTTGAGTCAACGACAAGTCAACTATCTGAACATTCTGTCAAAGTTCAACTTTCAGATCATCTTTAAATCAGGCAAAATGAATACTAAAGTCGATGCTCTAACTCAAATGTTTCTAGCGAACGTCTCTGAATCAGCTCAACGACTTGAAGATCGTTTTCAAACTATTCTGACTCTCAATAGAGTTGATGTTCTACTCGTTGAATCGAAAGCAAATCTCTATCAGCGAGTGCATATGATCAATCAAACGAATGAGCTCTGCGACGAATATAGACAAGCTATGAACGAGAACAAGCTCAAATTTCATACCACTAAATTGAAGAACTGTGAAATCATTGACAATGTTCTCTTTAGAAAAGACTTACTGTGAGTTTTCAAGAATATGCATACGAAACTGCTACAAGAAGTGCATGATTAACCTTCAATCTTTCACTTCGACAATAAATGAATCATCGACCTAGTTCAGCGTTTCTACTATTGATCAGATCATCAAGCTACTATTCAACGATACATTCAAAACTGTCATGCTTGTCAGCGAAGCAAAGTTTCTAGAGATAGCATCAATGAACTTCATCATTCTCTTTCAATTTCACAGAAACGCTGAAAAGATATAGCTATGAACTTCATCACTGAACTATCTCTGTCAGAAGACTATAACGTCATTTGCACAATCATATGTCGTCTCATCAAAGAACGTCACTATGTTCTCTGTCATTGAGAAGACGATGACATCTCAGTTGAAGAAACGGTTTGAATCATGCTATGAAACGTCTATCAACTGCATGATCTACTCAGTTCTATTGTTTCAAACAGAGACTTTCAATTCATATCGACTATGTGAAAGAGTCTTTGCAAGCGACTGAGAATCACAGCTAGTTTATTCACAGTCTATCATTTGAAGATCGACGATCAGACGAAACGAGTCAATCAAGACGTTGAACGCAAACTTAGAACCTACTGCAATTACATGCAGAACGACTGAGTCAAATGAATATCTATGGTGAAATTCAGCGACAATTTCAATATCTTCTCAACCATCTCAATGATTTCTTTCTACTTCAATAAAGAATTTCACCCTCAAATGAGTTTTGATTCAGATACAACTGACTATGAAACAACTTGTGAACGACTTGAAGCTAGAAAAGCAGACAATATTGTCATTCAAATGAAAGAGTTACTGAGCTTCGACCGTCAACAATTGAAAAAGACGAAGCTGATCATTGAAGTTCAGATCAATAAACATAGACGAAACGTCATCTATGAAGTAGATGACTGAGTTTGACTATCTTTCAGAAACGTCAAGACAACGAGACTCTGCAAAGATTTGAAAGACAAACAACTAGAATCGTATCAGATCACTGTCAAAGCGAAGATCTTCTATCATCTTCATCTATCAGTCAGCATGAAGCATCTGCATTTGATGTTCAGCTCGAAGCTACTGCGACCGTATTCAGAAGACTCTCTATCAGAACAGCATGCAGAACCTCTCAGACTCATCATTATTGATGATGATGATGACAAACATTGAGAGATAGATGACATTCTGAACTTCAGACGCTATTGAGGTCGAATACAGTACAAGGTCAAATGAAAAGATCTAGATAGAGACAATGAATGATACTATGTCGATAAAGATGAATTCAATGACTTCGAGAAAGTTTTGAACGAATTTCATGCGCTATACTCAAGAAAGTCACGCTAGTACCGAAATAACTCAATAAGAAAGCAAGCAAACAAGTGACATTCATGCAAACATGAATTTTCGAAGAAAGGGGTAATGTTATGAGCATATCAAGACTGAATAGAACTAGTCAGTGTCTCTAGCTCAGATCTGGCTCAGCCTCTATTTTCTTTCATCAACATCTCTTTGTTCAACATCATCTTTCTTTCTACATCACATTCTACTCATGTCACAAACACATTTTCTTCAAGCTTAGCGCAATCTCTGAATATTACTTAAATAGAAGCTCTTGTACTCATCTTCTTCTGTATTCTTAATATTCAGTTATAGCTATCTCTAAAGATCAAGCACTATTCAACTCTGACTTTCGCTGATTGACTCATCTAGACACGATTCTGACACAGAGTAGATTGATGATGACGAAATAATCTCTCTAGCTTGTAGTCTAGCTTTCAGCTCTTTGCATCGTTTCTTCAAAGCTTTCATAGTCATAGAAGATGTTATGATTTCAGCGAATGAGTTGTTATCTTCGACAATGAAGAATGAAGCTTCGAAACGCTCTTTGAAGAGACGAAACATGATAAAGAAGAAAGAAGAGATTGAATTGAACGAATGTTTTAAAAGAAAGAGATCAAGCGAAGAGTGATGCTCAACAATAGAAGATGAAGTCATTTTTGTTGTTTGATTTGAGAGTTGATTGATTCTCTTGATTGATTTGATTCTCTAGCAATCAACGAAGATTCTTTATCACTGATTTTATTAATCGAGATGAATGATGTGTACTTAATGAGTTGTAAGTCGTCTAGCAATTCAATCAGCCTTGCTGTTGATTTTATAGACTCTCTAGTGTTGTTCTGTCTTTCGATTGCATCAATCATCAGATAAACGAATTTCTTTAGACTCGATCTGTCTGAACGAGTATATTGAATGAGTAATGAGTATCTGTATCGTATGATAAACGAGATTCTTAATGTAATGTTGAAATCATGCCTAGATCATTCAATCAAAGAAGCTTGAGACTGATATGTATGTATTGCTCTTTAGAGATAGCTATAACAAGACATTAAGAATACAGAAGAGAAAGAGTGCAAGCTCTTCTATAAATAATGACTTGAGACTGCGCTAGGCTCGATACAGATGTGATGTAATATGTCAGATGTGTTTGTCTAAAAGAATGATGAAAGAAATGAATGAAGAAAGTGCTGAACAACAAGAAGAAGTGCTGAGAATGACTTGAAGAATTCAATAGAGATGCGCTAGATTTAAACTAAACATAGCATCATTTGAACTTTGATTGATTCAAACATGTTCATAACAACTTGTTTCTAACAACTCTTTCTAAACTAGTGTCAAAGATAAAGTTGCATGTCGCGACTTTGTCATGCATGACAGTATATAGATAAAGCAGTCTGTGACTTCTCTTCATAATCTAGATAGATTTCATCATATGTGATACTGTTCATTCTACTCTTTTAATAAATTATGAGTTCAATTAGCAAGAAGCTTTCAATGTAATTAAATCAAAACACTTTAAGCATTTGATGCTCAACAACTTGATACAAAATTTATTCAAATGAGCAATCAGCGATCACTTACTACACATCTCACAAGAAGACAAATAAGTACATTGACTTAGAGAAGTTCAGTGAAATTCAACAGCTTACTACGCATCTCACAAGAAGATAAATAAGCACTCACATCAAATTGATAGTTTACTATGAGTTCTCAAGAAAGTGAATAAATAAATACATTTAATCGCGTCAAAGAATGCATAAATCTTCATCATCACTGACGAGATTAAATTCTTTTCACTTCACTCATCAATTTATTTAATATCTTTATTTTTTTTCTTTGATTCTAACAACAAACTGAGTCTACATTGCACGTCATGAACTTCAATGACTTCTTTGTCAAATGATGATCTATTCTCATTCTCACTTGCAAGAACTGCAATCAATAATTTTCTCTTATGAAAAGATGATTCATTAAGAAAGACTTGTGATTCATTATTGAAGACAAGTTTGACTTGAACACATTTGACAACGTCATCAGCATCATCAGCGAAATTCAATCTCTTGACTTTGAAAGTCAAAAGATTGATGTGAAAGCTCATTACTGACTGATTATCTGCATCATCATTGATGATCAAGAACACACTGCAGACAAGACATCAGCAAAAGAGATTTGAGATGCTCTGAGCTATAAATACAAAGAGAAGCTACAAATCACTGAAAAACAATATCTGATGAACTTCATTGATTACAGAATATCGACGAATATCTTCATTGAAAAAACATGAACACATCTCGTCAAGTTGACTTGAAAGATCGTTGCAACACAGAAAGACATAAGCAATTTATTCAAGTCAGAACGTTGCTTTCAAGTTTTACTTCAATTGCTGTCAGATGAATACACAGTCATTTGAGATATCATTGATGTGCAGAATAAGTCAGACATCAAGAAGAAATTTCAAAAGTTACAAAAAAAGAAAGCATAATTGAAGATAACAGAGACTGCGTTATGAGTCAAGCGAGAAAATGAACGCGAGCGCATTGATTGTAAGCAGAACAAACGCAAAATCAATCATCATTGCAAAAGTCTTTCAAGCTTTGACAGTAATCAATTGTGTCATCATCAGTTGCAATGATCTTTAAAATGTTTTCTCTGTGAAGATAAACATCATCTAGTTGATTGCTTTCATCTGTCTGCAGCTCAAAAGCTTGTGAAGAAACACAAAGATAAAGACAAAACAAAGCACAAAAGCGCTGATGATTTTCAAACTCTCACTGAGCTTCTGAAGAACAAGTACAAGAAACACAGAGTTTATAATGTGAAAAGCGATGACTTTGAAATCTTTGACAACAATGAGAAAGATGAGAATGAGAAGAGCGAGAATATTGCAACTCTGTCAAAGAACATTGTCAATAAAATTTCTGAATTCAACTGAGTTGCAAATTCTGATGTTTTCTCACACATGATTAATCAACTTCAACTTTTTAATGATTCTTTAATTTACATTAAGAGATGCATCATCAAAGTTGAAGAGAGAAAATTGTATATCAATCATTGTGACACAGCAATCATGCAAGATCATCATGAAAACTCAGTTAAGCTGTCTTCTGTTCTTCATGTTTCTAAGCTCAAGATGAATCTTCTTTCTGAAAGAAAAATGTGTGAGAAAGATTTGCAAGAAAGTTTTGATGATAAAAATTTGTACATGCACAACAAGTGAAAGAAGCAAATGATTGAGATTTTAGAATGTGAAAATGTTTACATAGTAGAGAGAATTGCAAATGATCTTGATGAATTTGCATTACTATCAACTATGCAGCGTGACGTTTCATCAGCATTTTCAACGATGCACAGTTCAATGAATCTCAACAATTCAATGAATTTAAATCACTTCACGTCTTACATTGATGTAATTCATCATAAGAATGAGATCAAAGTTGATCACGATCAACTTAGTTTTGCAAATGACAAAAGCTTCAAGTTGTACAAACTGTGACATCATCGTTTCACTCATCTTGAATCAGCAAAGCTTCATCAACTTCATAAAATCATCACTCTGAAAAAATCTATTCTCATCAACGACAGTCACAAGAATGTATATGAAATATGTGTACTCATCAAGTTCATTAATAAATGAGAACACAATATCAGCAATTGAAAGACAAGTATCTTGACTTTCATTTTCATAAACATCTGTGAATCACTATCATTGTTTCTTGATAATGAGTCGTACTTTCTAGAGATAGTTGACAATCACTTCAGAAAGACTTGATGCATTTCTTTGAAGCAACAATTCAATGCATCAGATGCTCTGTGAAAATGAAAACTCAACATAGAGCTTCACAGCAATGTCAAACTTCTCTCAGTATGCAATGATAATATCATAAAACTTAAAGTCATTTTGAATGATTGATGTTCATCAGTTGACATTGCTTCTTAATACACTGTTTCACACATGTTGATTCAAAATAAAGTAGTTGAAAGAATTATATACATCACAGAAAACTCAATGTGAGTCATGATCAAGAATGCTGAACTTCTCATTGAGTTCTGAGCAAAAGCTGCAAAGACAGATGTCTATTTGCAAAATTGAATCATCATGAAATTCTTGATCAATGAAGTTCTCATGATCTTGAAGAAGACATTCATCGAGATCAAGCTCTCAATTGATCATGTATGAGTATGAGAATGTAAATGTTACTCATACGTTGATCTCAAGTCATTGTTAATCGAAGACAGACAAGACAAATTCATAAACAGAGACAAATTTGACATTTTCATGAAATATGTAAAAAATATTGACAAGCAATATCATCTCTGAGTTTCAAATCTTCATCAAGTCATCAAGAGTCATGCTGTCAAGTTCGCTGAAGATGAAAAGAGTGAAAACATGAACTTACAACTTTACAAGCAGACATTCAACGTTCTTTCAGAGCGAAGATTTGTGAAAAGATCATCAAAGAATAACATTTCAACTAACGTTTCAAAATCTGATGCTTTCATGATTGATGTTTCATCTGAATCAACTGATGCATTGAAGACTATCATAATCAACTTGAATGCACTCAATTCTAAAATCATGTCACATACATCAGATGAGCATGAAGCTCATGTGAATGTTCAGATCACTCAAAAAGTCTTTGCATCAAGCATGTTTAAGTCAGCAACTTAAACATTTCTGCATGTAATCATTTCAAAGAGAAAAAGAGACAGCGAAGATTAACAATTGAAAGAACGTACATTCAAGATCTCACGAGCTATAATGATCTGATTCATTACAGAGAAAGTTGATAATGATGAGAGTGATTTTGATACAAGCATGTCATGAGCATTATTTAACGTCAATGAATCTGACTCTTTTAAAGCAATAAGAATTCTCACGTTGAACATTTACAAAGATGCAATGCAAAACTCAGTTTGAGAGAAACTTTGAAAAGAAACAATCAACGCAGAACTTGTGATGCTAGTCATTAATGAAATTTGACAAGAAGAAGTGTCGCTCAAAAAGATCAACATCATGATAAGCAAATGAGTTTTCAAGTCAAAGATGCATGTCAACAATTTTCTTGACAAACTGAAGACAAGACTGATAGTCAGAGATTTCTTTCAAATTCATAAAGTTGACTATGAAAATACTTTCACGTCAATCATCAAGTTTGACACTCTGCAAATCTTTCTAGTCATTGCAACAATGAAGAATCTTGAACTTCATCAAGTCAATGTAAACAATGTGTTTACTGAATCATTTTTCAAAGAAATCATTTACATGTTTTCTTCATCAGAAGTGAAAGTCAGACTCAACTGTGCTCTGAAAGTTCTTCAAAATCTTTATAATTTTAAGCAAGCTGCATGAAACTGACATGATCACTGTGTAACAACATTGTCTGAACTCGACTTTGCTCAATGCATTGCAGATTTATGTCTTTTGATTCATGAGTCAAAAGAAATCATATTGCTACTATACATTGACAACATAGTCATTGTTTTCAAATCATTGAGCAACATTAAATGATTTAAGCATGAGTTTCAATGTATTTTCAAAGTCAAGAATTTGAAAGAAATGAAGAAGATTCTTGACATTCAAATCACTTGCAACAGAAAGGCATGAATCTTATGAATAAATCAAATTCACTATCTTCATGAAATTCTTGAAAGACTCAACATGAAACAAGATAAGCATAAGACAACAGATTTTTCAATGAATGAATATGATGCTTTTCACTCAGCTGAACTTGAAGATGTAAGAATCAATCAGCATGAGTATCAACAAGTCATTGAAAGTCTCATGTATGTTGCAATTCACACTCGTTTTGACATTGCTTTTGCTCTTAATTAACTAAGTCAATATCTCAGTAATTTTGCAAAACATCATGAACACACTTTGAAGAAGTTGATGTGATACGTTTGTTTCATCATTGATTTAAACATCATGTATGAAGTCAGTGAAAGCATGAAGTTAGTAGAATACTCTGACTCAGACTACGTCTCAAACAGACTAGATTGCAAGTCAATTCTCATCTACATTTACATGCTTGATGAAGAATCAGTCTTTTGAATGAGTTGAAAGCAAAAGTTTGTTGTCACATCAATCATCAAGACAAAGTACATGACTTTATCAATCTGCGTCAAGAAAGATTTATGAATCAGTCAAGTGCTCAAGAACATGAATTTGACAAAGTATCTGAGCATCAGTCACAGTCACGTTGATATTCTTGAGAAGATTACTCATTAATTTGTCTCACTCACACAGCTCAAGAGAGATAATCAAGCATTTCTTATGCTGATTAAGAATACTCATATTCACGAAAGATCAAAGCACATTGATGTCGCTTATCATCACATTCAAGATCTGCACAAGAAGAATCAGATTTCAGTAAACTTCGTTTTTAATCAAGATATGATAGCAGATGAATTGATCAAGTCACTATCTTGACAGAACTTCAAGAGATTCATTGAACAACTGAAATTGAAAAGCAGTGAAAGTTGAGAAACTTGTAAGCATCAAGTGAGAATGTTGAGAAGTGCAATGACAGACTTGTTTCTAGCAGCTTATTATGATAGCTTTGAATTCAGTCTGAATTCAGTCAAACTTGTTTCTAGCAGCTCTCTTTAGACTAATGTCAGAAATAAAGTCGTGTGTTGCAACTTTGTCATGCGTGACAGTATATAAATAGAGCAGTCTGTGACTTCTCTTCATAATCTAGATAGATTTCATCATATGTGATACTGTTCACTCTACTTTTTCAATACAAATATCAATTTTGATAAAGTGTTTTGCATGAGCAAAGTGATTCAGCGTCTCAGACAGTAGAGACAATGAGTAATTGTTCTTTACTGTTATTTCATTGAGATCATGATAGTTCACGCATAAATAAAGACTTTTATTCAACTTCTTTATAAACAACACAAATGCTTCTGCAAAACTACTTGATGAATGAATTCATTTCTTCTTTAACGTGCTGTCTAGATAGTTTCATATCACAGCGAGCTCATTTCATATCATCTTATAAATAGATTCAATGCAAAACATTTTACTCTTCATTAAATCAATGAAATGTTTCATCTGATCATGCGTGTTCAAACTATCAGAAAGAATCTCAGAAAACACTTTCTTAAAATCTTGAATAGCAAAAAATATCTTTGATTCTTTTACTTGAAGTGCATTGCATCTTGCAGTCTGATGATTTGCATTCTGTGATAAGTTATTTGTAAATAGCAGCTGATAAAGCAGAGCTACATAAGTTTCTTTTCTTCTCTTAGTTGCAAGCATTATCAGCTCAACAAATTTCAATGTCTTGCACAGATTAACTTGTATTTGCTTTGCATGCTGAATGCTGTTTCTTCGATACAATCAGCAATGCTTACGTTAGTGAATATTCAAATTGATTTCATCTAATCATGAATAGTCAAGAATCATATCATATTCTTGCATGTTCACAGCATGAAACTCAATGTTTCAGCTCTTGCAAACTTTCTCATGATCAATCAATTCAATATTAATTTGATGTGTATCATAGCAGAGAATTCAATGATTATTGATCGTCTGAATCTGTTTCAAAGTTGCATGATTCTTCAATAACTTGTGCTTTTTTACTCATGATTGCAATATAAAGTTTCGCTCGATCTCAGAGTCAATAAGACAGTGAGCTTCGTGCATTCTTTCAGAAACATTTGTCAGTACTGATATCATCAATGCACATGACAATCATCTTTTCATAGTTATATTTAATGATTCAATGATGAACATCAGACTTTTTCTTTTCTCATCTTTTCATCATGATTGCAAGTCTCTTGTCTGAATGCATAGTTGAGACACATTGAATTATCAATCTTGTGTCTCATCTTCTTGCATGATCAGCATGTAAGATTGAATGAAGCAACATTTTGCTTGAACTCATTGAACTTGAGTATTGCATCGTTTTTAGACTGCATGCTTGAAGCAGAGAACTTTGAATTCTTCGTTGCAGCAACAAACTTCGTTTTCTCATGCAAGAATCGAGAACTCTTCTGAAACATTACACTCTCACTTTGCTGCAAATGTAGCTTCAACAATGCATCAGTGTTTTGCAAATGCAAGTCAATGTTTATAAGATGCTTTAGCAGATCAACATAATTGATAAAGATGTATGAAATGTAAAAAGACTCATTCATGATGATTTTGTTAATCTTCATTTGCAAGTACATCATGCAAGTCTCATTGAATATATGATAGTTCAAATCTGCATACAGTCTGATAAAATATTGCTTGAAATTCATGATGCTTTGATCAGCTCGCTGCTTTGCAGTCTCAAGTCAACATTCTGTTTGAAAGTTGTGAATTTCAGAATTGCTAAGTTTAACACGCAAGTATTCAATGTAGTACTTTCAGTCAGATATCTCATCATGATTGCATATGCTCATCACATGATCTCATCACTGATTGTGAGACTTCTCTGACAAGTATGACGCAGATCATCGCAGCTTTTCTTCTTTCGTGATGAAATCAGATGATGTCACGACTATGAAGTCTTTGCAGTCTCGCAGTCAGAACATCAAGAAATCGTAGTTCATGATGCTCTGCTCTTTAGACTCGCAAGATTGATTAGCACGCTCGCGTGCATCGCTTCGATAGTGATCATCACTATGTTGTCATCAATGATCAGAGATTGATCGAGTTTCTTGCTTGAGTTTCGATACGTGAAGTTGCAAGGCAAGCAGTACGTTCTGCATCTTCAGATTCTTTAACTGCTTGCGTACTTCGCTTGCTGATCGTCAAGAGATATGATCTGTCTGTTCATTAGATTCTTGCGACTCGAACTTCTCATCTGCATGTTCAAATGCGTGATTCTCAGACCTGTTCTGATGAAACGACGAATTCTCAGTGTGAGAGAAGTTATTGCTTCTTTCGATCATGCAACTTCTAGTGAGTCGCTGCGCATTCGACATCTTTTACTGAGCAGCTTCGTGCGAATGAAGCAATTAGAACTGTGAGGCGGCGAGATCTCTTTACGTGAAACTGCGTAGTAGAAGATAATAAGGTAGCACTCTATTGATGGTAGAACTAATTGCTAAGGAACGAAAGCGAGAGCTCGCAGAGTTTTCATCTTCTGCCAAGTCGCTACCCCTATTCGCCCGTTAGCCCCCTTCGGCCTAACCTCGCAGGCTAGCCTCGCAGGCACGCATCGTTCATAGCCGATGAGGTGCGTTCTCACACAATAGAACAAACGGTTTCTCAGACCTCAATTATAAGAACTATTCGATCTTGATATACGAGGTTATTAGGGTAGAAAGACATGTAGATATATTGGTTGAACTATCTAGTAGGTAGAAACTACGAAGGAAGAAAGAAGTGAAAAGAAGGTAAATTCCCTGAATTTCCTGAATTCTCTAGCGTCGAATGCAAGCGAAGATTACTAACCACAGGGCTGTTCCCTGTTTTCAACATTCGGCAGTGAACAAGACAATTTTCTATTCCAACAGGGTTTGAAGAATTCGATGAATGTTGGAAGGCGCAGCAGAATTAGTTAGGATGAATTCAAGCGAATTATGAAGAGGTATAAGAAGTCGATGAATTTCCTTCCTTTTCCAACAGCATGCGAATACCTATCTTTATCATTTACCTCAGCAAAGATCAAAGATCAGTGTTTACAGCAGTCTATTCCAAAGACTCTTGATCCTTCCGCATACTTTTCATTCCTTAGCGTCGACAGTACTACCTTCCCACGTTCTCAATTCCAATCATGAAGTCCCTCTCATCCTCTACGAGTATCGCCACTCTCGCGATCCTCGCGACCTTCTTCTCCACCATCTCCAGCGCCGTCCTCCCAACCACCGCAGCTCTCGCAACTCGGGACTCAGACCTTGCGGCTCGCGGCTACGCAACAGGTGCTTGCGGCATGCACGTCACCCTATACACACTGTCGGCACTTACGTACAACAATCAATTTGCCGTGGAAGTAACTCTGAAAGATGCCAAAGGAGTTCAGATCGGGCACTTGGACAGAATCGACCTTACCCCCTCCGTCAGCGTTGATAGTCAGCTACCGCTTACAATGGAAGTCGCCGCTTATATAGACATACAATCAACGAGCACGGCACACATTACCTTTGCGTATGGAGCCGATAAGTGGGCGAATATTGATACTTCTAGATGCACCGTTGGAGGTACTGCTCGGACGCCTGGGACTTTGGTTAATGACATGGACTGTGGGTTTGCCTGCTAGAGGGGCATTCACACTGCAAGACGATAGTGGTGTTGGTATACAGGGAAATCTGGGGGAGGGAGGGAGGAACAAGCGAGGAGAGCAACGGGTTGGCCTTCGCCCTTGTACCTTATGCATGCCCAGGCTGGGGGCGTGCACGATTTTCGCAATAGAGCCTGCGTGACTATTTCCCCAATGTGGCAGCTCAAGCACTGCAGTCGACCGACTGGGGCGATGTACGTTTTCTATGGAGAGGAGTAGTATGCAAATGTTTGATTTTATTTCTTGCGTAGTATTATACAGGTTCGTTTATCAGCCGCGTCTCACATACCTTTTCTGCGTCGTGAACTAGCAAAGAGAATTCGGCTTAGATCGCAGTTGAACGCACTGTACTCGTACTTGCCTCGGAGAACCTGAGGCAACCAACCTATCCAACACCATCTGGGGTACCAATTCTTCAAAACCTGCCTGTTACCTTCCAATCTCCACCTCATTCTTAACATGAATACCCGAGCCCGAGCTCTTCCCACTTTCCTCTATCAACGATTCATGATACGACGATCCTTTGGATGCCTCTGCGTGATAGTTTTGCTCTGACCCCCAAAACGCCGTCTTGCGGGTGGAGTCCGACGAGTGCATACCCAGCTCGATAGGCACATCCTGTAGACGCTGACTACTGGCCTCCGTATCCTGAGGGCTTAGGCCATGGAGTCTGGCACGAGAGCCCCGTGGATGTGTGCGGATGAGAGACGATAGTCCTTCGCGATTCTCGATGCTAGAATTCTGAAATGAAGAGAGAAACTTTCTTGATTTCTTTTTGTTGAAAGATGGTCTCATCTAGATTAGAGGGGGCGCATGATCTGTAATACTAATATATTAAATAGGTTCTTAAAAAAAAACAAAGACTCGAAATCCGAGAAATCCCATCCAATCAAGAAGATCTTCATCTGCATTGAAGGTGGGACTGAAACCGAAGTCACGTATTTCGACAGAAAAAGCATAGACCCTCAGTTCAACGTTTCCTAACATGCTTAGAGCTGTCGACAACATCAAGATTTACTGACAGACAAACTTCTCGTTCACGACATTCTTAAACCGCAAAACTTTACAACATGAAGACGAATATAAAAATAAATTCGATCGAACTCAAACACAAAATCCAAAAAACCGAAACGACTCATCTCCGCAGACGCAAGCAAAACTCTCTCACTCCAGCTCCTCAAGATGCTAAACCCCCCCCCACCCCCCCCCCATATCCTTCAAGAAACCAACCTCTCCAACTCTGTACTGAAAAACCATATAGAACCTCCCCGAGGAAAATCCGCCTTTCAAACCTTCTCAACGATATCCGTGCAACAATACGATCATCGTGAAGATCGCAACCAAAGTTTCCCATGGTTATTGATCGATGGATAAGAGTGGTGAGATCTGGATTAGGGGGGGGACTGGGGATGAAGCTGGGCGAGTGAAGAATAGGGAAAGGAGCAGTTTCCGGTTGAGATGGTCGGGATTTCGGGGAGGGATGGGGAGAACTGAAGAAGAAGATTTGGGGTATGAGTTGAAGGGGGGCCGGAACTGACGCTGTGTGCCATAAGAAACACAGGGAAGACTCTCAATCACGCTTAAACCCCGTCTTCCCGAAGCGGTGTCGTTCTGATATTCTGGTAAAAAGATCAGAAAGGACGAAGTGGCGCTGTTCCCTCCTAATAACCTACAAGGTATATACCCCTACAATAGTCGCCGAGTGGAATGCCAACTCGCCTAAAACTACACGCCATCACCCCCCTTCCCCCAATCACCGCTTCCGCCTCGTCTCCTCAAACCCTTGCAGCATACTCTTCGCCACCTCATCCGTCTTTCCCTGCCCTTGCCCTTCCCCCCCCTCCAGCACTTTCCCTCCCTCGCCCCTACTCTCATGACTCTGTGACCTCCCCGCCGCGATCTTCGCCTGCCCCTCGCTCACCTTCCCGTACACGGCCATCGCGCTCGCAATCATGCCGCCCATGTCTCCCACATTTCCTGGCACAACCACTGCCGTGCCTTCTTTCGCTAAGCGCCCGAACGCCTCAACGTACTTCTCCGCGACGCTGAGGCTTACGGCCCCCTGGGCGCTTTCTCGCCCGTCGCGCATACTCCTCGCCACGGCGTCAATGCCCTTGGCGGTTGCGTTCGCGCGCACCAAGATCGCTTCCGCTTCTCCGCTGGCCATATTGATCTGCTCCGACTTCAGCGCCTCAGACGCAAGAATCACGCTCTGTTTCCGCCCCTCGGCGATATTGATCGCACTTTGTCTCTGCCCCTCACTCTCCAGGATCTCCGCCCGCTTGCTCCGCTCAGCGGTCACCTGACGGTGCATGGCTTCGACGACGCCGTTGGGGGCGTGGATGTCGCGGATCTCGTAGCGCAGGCACA
>JAABUL010000833.1_pt1 | contig 63837 bp, 86 predicted proteins | sample 5559151 | NCBI WGS metagenome assembly JAABUL01 (sample SAMN10711876, study PRJNA513368) | rock metagenome | isolation source: Antarctica rocks | place: Antarctica: Victoria Land, Pudding Butte sud
TGGGGTGAGGATGTTTGAGCGGGGGGAGGGGGTGGGGATATTGGGGAAGGGGGAGGAGGGGGTGCTTGTTGTTGATACTGAGAAGGTGAGTTGGATTCGACTCGCTAGCTGTGATGTGCTGCCTGCGTGCTAACGGACATGTGTGCAGACTGCGAAGTATGCACTACAGAGTGGACCGGTGTGAGAAGCCTCGAAAGTTTGATTCGGCTGGGTAGATTTGCAAGGCACGAAGTGGAAAGGCTGTAGACACGAACCTACAGGTGAGCAGTTCGTCGGGCCTGATCAAAGTGTATGGTGGAACTCGTGGCATGCAATGCGTAGAGGGCATACACAGGCTTCCGCGGGACCGCGCTGGAGTGTACGAATCACGACGTCGTGAACGAGGAGACATAGGAGCACTTCCGCGTCACCAGAGCCTCTCAGCCGAAGAGCTGAAAGCCTGCCGAAGCACTGTGCAAGTCTCTGGCTGGAAAAACAACGGTTTCATGGCCCTCTTCCGTAGACAAACGATGTGATTTTGAGCGTGGTGGGTTTCGCAGTTGCATTCGCAGCTCAGCTATCGTGCCAGCATAACCACAATCGTCTGCCAGCCTTCATGTGAACGCCATCCATGCTCCTTCCACCCAACTCATCGTCATCCATACCCGCTCCTCCTCATCCCAGGCAGTCATGCATCCTCCATCTTGAGTATTCGCATAGTCGCATCCGTGATGATTGTGTGGTAGGCGAGTTGTTCAGATGCCGATACGGGTCTTGCGCCAATGTCTCCTCTTCGCGTTGTATCTGTGGTTCTCTCATCAGTACTCCGATCCTTTCCACATGCTCTGACGCCTCTGGCTGGGTTTACAAGGTATGCATACCTGATGGTGTTGCCGGTCCTCAGGCGAATCCACTGTGGGATGGGTCTGTTCTGCTTCTGCGCCTTCGCGAGCTTCTGCTTCGTGCGGAAGGTCTTGTGGGACTGTTCCCATGCTCATCAGTATTTTCGTGAGTATTTCTGGAGTCGGCGAGTACGTACAGGCATCTTGACGGGTGTCGTCGATGTCTTCAGAGGTTGTGGTTGTAATGTTCGCTGGCGTGACGTTCGCTGAAGTGGTTCCGCAAATTTTGGCGAAGGTGCGAGGTGGCTCGTGCGTTTGCCAAGACTCAAGCCTGAGGCTTGCGATAACTTCGACTTCGATGAATTTCTTCTTCAACTTCCTCTTGGGATCCTCTCTGGGATATTGTGACTCTGATCTCGGTCTTACCCCTCTACTTGTTGGCCTGTCCGACGTCTTGACAGTCAAAAGCGCTGTAACATCTCAACGATCGAGAGCATTGCCTTGCAATGGTGCATATGCAGCTGTAGAAGAGCTAACCTGCCAGGCTGTGCAACACGCAACGCCACGGCAGTGGTCAGATTAAGGTACTTGTATTGCCCACTCACTCTATGTGTTCGTAACATATGCTTCCTTCCTTACTTTGCGATTGATACACTACCTGGTAACACCGAAAGTCCTACTCAGCTGGCCTGCCCACCTCTCCAGGATATCATATCTACATGTAACAGCGAAGCAATGGCGAGCGGCCGAAGTTCCTTCCAACCTAGGAGCCATCGCAGCGTCAAACGCGTGGGAAAGGGCAAGCACAACAACCTAGCCATCTACGATCAACTTCTCGAAGCTCTCGCACGCAGTGGAGCCTTGGCTACTAAACGATGGGGTTTAAACGAGCATACCACGATCCAAACGCCCCCCTCGTCAACATCTGTATACGGTATAAACCTGGCTCATCTCAACCGCCAGAAATTCTCCACGAACGAGTTCATACGTCTTTTGAGGCCCTCAATCCGTGATGATGGATCAGTGGCCTGCGAGATGCAAACGTTCACCCTTCAGCCGCTGCACCCACTCAGTGCTCCGTCGTATGCAGCTCTCTCGTATAGCTGGGGCGATTCTCCTGCTGACCAAATCGTTCATATTTCGACCAGCAGAGCGACCGATATTGCAGCGCTTAGTGAAGATCTCAGCGCCGCACTTGCCAATGTGTCCCGAGTAAACTCATCAGGCTGGCCGTGGGTGGATGCGCTCTGTATCAACCAGGCGTCGAACGCAGAGAAGAGTGATCAAGTCAAAAAGATGAAGACCATCTATGGCCGAGCCAATGTTGTCTTTGTGTGGCTCGGAGCGGACGTGTCCGATGATGACCTCACGATGATTTTAGCACGGCATGAGCAGGCAGGTCTCTCGCTCCGGATAGTGAACGATCTGTCGAACAGGGCATTGAAAGTCTGGTGCCGAAGGTCGTGGGTGGTGCAAGAGGTCGCTTCGTGTGAGACAGTAAAGGTTTGCATTGGCTCGCACGTTACTGACTGGCGGTACTTCGTGGATCTGTTCTGCGCTGAAGAGACCAACGTACTTATAGCGCAAGACTTTCGTCGAGTTGAACCGGAGACTGTTCGCAACCTCGCGCAAGCCCAGGACGAGTTTACTACTCTGGCGAGGCTCAGAGAGCAGATACGCAGCAATCCTCAAGGAATGGAAATTGCACCATTACTACGATCGACAATCTCAACGAGTGTCTCTCACCCGCTGGACCGCGTCTACAGCCTACTTGGGCTCGCGAATGATGCTGTGCGAGAAGAGATCAAGGTGCGTTACAGGTATGGTTCTGCTGTCGTAGAACTCTGGCAGGACGTTGTGCAATGCCATCTCAAGACCACCTCAAACCTAGATATCCTATTTGACCAGTGGCCAAGGGGAAGGGGCGTGAATGTGCTCACTACTCGGCAGCGCGAGGATGACGGAAGTCGAAAGAGTGGTCCATCTTTGAAATTCGTGCATTCGACCACCACAAGCAGCATGCCATCGTGGATGCCAGATTTCTGGAAACCGTTGCAAACAGAGCAGCCGCGGATGCCGATAGCATTGTATTCTGCCTCGGGCTCGGAGCCGGTGGCGTTCAGTGTCGAAGGCCCAATCCTGAGGATTGAGGCATTCAAATGCGATGTGGTCTCGCACATCGGCATTCCACCGGAGAAAAGATCTGGAACTCTCTTGGCCGGGAACCGTGCACACAACATGTTGGTCGCATCGAAGGTGGAGCGATGGGCGCAGGAAATTCAAAAACTGCCAGTCCATCCTTTCGTCACACAGCCACGAGATAGACAAGCTTTGCGCTCGGATCTGAGCCATTGGCCAGCGCGGGATCTGGAGGCTTTGCGGTCTTTCTATACTCGTTCTGGGCTGGTGGGCTGGACACACCACGAGCTACAGCCGGGCGACAAGGTCATCATCCCGTACGGTTCAAAGGTTGCAGTAGCGGTCCGCTCTGAAAATGCTCTCAAAAGCAAGTACGAGCACGTTCTGAAACCCTGGTGGCCACAGCACGGTTGCTATAACCTCGTGGGAGAGTGCCATATACCAGGCTGGATGCACGGAGAAGTACTCGCCCTGTACAACGATGGTGAAGTGAGCAGCCAGATGTATACATTAGTGTAGGAGTAACCTCGCTCGAATAGACGGGCGAGGTGGTTAGGTAATTACTCGCTGGTCGAGCTCTTCGTTTCCAGCGTTCTAGGTCTAAGAAGCAACCAGTACAATCCAACGCCGTCGCTATAAGCAATCCCAGGTATGCCGCCATCAACGGACTCCCCATCAGGACTCCTAGACCTGATGCTGGCTCACAAGCTCGTACTCTTTCTGCGCACTCGCCCTCCGCCAGAATGGGAACCTCGACCGCACGGATGCGATCTTCCACTTCGGCACGTCGCCGGCCGGTTTCTTGAGCACGAAACGGCGGTACGTCCACCAGATGGCGAAGATAATGCTGAAGCCAAGCAAGAAGCCAAATATGGTTACGAGCCACCAGTTGTGCGCCATCTACCTTGACATTAGCATATAACGACAATAAATGAAACGACAAGGACGACTCACCCAAAAAATCAACTGCACATCCTGCCCATGCCAACTATTCCCCAAATGATGCGTGAAAAACGCCCACTTCGTCCCCTGATACTCCTCCGGAAACAGAATCCTTATCACCCCATCTCCCTCATTCAACCCATCAGTCGTATAATGCCGCCACATCACGCTCAAAAACAAAGGCCCCGTCGATCCCATGACAGTGATATACGGCAGAATCCAACTGCGATCGTAACTTTTTAGTTCATCCATCACCCGCTTGAAAAACGGATGTCCTGGCGCCGCACCCATCGCATCATTGCTGATCCCCGTCGGCACCGTCTTCCGCACCCAGGCCGGATACTGCAGTAAAGGCTCTAGCGGGCGGTTACATCCATCGTCCAGATCCAAGTACACGCCCCCGTAATGGTACAAAACGAAATACCGTATCGCATCCGCCCGCTGAATCGGATACCGGTACCCCTCAAACGTGTCCATAAACCACCCATACTCCTTCCGCATAAACTCGTCCATCTTGTCGTCAGTCCAGAGCACGTACTCCCATCCGTCCTCCTTGGTGTGCAGGTCGAGACAGCTTTGTTGAGCAGAGCGCCAGACTTCCGGGATCGAGGTGTTTTGCCATGTTTGGTGCAAGAGTTTGGGGATCAGAGGTGCGGGGGGGTCGATGCGGGGGGAGTCGAGGGCGGGGAGGGAGGGTTTGGTGATGCCGTATTGGTGGCCGGAGACTATGAGGAGGGAGAGGAGGGTCCAGACTTGGTGGAGGGCGAGGAGGAGGAAGGCGAGGAGGAGGAGGAGGAAGATTAGGATGCCGCGGCGCATGTTTGGGTGCGGTATGCGGTTGTAGGTGGTGTGGTATCAGTTTGGTCGTTTGATATTCTGTTGCATATGCGGCCGGTCCCGAGGACCCGGTTTCGAGGTTGGGCGTCGATCAGGAGGCTTGAGGGTTCAGGGTCGGTGGGTTGAGCGCATTGTCACAGAGTACATGTACATATACTGCTAGGGAGTGGGACGGAGGAATATGAGATATATAAATGTAATCACATCAAGGCAGTGACGCCTGCTCAACCGCAGCTTCCGGCGAGTCCTTCACGTGCAATTGCCTTCCGGAGACAACTTCGCCCGCTTCCGTTTGGAGGAAGATTCAAAGGGGTCTCCCGTCTATTCCGCTCCGCTCCTCTCGGCTGCACTCGACGATACTCATCACACCCAGCCCGTCCTGGCTACACCATCTCCAACCCAATGTGGCACTGAGATGCCAGAAGAAGCTTTCCGCACGTGTTGTTCCTTCACTTGTGGCGGAGGATATCACCCGCTAGACCTTGTTTCAAAACGCCTCTTGTCGACGGCTTGGCTAATTAGGCGTCTTCCTCTTCTACATCCTTCTCGTACCTTGTACCTGATGTGGCTTTTTATACTCCTGGCAGGGGACAGTATTCACGGGCTGGTGTATAGTGCGGTATCAAGACGCCCTCACAAAGCCACAATGGAAAAATTGAACGGCCTGGCGAGATGAGGGACGGGCTGCGCGGGCTGTTCGATCTGGTTGATATAAGGTGAGTGTTCTAGGTGTTGGTGGAGTACCACATTTCCGTCTTTCGTTCGTTTTTTGAGCTCTCCGGGACCGACGGTTGTCACTCATTCTACCATCCTCATGTTGCTTCCACTATGCCGTTGTCCGTACCTTCGAGATGTCCTTTTCTCCATTCTTCTCGTCAGTCTTGTCCGGAACGTCACAGCTCGGCCATCAACGGTCTCAGCGGCACTCGCCAGACGGCAGGGCATGTACGATACTGGCGACTCGATGATCGATGAAGATGAGCAGGTCCATCGCCGCGAGTTCTTCAGTTTCATTTCGGTAGGTGGAAGTATTGCTGCTTGACCTACTCACCAAACCAGCACTAATGGTCGACCATAGCGGCCCGACATCGACGCTCCGCGGTGGAAAGTCAAGATCTATGACGAGGAAGCCCTCGACCCTGGCTACTGGTTCGTAGCTACCTACGAGTGGGTAGAGCAAGGAGACAAGGACAACCGCGCCTGGGTTGGACCGCACATTTACGACCGCCGTGGTGAACTGATCTGGAGCGGAGCACCACTATTCAAAGGCTACAACGTGACGATTTCCGCGTGCAGTACGTGAATGGAGAGCAGGTCCTCACCGGAATATACGGGCATGACGGCGTGGATGCGATGGTCAACCAACATTACGAGTTTCGGGACAGGCTGCCGCTGGACAAAGCGAATATCAATATGCACGACTTCAATGTTGTTGAGAACGGCACGCGAGCGCTACAAATGAATATTCATCGGTACAAGGCATCGGCCGAGGAGTCCGCGGCGGTCGGGTTCGATGGCCAATGCAAAGCTATAACGAGTGGGTTCAAGGAGTACGATACGGCGACATGGGAGGTGCTGTTCGAGTGGGACGGCGCAGACCGTATTCCAATCAATGAGAGCTATCTTCAGCCTTCTTGCAAGAAGAGGTGGGACTTTATGTCAGTCCATTCCTCTCCTGATCTGGCATGGCTTAACTGACATTGACGGCAGCCACGCAAACTCCATCGACAAATTTCCTGACGGAGACTATCTACTTTCCGGCAGACACACCGACACACTGTATAAGATCTCTGGCGACGATGGCCATATTGTCTGGCGGCTGGGTGGCAAGACCTCCGACTTCAAGATCGACGGCCACTTCTCAGGCCAGCACCACTCCCGCGTCCTATCCCAGAATTCAACGCACATCGTGCTCTCCTTCCTCGACAACGCCATCCGGCCTGGAACACCTCACACCACCAACTCCCAATCCCGCGGCATCATCATGTCCCTCCGCACCGACACCTACCCAATGACCGCAGCGGTTCTCCAAACATACAACCACCCGCGTGGCGACTACTCGCCCGGCAGAGGTTCCTTCCAAGTCCTCGACAGTGGGAACGTGTTCGCGAGCTGGTGGACCAAGTCGCTGATTAGCGAACACTCGCCCAACGACACGGTCCTGATGGAGGCAGAGTGGATCCCAGAGCTGAAGTCATATCGAAGCTTCAAATTCCCGTGGGTCGGTCTGCCGTCGCAACCGCCGGATGTGCATGCTGAAGCAGTCGCGATGTCTCCGTCGAAGCTGGCGACAGTAGTGTATGTGAGCTGGAACGGTGCTACCGAGGCCGTAGGCTGGAATTTGTACGAGACTACGGCGCACGGCGAGGATGAGAAACAACTGCTTTCAGTGCCTCGCGATGGTTTCGGAAACGCTGCTAGCGTACGACGGCTTTGCGGAGTATCTTGTTCTCGAGGCGGTTGATCGAGACGATCGGGTGCTAGGTCGTTCGGCGGTTGTGAAGACCATGCCGCCCGCAAGCCCGAATCATCCTGTGGTACTTGGAGCCAAGATAGCGAAGCAGGAAGGATGGGAGCATGCCGCCGTAAAACCTACGTCCGCCTTCGATAGCCCAGTGCTGATCTACCTCATGGGCGTGCTCAGTTGTGCGTCCGTCGGCGGACTGATGTGCTGGGCTATGTGGCGGTTCAGGAGCCGAGCGGCTGGTATGGAGTGGCGAGCGCCTGCACGTTCTCGGGGCGGGAAGATGTACGATGCGATTGACGAGTCTGTGGACACCACCTTGGCAGATGGCAGCGACGACGAGAGCTATGACGACAAGGACGATTCGAGGATGTTAGATGGACGAGCTCATTAATGATGTGTTATTGAAGAGAAGCTGGAATACAATCATTTCCTAAGCGCCGCTCGACTTCAGCATGTCTGGGATGCAAGACTGCTCACACTCCTCAAATGGCACTCTCCCGACAGCCACCCGTTCCATAGCCTACCCCCCTCCCTTTCCATCCATCGCTCCCACCCATTCCTCACCCACCACGCCCCTTTACCGACGATAAACAACACACCCCTCATTATTCGGATAATCCCTACAATCCGGCGCGCTAGGTCCAAGCGTGCCGATTCCCCACAACAACAGAAGCAGCCCAGCGAAGAACGCAACCACCACCAGGATCACGAGACAGCACGCCCGCTTGCCTCCCGGTGGAGCACAGCTCCGCTTGACGACTGGTGCGGCGGCAACTTCGCGAGCGGGCTGGGCAGCTGGCGCAGCTGGTTGAGAGGCTGGGGCTGCTGAAGCTGACGCTTGGCCGAGTTCGATGTCGACGGGGGCGGATTTGGAGTTGGCGCGGTAGTTGGAGAAGAGGCCGCGGGAGTAGTTTGGTGGGGAGAAGTTGGGGTCTGCGGCGCCTGCATAGGCGGGGGGTGGGCGGAGGACCATTCTTGCGTTTTGTGGTGATGGTGGTGTTGAGTTGTTGTACCTGTTGTTGAATTGGTGGCGGTGACGAGTGGCAAGAAGGTCTTGCAAGTGAAGATAACATATTCGTGGGAAGCTTGAAAAAGAGGCTGTGCGTGCTGGAGTGATAATGTGGTTGCAGTGATTGGTAGCTTGATGAACTCTCGAGGTGGTAAGCAGAGTTACAACGACTCTCCGGGCTCACGTGCGGAAGCGTGCGAAGTTTGACTCTTTGATGGCACGGCTGGGCCAGAGGTCATGATCATCTTGCCGAATTGCTCATTCATCATGACTGAAGACCCACCAGCTGCCCTACAAGGAGACCACGAACCATGGAGCATTTGACACAGTACCGATATCAGGCTGTTGCCAAGGATTCCTGGACTGCTGGTGGTTCACTGATATGAATAATCATTCCTTGCCTTCTCGTAACATAAGACGTCTCAAAGACCGTCTCGTCTGCCTCATCCCATCGTCGTCATTACTCGACTGAGGAGCGTCTCCACGGACGCCTTGAGCTTCATCCATGGGCGTGTCTGCCTGAGCTTCTTCGTCGCCCTGCACATTCCGCTCGATCCTCGAGTGTAATGACAGCTCACGGTCTGTCGTCCGCATCCACTGTAGCACTGCTACGTCGTTTGTTTCCCAACTCCTCGCATAAGTGCCCGTCGCCTGAGATATTTCGTGCAGCGTTGCTTGACTGTGTAGCTCACTCATCATCAGCAAACTCCGCTTCTGCGTCTTCTTCGTCCTCAACTAAAAAGCCGTCATCCTCCGCAGTGTACTTTTCGCCTGGTGCGAGGCCTGCGCGCGCCGATGTATTTCCTGATCGCTGGCTCACTGCCGGAGGCATGGATGGTGTTGCGACAGTCGCTTGGTCTTTGGCCACGGCGTCGCAGGCATCGATCCAGTCGGAGTAGACGTCGACGGGTTGTGTGAGATCTGTCGTAGGTCAGTAGGGTTTACAGGGTGAACGCGCCGTGTATCGTACAGTTGATGCCGGTCTGGAACGCCTGTCCGCACGACTTGCAGCTCAGATTACCCACGCCGGCCTTTTTGTCGATTTTGACGGAGACGGACGTTTCGTGATTGCAGAAGACACATCGGAATGTCGTGGCGAGAGGTTCGCGCTGTTCACATATGAGCTGTGCACTGGCCGAGCAGGTCGTCGAGTGAGACTGTACCTTCTTGGGACCGGTTGGCTTGCGCGCCTTTGCCTTTCGTTTGCCCTGTTGTTGTTAGCTACGTGTTCCACCAAGCTGGGGGTTGTTGCGCGTACCATGTTTGTCGAAAATTAAATAGATTGTGGATGTTGTTTTCGAGGTTGTCTTGAGAACTGGAGGAACGACGACCCTGGCTGTGACGAGCCTGAGGCACAAAGGTGGATCATCGAGCACGTGCATGCGCATATCTTTGGCTATCTTGAGACCATCCAGAGTTGTTGTTGCGACTACAAACACAAATATCCGATGTTCGTTCTGAGATCAAAGTACTGTGATGCCTGCATGATCCCCTACGAGAGCGCTGCTTGCTGATGGAAACACACAGTGAATAGACAACGCTGCAACTGGATCACCATTGTTTACGCAGCTGTACAAGGCCGCATATACAGTATACTATCAGCCCCTGAGAACGCTGTGCTCCTGAAAAAGCTCTCTCACAATACTTCGCCATCAGTCTTACAGCATGGAAGCCGCCAGCCAGACCTCCCTCGATGCTAAGCTTGATGCCATCATCGCTTCAATCAACACCCTCCGACTAGAGCAAGCTCATCTGGCTTCCGTCGTCGACGCAACCAATGGCCGAGTCAACGTCCTCTCAGGCGCGAAGCAAGCTCAAAACGGCACCGTCCAGGATGCACTTCAACCAAGTCCCAAGATCGAGGCAGAGAGTCCAAGACTCGCACCACGAGGACATCCCTCTCGAGGCAGCACAAGCTCGATAGACGGGTATGGCAAAGACATTTCGGCCTCAACATCACCTACGCCAAGGAAAGGGAGCACCACGCAATCAAAGATCATACTAACCTCTTATCCGGGCCAAGCTGGCGTCGACCCTGTACCCATGTCATGGGGCGAAGGCGATCCTACGAAACGAGGCCCGGTAGTAGCGTCAAGAAGTCCTTCTACGATCAGGAGACGAAATGCTGTTGGAGCGCACGGCGGATCCTATGCCTTCTACTATGCTCTAGCCGTCGCGTCGCATCAGCTCGACACCGACCACAAGCCCGACTTCACCAACACAGAGCCAGCTGCCGATCTTGGCCCTTTCAAAGCATGGGGCGATCCGAAGAAGATCGTAGCCATGGACCCGTATGGTCATCTAGCGCCCTGGCTGTTCAAAGACCTTATCAAAGACGAAAATGTGGACATTCGACCCTCTATCGCTATCACAAGAGCCCATATGAAGATTCCCGAGCTCGAAGAGAGCGTTCGCGCTGGCCGCCTCATCCCTGATGGCAAAATATGCCTCAATGCAACTGGAGAGTTGAGCGTGACCAAGTTCGCGGTCGAGCCTGTTTGGTACCTTCCAGGTGTTGCGGAACGATTCGGCATCGAGGAGGGCGCATTACGTCGCTCGCTGTTCGAGAACACTGGCGGTAGCTATCCCGAGCTCATCACACGCAACGACATCAAGCTCTTCTTGCCACCCATAGGTGGTTTGACGGTCTACTGCTTTGGTGACCCGGCCAAGATGAGCGATCCAAACGTCAAGCTTTCTCTACGAGTCCACGACGAGTGCAATGGTTCCGATGTCTTCGGCTCCGACATCTGCACATGTCGGCCTTATCTGATCTTCGGAATTGAAGAAGCTGTCAAAGAGGCACAGCGAGGCGGCAGTGGTGTTGTGATCTACTTCCGGAAGGAGGGCAGAGCATTGGGAGAAGTGACGAAGTATCTCGTCTACAACGCACGAAAACGTGGCTCTGACAAAGCGAGCGAGTACTTCCAGCGAACGGAGAACATTGCTGGAGTAAAGGATATGAGGTTCCAAGCGCTCATGCCTGATGTGCTGCACTGGCTGGGGATCACGAAAATCGATCGGATGATGAGTATGTCGAATATGAAGCATGATGCTATTGTCGAGCAGGGGATACCGATTCTGGAGAGGGTATGTCATACGGGTTTGGGCTTGAGTAGAACGGCTCGCTAATGTTCTGCACAGGTGCCTATTCCTGACGACATGATACCAGAGGATAGTCGAGTCGAAATTGATGCGAAGATTCATGCTGGCTACTGTGAGTAATACTTTGGGCCCGTTGTCTCATGTCCGCGGCAGCGCTAATTTCTGTACAGTCACCACGGGAAAGATCATGAATATGGAAGAGCTGGGCAACGTACATGGTCGTCCGTGGGATGATGTGGATGTAAGTGGCCATTGACAAGCGATAGACCTGAGGATGCTGACAGTCTCCAGCATTGAGACAATTTGAGCGCCAACGCTACCGGCGTGAGAGGGTTGACAACGCTCGTCCACGGTTGAGACAGCGTTTCGATGAGGAACACAGTAGACGCAATGCCTGTGTTTGCAGGTCGGGTTGGCCAACCGATCTACTGCTGATTGCTACCACCATCACTGCAAGACTTCATGCCGGTACAACGCAACATGTGTGGTATCTCAACACGCCGCACAACATTCTTGTACTGTTCTGTGCTGAAGGCTTCCTGCAGGCTACAATCATCGAACCAGCTTTACGACAGAGGAGTTATTGGGTTCGCTAGGGTGTTGACTGATAGACTAAATCGTGCGATAGATATGTGCTTGACAAGTCCGACGTCCCGCTTATAAGGCAATTACTCATGTCCGTCGATATATCGGTGCTATATTTACGGTACTGCCGCGGCTTCCAGAGATGCTCACAACTGCCTAATCTGGATGCAGAAATCATAGCGGGGTTGAAGGGCTGGAACGACATCTTGGCTACAGCACACCACCCTGGTCTCACACCCGCATGTCGTTTTCCTGCTTCCTTGTCCATGTACCACGTGGCACCTTTCAATCTCGTCCACGATTCACACCGTTACTCTAGCAAGCAAGATCAGGACTCTGTAGCCCACAGCTGCATCTCCATTCTCCATGGAAATTGTGGAACTTGTGCCCAATCACTCCCACTAAAAGTCGGTGTATGAACTTTCTGTCTCCAAGAGAATGCGAAGTTACCTATAGGAAGGCGCCGCGAGGCTTGCTGCAAGCTACGTCTAGTTCGTCTGGACGTCCCGACTGCCCCGTCTTTGGAATCGCTTTCCACGTTGCCGTCAGCCTCTAGCCACTCTAGCCCTTGACCACTACCCCAACTCGGCGACCTTTGCACCCAAACAGTCGACAGGGCGTCCACACTCCAGGCACGGCATATGTTCGTTGGCAAGCACGGTTGTCGGGCAGATTTTAAGCCTTTGTTCTCGACCACGGTGTATCTCCATCCTCCGCGGACTAAGCCACCGCGTCGCTCGAGAGGCGCCATGTGTTTCGACACAGCTCCTCGTACCTCGTCACCAAGCTCGCAGAGCACGCGACTCGTACGTGACCCTGCAACATGTTTGCACATGCGGCCCGCGAAAAGCCAGAAGCAGCTTGACAGCACATCCATGCTGCCCAACGTCATCGTAATTGGGAGGGACTGTGGAATGGAATGCAAGACGTGCATCGGTGGTACCGATCGGGTAGATACTTGGCTACAGTTGAGCAAGTACATCTTATGTATTGTCGCGTTTACGCTCATCGAGTTTACTTTACTTCCCAACGTTGCTTGACTTGCGATTGCTATATGAGCAAAAATTGGAAGACGCTGGGTCCAGTGCTTGACCTGCTTTTCCTTCCACCACACGTCTCTAAACTATCGCTCTGACCATCTCAACATCCACTTGACCATATCATGGCTGCCAGGACGCTGAAGCGAGCGCCCTTGAGTACGGCGACCAAAGGCACCGTCACACCACCCTGCATCAATCGCCAACACTCCCATACGAAGCCCAGTTCAGGCAACACCTCTCCCACGGATGCCACATCCGTGCTTTCCAAGGTTGCAATGAGATCGGCATCACCTCGACGGAATAGCGCCGGAGAAAGCCTGAGCTCATCTCCACAGGATGGTCCTGGCATGGAGCGACGAGTAAGCTGGGAAGAGTGCAGCCAGCAGCGAGATGGCTATATTTCGTTCCCAGACTTCGATCAACTACGGAGGGAGGGCAAGGAGTACCGTGCTAGCCAAGCCACGTGAGATTCGCATACAGCTGATATGGGACGGCCGCGGCGCCCAAGAAGGCAGTCCGATTTGAAGAATTGGAACTTTAATTTGACACATGTGCAGCTGGCGGAAGCCACGAACGGCTGGAGCCACGTACCTAGATACCCTGAAAACGTAGGAGGCACGCATCATACCATGAAGCGATGACACTCAGCTCGAGGTCGGTGTCGGCAACTCACATCAGAGAGCGTCTTTACTCCAGCTTCCTGGAGACACAAGACCAGGCTTTATTGAGAGCGAGGATGCACTGTGGGCTCGGAGATTCCGGATGGCCTTGTGAGCAGAGGCGGAAGATCAGCATCATGTGACTACAGTCATTGCAAAAAGAATGTCGCACTCAATTGCCTTTGATCGACCTCACCTCATCCTACCGCCTTTCTGGAGGCTCAACCGAAAACAAATATCCGCAAACCACCAGCACCGATTCGAATTCACTTCACACGAAAAAAGCAAAAGAAAGAGAAGCCCCGGTGATGTGCATGAAGCACATCGGTTGTTTGAGACACACCCCGAAGGGTGTGTCCCGTGAAATAGCTCTCACCCAAAGACGGGTCGTGGCTCATCAACTTGCATTCTGCTTAATGAGATGTCTTGCAAGATTTGATGGGTTAAGAGCTCGTTAAACTCAGCCACCGCGCGGCTTGGTTTTGCTACTTCATTGGTTGGAAAGCAAGCAGGAGATAGTTGTATATATCTGTTGCCATGGCGGCGCCGGGATTTAGCCGGGCGATCTTTTCATGTGAAAGTGGGAATTGGGAGGCGAGGGTGACCGCTGTGGCGGCGAAAGTATCTGCTGTTTCAGTGGTGACGAGCAATGCTTTTTGAAGTGGAGGGGATAGCACGTAATTAGAGAAGCAGCATATTGTTACCCACCGAGCTTCTTCCTCTTACCTACGAGTGAGGCATATTACCTACTGTAGAGACCCTCGGCTGCTCATTGAGCTCATGTGTGTGGCCAGAGCCCCAGCACGCGTATCTTGATCTGATCTCATCATAGTGATCGCCACCATGCCCCATCTCACGTCCAGATTCATCGCCTCCATTGCATTGAATCAGAGTGGGGTGATTGAACAGTGGCTCATGCAAACTTCACCGCCGACGACTCCACGCTCACTCAAGACCCTCCATCCCATCCGCCTCCTCGCCATCGTCCCACGGAACACCTTCCGGTGGCTCGACACACGTCAGATATCCAAGCGTCTCCTTCTCCTTGAACGACGAGTTCGACGTGAGCATGGGCGCCACAATTTGCGCAGCTCTCTCCTTCAGCTGGCTGAGTCTCTTGCGCACCTTGCCCTCGTCCCAGCCCGACACCGGCAGCGAAGCCTTACTCAGCAACCCGTTGCCCGCCACCAGCTGATCAGCAGACAAGTAGGCATCGCCGCCTTTGCTGATGATGCGATAGAAGCCCGCCACGGTCAAACAGTCACGGGAGTGCCCGCACAGCGCTGGGCAACTTGTAGGGTGGATTGCGCCTTCGTCCGCCGATGTACCCATCTCAATTTGATCCAGCAAGATCAGGTGACTTGTGATCCAATCCTGGAAAACGTGGCTCGTGTGATACTCGTTCGGCTCCTGACGACTCGTGACGAATCGTGGACCCATCTGCACCGAGAGCGTCGACAAGCGCAGATCGATGTCTTTCCGAAACTCGCGCACTGATTTCGAGCGCTGCTTGATGGCGTCCAGCACATCGTCCGGCAGCTCGTCGTGCTTCTTATCCCAGGGCCAGTTAGGGTAGGCCCCGGCAACATGACGGAAGGCTTCATGATAGATGTTCAGTTGCCGAAGGATGAAGCCGATTTGTAGCCACGAGGCTGCCTGCTTTGCGATGACGGCGTCGAGGTTGTGATGCATCCAGAATAGGGCGAGGCGCGGGAAGGCGTTGGCGAGCGTGGCTTCTGCTGCTAGAGGTGTGGCGATAGCGATCACCGCTTCGAGATGCAGTAGCTCCCCCGCGGCGTCCTCCGTAAAGAGGCCTTTAGTATCAGCTGGCATTCCCGCCACTAGGGCAAGAAAGGTCGTGAAGGCCTTGAAATCCAGGGGTTGAGGTACAGCCGGTTCGCCTGGCTCTGTCTTAACAGTTTCGTCGAGGTATGGTCTGTAGTTGGTGCCACTGAAGCTCTCCAATGACCGTGAACCATCCAGCGGGGCAAGCGTGGCCATGGCTCCGGCGTCTCCCTGTATCTCGAGGAGGAACACATACTGGATTGGATCATCGGCACGAACACCAGTGGGTCGTTGCGCCGCCTTTTCAAGAACCTCTGAAGCGGCGAAGAGCTTCCGTGAGGAAGCAAAGAGAGTACCGCGCATATCTTTCAAAGAAACCAAGATCGCGACATCACCTCTCTTCACAGATTTCTGTAGAATTCATCAGCTCTGAGTCCGCCAAGTATGTCAGGAACTGCAACCGTACCTTGTCCTTCTTCACAGCCTCTGAGATGAGCTCAATCAACGTTGGAGTAGGCCGGGGTGGCAGGGTGGCTTGTTGCTCGTTGTCCGCCGCGAGAGTGCCCGACGCATCAGTAAGGTCCTCCTTCTCAGCCTCGCTCTGAAGTTGTACATCAGCTTGCGCCGCATGGACAGCGGGCTCTGCCATCACGCTGTTCGCAGTAAGAGCAGGCTCTGCCATCACGTTGTCCTGCACTTCAGCACCCTCAACGCCACTGGCGTCTGGCATCTTCTCGTCAATCGCAAGTGTCGAACCCGATTCGTTCACCTCAGTCTTCGCCAGCTGTGTTGTTGTGGGTTGTTCGAGAGCAGGCAGCAGGTCGATGGGTGGTTGCAAGTAGTGATTTGGTGGGGTTGGGAGTTCATGAGATGGTGAAGTAGGTGGTGTGCTTAGCGGTGAGCTTGTGACCATGTCCGTGCTCGGATCGTGCGATAGTGTTGTGAATGTGTCCTGCGGCGAGATGGGCGAGATTACGCGGTGAGCTTCGTCTTGGACGCTTAACAACCAAGCTCTGTGAGAGCCTGACTGCGCTAGAATGGCTTCTGATTGCGAGTTCACCGATGAGGTTGAGTAAATGCCCATATCTGGCGGTGGTGATGGGGTGTGCCCAGGTGTCGAAAGCGGCGAGCTGTCCTGCGAAGACAGCGAGCTAGACTCCATGATTAGCAGGAATGATTGTTGTAAAGCGTGGTCGAATTAGCGAGGCGGAAGTGGTGGCGATGGTGGTCTTGATGCGATGTTGCGTCTCGGCTTCGAAGTGAGGGAGTCAGCGCAAAGCTCACTTGTCCACGCTGCAAATATTCCAGTGAAACCAGTTGGCGACCTCATTCGACAGCCTCAGGCAGATCAACAGGTTTTGCACTCCGCACATTCTGCTCACTCATCCTCGTAACAACCATGCGAGGCAGGCACCAAATACCGCAATAACCTCATCCTCAAAACCTAATCTCATAACTCCCCGCCCGAGTCATATACCTCACCCACTTCACACTCGAATAATTCCCCTTCTCAAACACCTTCAAATACCGCACCAACAGCCCCGAACTCGTAAACATAAGCAAACTAAACTGCATACTCAACGGCGGCCTCGACCACGCCTTCTGCTGCGTCGTCGCCCCCAGCTCCGCTTCCGCCGACAACACAAACTCGCTCTGCCCAGTGAACCGCGCGATCTTCCAGACGATAACGTTCTCCGAGGGCTCGTACTTAGCTTTGCCCTGCGTGACGCGGTGGGTGGTGGAAGCCGTGTTGGTCGGCGTAGGCACTTTGACCACGACAGAAGTGGCGAAGAGCTTGGGCCCGTAGTTGGCGCGTATGGCGATGGAGTACTCGACTTTGGACTTGCGGATTTCGTTGACGATGACTTGGACTTTGAAGGGGAGGTTGACGTTTTCGGTCGCGCGGTAGGTCATCAGTTGGAAACTGCCGTCCGGCGGGACGAAGGAGATCGTCCGGTCGTTGGTGAAGGAGGAGAGTTTGACGCATTGGTGCAGGCTCACGTCTTCGAGGGTTACGCTTCCGGCGGCGGCTTTTGAGGCTTTTTGCCCGCTCTTGTTGCCGACTGGGCCGCCGAGGCTAACGTCCGCGCCGTTCTCACCGAGCGTGAGGCGGTCGTTGAGGCCGAATTTGCATTCGGGCATGCCGGTGAGGTAGGCGCGCATTTCGATTGCGCCGTTGACGTCGGCGCGGAGGACGGTGCCGGAGGCAGAGACGAGGAGGTTGACGTCTTCGATTACGTCGACGAAGGCTTCGTTTTTGCGATACTTGATGTTGTCGCGACGCCAGCTCAACGCTCCGGTGGCTTGCATGGTGATTTTGCTGCTGTCTTCGAGCGCGCGTTCGGATTTGACGCCTTCGGTTGTGATGTACATCTTCAGGGTGTCTGTTTCGGTGTTCTGGGGGTAGCCAAAATCCAGAATCTCGTCTAGCAGTTCGTAGACCATTACGAAGTTACTCTTGACAGCCTCCTCGTCGAAACGGCCGAAGTAGCTCTTGCCTAGGGAAACGAGCTTGTAAAGGAACTCGAAGACCAACGCTGCGTTGACATTGCCCTTCGATACACCGACGATATATATATTCTCGCTCCGGATATGGCTGAAGGTCGTGCTACCGAGGGTGAGGATCGGGGAGCGGATGGAGGGATTGCTGATGACCTGGATCCGGAAGACGTCTGCGAGTCGGGGACGCATGTCTTGTCTGAACGCCCGCATGATAAGCAGTTCGCCCTTCTGATTGAAGAGCAGTATGCCTGAGAGCATTGTGTTGCTTGTGCACCCGGAGGTGACTTGTTATATCGTTCAAGGAAGCGTTGAAACATACGGCTTGGAGTCGAGGTGAAGTTGCGGGACCGTCGGCCTGAGGCACCCACGCTTGACGACTTCGTCACCTCCCATGAGCCTTCACTTCGGTGCGTGAGAAACACCACGCCGTCGACTCTCACATCAACACTCTACTAATATCAAAACGACTTCCGCATATACCGCCAAGTGCCCTCCGACCTCCACACCGGCACCGAACCTCCTACAGCGACTTGCGCCCGTCTGCGACCACTCCAAACTCTCCGCCTCACAGGCAGCTACATCCACACCACCACAGCCATGAAGCCCGTAGTCTCAGGTAGGACCCAATGCTAGCTCGCTGCCACGCATTTACTACACATACTGATTCTTCTCCAGCGTTCAATGCCTGGTACCTTGCCACAACCTTTCCGCAACGATCTCCAGGCCAGCTAATCCTTCACTCGCAGGACGTGCATCGTCATCTCCGCCTTCGCCATAGTCATCCTCTCCGCCATCGGCAGCATGTTCGCCAACGGCCACCACAGCATGATGGGCAGCACAGAAGACCCTAAAGACGGCAAGAAGGTGGCGGGTGCGGTGTTTGGGGCTGTGATAGTATACGCGGTACGCCTTACATCAGACCTCAGGCGAAATCATGGCAGAGTGTAGCTGACGTTGGTGATCACTAGGTATTCCTCCTCTTCTGCGGCTCCCAAGCATTCCTACACATCCGGCAACATCGGCAGGGAGAGATTGCGTTGCGCTGAAGTTGAACGAAACAAGACCGCGCGGTGGGAATATATCTTTGGGACTGGCGCGAGTGAGATTGGCGATTGGCGTTCTATTCGAAGACTTCATGTGCATACAGCGCGTCTTGATACCTTGGGGCAGCACTGGCGGGCTCGTGGGCGATATAGAGCAATCTAAGGCAGAGGAGGATACAATGATACCCAATCACTCACACTCGAAAAACAAGCATGTTTCGATGCACCATACTGCTGACTGTCACAATCCCAACCACATCATACCAAAACGCTGCCGTCGCCACCATCGAATCAGCAAGCGAAATTCCCATTGTTGTTGCCGATAATGGTGTCTGTCTCCAGCGTCAGCAATCGCAGCAGCAACAGCTCGTGTATACACTCACTGAGATCAATCGAAGTACTCCGATATCCACCCCCACCGTCTCCGCAGGTACACGTCAAAACCTGGGAGCCTGCGGACGGCCACTCCCCAGCGAGTTTGCAGCTGTTGCAGCTAGTGCCGAACGAACCTCTGCACACAGGTGAGGTCAGGCCGATGATCATTTGTCGGTTGTAAGGAGGAAAAGAGGCTTCTACCCTGGTAGGTAGACCAGATTCCCACCGCTGTTCCCGAGGCAGTCCCCGAGCCGCCTGCTTACGCTTACGAGGTATGTTCCGCTTGGCGTTCGGCAGTTGCCGTAGAGTCTCCAGGCGTTGCCGCTGTTAGGGTCAGGGGAGGTGAGCGATTCACTGTTGCATGTCGCTGTGTAGCCACTCCAGGCCTGGGCTCCAAGGGTGAGGTAGCCACTCAGGAGTGCGAGAGCGGACAGTGTGTTAAGCTGCATAATGGGAGTAGTCCCTGCTGGAGATGTCTTTGTGTCTTGGAAGGGAATCGGAGAAAGCGTCTTACCTTCTGATTCCGGAGGGCGATGGGTACAGCCTTTATACATACTTGCACTTCCTCAACGCTATGCAGGAGGCCGAGCAGCAGGCTTGGGAGACTGCATATATTGAACTCAATTGGCCCGGTAGCATGAGGACCCTAGGCAGCCAGATTGTTCAGCGACAAATCGACTCTGACCTCTATAGTGCCAACACCGACGAGATCGAAGAGACGGCTCCTTGGGTATTGCAGTCGAACGTCCAGGTCGAGTCAGCAGGTTAGCGGGAAGGTATAGAAGCCTGCATGGTCCAGATCACCAGACTCTTGGTCGACGAATCCAACTGTTCTTTTATATTACCAACAAAAACTAGAGACCAAAGAGCAGTGGAGATATCTTTATGATCATAGAGACAGACCGAGCCGCTCGACTGCAAGCTAGCAATGCCGAGACTCAATAGCTTCGCATCCTGCCTTCGAGCTATGATCGTTGCTACTGGTCGGTGTATATTGCATGAGCCGTTGACGGCTCGAAGGCTTGCAAAAGCTTGAGCAGAGCTTCAATCACGGCTAGGCAGAGCTGTCCCATAGAACTCTTGAGTCGCTTTGGCGTGGGACCCTGTTCTTCCGTGCATATTCGATGCATCGTTGGCACGAGACCGACGAGATGTGGCGCGGGAGTATGTGCCGAACCCTAAGTATGTAGCTCCGAGTATGCACGGGGATATGGTGTGGGGGAAGTCATGCAAGAGCGTTGATGATAGCGGGATGGCCCTGCTCCATGACCACGTCCACCAGACATGCAATGCAACATGAAAGGAAGAAAAGGGACTCCAGTCGATAATGCTGAAGATCTCCGCGCCGCCAATTGTTCTGTCTAGTGGCTATGTCGGTGCGACCGGCGTAGAGGGCAAGTAGAAGTGGAGACGTCTTCAGGTCCACCCGCTGCACGCGCTACGGCCCCTTGCTTGGTGTCTTTTAGCTCGAACATTAGCTAGCGGCAACTCGCTCTCAGCTAATCAGGAAGCTGACTGACATGTTGACTGAAGTGCCTGTTCTCCGCGAAACTCGAAGCATCAGAATAGCAGAGCAGGAGGTGTAGTGGCCCCACTCTCGCTTCTCGCCCGGAGAACATACGACTCGGCTTCATTGAGCTACAAGCACGGCCAGTAGCTAGCTATAACTTCGAGAGACCGAATTTTCGAAAGTGCCGCGTCTCCAAGAACGAAGAGGACACCAATATATTTTACACATTTTGAACGAGAGCTAGCCGCGGGTGTCGCCGACCAATAAACGTTAACCCGATGCCTCCCATTGGTCCATACGGGATGGGTGCCAGCTTGTGCTCGGCTTGGCTGGCTCGGCTGGTCGCAAACATTGGTAACTTGGTTGGAGGATGCACAACGATGGAGAAGATGCGTGTTGGCAGCGACGTCTTCTCTTATTACATATCAAGACTGGCTTTACGCCGACGTCAATATGCCGCCCCTTCTTCGCTTCGTGAAACCCGCAGAGTTCTGTCAGCGATGGGTGCCATGCAACGCAGCTAAGCGAACCGCGCAAGGCTGAGACAACATGAGACGAGGCAATCCAGGACTCCTCGGCTCTGTCGCAGCGTATACAATGATGGCGCGCCCGCTTTGCTGGACCTTTCTTTGTTACAGACCTCCTTGCGAGGAAACGAGAAGTGATGCTGGTCGCAGAGGATACTTTCGACCTTGCAGATCTTCCTAGAGTCCTGCTCGAAGGCCAGGACGACTTTCCGGCTTCTGGCCTCTCTGCGAGTCATCTCGACCCGGGACTCCCAAGTGCTTACAGCTTCGCACCTCTGGGTGACTCGCCGACGGCTATACGAGTGCTCGAAGTAGAGTCCGACAACTGGTACGAGCCGGTCAGAGGTACTCTGCGTGTTGTCGACCTAAACGATGAACCTCGTTTTACAGCCCTTTCCTACGTCTGGGGAGATCCCCTGCCACCGTGCGATGCTCCGGAAAACTCACGCATGGTTTCGGCATTGCCCCTCCAAGAGTGCAGTCAGGAGACCTACTTGCTCTGATCAGTGGGGTTCTCCTGCCTGTTGTTCTTCGGCCCCTGGAGCAAGGGTGCTACCAAGTCGTCGGGCCCCTATGCATGAGAGGCGCTATGGAAGGAGAACTGTGGCCGAAGGAAGGAAGCCCGGAATGTGAAGAGATCGGAGAGATCACCTTGATATAACGGTCAGACAGAGCACAGTATAAACATTAAACATCTGTATACGCTTTACATATCACATCATCACTCATCACCTCTCCCAACCGCCTTACCCTTATTCCCACCACCAGACGCATGCCCAAACACATCGCCCAAAGTAGCGCTCAAACTTCTAGTCCGACCCTGCTGCCCTGCCGTTCCGTCCTCATGGAGATCCATCTCCCCACTAGCGATCGAATGCCGCTTCATCGGCGCAGCCGCTGGATCCCGTCTACTAGACGCGCGGTATATCATGCGTCGACGGGCTACACTGCCGGTATCGACGCCTCGCCGTAACGAGTCGGCTACGATGGCGCTGAGCGAGCTGCTGAGCGGGCTCGTCAAGGGGCCGGGAAACAGGCCAACGATGGAGTGGCGGTTTAGGAGTCGATTGCTTGCTGTGCTAGGGTCGAGCTGGCCCGTTTGGTCCGGCGGAGGTCGACGAGGTTGAGGTGTCGTGGGGTGAGAGGGTGACTCGACGGCTGGATGGTGGGTTACGCCACGCGCAGGAGTCTTGGGGCGGGAGGAAGGTGTGCGTGGGAGAGTGCTGGTGGTTGGAACTTCCGGAGCGGAGGTTGTGGCGTGCATTGGTGGTGGGAAGCGTGGACTTTGGGTATCGAGGAGATTCGCGGCGGACTGCGAGTGGATGGCGGCTGCTTTTGATGGGCTCAGGTGCCCTGGTGGGAGAGGGGAATTCGGTGGCGATATCTCTGGTTCTTGTCCAGACTTTGGAGTGAACAAGAGTCTCGATGCTGGTGCGCTTTTCGATGATCCAGCTAGAAGCGATTGTCGCCTACTCAGGCCATCATCCCGTTCTACGATTTCTTGCTGGGTCCGTTCTTCGTCCAGCAGGTTGATGCCGTCTTCGCCTTCGGCCATTTCATCTTCATGCTCATCGTCATCGCCACTTCGGCCAGATGTGATGCAGTAAACGCCAAAGAACGTCAACGCACAGCCAGCAATGAACTTGATCGCTTGTTCAGTGGTAGTCCTCTCGAAATCCCTGTACAAAATCGCGCTTCCTATTATCACAGACAACGTGAACATCACAAATTGCGTCGGTATCACCATCGTCGAATTGAACCGCTGCAGGGCTCGATTGATGTATTTGATTTGTAACACAGCTGTCGACACCAGTATAGCGACCAGCAGGTATGTGATCGGGAAGGTGATAACTCTCCAAATCGAGCTCGAAAGCAAAGATGCCACACCTTTCGTGGATAGTGCAGTGTAGCCGCCAAACAGCCCGACGAGGCCAATATCAATCAAAATCGTGCGATCGCCGTACTTGTTGCTCGCAAACATGAGGACCACGATCATCGACACGGTGATGCCAAGATATGTCTCGAACTCCCACCGTGTAATGAGGTGCCATATCGAGTCTGGGTTGAGCTTCGGATTGCTGTCGCTCGCGCTCAAGACCACCGTCACGCAGCCTCCCACCGCTATCACGACTCCTGCAGCATCTCGCCACCGGAAGCGTTCGTGAAGCAGAAGCGGCGCGATAAGGCAGTTGGATACCAACGCCACCACACCGAGTGGCGAGACGATTGATGCTGGCGCGAATCCATAGGCCAAGAAGTTTCCTGCTTCGCCGACAGTCATCATGGCTATGCCGAGCCACCAGATAGGCGAGCTGAGGTATGACTTCCCCTTCGCCTCACCTGCAGCCTCCTCATCTTCTTCACTGCCAGCCGCTGAGCTCCCTGGCGCTTTCCCCGAGTCCAGTGTGTCCACTGATGGTATCAACGGCGCCGTCTCATCAGCCTCCTTCAGAGAATACTGTTCCTCGGCCTTCGCATTCTTCCGTGACCTCTGTTCTGCGATATCCTTCTGCTGCTGGCCTTGCGTGCCATAGCCCGTATTACTCCTCCGCTTCCTGTCCGATCTCACCTTCTCCTCCCGCTCATCTCGATCCCTGCTCAGTCGTAGATGGGCGTAGCGTTGTGTGTTCAGCGCGAACGATATGAGGATGTTCCCAACGATCGCGGTGACGATGCCGATTAGTGAGGACCATTTCTCCGGAACAATTGGACCTTTGGAGCCGCTACCGCCTAGTATGTGTACAATGGTGCTGCTGTCTTCGGAATGCGAGAGAGGTATGTACATGATGGCGTGTTTCCATGCGCTAGGCGTAAGATATTGGGTATGTTAGTGTTGCGATTGATGCTATCGCATGTTGGCTGCTCATATGTCAACCCTACGGGCTACTATCATCCAAGAAGTGTTGCCGATTGGGAGATCCAAGGTGTTGTGCTCGTTGCCTGCGTGTTGCTCTCGCAAGAAGTCTTCGAGATGACGACTGCGCTTGCGGCTCCGAGAAGCCGAGTCAGATGCGAAACTCTAACTTCGCCTCCTACTTGTACTCGTGCTGTATACATACTCCAACTACATGTATGACAACACAATCAATCTAAGCAATGATCGCATCGAAGCAAGAAGCCATCACCACAGTATATGTCCAGCAGCGTAACCGACTGGACACTCAGCTTGGCCGGGAAATTCTCACTATTGACCACACATTGACCACCTGGCCAAACCGTCGTGCCTCTACATTTTGTACGTCAAAAGGAGCACGATGAAGCCGTATGGTGTTACTATCTCATTCCGCACTGAGTCTACCAACTCCACTACGATGATGGACGCTACTTCCACCCTTTTCCCACAAACAGCCCATCCACTACCCTCACCTTGCCATCCGAATCTGCGATTCGTGCCCACTCCTCCCTGAACAGAGCCTTAGCCTGCTCCCTTACATCTTCCGGACTGGCGAGGTCTTTGTACGCTGTGCCTCCAATGACCTCCTCGAAGACCTGGTCGGCATCAGCACCATCGTACTCAGCCTGGATCTTTGGCTGTGCGAAGTCCGGCACGATGTAATCTTTCAGCTCCTCCGTGCCTGGAATATCTTGAATTGAGAGAAAGGTAATCTCAACATCGCGAAGACCCACCGCCTCCATTCTGCTCCTCAAGTCTTCGGGGGTCTGGAACGGCTCGCGGTAGTATGGCACGGGACGTTGGAGTCTTCGGCCCACCCGCTCAAGTGCTGTGCCTCCTGCAAGGTTCATAGGGTGTGTTACGTCCGTCACCAGCCGCCCGCCTGGTTTGAGATATCTCGTCCAATGCTTTAGAGCGCCGGCCGCATCCTCAAGCAGCACAAGCGCGGAGCAGCACATGATTGCATCGAATTGCTTGCCTTTAACGTCTTCCAGAGCGTCCAAGTCGGTGATGGAGTTTTGGTAGAAATCCACGTTGTGTAGGTCGTGCTTCGACAATCTCGAGTTGGCTTGACTGAGCATGCCGCTGCTGATATCGACACCAACAACACTTCCATCGGCGCCCACTATGGTACTTGCTGGAAAGCTCACCAGTCCGGTCCCACATGCGAGATCCAGAACGTGCTCACCAGGTCGAAGGTCTGCCATCTCAGCCATGTGTCGTGCAAGGCGAGGGTGGTGGCTATCATCATACTTGCTGCTTCGGCCATCGTAGAGGTCTTGGGCGTCTTTTGCTTGATCTCGCCTCATCTTGACGGTAAGATACGAGTGTGGGAGTGAGGGAAGAGAAAGTAGAGCAATACAACGCGCGAGATGTCATTTAGGACAGCAGTCCAGGAGATTATGACAAAGACCGAGCGCGATCGGAAGTGTACTTCAGGTTGCTTACATGGCGATCCGACCAGGGATATTCTGCACTGCAGTCTGCATGTGCCATGCCATTCACCCGAGAGGCTTGGTTACCTTTGTCTCACTCGTTTCACCCGTGCCGCACCGGGTTTCCTACCAAATGCGAACTTTAAGGTAGGCTTCCAAGTGTAGGTTGAAGTTGAAGGGCTAACACCACCTGAATGTTTTCAGCCTTGTTTCGACTCAGTACGAGATATACGATTGTTCCCAGATATACCCAGCACTGTGCGAGCGAAGGCGGAAACATATCAGCCGCACATGGACCTCGCGCAAATGCAGAACTGACATGAGTACGCTTCTGGGCAAGAAGATGTAAAATCTCGAATATGCCGCCAGTAAGCATCAACGGACTTCCTCTAGAAGCCATCCTAAGTCCCTACGAGGATAAACCCGAACTTGTCCAGCGGATTGCCCACCGCAAAGTCAAAGCACCCGAACTTGCCATCGTTGAGCCAGATCCCCAATGGCTCGATCATTTCCAGACGTTCAGGTCTCGCATTCTTGCTGCCTTTGAGCAGCCGCAAGGACCCAGCGATGAGGTCCAGAGGCAGGAAGATGGTGATACTGCCATCAGAGTGACCATCCAGTCCATCAACCACGTCGGCTCTACCTCAGTTCCCGGCTTACCCGCCAAAGCCGTAATTGATATTGATCTCGTCCTCTCTTCCAACACACTCTCCTATGAGCCGTTCTATGTGCCACGTCTCGAGGCAGCCGGATTTCAGTTCATCCTGCGAGAGCCCGAGTGGAACGAGCATCGCTTCTTCGCCTCCGCCTGGGTGGAGCCTATGTCGTGCAATTTGCACGTTTGGGGACCCCAGTGCCCGGAAGTAGAGAGGCACCGGATATTTAGGGACTGGTTGCGGGAGCATGAGGACGACAGGGAGCTTTATGCGACGACGAAGCGGGAGTGTGCGACCTTGTCGAGAGAGAAGGGGGAGGATGTCATGCAGTATAACTCGAGGAAGGAAGAGGTCATACGCCAGATATTGACGAGAGCTTTCACGGAGCTGGGATATCTGTGAAGTGCCTTCCCCTACTAGAAATGTCCCTGACCATGGGTATCAAGCGCGCAAACGTGGAAATTCCAGATTTGAATATGCTGTACAAGCTGGGTCGAGATAAGCTCTCGTCTATCACTCTAAATCTACACAGCTTCCGTGACGCCGTAAACACCGCTATCAAAAGAGCGCCACTGAAATATCGTCGTTAAACTCTATCCCTGCGCCAGTCGCTCCAATACCAAACATTCCTAAAAGCGTACAGCATCAGACGGCACAGCCGACGCACTGGATGCAGCAGCCACCGGCGCCACGGAAGACGCTGCAGCAAAAACGGGAGCCGACGAAGACGCAGCCAGCGCCGCAGGAATGAACGTAACAGATGACGCTGCGATAACCGGGGGCACCGATGATGCTGCGGCAACCCCAGAACTCGCCAGCGTAAGGGTTGAAAGGCCCAGCTCGATAAATCCAGCGCTTGACAGTGTGAGGGTCGAAGGGGCCAGCACACGAACCGATGGTGCCGGCAGAGGCTGTCCGTCATCACCCAGCGGCCCATCGCCTCCCGGCGTGAGACACACATTCGCCAGGTCCTTGTTGAAAAGTTTAGCAATGACGGGCTCGATGTTGATGGGTCCGAGCTCCAACACCGCCTGCACTTCTCCCGAAAGACTGGCTTGAGCCTTGATCCCGATATCCTGGCCGTCGCAGACCGGATCGCCCGCGCCCGCCAACAGACCCATGTTGAACGCCGGCGCTGCGACCTGGATTCCCACGACCGCGTCAGCGAGAGGAGTCGAGATCCCGAAGAGCGCCTTGACTTTCGGGCCCACAACCATGTTGAAATCAATTTCGGCGTTGAGGCTGGGGCCGACGAGCGTTGGCTCCGCTTCCCAGCCCGTGGACTCTCGGTTCTGCGTCTCTCCGAAATCGATTCTGCCGCGTGCATCGTTAGAGAATTTGATCTCACCACCGACGCTGATGCCGGCTCTGCCTTCGATCGGGCCCACCTCGGCGCCGAATGTGAGTTGCAGCTGCGGCCCGATCGTGATGGGGCCAAACGGTATTCCAGGTCCGAATACGATGGTGCCGAGGGTGACCTCTCCAACGTTGACACTGTTTGGGAGGGGGACCTCGAACTTGAGCCCGACTTCGAGCTCGATCTTTGCAGCCAAGTCTAAGTGTCACAAGAAGCAAAACAGTCAGTGATGTTCCGGATGCAAGAAGTTATGTCACTGACCTCTTGGTATGATGTCCGCACTACCCGTAATCAAACCATCGCCACCCAAGAATGCGAAGTTCCCAAATTCGGAATCGTTGACCAGGTCCGCGCTGCCGCTCAGGCCACAGAACTTGCACTCAAGGTAAAACGGCTCGCGGTTCGCCTCTGCGATACCGTCCTCCGGCGGCTGGTCGTTGTTGGCTTGCGCAGGGGGCTCATTAGCCTTCCCGCCAGGGCGGGGGTCAAAGTTGATGAGCCTGCGGTTCTGGACATTGGCTTTGTTGAGGTCAATACTGCTTGCGTCGCCCACAACGTCTTGTCTGCGCCCCAACATGGAACCGAGCTCCGATTCTGGGAAGAGTCCTCGCGTATCGAGTTTGAAGTGACCATTTGGTACAGAGTCCTTCCAGGTGGACTTGGTGGCTTGGATGGTCACCGTACGGGCTCCGCCACCGCTTGAGAGCGAGTTCGTGCTGTTCGTGGAGTTGGCGCCGATCGGCTGGCCCGAGGCAGGTGTGCTACCGAATGCAACGCTGGTCGCTTAATAGGGTTGTCTCTTGTCGTTGTCGCAGGTACCGGCCTCCAGGGATATGTAAACGTGTCGGCCATCTTGGTTCATCCAGGTCCAGCTGTCCTGCGCCGCGGCATAGCCAACTTGAGTTCGGAAGGTAACCTTGATCTCAGTACCGGAGCATTGAGTCGAGGAGATGACATCGGAGAATCGTTCCATCGAGAGGAAGCGGGTCGTGTCGGTGTCGGCATAGCCGGTCACGTTTGCGATCGGATTGCCAGCTACAAAGTACAGATTTAGCCATCCGGTCTAGAGACTTATCAATGGGCGAAGAATGATTTACCTGGGCCCCAATACCAGCTCTCCTCAGTGTGCAGTTCGGTATCATCCATGATCTCGCTTGCTTGACGCTTCCAATTATGGCCTTCGAAGCCATGAAGCCAATGGGCGGAGAACTCCGGAGGAGCACTCATGTCTCGCGAGCCCATGGCCCCGAAACTTGAGACGTCGTTTATGTTTGGAATGGAAGCTGTATACGCGGCGGCGTAGTGTTTAAGGCTTAGGAGGCCAATGACGGCGACTGGGAAGGCGGCCATTGCGAACACAGGTGATGATGGCGGTAGGCTGTATGCCGTCGCTGTGAAGGGAGTAGGATGTGTTTATTTGACTTTCCAGACATCGAAGGACCTGTATGATACTTATAGTATTATGTCGTTCCATTGGGTTGGTGGTGTCTTGATTTAGCTCTGGTACAACATCTGGGCATCGCATGCGAGCACGCACATGGCAGAGCCCGCTGCTGTCAGCGACTGGGCTGTTGTTCACAGTCCAATGCTGCAGTATGTGGTCCGAACTCATGTTTGGTCACGCTGTTCGGTCGCTGCAGTAGCCGACGTAGAGTGAAGTTAGACATCGCTGTTCCCATACCTGTGTTGGAAGAAGGCTGAGATCAGATTATGGTTCTCTTGGCGTAGCGGACTAAAAGCCTTACACGCCGAGGGGTAGGAGAGTCGTCTACCATAGCTGGTACTACAGGACTTGGTATTGTCTTGAAGTTTGTAACCAGACTGCATGGTCGACGTACCTGTGTCATGAGCTGACGAAAGCGTTCAAGACCTTGGCGCTGATGCTTGGCAATACGCTACTCACGGCGAGAGCGAGCGAGAAAGCAGTGGAGACTTGATGGCCGAAGAGGCTGAACGGCAAGGCAAGTACTAAGCAGAAGGACTCCAAATTAGCATCGTGAGTGATTCTGGAGCTGAGACCGTCTGAACATTGACAGCGAGGCGTTGCGACCCAAGTGTTGCCGAAGGCAATCTAGGTATGGCCGCCGAGCATTGATTGAATGCTTAGGCTTGAGAACTAACAGACAATGACCGCCGGTGATCAGGAAATATCTTATCGCTCGGTTCATATCTCTGCTTTGAGACTCGAGTCTGGAGCGGTAGTCCGCGCATCATCACGACGGCGGTGACGGCAATAGACTCACCTATGGCGTTCCGCGGGTCGACCTGCCAGATAGATAGTTATCCTGCGCAGCCACTCGAGACTCTGAATGAGACATATCCGTAAGGTGAACAGGCGAGCAGTGCAGCGATATGCGTTCATGGATCGGAGGTATACCACTCTGTGCATGAAGGCGGCCGTGACATGGTCCTGCCGACACTACCTTCCTGCCGTGCCGTGCCGTGCTCCGCATGGGAGAATATTTTTCTAGTGCCGACGAACTTGCCGTGCATATCCGTAAACGGTCCAAGATTAGTGTCGTTGACGACCAGAACTCTGAGCAATTCCTGGGCAGCGTGTCCAAGACTGAGACTACCAACGACAGCGGTCAAACCCAGAGCCGTATTAGAATGTTGCATATGAGATCGCCAGTGTCGTCCGAATGAAACGTCTTGTGTCGATTGCTCTGTGTATCACATGCTGACGGTAAGGAGAATCCCTGTACTTGTCGAGTACCTGCTGAGCAGAGGCCATATGGTACGGGAGCCGTTACCACACTCATACGTATCTAGGGTGGTCCAGAGACCAATCTTCTTAACGGTCCGAACAGCATGGAAGTACCCAGGAGAGCGGACTAGAGAGTCACATGGCATCGACCAGATTCAGAGTGCGGTTGTCGATATAGACTGCGACCACCGATGCCCCTCTTTCAGCGATGTCAGGCTTCTGCCAGGAAGTAGTAGAAGCATATGCCACCAGGGTCGAGTGAGTACAGGCGCCGTGTTTCGGGCCATAGATAGTCCTCCACCCTCTTACATCCTTGTGGATAGACTGGGCCCCGATATCCGTATCTGTGTCTGCCGGTATTTTATCATCAAGATCAGTGGGTGGGAAGTATCATGCATCTGACACAGTGTTGGTGTTGGGACATGGAGTGCAACATAACCCGCGTTGCTGACAGCCGAGAAAACCCTCGCAAGTATCCTAGGTGGTCCAGAGCACAAGGCTCCCTGACGTACTGCACTCCCGACAGCCCTTGAAGAAGTCCAGGACAGCATCGGCGGACGACGCCTAGCATCCATGGCATCCATGGCAAGAAGACGAGAGCGTGGGCCTGGCCTTACATCTTCGCAAGCCCAAGGAACCCTTCGAGCTCGCGCTCATGCAGTCGATGAGCAGTTCAAACCCTCGATACAGGTCTAGCGATATGACGAGCACGAAAGCTGAGCACATCCTCGCCCTGGCTTTAGATCCGTCGCAGACGCGATACCGTGCCGAATCTCATAGCGCAGGATGTGGCTGAGAGTTCGAGGCGAATGATGGCTAATCGCACAATTGCCACTGCTGGTCGGTGTAGTAGTCCTTGGTGGAGATGAGCGTAAGACTGGCCTGCCAAAGCCGTGTGCTGAGTGACTACGGCCCTCCGATTTTCCTGAATCCCGAATGAACATCACCACGGATCATGACGCCGAGCAATTCCTCGGTAGCACATCCACGGATAAGCTGCTCACGAAAGTGGAGTAGGATCGCACCAACGGTCGAATGTCTCCTCAGGATGTGTTATCGCTTACGCCACCTGAGCAGCGGTCGGCTTCATCCAAAGACCAGTATGTGGCCATGATCAGAAATCTGATGTCTGCCAATGAATACTGCGGAACGGAAGACGTGCGCTGGGTTACGATCAGCCCACCAACGGTCTGCGAGTATTGGGGATGGAGCAAAGTCCATATTCGTGATAGTGACCTATGGCATCACAAAAAAGATATGTTGGTAGGAGTGAAGTGGATGATCTAGGTAGGTGGTATGTTGCTGACAGGCTCGAAGGATGACGAGGGTCTTGGCACTACTGGCAACCTGGCATATGTAGATATGTAGCTACCTGACCTCATATAACAACTCTGCAAACGATACCTATCCGCCGCCGCCACCCTTTCCTCTACCTCACGTCACAAGCGTCATGTCTTCGGCAAAGATCCAGAAGGTGCTCGCCCGGCAAAAGTCAAAGTCGGTCGCTCCTCCCACCCTGGAGACATGAGCATGCAGCTAACACCTCCTCCAGAATCGAAGAAGGCGACTTCTACGAAGCACACCAACAGATCCGCACCATCGCCAACCGCTACGTCAAGTCCAGCGACTGGCCCGCCTCCATCGAGCTCCTCTCCACCGGCGCCTCACTTCTCCTCAAAGCCGGGCAAGGCGGCTCCGGGGCGGACCTGTGCAACTACCTCATCGAAGTCTACCAGAAAGCCGAGCTCAAGCCCGACACCGCCAACAAGGCACGCCTGCTCAGCCTACTACGCGCATTCCCAGCGAATGAGCCAGCGAAGAAGAAGTTTGTAGGCGGCATCGTAGAGTGGAGCAGCAAGAACGGCGAGTTCCCAGCCGGCGACCCAGAACTACACCACGTCATCGGCAGCCTGTTCGCCGAAGAGGGAGATGTATACGACGCGGAGCGACATCTCGCACTCGGCACCTCAGACTCGGCGGCGGTCATGAGCGATGTGGAGTATGAATGGTACTCTAGCGACGAGCCATCCACCGCGTCCCACTACGCCGCCCGCGCCGTCTTCCCTTACCTCCTCATTGGCAACACCCGCGCCGCGAATAAGGCTCTGCTCCTCTTCACCAGCAAGCTCTCCTCCTCCCACCCCGGCTTAGGCGTGCAGAGCATATCCTCGCCCTCCTCGGACATCCGCATATACCCCTCCCTCCCACTCCTCAACTTCCTCGGCCTACTCCTACTCGCAATCCAGCGCGGCTCGTCGGATCTGTTCAAGCAGCTCAAAGCGCACTATGCTACACACCTGAAGGAGGTATCCTGGGACGAGGCGCTGGCGCAGATCGGAGAGATGTTCTTCGGTATCAAGATCCCGAGCCAGAGCAACCCTATGTTCGACATGATGAGCTCGATGTTGATGGGTGGTGGTAGCCCGTTTGGGGCGAAGAAGAAGGAATCGAAAGCTGTTGGTTCTTCTGCGACACCTCCGCCGCCACCGAGTGCGCCTGCGGTGGACTGACCCGGTAGCTCAGAGCATAAGTGCACATATGCATAGCGACTTGACCACGGGCGTTGCGAGATAACTATTTCACCAACATAACATTTACCATCACCAGTGGCACAACGCTCTCACTGATGGCTTCTCACTACACCGACTCGTTCCCGAGCTACTCATTGTACCCCCAAAGAAGGGTCTGCTAACGCGTTCCATACACGAACGACTCTGAACGCTGCTAAAATGCTGCATTACATCAGCTGTGAACAAGATCCAAACGCGGACGCTGTCGTCCGCGTCGTCTAGAGCAGCACGATTCTCCACACCAGCTGCACTTCGAAAAGAGCCTCAGAACGAGACATCAACCAATCGCACACCCTTGATTACCAAATGACAACCACATGTCCTGTTTTCCGTGTACCCGGAACCAACTCCTGCAGAACATGCACCACCATCATCATCGAGAAAGCCAGACCCCACCTCCAGATGCGGGGACAATCTAGATCTACCACCAAACCACCCACAGCTCCTACGCTACTGACATGCCTACCCACCTCAAAGCCATTCCAAATCGCGAAAGTTTACAGCCGACATGATGGACTGGCTGGTTCGGTAAGATGGAGCGCGTGTAGATATAACCTGGTCTCCCCCAGAATCAGTAGATGTTGAACCGGTTGGACATTGTCTGGTGTAAAGGACATTACATACTGTCAATACCATTCTCTCTTGAAGTCCATTGTTCCATCGTCCGCCCAGTATGCCTTGCCCCGTCATCCACACCCGCGCGTCGGGAGAGAAAGAGAAGATGACTTTTACGACTGCCGACGACGAACAGCCAGCGAAGGGCGAATATATCAAGTGGTGGGTGGTGTCGATTCACATCCTCTACACAGATGATAAACGACTAATGCTGCACTAAAGGGATGCCGAAGGCGTGGAGAAAGAACAACCCAACGAAGAAGCAGACATCAAAGCCGTCTCCGAACAATTCTGCCGCTTCCAAATGTACAACTTCAACGAGCACTCCCACTGCCTCCGCGGCACGCACCTGAAGACCCAAGGCGTACGTCCACTCCCGCCGTCTAACCACCACCCTCCCACTAACACGAACCTAGTGCGTCGTCGGCAAGATCACAGTCCCAAAACTCCCTCCCCACCTCGCCCAAGGCATGTTCAAAACCCCAGGCACCTACGACTGCATCATGCGCTACTCCTCTCTCCTCCCCAAACTCGTCGCCGACGGCACTGGCCTGCCCCGCGGTATCGGACTCAAGATCTTCGGCATCAAGGGCGAGAAGATATGGGGCGAGGACAAGGAGACGCAGGACTGGACCTTCAACAACTACCCTGTCCTCGAGCTGCGGACGCCGAAAGACACGTACGAGATCGCGGACGCGTTGGAGCGAAACTGGGATAATTTGGGTGGATTCGTGGAGGAGGGCGGTAAGAGGGCGGACGCGGATGTCGCGACTCTGCCGGGAAGGTTGCCGAATCAGCATAGTATGTTCACATCCCTACCAGCCCCCCGTTCGGCCTAAGAGACCATGCTAACGTAGACGTTGTCGGTAGTGTACGCCATGCCCGAATACTCCCAATCCGCCTACCGCCACGGCGACTACGTAGCCAAATACGGTCTCTTCCCCCTCGGCGAAAAGCAGATCGCCGCCGAGACCGAACAAATCAAAGACAGCGACCCAATAAACATCATCTCCCAGCAGCTCCAGAACTTCCATCGCGACAACACAGTCACCTACTCCTTCTGCGCCCAAATGCTGCAGAACCTCCAGGAGCAACCCGTCGATGACATCGGCGTCGAGTGGGATCCCCGCAAGTATCCCTTCGAGCAGCTAGCGACGCTCGAGTTTCCCCCGCAAGATTCCTGGATCCCGGAGTTCAGGGTCTGGTGGGATGATCGGATTACGGTCAATAGTTGGCATGGGCTGAAGGAGCACCAGCCGCTTGGGAGTACCAACAGGATGAGGAGGGTGGTGTATGCTGAGAGCAGGAAGTTGAGGTTGAGGGTTAATGGGTTTAGTCAGGATTATATTGAGCCCGCGAGTGTCCAGGAGGTGCCCAAGGCGCAGAAGGAGAGTATGGCGATTCAGGCGCAGAGTATTCGGGCTGGGGCGTGAGCGTCGCGAGGATTGGGGTGATAGCCGATGAGGCGTTTTCGTTCTTGTTGGTTGAACGTTGTCCTTATTGTCGATTGTATATAGGCGGCGCAATGGATGTCTTCTCAAGAATTTGTGAGTTCTCATCCCCCACGCCATGCATCGGACCGGGAGGATTTCGGCCTTGTGCGGCTGGAAGGTCGTTCGAGGACACGACGACGGCATGGTATGGCAACGTGGATTCAAGATGCATGACCGGTAAGGTGCGCATTACTGCCATGAGCAACCTTCGCGTAGCTATGAAGTTCGTGGGCAGACCGCGTGCCTAGAGAAAGATATGTATTGTCAGATCTATCCTTTATCCGCCGTTCAAAGGCTATAACAGAATCGCTAAATCGACACCCAAAGAAGCCCACGCCATGCCGAAACATGTTTCAAGAGTAAGGGCTGCCACTCTTCTTCCTCGCGGCCTCCAATCGGGACGCACCGTTTGATCTATTAATGCCCTGGTCGTGCCTCTTCTTGTCGATGAAAGCAAGCACCGCAGTTATGATGCTGAGGATCACCATGGGGATGAGGTTCCATTGCCAGCCTTTAATGAGTGCGACGTGGAATTTGATATCGCTTCGGTCGTGCGCGCTCACGAGATCCAGTTCGAGCATCGCGGGGAACCAGTTCTGCGGTGTCCATGTGTTTTTTGGATACGGCACGTTACCCGGGTAAGGTTGGTTGTTGAGTTGTGATGCAATCCCCAGATCGATGTGCTGACCCGCGTGCTGGTAGGTGACCACGAAGAGATAGACGAAAGCCGCGATGGTGAAGACGGCCGTGATGGCGGTCATGTATAGCCAGAAGTTGTATAAGAACTTCGTGAAGCCTCTCAACTCGTTGTTGTGCTTCAGCTGGCGGCGGCGGAGGTAGAGCGCAAGTGCGCCGCCAACGCCGATGACGACGATGCTGGTACCGGCTGCGCCGTTGGCGGTATGGCCTTGGTCGACGAGATAGTTGAGCGGTTTGCCGTTAAGTGAGAATTCGCTGCCTTGGTAGCTGACGAAGAACTCTTTTCCAGCGCGGCTGTGGTTCCAACCGACGAAGTTGACAATGAAGGCCAGTTCGACAACGGTGTCGATGAATTGTAGCGCGATAGCGCCGTATAGTGGTAGAGACGTCATCGCAGGTGTTGCTGCCAGAAGGTATATATTATGATTATAAGGTAAGAGTAAGGTATAGGCACGAAGGGTCAAGAAGACCGGGCGGCGACACGAGCCTTATATTGGATCGAACGACTCGATGGACCCGAGTAGCCGGATCTGGGATACCGTCGTGGATGCTGACGATCAAGAGGCTTGAAGAGGATGTTGACAGGGAGTGGCCCCAGAGTTGGAAAAATTAGGGCCCTGGGCGGCCGCAGTGCGCTGGTGGTCGTGGTTGTCGTGGCTGGCGGGACGGCTGTAAAACTTCAGCAGAACTCCCCAGAAGACAGGAGATGGACAAGCGGCGTGCGCTCTTCTTTACATGCACAGGACAGGTCTTGGCGTAAGATTCAGCTGCGTCGTCCGCTTGGTAACGCTGTCAAATCATCTCGGCTAGGCCACCCGCTAGACGGAGAATCCTCTTCGTAGGATGATGAATACAAGCGCTCGCGACTCCAGGTGAGGTTCCATCATCTCGAGGACGAGTTGCTCAGGCTGGGACGCCGTACATTCCAGCTCCATCGTCTTGTCGAAGGAGTTGATGTATTTTAGAGAGATCGGCGGTGCGGTCGGGATGTGTGACAAGGTTCACGTGGCTGACTAACTTTAGCACATCCCAAAATAGACCATTCCAACATCCAGCCTTACGCCACGTAGCTGGGCCAATGCTTCGTGACAATCTCCACACCCATTGGAAGCACGTATCTAGCAGGGTATGAAAGGCTGCATACGAACCCCGTGGTCTCGACCCTTTCGACCAGCTTCCAGCTTCGTGCACCCGAGGGAAGTACCAAGTGGGTCGTTATTAGAGCGGTCACCCTCGAAGCTACAGCTCATCAGCAGAACTCATCAGAAAAAGTCGAGGTCTGAGAAGAAGGGATCCAGATCTAGGTCAAGACCGTAACCGTGCCCGACCTCAAGCATTAGTGAAACCCTGGCATCGATGTCGAATGCACCCGCTGCAACATTTGCCTGGGTTCGGAGCATATCGAGACACAGATTCAGACTGTCAACCGCACCCTGAGCGATACTGAGCTCCTGCGAAGTGTCTGTTGTGATCGCTTCGACCTGGGCCATCGCCATGGCCAGGAACATGTGGTTCTTCATGTTGGTCTCCCCATGCTGAATGCGTTCCAATGATAGAGACATAAGATCCCGCGCTGTCTGCTTGAGGAGTTCTACCTGCTCGTCTGACCGATGAATAGTTCCGTCTAGGCGCTGGTCTCTACCTGACCGAGCAGCTCGAGTAAGATGATGGTGGATGCGTGTCTAATGCTTTCGCGGAACATTCCTCCTCCGATGACTCTCAAGCGGGAGAAGCAGTCATCCGGTTCTGGCGTAATCATGGTCAAGGTGGTGTCGAGGCTCACCTTGCGTGAATAGTAGAACATCGGGTTTGTTCGCGCCTCGCTAGCGAATGGCATGTGCAGCCAGATCAGAAAAAGACGGACGTGGAGATCAACGAGGTTTCGGCGGAATGGTGTCGCACCAGCCCTGGAGTTCTGATCGAAGAACCTGCTGCACTTCCGGCAGGCATCTGTGAGCTCCGAACTCAAGTTGAGTACGTTCGAGTACGACATCTCCGCACGGAAACAATATAGTAGTTGGAGCACCCGAAGGCGGACTGGGATCGACTCGAGGAGAAGAATCTGCGTCGAAGTCGAAGTATATGTTCCTCCGGGTTGTGGCCGCAGTGATGATGTCGACTCATCCACTTCATCGTCATTGATGTTTGCAGGCGAGTTCGTGTCGAATTCATCGAAAGATATTCGGGGTGGCATCCTGGAATCCAGAGACGACTGCACCACCATCTCGAGTATTGTGGCCCACAGTCTCCTACGAACTTCGACCTGCAGGACTGACATTTCCGAAAAATGCTTAGGATCACGATGTAAGCCTATCTGCATGGCTGCGTGGATGAGCGAGCCCACGGAAACCCATACCAGATCACCACCGATGGAGAATATCTGTCTGGCCAAGAGCGTAAGGCAGTGGATTTGCAGGCCGGCAATGGTAAGCCGATCTTTCTCCAAAGGTCCGGATAACCACGTTTGAGCAGCGTAGATCCATTGACGGACCATACAGCGAAAACCAGCCTCTACGTCTTGGCCCGTGTAAAAGCTGAACCCGATGCCAATAACAAGAAGGATTCTAAGACGCACGTGAGTCGGTACGCTCTCTGGCTGGGCCCAATAACTGTGGTACTCGGCCCGGAAGGTAGGCTCATGAAGGATCCGATACGTTGACTCGAACGAACCGAAGTACAGGTCGACCAGAGTGTCTGCTACCCCACGCGAAGGCGGTTCTAGTCCAACGCCAGGAGACGCCAGACATCGACTTGGGCGTGCGGTTTTCAAGCCCTTGGCTATCACCTTGCACTCTTGGAGCAGGTCGCCCATATGAGTCACCATCGTCCTGGTCTCGGTTGTCTGGAACCTACCCTCACCACGGCCAATAGCCTCGGTGTAGCAGCTGATGATCAAGTCGAGCTAAAAAGCTGTTAGCAAGACTCTGTGCGCATATGGTTTCATGATTCATACCTCTTTCGGCATGCTAATCGGCTGACTTCGGCCCAAACTCCTCGATTTGTCCAGGATAGACTCCAGTCTATGCGGATCAGACACGGCCTTTTCCCGACTATCATGAGTTGAAGTACCGTGCGAATGCGAGGCAGAGGACTGCTCGAGCTTCTGCACCCGCTCCAACAGATTGCGGAAGTCCGTGTCTATATCGTGAGCACGGCGTGATGGTTCAATATCTTGGTCGCGGGATGCGTTCGTTGCATCATACTGACCAGTGTCAGCGCCATCTGTCGACTGGAACAAGTGGTCGTGACTCTCTACGACCTGCCTGTTCGTCTCGATGTGTTGCGTTGGAGCCGAAGGTGAGATACTGAAGGATGGCAGCCGATTAACGGATTCTCCCAGTGATGTCTTGGTCTTTGAGAGATCATTCTCTGGGGACAACAGCCCACCGGAGGCTGCGTCGCCGTAGATATTGAATGTACATCTTATTCTGACGGAAATACAATGACCACACGGATCGTTCCGGTCGCATTTAATCTTTCTCCGCCTGCATTCGTGACAATTGAGGGCGGCTGCGACGTCTTTTAGGCTGCTGCTCCATCAAACCGACTCCATTCCAGTATTTGAGGAATCGCAGCTGTAGCACAAGTTTGTCGCACCGAATGAATGTGAGGTCGAGGCGTAAGTCCGCGGACATAAGCGTCGACGCTAGGCATCGAGCCGTCCTCCTGGTGTTTGAGACTGACTCTCTACTCATATCTGGTTTCCGCGCGATCCAACGCCCTTGAGGACTCCTTCTCAGCTGCCAGTGCCGGTTCGTAAAGCAATCTCACCCGCCCTTTCATTCTTGTCGCCATCAGACCACTTCGTCCTGCCCTCCGTATACCGCGTGCCGCCAGAGCTCTCGTAAGACACCGACGTCGAACGTTATGCGGGCGTGTCCGGATTTGCAGAAGGCGAGATACGCGGTTGTTCGGGCAAGTCGTACCCAGCGGCTCTCGAGAGGGTAGAACATTGTCGGTAGGGTAACTATGGTTGTAGCAGGAAGGCTGAAAACGTGGCTCGAGGGCGGCGGAAGGCGATGATAAGCGTGCCGTCGGGCTGGCTGGGTACGCTGGCGAGCAAGACCATAAAAGAAGGAGAGAGGGTAAAGCTGGCTTGTGGACGGTGGGAACGCCTTTCTATCAGTAGAGTACATGTAGGTCACAGAAAAATGTCCCTCTTGCTTGTTCACGACTGCCGCTCTATCAATAGCTTGAGCAGCCTGTTCGGTCTTGCCTTCGCAATGACACACTCCGCATCCGGACGAGAGCAGCCTGTATGCCGATCGGGCATCTACCACACCTGAGATCAGCTGCCAGGACGTTCTTCCAGCCACATCACCAGTGTCGCGGTGCCACGGTCGCGGAGCTGCAAGGAGTGGACATCGAGTGAGTAAGTACGCCAAACGCGTTCTCGGCGAGGAAGTGCGATGGGTCATGGTATGTACGAGTACATCTGAGCATGTTGAGCTACATGGCTGCTCGAGAAGAGGCGATTTAGCTTACGCTGCCTTCCTTTGCTCGATCGAGTGAGCGTTCAATATAGCAGCGAGCAGTACTCCGGGCTGGAAACCCGCAAGAAGGTATGAAGGGGCTGACTGGAGGTCGGGGTGTGCGTAATGAGAATGACGGCGATAACAACATACGGTGCTGATGCGATGAGCATTGCGGAGAACGATGGACACGATGAGGAGCCATGGTGAAGATGAGGCATGGAGACGATGAGACACGATGATGGAGCAGACAGCAACAGCTTCCAAATACTATACGGACAAATCTTGGTTCATGCTCTCGCCAGCTCCGAGCAATCCATCCTCAGCACCGCGTAAAGGTGTTTGTCCATCACTGAGGTGATTTCTTGGCCGGGTTTACTCCCGGGTTCCCAAAGGAAGCAAGTACTTTGCCTTTCCTTCCTCGCCAGCTCTGTTCAACCTCCGTCTCATATGGAGACTTTTAATGGTGGTCTGTCGGCGAAGCGCTTCGTGCCTGGGTCCCGTCGCCGCCTTTTGCGTTTACGTCCAGGACCGTATGATGTGTCGGCTCGAAGTTGGTGAATGATTGTGTTGTTGTTGTTGTTCAACTTGTTGTTTTGGTTGTTTTGGTTGTTTGGTTTTGGTTGGTTTGGTGGTTGATTGTCACCGTGGATTGTGTCCGCTGTTCTTGTGGGAAGCGTTGACACCTTCCGGCGCCGTCTTGAGCGAATGATTCATGCTTCCGAGGCCTGTGATGACGGTCAGCAACTGAAGCGGTAGATTTGAGTGATGAGCAGGGACATACCAGGTCGTCTCTTTGGACTAGCAGCGCACAGGGCTAATGATGGTGTTTGTTTTGTTGTAATTTGTTCTGTGTGCTGTCCCTTTTGACATGAACAGTCCCAGCCCCGTCTCAAGCGAGTGTAGTGCTTCGGGGACCTGCGATGACAATTAGAAAGGGTAGCAGAAGTGTTAATCAAGAACGTCACTCACCAGGATAGGTCCTTTGACCGAACGACGCACATGGCTAAATTGTTCTGTTTGCTGTCCTTAATGATATGAACAGTCCTAGCCCCGTCTTGAGCGAATGAGGTGCTTCGGGGACCTGTGATTACGATTAGAACGGGTAGCAGTAGCATTGAACCACAACATTGCTCACCAGGATAGGTCCTTTGACCGAGCTGCGCACAGGGCTAAGTTTTTTTTGGTTTTAGTTGTGCCGGCTGTTCTCGTGATGAGCTAACACCTTCCAGTCCCGTCTTGAGCGAATGTTGAGCTTCGGGGACCTGTAATGATGGTTAGTAATGGAGGCGACAGTGCTGGATGAGAGGTGCTCACCAGGAAATGTCCGTAGACTAATAGCGCACAGGGCTGAGTGAATGTTTGATGTTTTTTTTGCTTTTTGATTTTATTGATTTTTTTCGATTTTCGTTGTGTAACCAGTCCCGTCCGCACCGATGCGATGGTGTAGTGCGGCGACAGCAGCGAGTGTTATGCTTTCAGGACCTAAGACAGGAAAAAGGTTAGCGAGGGTAGTAACAGGATAGGATAGCAAAGCAAGAACTTACCAAAATGAGTTCCAAGACCCACTACCAGACCTTCCGCTCCTCCGTCCTCCCCTCATACCAACCCAGGGTTTTTTTCGATTACCCACAACGTTCTAACCCGGTCTGCGGCTGACTCGGGGGGTGTGGCGAAAGGCGCGCGGACGAAGCCGGAAAATAAGGGACAGCTGTTGCTTGGCTGACAGGGTTTCCTTAGCACCCCTAGGTCGACAGAGGCCGTGGTCTGGTAGAACGTTAGCATGGGACGAGATGGCGGGACGGAGAGGCGGATAAAACCTGGCATGTCGGGGGAGGTCACATTATAGTCCTACCTCCCCTCATGGACTCCTCCACGGTGGTCATGCAGAGGACCAAGCTCAACGACGCCGCGGAATCTCCCGGATAAAAACCTCATCGGTAATTACCACAGTCAACCCACGGCGGGAGCGGTCATGCAAGCTGTCCGGGAGTTGCAACGTAATGGTGTTGCGGAGGGTGTTACGTCGCGTCTGTTGCTGAATTTTCAAACGCAACAGACGGTCTTCCTCAGTGTCAGGGACACCGACATCATCACGTGCGGCGGTGGTGTCTTTCGACTTGAACACGCGCACGCAACGCTCCGCCAGGTGTTTGACGATTGCTTTGACTGGCAGACACATGGCTGCTGCTGTTGCTGCTGTTGCTGTTGGGTTGGCTGTGATTGCTGTCAGCGAGGGCATCACATGCGACGGCAACGATATGACATACTGTTGGTGCTGATGGTTGAACTGGTGCTGATTGATGCTGATGCTGCTATGCGTGATCGTCGTCAGTCAGAAGCTCGCATGAAGAGAGAGTAGTACAGTAGTCTTACAGTTCGGATTGCTGAGTCGAGTGAGGAAAAGAAAGAAGGAAGAGGGAAGAGGAGCAGGTACTTATGCTCGAGAGAACTGGCCCATGCACCATGCGGTATCGGAAGAAACTATGAGTCGAATAGTATAACATTGGTACTGGAAGTGCTGAAAAGGCTACTGAGGGTCACATTGTACAACTGAAGCCAATGGGTAGAACATGACAGCAGTCCGACATCGCAGCTCCCACTGTGAGTTCTGGATCGCACCATATCGCGTCCATCAGCGTTTGCATACCAGCTGAGCATGAGTGTCCATCCGTGACACTCCGGTGGCAACATATGGCTACCAACAGAAGAAACGGAGAGTAAGCCAGCTGAGCGACGTGGGGCCGAAGCTTTTGGGTGCAGCTTTCCCAGCAGCCCACTCCGACCCACCACAAGCTTTCGCGCACTGTGGTTCCTCCGCATGCAGCGCATGTTTCGAGAAGCGCCACTCACATTGGAGCATTGCCTACAGCTTCTCGAAATTCGTATCTCGAGTATAGCAGCTTGGCGTGCAGTGCAAAATCATCGCGCTCGGCGCACTGTTCGGTGCAATGTTCGGCGGAGTGTTCGGCATGCCGCATCGCGCCCGAGCGATGGCCAAAGCTTCGAAGCTTTGCGACAGCGATGTCCCCATCTTCGGATCGCGCGAAGAAAACTTAGCAGCACAACAGCTCAGCAGTACCCACCGAAGCTTCGAGCGTCGATCATGCTTCATTCGGCTCAGGTTCAGGGTCGCGTAGCGCATCGTGGGCTTGTCGCAGTTCTAGTAGACGTAGTAGCGCAAAACTTCCCTCTCGGAATTGGACCTGGTTCCGTACTCGATGCGCTTCAATAGCGCTCTGTGTGAGGCTGTCCATTTTTTTCGTCTTCGGTGGGTCGCTGGACGACGCTTTTAGGTCATGCGTCCCGAAATGTTGAGCGCACAGCCGGCTCCACCCAGACCCAGGCATACAATAACGCATGAACTCCATTTTGACTCCATCACTCGTACCATCCACTCAACTTCAACAGTAAGACAATGCGCTCATGTCCGCCAGTCGTAGTCGTGACTCTCGTAGTGTGGAATCGATTGCCACTTCCGGAAGTGCTCGTGGGCGTGGTTGCGCGAACCGGAGAGGCCATTTTGTGACTCCTCAGACTGTCGTCACAGAGTCTGGTCGCATATATTCCCGGTGAAGGACAAAGCTCGCCACAATCGCTGGGCGAGATGCAACTGCATTTTTGCTGGGTCCTGTCTTCACCACCCCGTATCCGGATATGTGCAATGTCGGACATGCGCGGAGAGTCGGCCAGAGTCCAAGGTAGACAGGGTTTGACTCTGTGGCCACATCAAGAATTTTCGGATCATGAAAGTCCTTGTGGTCGTGCATTTAGTACTTCAGCCATAAGTAGATCTCATGGATCAGCCGGGATGCATTGCCCGCAGCTCGCAGTCGACGTGGACGACTGCCAGCGACCGACCGTACTCGTACGATCACATTACGAGCAGTCTGGCCCCGTTGTGCACGCTTAAGACGACCTTGAAGGAAGATCTGAGAGAGGTGAAGTCGGCCATCTGCAAGCATGAAGTCGCTATAGAGTTAGCTCAAGGAATCGGCCGCCTTCCGCTCCACGTTGTGCGAGCATGCAGCGGGCCGCCCGCCTAAAATGAAATAAGCATGCTCCCCCTTGCGCAGCCGCTCCGAGTTTCGAGCTCCACTGCGTCAACTCGTGCCACGCGAATACCACCCTCCCTCGCTGCCGTCGGCCGCGGTGTAGATGGACGAGATCGTGACCAGCGGAGCCGGTCCACACCGACACAAACTGGAAGAGGCGAGCGAGGACTGTGCACCGTCGCAGCAGGTCCCCGGATACTGCGCGACGAGCGGAGCGGAAAGAGTACAGATGAGGAAGAGCATGCCAGTAGCACCTATGCGACAGAGCATGAATATGAGTGAAAAAGAGTACCTTCCGTCACCGACGACTGTCTGTCTGTCGCTCTACCCTCTCTGCCAGAGCTGGAGCAGCGTTCGCGAGTCTTTGCTAAGAATCTCACGTTGGAAGGCCATGGCGAATACAGCATGTCACAATGAAGCAAGTCTGCAGATGAGTGTCGCAGCATGACCACAGGACGAGGAAGACATTAGTCATTCGGGACAGTCGCCACATCAGCCACTCCTGCTACACTGGCGAGAGAGTGCGAAGGAGCGATACGGGTAGGCAAGATGAAAACTACATGGCCAGAACGACTCTCAATACTGCATACTTCTACACCTTCATCGCGATTGCGCACAACCACATTTCCAATTTCGCAATACCAGATGAGCAGCGCGTGCGACCGCCTTCGCATCAGCAGCTCTTCCCAGTGGTCGTCTAGATGTCAGTCAAGCTTACTTCAAGCGATGATAACATTCGAAGCAGAGTGTGTATTAGGTGTGCAGGTCTTTGACGTTCTGGGTGAGGTGTTGCGTTGGGAGTGTTAGCGTTGGGGTAGTGGTGTGGTTTGAATGACGAATTCTGGCAACCACGGCGATTTGCCGGTCTTAGTCTCTTGGACATGTAGGCAGGACCTGAGACAGCAGTCACTGAAGATGGTCCCTCTAGCTTTTATGACACAGAACTGGTCAGGCTTGTAGCGTGCTGTCAAACAGGTGACCTTGCCCGCGTTGGCGCATGTCAGTTTCACGCCGACAATGTTGGGGTGCTGAGCGAGCTGCGAGAGGACTTCCAACCCAAGATCGACGCCGGATGTTACGCCCGGAAACTGTAGCAAAACGATCAGAAGGTCAGATTACCTCACCTCGGAGATCGGGGACGTACGTTGTACACAATGATAGGTATCGGGCTCTCGTTGGCAACTTCACGATAGAAGTCAACGATCACATCATTCGTTACCGCTTTCGCCCAGTAGCTCGGCGGAAGCAGTAGGCCAAAGTCGGCTCCAGCATCCGCCGCATCTTTCGCTAATCGCAGAGTCTCGTTCGTTGATTGACCGCTTATGCCAGCCGCGATCGGGAACTGAGTGACTCCAGCATCCGAAGCAGCTTTTCGCGCGATGCGGATGATGTCTATCCTCTCCTCTGGACTAAGCAATGCGGTCTCCGCGGTCGAGCCGTGGAGGACGAGGCCGTTTACTCCGCTGTTAATGAGGTACGAGAAGTATTTGTATGTTGCGTCCATATCGATCTCCTGTCGTGGGGTGTTTTTGTAGAGGCTGACGACGGGACACCAGACTCCGCCTGGGACTGCGCTTTGTGTTGTGATGACCATGATTAGGGAGCGGTTTGGTCCGGTATTTGTCGTTATACAATGGCCTCTCATCATTCCAATCAGCTCGTGTTATACGACACTTTGATGTTCACTTGAACTCGACGCTGTTCCGTGCCCGGAAGCAAGCATCCGATGCGGATCTAGTCAAAGGTTAGCGTCGATGGTGGTGGACACAATGATAGAGACTGGCGAAACGATGAATGACAGCAATGGGACCTTGCGTACTGCCGAAGTATCAAGATGCTGGGAATGTAAACCTGCTTTCGCGACTATATATCAGCCATTACTACACCATCTTCCATCTCTGCCGACAAAGTCAGTGCTCGGCAGTGACACCAAGCTCCTCATCGTCAACACTCCCACTCAGCTCCTCCATCTCACCACCACGCTGCTTGACCACAAAAGAAAGCGTCTCGTTGAAAGTCTCCCCGTTATTGCCAAACCACTCTCCCCCGACCTCCTTCACGTACGTCTCCACATGCGCCTTCGTCGGACAGTGGTCTCGCAAATGCATGATCTGCTCCGGGTCCAGCTTCAGCATATCTTCAACGACATAGTAATGCGTAATATCGTCACCCCAGCCCTCGGCACCTGGATCTAGCCAGCGAGATGGTTGATGATTGCGTGAGCTAAGATTGGCGCTGGGTGAATTGTGGAACCAGGACTCCGGGATAAAGGATGACGGCGCCGGCGGGTAGTTGAGATGTATGTTGAACATGAGGCCGTGCTGCTGGTCCGGGTAGCGAGACTGGTACTTGACGCGCATGCGGCCGTTGGATGGACAGGTGTTGCTTCGCAGCACCTCGCGCATGACTTGGTGGACATCGTACATTTCCGCCAAGTCGTGTATCGAGAAGTTCTGGAGCAATGCTGCGCGGGTCGAGACAACCGATGGAATGCTGCGGCACGTCCGGACATGGGAGGAGTTGTGGAAAGCTTTGGCGAAGAGCCAGAGTCTGTAGATCGCTCTGCGGACTCTGTAGCGCTCCTCGGTGATGAGAAGCCGGCGGGACGCGTAGTCGGATCTCCACTTCTTGAAAGGGTAGATTCCCTCCCAGCGCTGCGCAACACGGCCGACGTGCACGACCTGCTTGATCAAGGCTGTCGAGATTGGAACGTTGCGGTGGATGTGCGCTGGCTGAGAAGCGTTTTGGGTGACGAGCTGGATGATGTCGTCAAGGGGCCCGAACTCAGTTTCGGCGGTCGCGCTGAGAATGACAAGGTTCTGCGGCGAATGGAAGATGGTATGGAAACGGTGACCAGTAGCTGAAAGGGCAACTGCTGATGCAATGTCATGTAAGGACAAGAAGATCTGCGTGATGATCTCGGTGGGCAGATATTCGATCGACATTTTGGCGAATTTGATTTTGGTTTTCTGGTTCTTTTCTGGTTCTTTTCTGGTTCTTGCGAGTCTTTACTCCTTGCTGGCAATCTTGGTATTACGTGTTTCTTCTGCTTCGATCGTACTATCCTCTCCGGTTCTGAATATTAATGTGTTGTATGCTGAACGACCACGAGCCGTTCAGATGGTGATCAAAGGGCTAGATAATACAGGCCCCACCGTTGGGGCTATATTTGAGGACTGGACACCCATTACTGGATGGAGTTGGCGCACTGGTCGGTCCAAGAGGATCGTGGCTGTTTCGTTCGTTCATGGTTGCGTTGTGGTAGGGAAGAGGAGGAGGAGGAGCCTACAGACAGGACTCAACTTTGGTAGGTTGATGGAGGTATGGTTGTTCCGCGCCGGAACTCTAAATTAGCTTCACCTGGCCCTAGTCGACAATGCCTGTCCGGCAAGACAGTTGGAAGTCTTGTACGGTCTAAGTAGGATGGACTATGGCCACTATAATTGCAGAGATTATCACATCGCGCCCCACTTCGCACCCACGACCCTCACCAACGAACGGCATCCCCTTCCTCGACACGAGTCCTTCGACGAGCTCGAACAACGATGCCGCTCTCCAGCGTCTCGGAAACCCAAGTTCCCCCTGCTGCAACTCCCTCTCGAGCTCCGCCAGCATATCCTCGGCTATCTTCTGCCTTACACCAGGGAGTTCATGGACTCAGGTCTGCTAACCTCCCATGCCCGCAACTTCTCCGCTGTCAAGAAGAGACAGGCTAAAGGCATGATCGTCCCGAGTACCACAACCCCGGCCAGCCCGTCTTCAACGGTGGCAAATATCGTCTGGCAGCGAGGGAACACATCACTTCTACGTGTCTGCAAACAGCTCCACAGCGAATGCGCGGGACTGATCTATGGCACCAACACGTTTCTGCTGTTTGTCACATACAGTGGAATCCGCTTCCGCTTCCGCTGGCTTCTTCCGTCCGGCCTTGCACCGTCGAGGAATTTCAATTTCATCGAGTTGATGCCGAGCCGCTATCTATTGCTGATCAAGCGGGTAGTTGTGCACATCGACCACGTGGACCCGTACATGGGCATGATTAAGTTCAATGTCCAAGGCAAGGGTTTGACAGCCGGGCTAAGGGAGAATGTACAAATGCTTGTTGATGCGTTGAGGGCGAACGACGACGGAACGGGAAACTCAGGCGGACTTGAGGTCGGTGGCGAGAGGCGATTGGCGAAGGTCAATATCCGGGTCAGCAATGGGAGCGTGGTCGTCGATGGGTTGAAGCATGATTTGGGCAGGAAGTGCGAGGAAAATGTCAAGATCAACGAGGATGTGGAAGAAATGTTGGAGCCTTTTGGAGGGCTACGCGGTGTGCGAGAAGTCAGTATCGTTGGCGATGTGCCTACGGTCGTTGCTGAACGGCTCACGAGCAAGATGAAAGCGCAGGCCGGTCCAGGGGAGTCTGCTGCACTGCGAGTGTTTGACAAAGATGCAGCATTGGGCAGGGATAAGCCACCTACGCTTTGCGTGTACGGTAACGATATGGCATAATATACTACTCACGCCGCACCAGCTCAAGTCACAGACTCACATTCGCACATGGTTGTCTCGCGTGCACCAGATTCCTGGAATGTCTTGGGAGCAAATATTTTGTCGATCAGCAGACAAATGTACTGCTTGTTTCCGGCACTGTTGCACAGTCGATTCCGTACCGTCTTTGGGCACACTCGGGTTGTGGCCGAGATTGCAACCCGCTAAGGACATATGGGGCATGCAGTTCGAGCAACTTGGGAGCATCGATGAGGAGCTGCCGCGCTAAGGACTGATCGAGTATGCACCTCGACGTTATATATTGGTAAGCTTACATAAAACGCACAACCTCATCCACAGCACAACTACTGTACCTCAATAGACGCTAGTCGGCGCAGTAAAACCCGCGTTACTCGCCGCAGCAGGCTCTGCTACCATTGTTGCTGGACGTCCTGGACTCTAGCGCAACACTTGCCGATCCGGGAATAGTGTCTACGCCTTCTCCACGCTACGCTACGGCTCAAACAGGGCACCACTGTCCACGTACTACGCCTTGTGTTCCACGACTCCATTCACGGCTAATATCAGGGACCATGAGTTCCTGCATTTATGAAAGCTAGCATGGGATGCGCACAAGCTCTAACGGCTTGAAGCACTCGTTGCGGCTCAATGCTTGCATGGCCTTGGCGAAATCTTGTTTACTACGTCCACTCACTCGAACACGTTCGTTGGCATATTCGGGCCGCGAGGAGAGCGGTAATGGGCTTGGACTCCATGTCCTGTTCTCAGGCACCCGAGGTAGCATGGGACTGACTATGCAGGACTATAAAGCCTGGTCCCACGAACAGTGGGTTGAAAGTTGGATGCACTCCACCGACCGTCAGACGACCCTCCGTTACGCAATATGTATATTCTCACCACCGTCCTTGCGGGCCTGGTAACGACCGCATGGTGTGCGTGTACGGTTTCCCTGCTGTCGGCTTCTTCAGATCTTTTTACTAAAAGAATGTTAGCCGTTCCAGAAGCGCCTGTCGATAAACTATCCGTTCGATCCAAGACGCCTTCCTCGGTGGACTTCTCGACCTACGAACCTGTACGCGTTGAGTGCCCGCAGCGAGATCAATGGGTTCGACCTGCCCATGGCGTATCCGACGAAGAAGCCGACTGGATCAAGGGCCGCAAGCAAAAGGTGCTGCGGAGCCTGCACCAGTACCTGGGACGCCTGCATCTCGACGACTTCGACCTTAAGAGCTATCTACGTCGCCTCGAGTGCGAGCCTGAACGCACTCCGACAATTGGCATGGCTATCAGTGGTGGAGGGTGGCTGTCGGCAATGACAGGCACTGCTATTCTCAGGGCCATCGATGACCGCTTCGCGCCGTCCGTCAAAGAGTGAGTGTTCCGCTGCCAACAACGCCGTCGCTTGTGGATAACACTAACTACTGTTGCCACCCCAGACGAACAGGAGGTCTACTGCAAAGCATGAGTTACCTCTCCGGACTCTCCGGCGGATCGTGGCCAGTCATGTCTCTCGCGACATATAATAACCCTACTATCCAAGATATGGTGGGCCACTGGCATACGAACGACAGCACACTGGATGCGGCGAAAGGGACGCCACACCGTGCATCGTCTGTGGCGGTCTTGAAACAACTGGTGCCAAAGTTTGAAGCAGGTTTCAACGTCAGCATTCCCGATTTTCTCGGTCGTCTCTTTGCATACGAGTTTGTTGTGAGTATACACCAGATCATCTATCTCGACTATCGCTCGTTCTAACCTTCAAGACAGGCTGGACCCAATGGCGGGATGGAAACGATGCTTTCTGATATTGCTGAGCTCAGCAGCTTCAAGAACCACGAGGTACCACTACCGATGTGGCAGGCACCCATGTCGACATCGGACAATATAGAGTTTTTCCATCTCAAGGTCCCCTTCTACAACGCTACGATATACGAATGGTCTCCTTTCGAGCTTGGTGCATGGTCGTCCAGCGCTGCCTCTGGCCCAGGATCGTTCTTCCCCATCAAGTATCTCGGTACAAAGATGGCGGTCGGCAAGCCGGTCGATGGTTGTGTCGTTGGCTTCGATCGAGCAAGTTTCATGCTGGGTGTCGCTGCTGATGCCGCAAACTTCTGGCTCATCGAAGCGTACTCAAATGGCACACTTGGATCCTTTTCGAAACGAGATATAAGTCACCTAGCTGGAGCTATCGAAGAGCTGCAGCAGGGATTCTCGCAAATCTTCAATTATACCTTGACCGAACACATTTACGCCACCATGCCAAACCCCTTCGCAAAGTCCAGCTCTGTGACAAACGACGACATGCCGCCCGTAAACCTCACGCTCCTTGACGGCTCCGAGGCAGGGCAGTCCCTACCTCTCTGGCCCCACATTCAACCCGCCCGCGATCCCGAGTTTATTATCGCCTGGGACGCTGATGGCGACGCCTTGCCGTACTCCTGGTCCAATGGCACAAATCTCTACAACTCCTAAATCTACGCCACAAACCACAGCATACCTTTCCCACTCGTTCCGGAGCCAGAAACTTTTATCAATCGCAACTACACTACTAAGCCAACCTTCTTCGGGTGCGACGCCAGCCTGACCAACTCCAACGACACGCGTGGACCCATCATTCTCTACCTGGGGAATGCGCCCTACAGCACCTTCTCGAACTACAGCTGGGCACAGACAGCGTTCACGGACGAGCAGATGGCCGTGCTCCTGACCAACGGGTTCAACTACATGACGCAAGGCAATAGCACTCTTGATCCCGAGTGGCCTGAGTGCCTGGGCTGTCCGGCTATCGACCGGAGCCTGACGAAGCTTGATATCGCACGATCGAAACAATGTGAAGGGTGCATGGCCAGGTACTGCTGGGACGGCGTTGAGGACAACAGCGCAACAGGCTTGGTAGACCTGCCGTTGGTTCTAGAGCCAGGTTTGAGCTTCGAGGAGTGGAATAAGAGTACGCCCCAGACTGGACCCTTTTGGGGTGAGGTACCGATGTGATGTGGCCGGGCTGGTATAGGTCTGCGAAAGCCATTCGTTCGACCCTCCGGCGGTGTGGTCACTTGGCATTCTGCTTAGCTTTCGCAGCCTACTTTTGTAAAGCGATTTATCAGTATGCAGTAGCATTTGCTGCACGTCAGTGTGCTTGTGCCTTTCTGCGGAATGTTCTTTCGCTAGAGTCGCCGAAAAGCCGATGGCCTACCATACGATCAACTAGCCATCTACTGCTACGTAAGGAGAATGAACCAGGAACCATGAGAGCAAAGACGGACGGCGACATCGTGACGCTGGGCAAGTCGAAGCAACTCATATATCCCGATACTCTTCATCTTCGCCTTGAACTTGTCTCTCTTCCGCATAGGCTTCTCAGTCCCTTCTCCACCACCGGCGATACTTGCTTCTTCTACCAGAGACTCCATGCCCGAAATACTGGTCGCTTCACTCCTCAACCGAGGGCTTTGCTCCAAGCTTGGGTCTGCATCGAATACGATGTTCAGATCGCTCCCCATCGGGGGGGGGGGGTCAGTGGTGTTGGTGAACCGATGGAAAGCCTCTCCATCATTGAGTTGCCTTCTGCGAATGAACTCCTGTCGTCGAAAGAGCCTAGTTCGGAATCCAAATAGGGACTGGTATTGGCTGAGGTCGGCAGACTCTCGTCGGACCCTAGCGAGCTGGCAGCTTGGAGTCGGTCGATAGGGTCCCACGAATTTTCGGGATCCTTGAAAAGCTCAGGATGATTCGTCCGTCCGTTTCCGTATGGCTTTCTGAGTCGGGCGCCGTGTAAGAGCAGCAGCTGCGTGTTTCCCATGCATCGATCGCAGTCGCAGTCGACAGCGATGTCAAGTGCATTCTGTCTCAAACTGTTGACTCCATCATGCTTTGCACCACCACCCAGTATTAGCTTGGTGCCTCCGGTCGGGCGTGCCTCTGGATGAAAAGGTGAAGTGGTCTGCGGAAGTGAGAATCTCGTACGTTGAGTTCTGCTCCACGCTCGAGGAGTAACTGAACGACTTCGGGATTGGCATCTTGCCATGGTGCGAAGTGCAGAACGGTCGCCCTCGAATAGCTCTGTCTTTTCTCGATGTTCGCCCCATTGTCGAGTAGCATCCTTACCACTTCGAAATTGCCGTTTTCGACCGCATAATGCAGAGGTGTCGTACATACAGTCTTAAGCTCAGCGTCGACGTCAGGACTTCCGCCATTATCCAGGATCAACCTCATCGCCTCGGCATTTCCGCTGATGGCGACCGCATGCATTGCGCAGCTGCGCGCACATCCGTGAGCCCTTACGCCTGCTCCTCGCTCGATAAGCAGCTTGACCACCGACGGATGGCCTTTGTAACACGCGCGATAGAGAGTCGTGTGTCGACCAGTCCACATCCCGTTCGAGTTGAGCATCTCGCGAGTATATGATTGAGCCGTACGTCCGGAAAGCGAATCTCGACTGCCACCAGAAACCAGTGCAGTCAGGAGTCTCATATCTGCTTGATGGTCCAGTAGTAGCTTAACCACCGTAGTATGGCCTCCTAAGTAGAACACAAAAGCGTCAGTGACTGTGATGATGTGCGATGTCTCGTTTTCACCTTACCAATGGCGGCCCAAACCAGAGGTGTTGCACCACTGGCATCGTACTGGTCAATAAGCTTTACCAGCATAGACGCCTTCTTTGCTTCGTCGAGAAGTGACCGTGCCCACTCCAGGATACCAAAACGACATGCCTGTCAGACTGCAATCAGCACCTTGCGCGATGACGCCTGATAATTCTGACCTACTATGTGGAGCGGCGACAGTTTCTCGCCTTGTTCCCACTCTTCGCCAGGCTGTTCTCGGAGGTACGTTCGCCACCAGTTGCTGGTCAAATGGGGCTCGGCTGAGAGTTCAAAACTTGTGGATGTGAAGAGCTTCTTGCCAACTTCCCCAGATCCCCGGGCGTGGTGTGGCCAGTACAAGATGGCATATTTCAACAGAGTAGCTTCTTCCCAGTCATCTGTCGAATCGAGGATCCTGTGCTGCAAATGACTTTCCTTAATCAGCTGCAAGCACTTCAGTGCCATCTCGAGGTATGCTTCTTGAGGGTCAATACGCAAGCGATCGATCATATCGAGTTGGGTCTGATCAAATTGATCTGAAGACGGAGTCGCACCTTGCGTAGTGCGGAGCAGATAGTCGCGGACAGATGAATGGGTGAAGATGACAGTATTCTCATGCACTTTTGGGAGTGCTCTGCATCTCTGCACGGTCGCCAGGATGGCCGATTCATCCAGAGGGGAGGACGGTTGGCTTCGAACCGCGCTTGCCAGCTCCTGCAGCGACAAGGGTCGAAATGCCATGGCGACCCATCGCAAGACTTCTGGTGCTTCATCGCGTTCGTGATCCTGTATCTCTATGTCTTGATGCTGTATGAACAGGCAAGAACTCCGACAGAAAGATGGAGAGCATTGTCTTGCCTCTCCCAGTCTCGCCACGAAGCCACAAGAATGGAGGATCACCTCTTAGCCATATCTTAAACATATCGTTCTCGAGAATCCATTCGCATGTCCCCTCTGCTCGGCGGCCCATCGTGCTGACAAGGTTCCTTCGGTCCTGTTCGGGATCTGTGAGGCGTAAGGAGTCTCTCCACTTCGTCAAGATCTCACTATCTGGTGCCTTTCGAGGTAGCGGTTCAGCGATCTGTAATATCTTTGCTTCTAATGTTTTGTCCGATTGAAGCTTGTCCCGGACGTCCTTCAGCAGTGTGTGCCTGCTGGCTTCATCCTCGGGATCTGGTTGCAGTTGCTCGATAGCGGCCAACTGCTGTTTATTGGTCTCTGCGATCTCAGCCAAAGCATTGGAATGCAGCTCCCAGGCGTCGGATGTTTGGGGCTCGATACTAGCTCAGCTGTGAGTCAAAGCTCATAGCAGGTAGCCTGGTGTACAAGGACGTGTGGTACATACTAGTGGTCTGCATCAAGGCCAGTGTCAGAATCTCCTTACAGCTGCTCACTTGTGTCTTGAACAACTCAATGCGCTTCTGGCCAAATAAGCCAACCTTGACACTGAACATACGAGTAGTCTGGCCGTGATTCGGATCATTAGAACGCTTCGACCAGCTTGCAAGCTGGTTTCTGAACTCATCGCAAGCCCGTGAGCAGTTTTGCACTGCCGGCATCACGATATCGAAGCGTCTCAACTGTTGGCCGTTCGAGCTGGAAGCATCCTTTAACTTCTGTAGCACCGGAGCAATGGCGTCGAGATCGGTCTTGGTGTTCTTGATAAGTGACGGCACATTTTTGATATCATCGATGTCGTTGTTGAGGGCTTTGATAACCTGCAGGGCTACACTAACGACGCCCAGTATGGACGCCGTCGCACTTACCACTTCCATGGCAGCAGGGTTGTTTGAATATCTCTCGATTCGGAGCAATGGGTCTTCTATCCGGATATATATGGTGGGGATTGAGTGAAAAAGAATCGAGAATGAGCAGTGTGTCGCGATTGTGGTAATGTTTCACGGCTCGATCTGCACCGCCCGCCGTGAATCTGCAGCGGGCAGCGTGCTACAGTAGCGAGGAAGGATATTCCGAGCCAGACATGGTCGTTGGTCGTTTTCGAGATTTGAGGCGTCCCCGTGGGGGGGTCCGGTACGCTGCGATTGCCTCGCCACGTACATCAAGCTGCTTCCCCGCGTAGCCTCGCTACACAAGCTCCCACATCATGGTTGGAGGCGCTGATGGCATGATTCCGAAGTCAAGAAGTAGTGTTCTATTGTTAGCTAACTTGTTCGATTTGCAAAGGTTCAACCTCTCCCTTCCGCGGATCTTGTGAGCTGTTAAGAACGCTATCTGCACCCCTGTCCGACTTCTCATCCGAGACCGCAGCTGGAGCTATCGTCAAGAACTCGAGAGCAGTCGTTTGTTCTAATGTGGCTTTAGCCTCTGCGGCGTCTGTGTTCAGATGGTCAAGTATACCTTTCTCAGTAGCCGCACCATAAGCTAGCTCGGCATCGCGTTTGTATCCTGCAGGGTGCGAGATGCTATCCATATGCTGGCTCGTAAACCTCACACTCAGCCGACCCAGCTCGGTCTTGAAATCATCCAACATGGTTCTCGACTGAGGCGACGGAGCCAGTTCTCTATGGATTCGAGTGGTCCATGGCTGATGATGGGAATCGTGGTTGTTGCTGGTGCCCGGATCTTCCTGGTGCGCCGTTCGCTCATGGTCTGTATCGCTGCTCTTCGTTCTTCTCCACGCTGTGCGGAGAAGGTTTAGCACGACTATGTAGCGTCCGCATGGAGATACCAACGTGCAGTGATTTTATGTACGGATGTTCTCTATTCGGCCATCGCTCCTTCCCAGGCTAAGATCTCGTGGAAGAAGCTTGGCGTTTGGGTCGAGCGACAACTCGAGCTCTGCCAAAAGATCAAGATTCTGCCATCGCTCTCTCCACGCGCCACTACTACGTGCATCGAATAAGACAGTAGTCGTTAGAGACTAAGATGCATTGCAAACACGTTTGTGCTTCGCTAAACGCGTCTACCAAGGCTTCCACAGCCTGTAACATGCGATACGGTATGCAACCCGGTAGCACAGAGACATCCCCAGTGTCAATCCGAGGCAGGAGCGACCGGAAACTCGACCCTCTGAACGCGTAAAACGCGTGGAGTACGCGTGCCAGCTGCCAAAGGCTTACCGTCAATGCTGTTCATCATAATGCAAAAGCACTTCTCCTACCTCCTGAATGATGTGATGTATTGATAGCTTGCGACCATCTCACACGCTTCGCTTCAGCTTCACGTTCCTGCACGAACGCCGTAATGGTGATCAGGGGCCTTCTTCGTACAGACATATTGGTATGTCTGAGCAAAACAAAGTTTTGGGAGGAGCCGTGATGTTCTCCAGTCTTTCAGTGCACACCACAAAGTCACCTTCTTACGAACAACAGTACCCGTTGGTTCTCAATCGAACAGTGTGCGCTCGGGAACCCGCTCATTTTCCCAATTCCATCGTCTACCTTTGACAACCACCAGCTCCGTTGAAGCCCTATAGACATTTTCGTTGTACTCCGAGGCTGCGCTCTTCTCGGGAACACCCTTCTGTTCGATCTCGTGCCCGGCTTCTTCCAGCGTCTCCACCACCTATAGCCTGTTAGTCAACGAAGCAACAGGATTGCGAGAGCCGTCTTACCTCATCACCGAAGACCGCTGCGAGCTCTTCCAAGGTCTTATTGCGTGTCTCCGGGTAGAACAGCACGAACAAAACCAGAGATATGGCGGAAGCGCAAACGAATATGAGGAAGAATCGCCACGAGATCGTCTCGATGGCCTGTGGTGGATTAAGATGTCCTGCGCCATATAGGCTGCAGCAACTCCGACAGGTCGAATCGCGGTTGGCATGATCTCGGCTGGATACTAAACAAAGTCTGTACATGACTTCCCGAAGATGTTGCATGCTTACTGTGGCCATGAAGGTGTTCGCCGGACCAGCGTATCCGAGACCAACGAAGAACATTGCGACGATGATGCCATTGGCGAGCGACCTGTCGACGCTGCCACCCTTTTCGTACAATGCCCATGTTATGCACGTAACCGTCGCACCGAGGATGATAAGGGTCCAGGATGTGATCTACTAAAGTCAGCGACGCCATGTGAGTGACCTGATTCAACTTGCCATCGTCGGCCGGCGACCCCAAAAGTCGAAATCGAAAGCCGCAAATATCGCAGATACAGTACCAATGGAGCCCCACACGCCGGTAAGGACCAAGGACATCGTGGGAGTAAAGCCCACCTCCCCGTAAAGAACGACCCGGTAGTTTTGAATCACGATGACACCTGAGAACCTAGGCAGACACATCAACGTCAAGTATCGTCTCCGACTTGCGATTGAGAACTTACATGCAGGACACTGCATATCCCAACACAAGCAGGAATCGCTTCCGGTAGGATGGCTTAGTCCATATGGCCTTCAGACCCAGTGTGTTGTCTTTCTCGAGCTGAATCTGTGCCTTGATCTGATGGAATTCTCGCAGGTAGAAGTCGTCGTCCGGCAGGTTTGGATCATGGTGCATCTTCTCGAGGATCACCAATGCTTCATCCGATCGATCCTTGTAGATCAAACAGCGTGGCGACTCTGGCACGAAGAAGGAGAACGCAAACATCATTGTACCAGGAATGAGCTGACATCCCAAAAGTAGGCGCCAAGATAGGTTCCCTTTGATGAAGAAGAACCCGAGGCCACTGCATACTCGTCAATACGGTAGGGTCGTGTGTGTGAGTGTGTGGGAGTGGCAACTTACACCCATTCGGTAAAGCAATATGAGCCGTTTATGAAGATACTGCCGCGTGTGAGCCATAAGATCAAACGCGGCTCGAGCTGTCGCCTTACGCATATAGGCCACCGATCCTGCCTCGAAAGGTTGGCGGTGCGATCTCCGAAGCGTATGCTGGACAGACAGCAATTATCAAGCCCGATGCGTAACCCCCGATGACTCTGCCAGCACAGAAGACTGCAAAATTTGGCGCTCCAGTCTGCATCGCGGCTGCAAGCAGCGATACCAGACAGCCAATCTGGATTGTTCTGATCCGGCCGTACTTGTTGGGCAGGTACCAATTGCTTGCCATACCTACGACAGCGCCTGCGTAGTACGCAGACCCCATCGCACCGATCGTGGTAGCAGTGAGGCTGTAGTATTCCAAGAAGGCCGAGTAGCCGAGTACCGATATGTTGTGCAGGCTGGCAGAATCAGAGAGTCAGCGTATCTCATCAGTGCCTGGTACGAAGTTGAGAGACTTACCAGAGTCGTAGCCATAGAAGACACTTCCGAAGGTCGCGTAAAGAACACACAATCAGTTGTACCTATTCATCTTGAAAATCGCGCTGGACGAGCGTGTACATTCAACAGTTCGTTGGCAAAACCAATGAGTGGAATGGTACCTTATGGGAAAACCCAAAGGTCTTGAACCTCCCAATTAAAACTCACCTTCATTGCGCTTTCCTCGGATGATCGTGCGGAGGCACAACTGAATCTTCCAGCATTCGGCATTCATCCGCCGCCTTCCTCGCGTGAGCCTCATAGGACATGCACCTACATGTTGATGAATGGTAAGGCAACTCGTGCTGCCTCGGTGACAAGGCGCTTGTGCTGCCTCGGCGAGGTCTGTTTGAGGAGTTCGACTCGACAAATGACTCGTACCGTGCATATAGCGGCATGTACCTTGCGCGCCAGCAGACATGAGCAGCCCTGAAGCACGGCGGTGGATTTGTATGTCAGCGAGATGCACCGCTCACAATGAGATGTATTCCATGAGGAGGAGTAACAAAAATGAACCTGATACATGTTCATCAAGCGAAGGTCGAAAATAATAGAAGTCGGGTGTATGCTGCCCATCTAGCGCCGCAAGATACTGGAGAGGCCGTCCTCGACAGACGAGACAGAGTACGGAGTAAGTGCGGCAGATAGAGTATCCTTGGAGCTTTGTGCGACCAGGACTGCAGTCTTGAGTTGAAGACGTCCGGCCACCGTTGCCGACAGACATCTCGGAACAGGGCATCGGCTTGTATGCTGAGGCAGTGGGCGAGATGGGTCTGCGTGTACCGTGTACCATAAGGAGAATATAGACCGTCACTGTCGTGTGCGAGGAGAACGAAAGTAAAGACCGAAGTAGAATTATTAAAAGCAGACCAGACTTCCGCCGGTACCGAAGAGTTAAAGCGCCGCCGGATGCTGCCAAGGCGAATCTCCGTCGGAACCGTAGAGACAGCCGTCGGGGACGACAACCTTACCTTCTTCTTCAACTTGAAGGTTGGGAGAACATTCAACCCATAGCAGCACACATCGTGTATCGGTTAGTATATGAGAGGATGTTCGTCCCCGTGGGGAACTCCAAGACCGTGAACTACGAACATCTGGACAACAGCAACAACCACGAATCGCATCATCAGCCATGGACCACCGCGATCCTGAGAGGACTGGCTCTGTCGCCTCGGTCGAGAATGCCGCCGTCCTCGCATCGGCAGAGACTCAGGCAAGACCCAAGGCGAGCTGGCTAGAGACGAAACTGAGGCCGAACAAGATCAATGCTCGCTATCCAATCCGAGGGAAGGCCCTACTTTTCAGTACCTGCGCCTTTGGCAGTCTTGGAGATGCCCTCTTCGGCTACAACTCTGGTATCATGTCTGGGCTGCTCGTGAACCCTGTGTTCATCGCCAAGTTCTTCTCCGAATATGGTGGCGCTGATGGTACCACGACCACCGTCAACCCAACCATCACCGGCATCTCTGTCGCCTGCCTGCAAGCCTCCGCAGCTGTTGGTGCCCTCGCCGCTGGACGCCTCGGAGACATGATCGGCCGCAAGAAGTGTGTGCGCATTGGTGCATTCATCTATTTCTTCAGTGCCTTCATGCAAATGTTCGCCCCAGGTTTCAACTGTTTCGTCGCCGGACGCACCATCCAAGGTGTTGGCGTTGGCTTCCTCTCCATGACTGTCCCTATCATCCAGACCGAGATTGCTGCTCCACATCGACGTGGCCTAATGGTTGGAATCGAGTACACGTTCCTCATCGCCGGATACATGTTGTCATGCTGGGTCGACTATGGCTTCAACTTCATGCTTCCGGACAAGCTATCTTAGCAAGGCCCGTTCATCATCCAGATTGCACTATCCTTCCTGCTGTTCGCCATGTCATACTACCTTCCGGAAACGCCACGTTGGCTCGCAAAGCAAGGCTTCTTGAAGGAGTCTCTCCAAACTGTTGCTGACCTCCATACGCCAAACGGGGATACGCAGGCCGAGCACGTACAAGCTGTCTTCCACGAGATCCAAGAAGCCGTTCGTTACGAAGAGAGCATTGGCCAATGTGGATGGATTGTAAGTTGCCCGAGTCGACGACTGCACTTGGACTCGTACTAACACTTACTCGCAGGACATGTTCACCCAGTACCGCAAACGCACCATCGTCGGCATCACGGTCCAAATGTTTGCGCGGTTGAACGGAATCAGCATCATATCGTTCTACCTCCCGAGCACTCTTCAAGACGCCGGCTTCAACGAGCGCAAGTCCCTTCTGTACACGGCAGCCAACGCCATCCCATACACCGCAGCCACCATCGTAACGTGGTACCTTGCAGACCGCTGGGGCAGACGACCGTTGCTCATTCTTGGCGGATGTGTCATGGCGGTCTTCCTTGCCATCGTTTGCGCCTTCAACGAAGCCGACATGCCAATCAGCGTCAAAGCCAACGGCCAGTACGCATTTGTGATGCTCTACAACATCACATATGGGTTCACTTGGGGGCCAATGCCTTGGCTTCTGCCAGCTGAGATCTTCCCACTCAGAGGCCGCAGCAAGGGAATGGTGAGTAAATTCAGATGAAACGTGTCTAAGACACTGCTAATCCTTGACCTTTCTTTTCTAGGCTCTCGCGACCGCTAGCACCTGGATCTTCAACGTGAGTGCTCACGGGCGAATCCCGCCCCCTAATACATCTGAGCCACTTGCTTACGGATCTTCTGATAGTTCATCATCGGCATGGTAGCCCCAGATGCCTTCGCAGGCATTGGAGGATACTTCTACCTCATCATTGCTGCATTCTGCCTGTTCTCAGCTGGTCTGGCCAAGTTCTACTACGTCGAGACCGCGGGTCACACCTTGGAAGAGATTGCAGTGGCCTTTGGCGACAAGGCGTTCATCTCAAGCGATGAAGACGTTATGGCCAACAAGGAGTTGAGGAAGGGGTCGGCCTATCACCATGCTGACGAGATTGACTTGAAGGTATGAACGAGGTGGGATTGACGGCTTGCAGGCAGAGAGACGAGACGAAGATATGATATATCCGTGATCGAACGAGGATAGCGTGTAGGAAGGACGAACTTATGATATCTGCGCGTGATTTTTGGGGACAGGGCGGAGGGTTCGGATTCCAGAAACAGTTTAGCTTACGACAGAAACGACTAGGTTTCTCATATGCGATGTTCGTGCCTGGCCTGTCCTCTCTCTCCCTCTCTTCTACTTCACTCTCTTTGCGCATCTTGGCAGTGGAGTTCTTGGGCCGACAGATTTCAACCCAAGAGTTGCTCGACCGTCTCGAACGCCATGAGTTATGTTGCGGATCGCATAAAATAGCAATATGGAAGTATCCGCCGCCGTCGACGCCATGCTGCACGCTATCACACCGCGTGACTTCGCACGTGCATGCTTCGTTATCAAGGCAAGTACCAGTATACGCGCTTTCGTCTTCTTCCATCTCGAGTTTCGTGCTCCGCAGTCTCTTTTCCTTGGAGCAGTCCGCTCCATTCGCTGCATACACGAGCAACAAGAAAGACACACCTCATCGCTTTGATCTGGCACAATGTCAGACGAGCGAATGCGATGCGATTGACACGGACGACCAGGTCACCGTGCGGGGCGAGGTCGCGCGACTGACGAGGTTGTACGATAAAGCTGTCAAGACGAACACGCTCAATGACCCGGACATGTACGCTACAGGTGGTCCAGGAGACCTTCACTCCTCAGCGCTAAGAGACCGGACTGCACAAGCCGGGCCAGCGACCATTGCACCACCAGTTCCGGTTGCCGCGCCAGCTCCCGAGACCACTGAACCCACGCCTGCAGCTGTAGCTCCCGAGGATCTGGACGCGGCGCCTGCAACGAAATCGCCAGAGCCAGAGCCCTCCCAGCCAAAGGATTCCGATCCGCCAGCAGAAGGTAAACCTCCGACCACTACGGAAGAACCTTCGTCTCCGGCCGCGGCACCCACAGATAGTCCTCCCTTCGGCTCGAGTAACGATCAGACTGCTGCAATCGACGACACGGCTACTTCAGCGACCGGCACAGCGACTGCGGCTAGCTCAAGCACGACGACGACGAGCGCACCTGCTGCCACTGCGGCCAGTGATCCCGACGAGAGTCCAGCGACTGCTGCACACCTCCAGAAGCACAGTCAAGACACTACGGATGTAGAGGAGAAGAAGTAGATAGTTGTGTGACGTTAATTCGACTTGCTTTGATTCATAATTCGATGTGGTATCTACAAAGCCAAATCCAAGGGCCAGACAGCACCTTACTCGTCAGTCAGGCCATTGCAGCCTCGAACTCCCGTCCCCATACTCGAGCACCAGTCAACGCCACGCCATGCCGCCAATCACAAAATCGCTCACAAATCATCACCTCATAATATCTCACCCAGCTTCTTCTTCTGCTCTGCCGTCAAGCTCGTGGGCATCTTTATGTTCACACCAACAACAAAATCACCCCTCACACTCGGCGTCTTGCTCTTCGGCATTCCCAAGTTCGGGAACCGCTCAGCGAAAGTCGCTTGTGTGGGCCCAGCAGACGACACGTTCACCTGCTTGCCATCAATCGTCTGCACCGTCCGCTTCCACCCTGTCAAGGCCTCCTTCAGCGGGATTTCGACGGTATGCTTGATATCGTCACCATCGCGAGTGAAGAGTGGGTGAGGTTTCTCTTTCAGGACGAAGTGGAGATCCTGCACGCCGCCTTCGACTTGGTCGCCCATATCCTGGAACTTGATCTTCGTGCCTGCTTTCCAGCCGGGCTTGGTCTTGACTTCTAGGACACGATCTTCTGAACTTTGTTTGCCGGTTTGGTTGTCGTATGTCTTCCTCTGCACCTTCAACTTCTTCGTCGTGCCGTGAAACAAATCCTCCAATGTCAGGGGCAACGGCTTCTCCACCACCGTCCGCTCAGGCTCTGGCTCCCGTTTGCGCGAGAAGCCCGACGCTGTCCTTCCTGCTCTCCCACCACCACTACCCCCAAACCCGCCAGGCATCCCTCCTGCCCCGCCAAATTGAGTGAACAGCTCGTCATCTTCCGGTCCCCCACCCGCCCCCCCTCCTCTCAAGAACTCCTTGAAGATATCTTCCGCGCTCGAGAAGCCCCCCATCCCACCGAACCCTGCTCCCCCTCCTTTCCCACCGCCAGTACTGAAGTGAAACGTCTGCGCCCCTCCTCTACCCCCACCCATCCCTCCAAACCCTCCCGGCATCCCTCCCGCCCCAGCGAACGGATTCCCACCCATGTCCTCCGTGCTAGGCGCCGGCCCCGCCTTGCCAGTA